>Ga0335079_10004964_pt1 | contig 15301 bp, 15 predicted proteins | sample Lox_Sample_33_FD_206719 | JGI IMG/M metagenome (GOLD analysis project Ga0335079, IMG submission 206719) | Soil microbial communities from Loxahatchee National Wildlife Refuge, Florida, United States - Lox_Sample_3.3 | ecosystem: Environmental > Terrestrial > Soil > Wetlands | place: USA...
GTTTCCAGCCGCTTATCGATTTCCTTCAGCCTCTCTTGCAAAGGACAAATCTCTTTCTTGTGGCGCGAGTCCCCACAGGTATCGCGTCGTTAATCGGTGCTTGACTCTGACTCTAGCCGCCCGATGCCCAGCCGTAAACGTTACCGAAGTTTCCGGAAGCCGAAGGACGCGGAAGATCGCATCTCGCGTTTCGGATGTCGGGTCATGGATCTCTTGAAGTCCGTCGCGGGGGAGAGCCTCGAAAGCTGGCGCCCCGGCGAGAACAGCCAGAGTGGGACGAGCGATCAAAGACACGCCTTGGGAGAGGCCGCGCAAGTTGCCTCGAGCCACTATGGGTTCTGCCGGACGTAAGGCGAAACTGGATCTCCATGAGGCGTTAAGGGTTTCTAAACGAATGATAAATAAATACTTAGCATGACAAATCCGCTCCCGAGGCTTTTCTGGGACAATAGAGTTGAGCAGCACGCCGTCGCGCGCCGCGGACGAAGGCTGAACCCATGGAAACCAGAAAAAGCATACTTGTCTCTCCGTCGCCGCCGGCAGAAGCGCCCCAGACGTCGTCGGGTCCAACCTCAGCCAAAACGCTCCAGGGTTCGGTTCTCGTCCTGATCCAGTTCGATGTCTCTGAGGAGATCCGCCTCGACGCGCTGCGCGATATCTTCGGGGCGCGCAGGCAGGAAGCCAGCTTCAAGCATCCTGCTCCCGGGTACGTTCGCTTCCAGCGTCCTCCCGTCGTCGAGCGGGTTGAGCCGCTGGTGCTGGATGGTGGCGAGCAGCTTGACGCGCAAATCAAGTACTACGATTACGGCGTTCTCAGCGTGGTCTTCGAGTTGCCCTTTGCCGGTGATTGGGACATGCTCGTTCGCCTGGCCAGCCGCTGGGTTTGGGATACCGACTTCACCAGCTTCGCCCAGAGGATCGTCAAGCAGAAGATCGAGCGAGCACGGCCTGCCCTCGTCAAACCATACGAGGACTGGCTCACGGAGGATTACTTCGTCTTCCATGTGCGCGAGATCGCGGGCGCTCCATCCGCCGAACAACTGCTGGCGGGCGAGCGCGGACGGATTGCGCAGATCGTGCGCGGAGAAACCGTCCCGCTCTCCGAAGGCGAATGCCAGGAAATTCTTCAGTCGCGAATTTCGTACTATCCGAATGACCTGACGGTGATTGGCTGGAATGCGGCGTTTCTCTACGACAACCAGGCGGGCGCCGAGACCGCGATCCAGTTGCTCGAATACGCCAACTCCCAGCTCCTCGAATTCCGCCACTACGATGAACTGCTGACGCGCGAGCTGCAAAGCGTCTATGAGTTCATGGACAACGGCAAGACCGGCGTTTGGGCGCGCTGGCGGACGGCGAAACGCGCGACCCTACTGCACACCGTGCTGCTGGATGTGGACGAACTGACGGAGCGCGCCGATAACGCCATCAAGTTCCTGAGCGACATGTTCTCCGCGCGCCTGTACAAGCTGGCGGCCTCGAAGATCGGCGTCACCGACTACAAGGACCTGGTCAATCAGAAAGTCCACACCGCGGAGGAACTCTATCGATTCATGGTCGACCAGTTCCACCAGAGCCGCGCCTTCGTGCTCGAGCTGATGGTGGTGATCATTCTGATCATCGATTTGATCTGGCTGTTCCGAGGATCTACGCCGATCTAGTGGAATTCCCGTTTCCCGGTTCCCAGAACCAACCTACTGCGAGGGCAGAAAGAGCGTCTTGACCTGATTTTCGGAGTCGATCCCGCCCTTGGGAGCCTTCAGTCCGAACATGGTCAGTAGGCAGTCCCCGGGCTGCACCGCAACGTTGGCTGTTTTATAAACGGGAGTTTGCGCTACTCCGGCCTGGAAGCCGCGCAGAGGGATGCGAAGCAAGTGCTTCGCGCTTGAGGGAATGTCAGCGTAGTAGTACCCGCCCTTGGGCGTCCATCCTCCCGAGTTGACGTGAATGTCGCTGGGGCAGCCGCCGGGAACGAGAAAAATGTCGTTGGTGGCGCGCCAATTGCCGGGAGGCGGCGGAATAGAGAACGTGCTGTCGCTGATGTCGCCCACGAAGGCGAGCAGCTTTCCGGGTTGCGTGATTTTGGTTTCCTGTACGAAAGAAAGCGCGTCGTTCTTGGTGCTGCCGGGACCAATGTAAATGCCGAAGACGAATTCCTGGTTGGTGCCGAGAAGCTGGCCCGAAGGAGCGGATGAGTCGGTGGTGTAGGTCATCGTGAGGCCGCTGCGCATGGTGACCGGCGAACTTCCCTCCCAGTCCAGCATGACCACCATGCAATCGGAAATGGGCAATCCGGCCGGCATGACGTAGTTGACGCTCACTTTCGAGATCCCGCGCTCGGGAGCCTTGAGAATGAAACTCTGCAACGGCTGGAGGTTGGGGTAGGCGTTGTAAACGGCGGTATAGTTCGGGAACATGCTGCCGTCGGCGGGGCATGCGCCGAAAGTGCTAGTGGCGACGGTGTTGAGGCTCTCATTAAAGACGGGCCTTTCCGAAGCGAGCGAAACGTCTCCCTTGAGGCCAAGGAATTGTTGTTGGCCGGGCGGAAGCGGGAAGGAGAACAGGTAGATGACTTCGGGCTGAGACACCTGATCCTTCGTGATCTTCGCGGTGGCGTGGAGCGCTAGCGTAGCGGTATTGGCGGGCAGCGGGAGAGTGGCAAGCGCGGGATCGCCGTCATTGGATGCGAGCGGAGCGCGCTGGGCGGCCAGGCCAGGGATGAGGGAAAGCAGCAGGAGGCACGTCGCCGTGGGGAAATAGCCGGGTCTCGTTTTAGTGACCAATTGAGATCGAGATCTCCGTGGAAGCAGTCCGGAGCATTCTACCTCGGGTAAGGAACGCCGCCCGGTGGCTTAAACACAGGCAACCAGGCGAAGTTGCGTTAGGCTGGGAGTTATCATGATAGCCTCGCTCACGCTCGAGTTGCGGATTGAAGCGGCACAATCGCTCAAGGATAAGCGGCAGGTGGTGCGCAGCGTCAAAGACCGGCTGCGTGCGTCGTTCAACGTTTCCGTCGCGGAGCTCGATCCCTCAAACCTGTGGAATCAGGCAACCGTTGGAGTGGCCGCCATCTCGCACTCACGCGATTACCTCGACGGCCTGATGAAAAATGTTGAGCGAGCGGCCGCGCGAATTGCCAACAATCATGGCGCGGACATCGCGGATTCGTTCGTGGAGTTCTTGTGAGGTTAGCGTCGGTTCGCGGATGGCGAGTGATTGTTCTCTGCTGCAGAAACCAGGCTGCCTGTCCGGCCTTGCGCGTTCGCAGGTCTTTTTCTTCCAGCAGACGATTAAGTTCGTGGCAGAGCTGCGCCATTTTTACTGGATCTCTTTCGACCTGGATCTGCTCGCACAATTTGCGCCAAGGCTCCAGTTCTTCGTGTTCACCATCCTTGAGAATCGCTTCGACGGACGGCTCGATTGCTTTGTCGTAGAGCGGTTTCAAGGTTTGCGGCCCCATGCGAGCTACTACATGTGCTCGATTCGACGCGATGGCGTCATTTAGAAGGGCGCGAAACCACTCCGAAAACGTCAAGGTACCCACCCCACTAAAGGAGGTGTCAACCATGGTATCCGCAGGTCACGCCCGGAGGGGTGCGCCAATATACGCCACTTGTTCGAAGAAGAGGGACGCGCTGAAACGCTCTGACCTGGATTTTTCGGCTCCATTTCGTCTTCCCCAAACCCGTTCCTGCCGTCGCTGCGATTGCTGCCCGCCTTCTGCTATGCTTTAAAGTTTTCTCAGGAGCATGATGGAACGCCGTAGCCTGAAGCATCATCGAGAGCGGCTGAGCGAGGCTCTGCGCGAGGAGATTGAGACGATCCTCGAAGGAGAGCTGGCCGATCCGCGAATCGGGCTGGTGAGCGTTTCGGGCGTGCAGCTGGCGGAGGACGGGCGGTCCGCGCATGTGCTGGTGGCAGTCGCGGGCGACGATGCCGAGGCCGAGCGCACGCTTGAAGGCCTGAATGCGGCCAGGAATTTCGTGAGGCATGAAGTCGCCGAGCATCTCCGGTTGCGGCGCGCGCCGGAGCTTTTCTTCCGGGTCGACCGTTCCGGGCAACTGGAAGGGCGCGTCGAGGAACTTCTGGGCCGCGCGAAGAAGCGCAGCAAGGAATAGCTGTCGGCAGAACCATGGGCCGTTAGGAAGACCGTGTGGTAGATAGAACTCGTTCGAAAGCGTGAGGAACGACACCGGTCCCCCTTGGTTTGGCCGGATGGTTTTTTATGCTTGATCGTGTTCTACAGGCGATTCGGGAGCGCCACCGGTTCGTGGTGACCTCGCATGCGCGTCCGGATGGCGATGGCATTGGATCGGCGCTGGCGTGCGGGCAGATTCTGCGGGTCATGGGCAAGGAAGCCGAGGTGGTGATGTATGACGGCGTGCCCAGGATTTATCAGGGCTTGCCGTTCGCTCGGCGTGCGATTCGAGCCGAATTCGTTCCTGACAATGACGCGGTCATTCTGCTTGAATGCGACAGCACGCGACGGGCCGGCCTGGGCGGGCTGGACCAGTGCTTTCTGATCAACATCGACCACCACGCGAGCGGGCGGAACTTCGGGCATATCAACTGGATTGATTCGTCCGTGATGGCGACCGCGGAATTGGTCTACCGCCTTGCGCGGCTGGCTTGCGTTCCGGTGGATCGCGAGATCGCCACCTGCCTGTACACGGCGTTGATGACCGACACGGGTTCGTTCATGTTCGAGGGCACCGATGAGCACACCTTTACGGTGGCGCGCGAACTGGTGCTGGCCGGGGCGAATCCCGCGCATTGTGCGCGGCAGATTTACTTCGGGCATTCAACAGCGAAAATGCGATTGCTGGGCGCTGCCCTTTCCAACCTTCATCGCGAAGGGCCGCTTGCCTGGATCTGGGTGACGCAGGAGCAGATGGAACGTCTGGGGGCGCGCGAGGAAGATTGCGAAGGGCTGGTGAACTATGCTCTCTCCATGGCGGACGTGCAGGTGGCGGCGTTCTTCCGCGAGCTTCCGGACCGGCGCTATCGCGTCAGCCTGCGCAGCAAAGGGGCGGTGAACGTCTCGGCGGCAGCCGAGCACTTTGGCGGCGGGGGCCACAAATGCGCCAGCGGATGCTCGCTCGACGGGCCCCTGGCGATTGCGGTTTCGCGCGTGGTCGAACGGCTGCGCGCCGAGCCATTGGTACTGAGTTCCGACCAACAGTAATGTAGGCAGGCATCCAGGGGTGAACGTGACCACCAGCGGCGGCAATTTACGAATTCGCACGGAGTTGTTGCTGCTGGTAGCCTTCTGCGGATTCCTGTTTTTCTACGGCCTCGGGGCATTCGGTCTATTGGGCGCGGACGAGCCGCGATATGCGCAAATTGCCCGCGAGATGATGGATCGCTCCGATTGGGTGACGCCTACGCTGCACGGTAAACCCTGGCTCGAAAAGCCGCCCCTTTATTATTGGGAGGCGATCTTGACGTATCGGGCGGCACGGGCAGCGTTGCGAGAGGCGGTAACCGAGCAGACAGCACGTTTTCCGGGCGCTGTGGATGCCACCATCATGGTCGTGGCAATTTATTTTTTTCTGCGGCGATTTCGACCGGGATCGGAACTGGATGGCGCTCTCATCACGGCGAGTTGCGCGGGAGTGATCGGATTTGCGCATGCGGCTGCTACCGATATGCCTCTGGCCGCAACCTTCACGATCGCCCTGCTTTCCTGGTATGACTGGTACGAGAGACGGCAACGTGCGGCGCTGGCGACGTTTTTTCTGTTTCTCGCGCTCGGAATGCTGGCTAAAGGTCCGGTAGCGCCCGCGCTAGCCGCCGTTATCGTGCTGTTTTTTGCAGCTCTCAAACGCCAATGGAACGTCGCCTCTCGCTCGCTCTGGCCACCCGGGATTTTGCTCTTCCTGATTGTCGCCTTGCCCTGGTATGTCATCGTGCAGATGCGCAACCCGCAATTCTTCCGGTTCTTTATTCTTGAGCACAACCTGGCGCGCTTTTCCAGCAATGTTTACCATCACCCGCAGCCCTTCTGGTTTTATTTGCCAGTTTTCCTGCCGGCCCTGATGCCATGGACGGTCTGGTTGATCGCGGCTCTGGTCGAGCGGGGGCGCTCCATCCGGCAGGAAGGCCGCGAGGCATTTTCGAGCCCGGAAGATTCATGGGCGCTGTTTCTTCTGGTTTGGACGATTGTGCCCGTGCTGTTCTTCAGCGCTTCGCAATCGAAGCTGCCGGGCTATATTCTGCCCGCAGTGCCGGCGGCCGCGCTGCTGGTCGCCAACTATCTGGCGGAACGCCAGCAGAAGGAAATTGGCATTTCATGGCCTCTCGCGGTGGCGCACGGAGTCTTGTGCGGCGGGCTGGCGTTCGGGGCGCTCTCGGCGGGATCAATCGCGATAAGCCACCACTTGGTGGCGGGCAAGGAAATGTATGTTTCTTTGGCGATCGGCACGGTCCTCGCACTGGGGATCGGGGTGGCTCTGGTGACGAAGGGTGGAGCGGGGTGGGTCAGGCCGGCGACCATGGTTGCCGTAATTGCCGGGGTGGCTGCCGTGATTCGTTTCGCGGCGCCCGCTATCGATACGGCAGAATCGGCGCGCCCGATCGCCGCCACCATTCAGGTCTTTTCGCACGAACCGGTGCCCGTCGCGCTCTATCACGTCAATCGCAACACGGAATATGGGCTCGAGTTTTATCTGAACCGTGGTGTGCAGAAGTATGAAGATGGGCCCGCGCCTGCGACATCACACCTGCTGGTGGCTGCATCGGGCAGCGGTTCGGAACTGCGAAATGTTCTCGCCGGGCGCAAAATGTCATACTTGATCAGCGTTCCGGAGCAGAAGCTCGACCTTTATTGGATCGGACAATGATAGAGAGCGGGTTTCAAAGTTGCAGAGCTGCAAGGAGTGTCACGTTTTCTGTCGCATAAGTGGTGCTACCCTCGAGCTTTGAAATTTTGATCTGAACTCTTGCAACGCTGAAACCTCGACTGCAACCTGGCGTTCGTTATGGAAATCCTCGATCTGCGACACTTTTCGGCAGCCGACCTGCGGCCTTTGCTCGAAGAGGAGATCGCTACATGGGCGCAGAGGCTCTCGTGGGATTACGCGGGCTCGGCCGAGATGATCCTGCGGTATATGGACGCGAAGATTCTTCCGGGTTACGCGGCGATTGAGCGCGGCAACATCTTCGGATACGCGTTTTTTGTCTACGAGCAGAGCAAAGGAGTGATCGGTGACCTGTTTGTACGCGGGGATGGACGCAGATCGAACCGCAGCGAGGTGGAAAAACGGCTGCTGACTCATGTGATTGAGACGCTACAGCAGTCTCCTGGCGTTCACCGGGTGGAGGCGCAGTTGCTGGCGCATGAGGCGGGCGAGGTCGCGCGGCCATTTCTGGAGCAGGGTTTCAGCCGCCACCCGCGCGTATTCATGAACTATGAAATGGCGCGCCATGCGCAGACGGCGCCCGAGATTGCGGGCGAATTCGAAATTCGGCCGTGGGCGGACGAGCATTACCAGACCACTGCTGCCCTGATTACCGCTGCCTACCGGGGGCACGTCGATTCCGAGATCAACGACCAGTACCGCTCGCTGAGCGGGTCTCTGCGATTTCTGAATAATATTGTGCGCTTTCCGGGGTGCGGCGTATTCGACCCGCATTCTTCTTTTGTGGTCTTCCAGCGGCGCAACCGGGCACTGGTGGGCGTCATCCTGTGCTCGCTGGTGCGTGCCGATGTCGGCCACATCACGCAGGTGTGCGTGCTGCCGGAGTACCGTTCCGCCGGGCTGGGCGTGGCTCTGCTCGCGGCCACGACTCGAAATCTGCGCGAGCGGCGCTTTAAGGCGATTTCTCTCACTGTGACGCAGGCCAATGATCGCGCGATTGCGCTTTATGAACGCATCGGGTTCGACTCGTTGCGCGTGTTCGATGCGTTTGTGTGGGAAGGGTAAACCAGTTCCCAGTCCCCGGTTCCCAATTCTCGCCAGGCCCAGACTCCGGTTGTGTTTCCCGCTTCATCGTTGCCGCACCGATCTGCCGCTCTGCTACTGCATGGGCGGCGAATATGTCATGTAGCGGGCAAACAGCCAGCACAAGAAAAAGACGACGGGAATATGCACCATGAGTTGCAGGACTCCGTAGCCCACAATATCTCGCGCCTTGAGCTTCAGGATACCGAGCAGCGGCAGCATCCAGAACGGATTGACGAGATTGGGCAGTGCTTCGGCGGCGTTATAGATCTGCACGACCCAGCCTAAGTGCACCTGGTGGAGATTGGCAGCCTGCAGCATATAGGGTGCCTCGATCACCCATTTGCTTCCTCCGGACGGAATGAAAATGCCGAGCGCGGCCGAATACATGGCCACGAGCAGAGGATATGTACCATGCGTGCTGACGGATGCAAAGAACCGGGCAAGAGTCTCGGAGATGCCGGTGCCTGCGATCATGCCGAAGATCACCGCATAGAAGGGGAATTGGATGATGACTCCGCCGGTGGCGGGGATGCATTCGGCGACCGCGCGCAGGAAGCGCTTGGGGCGCCAGTGCAAAAGCAATCCGGCGGTGATGAAGAGGAGGTTGTAAGTGTTGAGATCGAGGGCCGCCAGTGCGCCTTGCGGCGAAGTGCGGAACACGTCGACCAGATACCAGACCAGCAGCGCGGCAACCAGGAGGTTGAGGACGGGGCTGTATTCGAGCCATTCTCCGGGCCTGGACCGCGGTTCGAGGCTGGAATAAACCGGTGGGTACTGGATGCCGAAGGATTCGGCGGTCTTCGCGCTTTCGGGTGAAGGCGTCGAGAAATAGGAGACGAGCACCGAGAGCACGATCAGGACGAGCGTGGTGGCGATGCTTTGCCAGAGGAAGAGCGTTTGCGTCAGGGGGATCAGGCCGCTGATGGCAAAGAGCGTTGCAGGCATTGCGGACTTGGTGGCCATCAGCATGGCGGCGGAGGAAGATAGCCCCATAGCCCAGACCGCGCCGAGTCCCAGATAGCCGGCTGCACCGGCCGCCCGGTAATCCATGCCTTTGACGCGCAGGGAGAGTTCACGGACAAGGAGGCCGCTGAAGACGAGACTCAGTCCCCAGGAGATAAGCGAGGTGAGCATCGAAAACAGCGCGACCGTCGCAACCGCGCTCTTGGGTGTCTTGGGGATTGCGGCAAGCCAACGGATGGCGCGGTACGCGAGCGGCGTGGAGGCGACAACATAGCCGCCGACGATGATCATCACCATCTGCATGGTGAAGGGAACCAGAGCCCAGAAGCTTTTGCCTCCCTGGATGGCGAGGTTGCCGGGGCTTTGATGAAGGCCGAGCCCGATGAGGAAAACGATGACGATGCCGAGCAGCGCAAACACCAGTGGATCGGGAAACCAGCGTTCGCTCCAGTTGGCGAGCGCCAGGCCGGTTCGGACCAGCCGCTTTTCCCGGGCGGGAGGGTTCGGGGATGGGGGCGGAAGCATGAAGAATTCCTCTCGATACGGGAGGAATTCTACCGCCGATTGCGGAGAAGTTCGCGCTCGGCTCACTGAGATCGTACGCCGCGCAGGGAGGCTTGCCGGAGGATAATCGCTTCAAAGTGAGGCATTTCGCCCCCGCACCATTCGTTGACAAGGGCGCCGCCGGTGGGCTATCCTAAATGCCTTTGGAAGTCCTGCGGCTGCCCGCCCGGAACATCTTGCGCGCGTTCTGCGTGGTTTGCTTTCTTAGTTGGATCTTTTAGGGCATCTCAGCGGTCTTCATCATTCGATCTTTACGTTTTGGGAGAGTTGCGATGTCAACCTATTTCCCGAAAGAAGGGGAAATTGCGCGGAAGTGGTTCGTGGTGGATGCCTCCGGGCAGCCGCTGGGACGGCTGGCCTCGCGTATCGCCCGAATTCTGATGGGCAAGGAAAATCCGAAATATACCCCGTTCATCGACACCGGAGACCACGTGGTAGTGATTAACGCGGAGCAGGTGAAGGTTACCGGCATGAAGACCGACCAGAAGCTCTACCAGCATTACACCGGGTATCCGGGCGGTTTGCGCACGGAGGATCTGAAAAAGCGCATGGTCCGCAAGCCGGAGCTGGTGATCGAGCAGGCGGTTTCGCGCATGCTGCCCAAGAACAAGATGGGCAAGCAGATGTTTACAAAGCTCAAGGTCTACAAGGGCGACAAACATCCACATGCGGCGCAGAAGCCAGAAGTAAAGGCGTTCGCATAGAAAAAGCTACGAGCTATGAGCTACGAGCTTTCAGCGAGCAGAATCGGGATTTCTTAGAAAGGTTATAGGGTGCGACTCTTCGGTCGCTCCGGGCGAAGATCGCTTGGGACGCGAAGCTCGCAGCTCGAAGCTAAACATGGCTGAATCAGTTCAATACTACGGAACAGGCCGGCGGAAAGCGGCGATTGCGCGCGTTTTTCTGCGTCCCGGCAACGGCGAATTCAAGGTCAACGGCAAGGGCTTCGAAGAGTACTTCGTGACGCCCTCGCAGCGCACCAGTGCGCGTCAGCCGCTGATTCTGACCGACACGGCAGCGACTTTTGATGTGCTGGCGAACGTTTGCGGCGGCGGCGTCGCCGGGCAGGCGGACGCAGTGCGCCTGGGCATTACACGCGCTCTGATGGAATTCAACGCGGAGTTGCGCAAGCAACTGAAAGCGCAGGGCATGGTTACGCGCGATCCGCGGGCGAAAGAGCGCAAGAAATACGGCCAAAAGGGCGCCAGGAAACGTTTCCAGTTCAGCAAGCGGTAAGGCGCTGTCGTTGGTCGTCCTTGACTCGACAAAGGGTGTGCAGGTTTGGGTTTTGCCCTGGCGACGGAGGGCGGACGACAGTTTCGATTTTGGAGTCAAATTCATCCCCCCACCTCAGAGAGATGGGGTGGACGGGAATGGCAATCGGGAAGTTGCTAGTCATCGGTCGCAGTGATTCGCTGTCGATTAACGACAGAAGACCAACGACAAATTTCCCGATGTAGACCAACTGAGGAGGTTCATTGGCTAACATCACCATGAAGGAATTGCTCGAAGCGGGAGTTCACTTCGGGCACCAGACGAAGCGCTGGAACCCGCGGATGAAAGAGTATATCTTCGGCGAGCGCAACGGGATTTACATCATTGATCTGCAGAAGACGCTGAAGATGTTCAAGGAAGCGTCGAAGTTTGTGCAGGAACTGGCGGCCGAAGGGAAAGTCGTTCTCTTTGTGGGTACCAAGCGCCAGGCGCAGGATGCCGTCGCCGAGGAGGCGGGGCGCTGCTCGATGTTCTACGTGAACCAGCGCTGGCTGGGCGGACTGCTGACCAACTGGGTCACGGTGCAAAAGTCCGTAAAACGGCTGAAAGAGCTCGACGACATGGCCACGGATGGCCGCTACGAGCTGCTGCCGAAGAAAGAAGTGATCAAGCTCGAACGCGAGCGCAAGCACCTGCAGGCCAATCTCGCCGGCATCAAGAACATGTCGCGGTTGCCCGATGCGATTTTTGTGATCGACTCCAATAAGGAACAGATTGCCGTGCGCGAAGCGCGCAAGCTGGGTATCCCGGTAGTTGCCGTGGTGGATACGAATTGCGATCCCAGCGAAGTGGACTATGTGATTCCCGGCAACGATGACGCGCTGCGGGCGATTCGTCTGTTCACATCCAAGATTTCCGAATCCATCGCCGAAGGCGTCAATGCCATGGGCGACAAGCAAATGGCGGAGATTCATGCGGCGGCTGCGCCGGCGGCCGAAGGCGTGGAAGCAAGCGAGGGCGCCGCGGTGGCGGAGGGCGAGGGCGCCGGCGTGGAAGGCGGAGCTGCACCGGCCGGCGGCGACGGCGAGGATATCCGCATGGAAGACGTGCTCGGTGCGGGGACCCGCAAGCGTCCGGCTGCGGTTGCCGAAGATGTGGATGAACTGCAGGCGGAGACCCGCCGGTCCTGACATTCGGCTTCTGGCTAGTGGTTTACAGCAACCCGAGAATCTGACCCGCGTGGCCGCTCTGTGCGCGGGTCGAGTTTTATAAGACGCAGGTTTCAAGGTTACAAAGTTTCAAGGTTTCAATTCCTGGCCTTCCGATTCTTCTCCTTGAAATTCTGATCGAATCGAACATCGAACCAAGAGGGTCTAATGAGTACGACTATGGCAAATATCTCTGCTTCTCAGGTAAAGGAACTCCGTGAAAAAACGGGGGCGCCGATGATGGATTGCAAACAGGCGCTCACCGAGGCCAAGGGCGATCTTGAAGGCGCCGTCGTGATTCTGCGCAAGAAAGGTGTTTCCGTGGCCGCCAAGAAGGCCGCGCGCGTGACCAGCGAGGGTTCCGTGGCCCAATACATCCACGCCGGCGGCAAGATCGGCGTGCTCGTCGAAGTGAATTGCGAGAGCGACTTCGTGGCCCGCACCGACGATTTCAAAGAGCTGATTCACGATATCGCGATGCACATCGCGGCCAGCGATCCGAAGTTTGTTCGCAAGGAGGATGTGACGCCCGAAGCGTACGCACGCGAGAAGGAAATCTATCTGGCGCAGGCAATCGCGAGCGGCAAACCGGCTCATATCGCCGAGAAGATGGTGGCCGGCAAGATGGAGAAGTTCTATGAAGAGGTTTGCCTGCTCGAGCAGCCCTTTATCAAGGACCAGACGATGAACATCTCGCAGCTGATCGCGGCCAAGATTGGCAAGCTGGGCGAAAACATCGCCGTGCGCCGGTTCGCCCGGTTCAAGGTCGGTGAGGCGACTGCTACGGTCGCGTTCATTGCAGCCAAGCCCGATGAGGGCGAGGCGGCCGCACCAGCCAAGTAATCTCAGGGGCGCCCTTCCGCCCCGGAACAGCGAGAACGGCCGTTCCGGGCCCCCACCGGCGCCCCTTTTGATTTATGCTCTCAAGCTATGGGCTATGAGCCATGAGCTTGTAGCAACTGAGAACCCATCCATGTCCACTCCCGTCTTCAAACGTATCCTGCTCAAGCTCTCCGGTGAAGCCCTGGCCGCTGACCAGGGTTTTGGCGTTGACACCACTCATATTCACTCGATCGCGGGCGAAATTGCGGAGGTCCACAACCTGGGAGTTCAGGTCGCCATCGTGGTAGGTGGCGGCAACTTCTTCCGCGGCGTCGCCGATCAGGCCAAGGACATGGATCGCGTCTCGGCCGACCACATGGGGATGCTCGCCACCGTAATTAACGCGCTTGCGCTGCAAGATGCGCTCGAAAAACAACGTGTCTATACACGTGTGCAATCGGCGATCGAGATGAATCAGGTCGCCGAGCCTTTTATCCGGCGCCGCGCCATGCGCCACCTCGAAAAAGGCCGCGTTGTTATTTTCGCCGGCGGCACCGGCAATCCTTACTTTTCGACCGATACAGCCGCTTCTCTTCGCGCAATGGAAATCAAGGCCGACGCGATTCTCAAGGCGACCAAAGTCGACGGCGTTTACGATGCCGACCCGATGAAGGTGAAGGAGGCGAAGAAGTTCTCGCAGATTACCTACATGGACGTGCTGAAACTGGGCCTCAAAGTAATGGACTCGACGGCTATTTCACTCTGCAAAGACAACAACCTCCCCATTATCGTCTTCAACCTGAACGAACGTGGAAATGTCCGCCGGGTCGTGCTCGGCGAAAAGATCGGATCTCTCGTCAGTGCCTGAGGAAAGTCCGAAGTCTAGAGGCCAGCTTGCAAAAGTGAAACCAGTCATTCACCATCGGGTGCAGCGCACCTGGGGGCCACGTTCTCTTTTCAAGAAGAAGTGAAAGCCCAAACAGCCTGTTAAGGCAATTCGGCGATTTTCTAGCGTTTTCTTGCCATGTCCTTCGTAACCTTGCGGTGAGGTTACCTTTGCTCGAAAATTCTCTTCATGCAGGCGTCCAAGGCACAGATCGGAATTGCCGTAGGATCAGCGCTCCTGCTGGTGGCGATTGCTCTGGGTTACCTCAACTGGCTCAGCAATCAGGGCCCGGTGCTGGCGCGCTCGGAGGAGCGCGACTCGCTGACCCATATGCCGCTCAGTATCACGATGAATCCGCTGCGCGACCGTACGATCGAGCGCATTGCCAATGCATTTATCGCACAAATGCGCGACGGCAATTGCCGCCAGTTATTGGCTGCCTGGGAAAAGGATTATCGCAAAAAGCGCGCCGATTTCATCTGCGCATCGGAATCGCAACACCCGCTCATCAGCTGGCAGATAGTTGAGTGGGAAGACGCTCCGCCGCTCGTCATTCTTCACTACAAAGGCCAGCGCTATTCGACCGCCGCGCAGGACGCGACCTACAAGGATCTTTTTTCCGTGACAGAAGAGAAAAAAGACAATGGCTGGGTGGTCACCAAGTACGACGCACTTTACTGAAGACCTCCTCTCCGTAACTACCAGGCTAACGCAGGTGGCTCCGGCCGTGCGATGGGTCCGCGGAGGTTGAAGTGTTCAGATCAAGATACAAATTCTGGTTAGCTGCCGCCTCCGACCCATAGCAGCTCTGGTTCTTGTCATAACCCCCGCAACGGCGAGCCACACGATTCCTTCGCGGAGACTGCGCAAACTGCCATACCTCGGCGAATTCGACGCCGCTGGCTCCTGGTGAAGGTGGCTTGCTTCGCGCGGAACATCCCGGCGAGGGCGGGCAGGCGTCATTCGTCACCCAGTAAGTAATGTCACGTCCACCCGCGTTCTGCCTTATATCATCGGCAGTGATAATGCTGGCGCCACCCCTCTCGCGAAAGGCGATGCCAGAGCAATAGACACCCGCGCGGAATCCTTGCCGGCTGACTTCGTCAATCCAGCCGAACACATACGCCTTCTGTTCCGGCAGCAGGCGTCCGCCCTCTTCCTGGTCCAAGAAAATGACGGTTCGTGCCGGAAAACCCTCATGCCGAGCGGCCGCGGTCGCGGCCTTGGCGTCGGATTTGCCAAGTTCGCTCGCGTCGGATTTCAGTTCCCGATAGAGCCGTCCCTCAAAAAGCACCAGGAACCCGAATCCCGCAGTTTCGATCCTGTGCCGCTTTCCGGTCCATGTATTTGCGCTTGCACCCGGAGGATTGTTCAGCCAGTAACCCGCATAAGCAAAAGTCTTGTGCAACTCTTTCAAGCTTTCATCGCCGGGATAATCGTTGCGATCAAAACCGAAATACGCATGACGAGCATCCGCGCCCATGGCGGAGCGCTGCCCGGCGCAGGCAAGAAACGCGAGGATGGCGGAAACGACAGCTGAGAGCAGTCGGCGGCGCAGATCGCTATCCCCCAATATGCACCATTGTCCGGGACGCCGGAACGAAGCCGGGTTCGCCGATATGGTGCCGCTCTTCTTTATTCTCGATGGTGCGCACGATGAAATTGGCCAGTTTCTCGTCAGTTGCTCCCCGGCGCAT
>Ga0335079_10004965_pt1 | contig 15300 bp, 18 predicted proteins | sample Lox_Sample_33_FD_206719 | JGI IMG/M metagenome (GOLD analysis project Ga0335079, IMG submission 206719) | Soil microbial communities from Loxahatchee National Wildlife Refuge, Florida, United States - Lox_Sample_3.3 | ecosystem: Environmental > Terrestrial > Soil > Wetlands | place: USA...
GCGCCGGTGCACGCCAGCGTGGGACTTCTCGACCTCTACGCCTGAGCGCCAAGGTTTCGTCGCGCGGCGCGGCCTGAGACGCGCGTCACAACGCGAAATTGCTGAAAATTCCTTCAGCAAGCGGCACTTAGGCTCACGCCGCAGTGCATGGCATACCGGTTGCACAGCTCACCCGCGATCTCACTTGCAGGTGATGTGAAACCAACATGGCTGAAGTCCCTACTCTGAATGCCGCAGCGGGCGCTACAGAAGCGGCACCGCCGGCCGCGGCCAAGAAGCCCCTCAAACTGATTCTCATCGTCGTCGGCGTGCTGCTGCTCGCAGGCGGCGGTGTGGGTGCGTGGCTCTTCCTGGGGCACGGCAAGGCGGAGAAGACCCAGGCCGCCCCGGTCGCGCAGGGCCCGGCGCTCTACATCGCGCTCGACCCGCCGTTCGTCACCAATTTCGAGGCCGAGCAGCTGGTGCGCTTCCTGCAGGTGACCGTGCAGCTGATGTCGCACGACCAGCCGACGGTGGATCTGATCAAGGCGAACGACCCGGCGATCCGCAATGACCTTCTGATGCTGCTCAGCAATCAGAAGTACGCCGAGATCTCCACGCGCGACGGCAAGGAGCAGCTGCGCACGCAGGCGCTCGCCGCCGTGCGTCGCGTGATCGCCAGCAACGGCGGTCACCCGGAGCGCATCGAGGCGCTCTACTTCACCAGTTTCGTCATGCAATGACCGCGAGCGCCGCGCCGTGACCTCCGAAAAGATACTGAACCAGGACGAAATCGACGCACTGATCCACGGCGTCGATTCCGGTGCCGTCGACACCGAAGCCGCGCCGCAGCCGGGCGAGGTCGCGGGCTTCGACTTCCGCAATCAGATGCGCATCGTGCGCGGGCGCCTGCCTACGCTCGAGATGATGAACGAGCGCTTCGCGCGCCTGTTCCGCATCAGCCTGTACAACCTGCTGCGCCGCGCGCCGGAGATCAGCGTGTCGGCGGTGCAGATGAAGAAGTTCAGCGAGTACGTCCATACGCTGCACGTGCCGACCAGCCTGAATCTGGTGCGCATCAATCCGCTGCGCGGCACGGGCCTGTTCGTGCTCGACCCGAAGCTGGTATTCGCGGTAGTCGACAACTTCTTCGGCGGCACGGGCCGTCACGCCAAGATCGAGGGCCGCGACTTCACCGCGACCGAGCAGCGCGTCATCCACATGCTGCTGCGCAATGCCTTCTCGGACCTGCGCGAGGCGTGGTCGCACATCGCCCCGATCGAAGTCGAATTTCTGCAGTCGGAGATCAACCCGCACTTCGCGCACATCGTCAGCCCGTCCGAGATCGTGGTCATCACGCGCTTTCACGTCGAGCTCGATGGCGGTGGCGGCGATCTGCACGTCACGATGCCGTACTCGATGATCGAGCCGCTGCGCGATGTGCTCGATGCCGGCTTGCAGAGCGATCGCGTCGAGCACGATGAGCGCTGGCTGCACGCGATGCGCGAGGAGCTCGACGACGCGGAAGTGGAGCTCACGAGCCTGCTCGGCCGTACCCAGCTCTCCGTCGGCGACATCATCAATCTGAAGCCCGGCGATGTGATTCCGTGCGACTTCAACGGCAAGGTCACCCTGCGGGCCGAATCCGTTCCCGTGTTTCGCGGCAGCTACGGGCTGTCGCGCGGCCTTCAGGCCGTGAAGATCGAAGAGCGCATCCGCCGCTCCAGACCCCCGAGTAACGACAACTCAACGGCCAAGAAGGCATGAGGGCCTAGTCATGACAGCCGAAGCAAACCAGGCGCACGCCGCACAGTTCGAAGACCTCCAGGACGAAGGCGCTGCCGTACCCAATCAGGAAGTGAAACTGGACGTGATTCTGGACGTCCCGGTCACTTTGTCCATGGAAGTCGGGCGCACCCGCCTGCCGATCCGCAATCTGCTGCAGCTCAATCAGGGCTCGGTGGTGGAGCTGGATCGCGAAGCCGGCGAGCCGCTCGACGTATTCGTCAACGGCACGCTGATCGCCCATGGCGAGGTCGTGGTGGTGAACGAGAAGTTCGGCATCCGCCTGACCGACGTGATCAGTCCCGCAGAGCGCATCCGCAAGCTGCGATGATCGATTTGCTGCACATCGCCGCCTCGAGCGCACCGGCAGCCCACGTGTTCGCGGCGCCGCAGATCGCCTCTGCTCCGGCCGCCACCACGGCGAGCGGACTGGGTGCGGTGGCGCTCGCCCTCGCGTTGGTGCTGGGCGCGATCTTCGCCCTCGCCTGGCTCGCCCGGCGCGTGCGCGGCACCGGCGGCCGTGCCGCAGGCGCGCTCGATGTGCTCGCTCAAGTGCAACTGGGCCCGAAGGAGCGTGCCGTACTGATCAAGGTCGGCGCGACCCAGCTGCTGCTCGGCGTCGCCCCGGGGCGCGTCAACGCCCTGCACGTGCTCACCGAGCCGGTGCCGACCAATCCGCCCGCCGCCCCCGATCGAGACGACAGCGGCCGGCCCAACTTCCGCGCGCTCCTGCTGCGCAGCCTGGGCAAGTCATGAAGCTTCGCCCGTTACTGTCATGCTTCGCCGTGATCGTGCTCGCGCTCGCAGCCCCGTCGCTGGCGTGCGCCGACACCGGCATCACGGCACTGACCGTGCAGAGCGCTCCCGGTGGCGGCCAGACCTACACGCTGACCCTGCAAGTGCTGCTGCTGATGACGGCGATCACGCTGTTGCCGGCGATCCTGCTGATGATGACCGCCTTCACGCGCATCGTGATCGTGCTCGGAATCCTGCGCCAGGCGCTCGGCGCCGGCCAGACCCCGCCCAACCAGGTGCTGATGGGACTCGCCCTGTTCCTCACGCTGTTCGTGATGGCGCCGGTCGTCGACCGCATCAACGATGAGGCGGTCAAACCCTACATGGCCGGCAGCATCGACACGGTGACGGCGCTCGAGAAGACGATCGGCCCGTTGAAGGGCTTCATGCTCAACCAGACGCGCGAGAGTGACATCGCGACCTTCGTGCGCATCTCGGGCGGCAAGGGCTACGCGACCCCGCAGGACGTGCCGCTGACGGTGCTCGTGCCGGCGTTCGTCACCAGCGAGCTCAAGACCGCCTTCATGATCGGCTTCCTCATCTTCATTCCGTTCATCATCATCGACCTCGTGGTCGCGAGTGTCCTCATGTCGATGGGCATGATGATGCTCTCGCCCGTGCTGATCTCGCTGCCGTTCAAGCTGATGCTGTTCGTGCTGGTGGATGGCTGGTCGCTCGTCATGGGCACCCTCGCAGCGAGTTTCTACTGATGACCCCCGAATCCGTCATGACCATCGGCCAGCGCGCACTCGAGATCACACTCCTGCTCGCTGCGCCGCTGCTGCTCGTCGCGCTGATCACCGGTCTCGTCGTCGGTGCATTCCAGGCGGCCACCCAGATCAACGAGATGACGCTGTCGTTCATCCCCAAGCTCATCGCGATGGCGCTGGCGCTGGTCATAGCGGGCCCCTGGATGCTCAAGATCATCGTCAGCTACACGCGTGAGCTCTTCGAGAGCATCCCGAGCCTCATCACATGATCACGCTCACGACCGGACAGCTCGAAGCGTGGATGGTCCAGCTGTTCTGGCCGTTCGCGCGCATCGGCGCCTGTCTCATGGTGGCGCCGGCGTTCTCTGCCGTGAACGTGCCGGCCCGCGTACGTCTGGTGCTCGCCGGCGCGATCGCGCTCCTGGTCGCACCGCTCATTGCGTCACCACCCGGCATCGCGCCCTTCTCTGTCGCGGGCATGGTCGTCACCGCGCAGCAGATCCTGATCGGCGGCGCGCTCGGCTTTTCGCTGCAGATCATCTTCGATGCCGTCTCGATGGGCGGACAGCTGCTGGCGAACAGCATGGGCCTGTCGTTCGCCTTCAACGTCGATCCCATGCGCGGCACGGGCACGGCAGCACTGGGACAGTTCTACGGCATCCTGGTGATGCTCACGTTCCTGGCGCTGAACGGCCATCTGCGGCTGATCGAGGTGCTGGTGGATGGCTTTCGCACGCTTCCCATCGGTACGAGCGGTCTGGGAAGCGAGGGCCTGTGGCACCTGGTCGGCTGGGGCACGCAGATCTTCGGTGGCGCGCTGGCAGTCGCACTGCCGGGCGTGACCGCGCTCATGATCGTCAATCTCGCGTTCGGCGTCGTCAGCCGCGCGGCCCCGCAGCTGAATCTGTTCGCGGTCGGCTTTCCGATCTCGCTGCTGCTGGGGCTTGCGATCGTGTTCGCGGGCCTACCCGCCCTGCAGTCGAGTTTCGTGCGCCTGATCCGCGAAGCATTCGTGATGCTCGAGCAACTCTCCGGAGCGGGAGTCTAGGTCATGGCAGATCTCGAGCAGGACCGGACAGAACAACCGACAGCCAAGCGCCTGGAGGAGGCGCGGCGCCGCGGTCAGATTCCGCGCTCGCCCGAGCTGACCGCAGCCGCCGTGGTGCTCGTGGCCGGTGGCGCACTGCACTTCCTCGGCGCACACCTTGCGGGTCAGCTGCACGGCCTCATGCAGTCGAGTCTGTCGCTCTCAGCGGCGCAGGCACTCGATGAGAGCCGCATGCTGCCGGCGCTCGAAGCCACCGCCGCCCGGGCGCTGCTCGCCGCAGCACCGATCCTGGGCGCGACGCTCGTCGCCGCGCTGCTCGCTCCGCTGGCGCTCGGTGGCTGGAATCTGTCCTTCGAAGCGCTGGCCCCCGACTTCACGCGCCTTTCGCCGCTCTCTGGCTTCCAGCGCATGTTCTCCCTGCGCGGCGCCGTGGAACTGGGCAAGGCGTTTGCCAAATTCCTGGTTGTCGCCACCGTCGCCGTCGTCTTCCTGAAGAAGAAGTCGCCGGAGCTGCTGTCGCTCGGCGCCGAGCCGCTGCAGCCTGCGATCGCGCACGCGGCCGCCCTGACGGGCTCGGCGCTGCTGGCGCTGGCCGCCTCCCTCGCGCTGATCGCGGCATTCGATGTGCCCTGGCAGCTGTGGAACTTCAGCCAGCGCCTGCGCATGACGCGCCAGGAAGTGCGCGAAGAATTCAAAGAGAGCGAGGGCTCGCCCGAGATCAAGGGCCGCATCCGCCGCATGCAGCAGGAAGTCGCCAAGCGCCGCATGATGCAGGAGGTGCCGAAAGCCGATGTGGTCGTCGTCAACCCGACGCACTTCGCGGTCGCATTGCGCTACGACGAGAACCGCATGCGCGCACCGACAGTCGTCGCCAAGGGCGCGGACGAAGTGGCCGCGAAGATCCGCGACGTGGCGCTGGAGCATCGGGTTCCGATCTTCGAGGCGCCGCCGCTGGCGCGCGCGCTGCATCGCGCCGTGCCGATCGGCGGGGAAATCCCGGCGACGCTGTATGTCGCGGTCGCCCAGGTTCTCACCTACGTCTATCAGCTGCGCACGGCGAGCCGCACGGGCACGGCCGCGCCCACACCTCCCACCATCGATCCTGCGATCGAAGAGACGAGGCACTAAGTCATGGCTGAAGCCGCCGCCGCACCCACTCCGCTGATGCAGTCGCTGCTGCGCACCGGCGTTGGCGTGCCCGTGGGCGTGCTCGCGGTGCTCGCGATGGTGGTGTTGCCGCTGCCGCCGATTGCGCTCGATGTGCTGTTCACCTTCAACATCGCACTGTCGATCATGATCGTGGTGGCAGTGTTCTACGTCGCCCGCCCGATCGACTTCGGTGTGTTCCCGACCGTGCTGCTGCTCGCCACGTTGCTGCGGCTGGCGCTCAATGTCGCCTCGACCCGCGTCGTGCTGCTGCACGGCCACGGCGGTCCGGGCGCAGCGGGCAAGGTGATTCAGTCGTTCGGAGAATTCGTGATCGGCGGCAACTTTGCCGTCGGCGTCATCGTGTTCGTGATCCTCACCATCATCAACTTCGTGGTCGTGACCAAGGGCTCGGGCCGCATCTCCGAAGTCAGCGCCCGCTTCACCCTCGATGCGATGCCCGGCAAGCAGATGGCGATCGACGCCGATCTGAATGCCGGTCTGATCACGCAGGATGAGGCGCGGGCGCGGCGTGCCGAGGTGCGCGCCGAGGCGGACTTCTACGGCTCCATGGACGGTGCCAGCAAATTCGTGCGCGGCGATGCGATCGCCGGCATCCTGATCCTCTTCATCAATATCCTGGGCGGCCTCGCCATCGGCGTGCTCGGTCACGGCATGGCCTTCAGTCAGGCCGCGCACACGTTTACTCTGCTCACGATCGGCGACGGCCTGGTCGCCCAGATCCCGGCGCTGCTGTTATCGACCGGCGTGGCCATCATCGTTACGCGCATGTCCGGCAAACAGGACATGGGCGGAGAGCTCAACAAGCAGCTGTTCGGCCACCCGCGCTCGCTCGCTGTCGCCGCAGGACTGCTGGGCGTCATGGGACTGATTCCGGGCATGCCGAACATCGCCTTCCTCACCATCGCGGCCCTGTGTGGCGGCGGTGCTTACGCCATCCGCAAACGCCGTGAAGCCGCCGCCGCCGTGCCGCCGCCGGCTCCGCCCGCGCCCCCTGCACCGGAGTCGCGCGAGCTGTCCTGGGATGACGTGCGTCCGGTGGATCTGCTCGGTCTGGAAGTCGGTTACCGCCTCGTGGCACTCGTCAATCGCGGTCAGAGCGGTGATCTCCTGGTACGCGTGCGCGGCGTGCGCCGCAAGCTCTCACAGGAGCTCGGCTTCCTCGTGCCCGCGGTACACATCCGCGACAACCTCGATCTGCAACCGAACGCCTACCGCATCAATCTCGGTGGCGTCGCCGTCGGCGAGAGCATCGTCTACCCAGACCGCGAGCTCGCGATCAATCCGGGCCGCGTCTTCGGGCCCCTGAAGGGCATCACCACGCGCGATCCGGCCTTCGGCATGGAAGCCATCTGGATCGAGCCCGATCAGCGCGATCAGGCGCAGGCGCTCGGCTACACCGTCGTCGATGCGAGCACCGTCGTCGCAACTCACTTGAGTCACATCATTCAGACGCACGCGCACGAGCTGCTGGGGCACGAGGAAGTGCAGCAGCTGCTGGCCGCGCTCGGCAAGAGCGTGCCCAAGCTCGTCGAGGATCTGGTACCGCGCGCGTTGCCGATGTCCGTCGTCGTGCGCGTGCTGCAGTCGCTCCTGGCCGAGCGCGTACCGATCCGCAACATGCGCAGCATCATCGAGACGCTCGCCGAGCAGGCGCCGCGCACACAGGATCCGGCCGTGCTGGCGGGCGCGGTGCGCATTGCGCTCGGCCGGCAGATCGTGGGCGACATCGCCGGCATGAATGCCGAGCTGCCCGTCATCACGCTCGAGCCGGAGCTGGAGAAGCTCCTGCAGGGCACACTCGCCGCCGCCAACGGCGGTGCGCCCGGGCTCGAGCCCGGCCTCGCGGAGCGTCTGCAGCAGCGCCTCTCCGAGAGCGCACAGCGTCAGGAGATCATCGGCGAGCCGGCGGTATTGCTGGTCGCACCGCTTCTGCGCCAGACCCTCGCACGCTTCATCCGCGCGAGCGTGCCTTCGATGCACGTGCTCGCCTGGAACGAGATTCCCGACAATCGCAAGGTCCGCCTGGTAACGGCGGTGGGACGTTAGAGCCATGAAGATCACACGACACACGGCGCGCGACATGCGCCAGGCGCTCAAAGCGGTTCGCGAACAGCTGGGGCCCGACGCCGTCATCCTCTCCACCAAGCGCACCTCTGCGGGCGTCGAGGTGACCGCGGCGATGGACTTCGACGCCGAGGCGATCGAACAGGCCGCAGTGGCCGCCCCGGTGCCGGCGCCAGCGCCGGCTCCGCAACCCGAGTCGGACTTCGCGGCGACGCTGCTGCAGACTTTGAACAGCGCGCCGAAGGCGCCGCCGAAGCCCGTGCCCGCCGTCGCCGCGACTCGCGCTGCAGCGCCCGTCGCGCCCGCTGTGCCCGTCGCGCCCGCTGTGCCCGTCGCGCCCGCTGTGCCGGCAACGACCGCGGCACCGCCTGCAACCGCAGCGCCTTCGAGCGATGCGATGGGGCGGGAACTGAAGACGCTGCGGCGCATGCTCGAGGGTCAGCTCGCGCAGCTCGCCTGGAACGATCTCGAGCGGCGGGCACCGATTCATACGGAGCTGCTGCGTGAGCTCACCGAGATCGGCATCACCGGCGAGCTGGCCACCGAAGTGGTTCAGCACGCTCCCGTGGAAAGCGAGCTTGCGCAGGCGCGCCGGCTCGTGATCGCGGCGCTCGCTCAGCGCCTCACCGTGACCGGCGATCGCTGGCTCGAGGAAGGCGGCCGCGTCGCGCTCATCGGACCGACCGGCGTCGGCAAGACCACCGTGCTCGCAAAGCTCGCCGTGCGCTGGGTACTGCGCCATGGCGCGCGTGACATCGCACTGGTCGCCGGCGACACCGTGCGCATCGGCGCACAGGATCAGTTGCAGTCGCTGGGCCAGCTGCTCGGCGCCCGCGTCTACACGCTCGAGGATTTCGCGGATCTGCCGGCGCTGCTCACGCGCCTCGCGCGCTACCGCTTCGTGCTCATCGACACTCCGGGGTCGAGCCAGCGGGATGCGCAGCTTGCCGGCCGATTAAGTGCACTCGCCAGCGTCGACTCGCAGTTGCAGACCGCCCTCGTGCTCGCCGCGAGCACTCAGGCGGGAGCTGTGGCCGAGACCGTCGCCCGCTTCGGTGCGGCGCGTGTCCGCGGATGCGTGCTCACCAAGGTCGATGAGGCTGCAAGCCTGGGCGGAGTGCTCTCCGTCCTGATCCGCGCCCAGTTGCCGCTTTCATATGTGAGTGACGGTCAGCGCGTGCCCGAGGATCTGCGTCCCGCACGAGCCCTCGAGCTGGTCTCGAGCGCCGTGCAGCTGGCGCAGATGACAGGCGCGGTGGCCGACGAGGATTTGCTCAAACGTCGTTTTGGAGATGTCGCCCATGCCCTCGCGTGAGATGAGCCTGTTAGACAACGCCAAGCTCGCGGCCCTGGAACGGCCGGTGCAAGTGATCGCCGTCTCCGGCGGCAAGGGCGGCGTCGGTAAAACGAGCGTGGCAGTCAATCTTGCCTCCGCGCTCACCGGTGCCGGCCGCCGCGTGATGCTGCTCGATGGCGATCTGGGTCTGGCCAACGTGGACGTGTTCCTCGGGCTCTCGCCCCGCTACACGCTGGCGCATGTGCTCTCAGGGGAGCGCACGCTCGATGAGATCCTGCTGAAGACCCCGCAGGGCTTTCATGTCGTGCCGGCCGCCTCGGGGGCCGCAAACCTCGCGAACCTCGATGCGACGGCGCATCTCGGGCTGGTGCAGGCCTTCAGCGCGCTTGCCACCCAGCTCGATGTGCTCATCGTCGATACCGCTGCCGGCATCGCTCACGGTGTGACGCAATTCTCACAAGCCGCACAGCAGGTGCTGATCGTGGTCTGCGATGAGCCGGCTTCGCTCACCGATGCGTACGCTTTGGTAAAAGTCTTGAGCCGCCACCACGGCGTGCACCGCTTCCGCGTGCTGGTGAATAAGTCGCGCATGCTGGGCGCGGGCGAGGAGCTGTTCCGCCGCTTCGAGCGCGTCACCACCCGATTCCTTGACGTAGTGCTCGATTTTGTCGGCGAAATCCCCGAGGACGAGTGCATGAACCGCGCCGTGCGCGGTCAACGCTCGGTGCTGGAAGCCTATCCCTCGAGCCCCGCCTCCCGCGCATTCAAGAAACTCGCCGCCGCGGCCGATAAATGGCCGGTACCACCGGGTCCGCGAGGGAACCTGGAGTTTTTTGTCGAGCGGCTCGTGCAGCGGCCGGTCGTCCACCTGGAGACCGTGCAGTGAACGCCGTCGACGCATATAGCGCGCGGCGCGCCAAGAGCGAGGCCGATGCCCTCGTGACGCGACACGCAGAGCTGGTGAAGCGGATTGCCTACCATCTCGCCGGACGCCTGCCGCCGTCGGTGGACGTGGCCGACCTGATACAGGCCGGCATGCTGGGGCTGCTCGAGGCGGCCGCGAATTACACCGCCAACCGCGGTGCGAGTTTCGAGACCTACGCGGGGATCCGGATCCGCGGGGCGATGATCGATGCGCTGCGCAAGCTCGACTGGGCGCCGCGCTCGGTGCATCGCAAGGCGCGCGCAGTGGCGAGCGTCATGCGCGACATCGAGAAGCAGACCGGCCGCGATGCGCGCGACGGTGAAGTGGCCGAACGCATGGGCGTGAGCCTCGAGGAGTATCACGCCATCGTCCAGGACGCGGCGAGCTGCCGGCTCACGAGCCTGGATGATGTGACCGCCGCGGCGGCGGCAGACACCGCGGATCCGTTCCGCGAGACGGCGGAAGAGGGATTTCGGGAAGCTCTGGCGCAGGCAATCGACACCCTGCCGGAGCGGGAGAAGCTCGTGATGTCGCTGTACTACGGCGATGAGCTGAATCTGAAGGAGATCGGGTCGGTCATGCGGGTAACGGAATCCCGCGTGTGTCAGCTGCACGGCCAGGCGCTGGTGCGGTTGAAGGCGCGCCTGTCGGAGTGGCGCGAGATGGCGGGGACGGACGATGAGTGAGCAGTCTGTAGGAGTGTGTTGCAGTGAGTAAAGATATGAAGTTCCTGGTGGTCGATGACTTCTCGACCATGCGCCGCATCGTCAAGAACCTGCTGCACGATCTGGGCTATCAGAACGTCACCGAGGCGGATGACGGCAAGACGGCGTTGCCCGTGCTGCAGGCCGGCGGCATCGATTTTCTGATCACGGACTGGAACATGCCGGGCATGCCCGGTCTCGATCTGCTGAAGGCCGTGCGCGCGGATGCCAAGCTCGCCAAGCTGCCCGTGCTCATGCTCACCGCCGAAGCCAAGCGCGAGCAGATCATCGAAGCCGCCCAGGCAGGCGTAAACGGCTACGTCATCAAACCCTTCACTGCGGAGACCCTCAAGGAAAAGCTCGAGAAGATTCTGGGCGCCGGAGCGAAGTGAGCCAATCATGGACAAGTCCGCTTCGCTTCAGGCGCAGTACGGCGCACGCATCGAGGCGCTCGTAGCCGCTCTGAAGGGCGATGACCGCAGCGCGTTCATGGGTGCGCTGGATGATCTGGTGCACGTGCGCAAGCCCGCGCTCATGGGTGAGCTGCGCGAGCTCACGGTAAATCTGCAGGTGGCGCTCGATCGCTTCCGCCTCGACTCGCGTCTCGCGGACCTCGCCGAGAAAGACATCCCCGACGCCCATCAGCGTCTTGCGCACGTGCTCAAGATGACCGACGAGGCCGCGCACCGCACGCTCGATCTGGTGGAGCAGTCCGGGCCGCCCGCCGAGCGCACCTCGAACTCCGCCGCGAAGCTGTTGCCATCGTGGCAGGCATTTCGCGCGCGCAAGATCGAGCTGCGCGCCTTCCACGAACTGCTGAAGGGGCTCGATGCCTTCCTGCCGGCCGTGCGCGCCGACGCCGAGAGCATTCGCCGCAACCTCGCCGAAGTGCTGCTGACGCAGGGCTACCAGGATCTCACCGGCCAGATCATCCGCGGCGTGATGCTGCTCGTGCGCGAGCTGGAGACGGCGCTCGTCGATCTGACGCGGCTGTCGCGCGCGGAGGATTCGGTCAGCCCGATCGGCTCGCGCAGCGGCAATTCGCAAGGCCACGGGCCGGTGGTGCCCGGTGTGACGCAGGGCGATGTCGCCTCAGGACAGCAGGATGTCGATGCACTGCTGTCCGGCCTGGGCATGTAAGGGGTCACGGTCCTGGACATCCTGAGCGTCATCGGTCTCCTGCTCGCCTTCCTCAGCATCACAGTCGGTGCGGTGCTCAAAGGGGCCGGGCTGATGGCGCTCGTCTCGGCGGCCGCCTTCATGATCGTCGTCATGGGAACGATCGCGGCCATCTGCGTTCAGACCCCGCTCGGCGTCATGCGCCACGCAATGTCGATCCTGCCCTGGATCATGCGCCCGCCGTCGCTGCAGCCCGAGCGGCTGGTCAAGAAGATGGTCGAGTGGAGCAACGTCGCGCGCAAGCAGGGGCTGCTCGGACTCGAGCCGATGCTCAACAACGAGCGCGATGACTTCGTGAGGAAGGCACTGCAGCTCGTGGTCGACGGCAGCGAGCCGGACACGATCCGCTCGGTGATGGAAGTCGAGCTCGACACGCGCGAGCACGCCGACACCCTGGGCGCCAAGGTGTTCGAGGGCATGGGCATCTACTCGCCCACGCTTGGCATCATCGGCGCCGTGCTCGGCCTGATGGCGGTCATGCAGAATCTCGCCGATCCCTCCAAGCTCGGACACGGCATCGCGGCGGCGTTCACCGCCACGGTCTACGGTATCGGACTTGCGAACCTGTTCTTCCTGCCGATCGCCGCCAAACTGAAAGTCGCGATCCAGGCGCAGTCACAGGTGCGCGAGATGGTGATCGAGGGCATGCTCTCCATCGCCCAGGGTGAGAATCCACGCGCCATCGAATCGAAGCTGCAGGGCTATCTGCACTAGCGCTGCCACCATGTCACGCCGGCGCAGAAGGAAGCACGAGGATCACCAGAATCACGAGGCCTGGGCCATTCCGTATGGCGACCTCGTGACACTGCTGCTCGCATTCTTCGTCGTGATGTATGCGCTCTCGACGGTGAACGAGGGCAAGTACCGCGTGCTTTCCGATTCGCTGTTCGCCGCCTTTCGCGGCGCGCCGCGTACGCTTGAGCCGGTGCAGGTCGGCGACAAGCAGGTCGGCTCCGGCGCCGATGTGAAGACGACACTCGTGCAGCAGTCGATGCTCGAGGGTCAGCCGCGCTCGATGCTCGAGCCGATCCCGGTGCAGACGGGTCTGCCGCGGACCAAAGAAGCGATGACGGAGCACCAGGCGCTCACGCAGGCAGGGCTCGATGTCAAAAGCCTCGAGCGTGCCGCTGCGGCTTCACGCGCGCTCGAGAGCGTCGCGAATGAAGTCGTGCGCGCCATGGACGACCTGGTCAAGGCGAACCTGGTGTTCGTGCGTCGCAAGAGCAACATGATCGAAGTTGAAATCCGCACGGACATCCTCTTTCCGAGCGGCAGCGCCACGCTCTCGCCGAATGCCGTGCACGTCATCGAGCGCCTGGCGGAGGCCATCAAGTCGTATCCGAACCCGGTGCGCGTCGAGGGACACACGGACAGCAGGCCGGTACACACCCTGGCGTTTCCGTCGAACTGGGAGCTGTCGGCTGCACGCGCTGCAAGCGTCGTGCATGTCTTTGCCAACAAGGGCGTCGACCCCGACAAGCTCGCGGTGATCGGACACAGCCAGTATCGGCCGGCGCAGGCGAATGACTCCGAGGAGGGGCGCAACGCCAACCGCCGCGTCGTCATCGTGATCCTTTCATCCGACACGCCAATGCCAGCGGATCCGGCCGGCGAACCTGCGAGCGCGCCAGCGCCCGCGGTTGCAGCGCCCGCGGTTGCAGCGCCCGCGGTTGCAGCGCCCGCCGCCGCGCCTCCTGCGACCACGCCGGTCTCCTCACCGTCCGCTGCCGTCATCCCCGCACCGATCGCTGCGACCGGCCCCGCCGTTCGCAGTGGCACGCTTCCTGCACCCTAGTCCTGTAGCAGCCGCTGCTCGCGCCGGATTTCCGGCGCCCGACGCGGCGAATATGTCAGGAGTGCACGCATGCCCGCGATTTCAATTGGTTCTTATACGCTGGGTCCGATCCCGCTCGATGTGCTTCTGCTCGCCGGACGGGCGGCGTTCCTGGTCTTTGCCTTCCTCATCGCTGCTGTTGCCTTCGTGCGCTGGCGACGCGCCGCGGAGCGAGACACGGAGCACACTTGCGCGCAGACGGGACTCGTTCTCGAGCGTCTGCATCAGCTCGAAACCCTGATCGGTGCTGCGCAGGCACGCCTGGCCGTGCTCGGCGAGCAGCTCGAATCGCGTCAGGGCACGCCCGGCACCACCCAGGCGCCGAGCTATCAGATCGCCATCCGCATGGCCCGCAGCGGCGCCGAGCGCGCCGAGCTCATGAAGAGCTGCGGCCTCACGCAGCAGGAAGCCGACCTCGTGTCCCGCCTTCATGGACCCCGCCCGCGAGCCGTGCGCGGTGAGACCGTAGCCGCCTGAGACCCTGCCGACGGGAATAGAGACGCCCGTCACCTTTTGCTCGCCGTTAAATTCAAGTCGACTCCCCGGGGGCCGATAGCGAATTCGTATACCGGGGTAGCCGGTGAGCGAACCTTTTGCGATGAAGAAACGATCCCGAACCACTCGCGCCACCAAGCGCACTCTGAGCGGCCCTGCCAAGCGCGCAACTTTGCGTCCTCGCCGCGCTGCGCGTCCTACAAAGGCCCCCGTGGGCCTTGTGGCGCTGCCGGCGGACTGCATGCAGGCCGACGTCGCCACCTTGAAGGAGCGGCTCTCGGACCTGCTGCAAAGTGTGACGCCCATCACAATCGATGCCGCCGGCGTGCAGCGCATCGACACCGCGAGCATGCAACTGCTCGCCGCCTTTATCCGTGAGCGCCGCTCGGGCGATCGGGCCGTCGCGCTCGCACAGCCGTCCGCGGCTTTCGCCGACGCGGTCCGCCTCCTCGGCCTCAACGCCCTGATGGCTCCGACATGAGCCTCGATCTCACCCAATTTCATGACGCGTTCTTCGAGGAGAGCTTCGAGGCTCTCGAGTCCATGGAGGCCGCGCTTCTCAAGCTCGACGTCGGCGCTCCCGAGCCTGAGCTCATCAACACGATCTTTCGTGTGGCGCATTCGATCAAAGGCGGCAGTGCCACATTCGGCTTCTCCGAGATCGCCTCCTTTACTCATAGCCTGGAGACGCTGCTCGATGAGCTGCGCGGCAATCGCATGGCCGTCAGCGTCGCGCTCTCGGATCTGCTGCTGAAGTCAGTGGATGCGATGCGCAGCATGCTGCGCGCCGTGCAGGCGAAGCAGCCGATCGATGCGCAGCGCACCGCGGATCTGCAGTTCGATCTCGAGCTCGCCATCGCGAACAAGAACGCGCCGCAGGCGCCCGCCTCCACGCCGGTGTCGACGCCTGCCGCTGCCGCAGACGGCGCGCCAGTGTGGAAGATCGCTTTCCGTCCGCACCGGAAGTTCTTCGCCAGCGGCAACGATCCGCTGCGCATGCTGCGTGAGCTTGCGGCACTGGGCAGCCTCAGCGTCGAGATCGACGCCGCTGCGCTGCCCTCGTTCGCGGAGCTCGACCCGCATGAGTGTCACCTCGCCTGGCGCATCGAGCTCGCGGGGGACGTGGGGGAAGCGTCGATCCGCGAAGTCTTCGACTGGGCGGAAGGTGACTGCGATCTATCCATTGAACATAGCGGCGCACCGCAAGCCGCGCCGGCCACCGCCGCGCCCGTCACGACGCCCGAAGTGGCCGCGGTCACGACGCCCGATGCTGCGCCGGCTGCCGTGGCGGCTGCCGCTCCGCGCGCTGGCAACG
>Ga0335079_10004966_pt1 | contig 15299 bp, 14 predicted proteins | sample Lox_Sample_33_FD_206719 | JGI IMG/M metagenome (GOLD analysis project Ga0335079, IMG submission 206719) | Soil microbial communities from Loxahatchee National Wildlife Refuge, Florida, United States - Lox_Sample_3.3 | ecosystem: Environmental > Terrestrial > Soil > Wetlands | place: USA...
GAGCGCCCGCAAGCGGACGCGCACTGTAGGGCCCCACCAGCAGCCGGCCGTGGCCGTTCTGGATGTAGTCGAGGTACACGCGCGAGCCCCGCTTCCCGATCGGGCGCGTGATGGTCGAGATGTCCGGCAGTTCGTTCGTGATCACGCGGGAAATCAAGCCGCCAAGCGAACGGCACTGCTCGTAGGTCACCTGCCGGCCCAGTGGAAGCAGCACGTGCAGTCCGCTCGAGCCACTCGTTTTGATGAAGCACGGCATCTCGATGTCCTTGCAGAGATCCCTCAGCGCCTTGGCAACCGTCACCACATGAGCGAACGGCGCCTCTTTCGGATCGAGATCGATCACGCACCAGTCGGGCAGCTCCAGTGAGCCCGCCCGGCTGGCCCAGACGTGCAGCGGGATCGTGCCGAGGTTCACGAGATAGACGAGCGACTCGACGTTGTCACAGATGAAGTAGTCGATGTCGCGCTGTGTGTCTTCGCTCCAGATGCGCTCGGTCCTGATCCAGCTCGGCACGAATCCGGGCGCGTCCTTCTGAAAAAACGACTTCCCGTGAATGCCGTCGGGGTAGCGGGTCAGTACCACGGGGCGGTCCGCGAGATACGGCTCGAGCCACGGATACATCGATCGGTAGTACTCGATCAGATCGCCCTTGGTATATCCCTCTTCCGGCCAGAACACCTTGTCCAGGTTCGAGAACTTCACCTCGTGCACTTCCGGCGGATCCGGTGGCGCGTCCGGTTCGTGGGCGTCCGCCGCAGCGTTCCCGGCTTCCGGCTCACGGTGCGCGGCTTCTGCGATCGGCTTGTCGTCTCGCCACCGCACGAACACGGGCTGCCGTAGCAGGCCATCGTCGGTCCATTCTTTGTATCGGACTTCGGCCACGTATTTCGGCTCGACCCAGGTGTGATCGGCAGGTTTACCCCACCGTCCACCCTGGGGCACGGGACCGGTGAAGGCCGGCTTGGGCCGCACGATCCGCTCGAGCTGCTTGGTCATCTCGCTGAGTTGAGCACTCGAGAATCCAGTGCCCGCCCGGCCCGCGTAGACCAGCTCGTTGCCGTTCCAGGCGCCGAGGTCGAGCGCGCCGAAACCCGAGCGTGACCCCTTGGGCCGTGTGAACCCCACCACGACGAAGTCTTCCGTCCGGTCAGCTCGAATCTTGAGCCAGTGTGGCGAGCGGCCGGCGCGATAAGGACAGTCCGCCTGTTTGGCGACGATCCCTTCGAGTCCGAGGCGCGAAGCCTGTTCATACAACGCGTCGCCATCTCGCTCGAAGTGATCGAGGTACTTGATGGGACCGTTGGGCGGAACGATTTGGCGCAGCAAGGACTTGCGCTGCTCGAGCCTGAGCGGCCGGACGTCGAATCCATCGAGCCCAAGCAGGTCGAATACGTAGAGCAGCGCGGGGCTGTCGATCGCCGCGCGCCGCGCCTGAGCAGACCTGAGGCCGGCGCGGTTCTGCAACCGCTGGAAGGTGGGCCGGCCCGTCGTATCGGGAACGACCAGCTCGCCGTCGAAGATGAATCCTTCGAACGGCAGCGCGGCGATCGCCCGCGCGATTTCCGGAAACGCTCCCGCGATGTCGTGCCCGTTCCGCGTGATGAGCCGCGCCTCGCCGTCCTCGCGAGCCGCGCGCACCCGATAGCCGTCGAGCTTGGGCTCGAACCACCAGCCGGCTTTCGAGAACGGCTCATCGCGCGGCTCGGCCAGCATCGGGAGAGCGTCTTCCACGCGGACCGCCCGCTTCGGGGCCTTGAGCCGGGTCAACTCACGAATGAGCGGTGCCATCCGGTTGGCGCCCGCTTTCAGGTCTTCGACCGTGAGACCCGACAGCACCGATTCAGGCGGGAGTTCGCTCGAATTCGCGGTGTATTCGTCCTTCTCCTTGAGCAACAGCCATTCGTCCTTCTCCGCCTTCTTGAGCTTCACGAGCGCCCATTTCCCTTTGAGCTTGTAGCCGTGCAGCTCGAACAGCAGCTTGCCGGTCCGCATTCCCTCATGCGGGTCCTCGAGCGGATTCCAAGTTCCACGGTCCCACACGATTACGGCACCGGCGCCATAGTTCCCTTCGGGGATTACTCCCTCGAAGTCACCGTATTCCAGCGGGTGGTCTTCCACGTGGACCGCGAGCCGTTTGTCGGCTCGGTTGGGGGACGGGCCCTTCGGGACGGCCCAGGACTTGAGCACGCCGTCCATCTCGAGCCTCAAATCCCAATGGAGCCTACGGGCAGCGTGCATGTGTACGACAAACAGACCACCCGCTCGAGCTGCCGGGGGTGGTGCCGCCTTACCACCGGGCTCGGGTGTACGATCGAGGGAGCGCTTGGCGCGATACGGTCCAAGCGGATCGCCTTTGGTTTTACGGGGCGCCCGATTTGCACTCATACGAGTAAATCTTATCATTCGACATATGGCCGCACATCCCATTGGTTCCGCGACATTGTCCTTCGGGCTGGTTTCCGTACCGGTCCAGCTCTATTCCACCGGTGAGTCCGCCTCCGGGATCAGCTTCAACTGGCTGCACAAGAAAGACGGCGCCAGGCTCAAGCAGCAATACGTGTGCTCCAAGGACGGCGAAAAGGTCGAACGCGACGAGATGGTGAAGGGCTACGAGTTCGAGAAGGGGAAATACGTCCAGTTCACGCCCGAGGAGCTGAAGGCGCTGGAGGAAAAAGCATCCAACGCCATCGACATCGCCGAATTCGTTCCGGCCGAGCAGGTGGACCGTGTGTTCCTCGATCGTTCGTACTTCCTCGGGCCCGACAAGGGCGGCGATCGTGCCTATCGGCTGCTCGCGGAGGCGCTGAAGCAGACGGGCAGGATCGCGGTCGGTCAGTATGCCGCCCGCGGCAAACAATACCTCGTGGCCGTTCGGCCGGAGAAAGACGGACTGGTAATGGAGCAGCTGCGCTACGAGAACGAGGTGAGAAAAATCGACGACGTGCCGATTCCCGACGTGGAGCCAAAGAAGAACGAGCTGCAGTTGGCGGTGCAGTTCGTCGAGCAGGCGTCGTCCGACACGTTCCATCCCGAGAACTACGAAGACAACGTGCGCAAGCGCGTGCTCGAGCAGATCGAGCGCAAGGTGCATGGCCAAGAGATCATCGAGGAGCCAGCCGAAGCGCCGAAGGCGAAGGTGATCGATCTGATGGAGGCCCTGAAGCAGAGCCTCAAGAAGGGTGGCGGCGGGGAGTCCGCGGGAGAGCGCAAGCCCGCGAAGCGAGTCGAGAGCGGCAAGGCAAAGGCCGCGCCCGCCGCGAAGCGGAGAGTCGGAGGTGCGCGCGGGTAACCATCGGCAATGAAGGGCTACACCGAACGGGACGTTGCTCGAATCGTTGGACTCACCGTCGCGCAGGTGCGGAGCTTCGCACGCGACGGTTTTCTTACGCCCAGGTCCCCCAAAACGCAGCTGTTTTCGTTTCAGGACCTCGTGATCCTGCGAACCGCGAAGGGGCTGGTGAAATCGCGCATCCCGCCGCGCCGCATCCGGCGCGCGCTGCGCGAGCTCAAACAGCAGCTGCCGCGCGGCCGCTCGCTCGCCGAGCTCCGCATATCTGCCGAGGGCGACCGCATCGTGGTGTCGGACGGCGAAGCGAGCTGGAGCCCCGAATCGGGACAGATGCAGCTCGACTTCTCCGTGGCGGACCTCGCCAGTCGCGCGGCGCCGATGGCGCGCCGCACCGCGCGGCGCGCCCGGGCGGTCGAAGCCGACTTCACCGCGCGGGACTGGTACGAGCTTGGGCTCGAGCTCGAAGCCGTGGCACCGGACGAAGCTCGCGACGCGTACCGGCGCGCGCTGGAGCTCGACGCGCATGATGCCGACGCGCACGTGAACCTCGGCCGGCTGTTGCACGAGCAGGGGCTCGCGCTCGAAGCCGAGAAGCACTACCGGCTGGCCCTGGACGAAAATCCCGCGCACCCCACGGCGGCGTTCAATCTCGGAATTGCGCTCGAAGACCAGGGGCAGCCGAAGCAAGCCATCGCTGCGTATCGGGAGGCGCTGTTCGCGGATCCGTATCTCGCCGACGCGCATTTCAATATCGCGCGGCTGTACGAGAGGACGGGGAAGAAAGTGGCGGCGCTACGACATTTCTCGATTTACCGCAGGCTCACCGCACCAGTCCTCACCCCCTGACGACCCGAGACCCCTCAGTCCACCCGAATCTCCCGCCACTTCCCCTGCCTGAAGCGCAGTACCGAGAGCGCACACCGCGTAATGTGTCCCAGCACAATCGCTGACCAGATATCGATCGGGTGGAGCGCCCGTTGCGACTGAATCACCGCGCAAATACCGAGCGGGATCACGATCTGCGACACAAGTGAGATGTAGAGCGGCGACCGCGTGTCGCCTGTGCCCTGTAATCCACCGGTATAGGTCAGCGCCACGGTGATGAAGAATCCGGACACGCTCAGGAACGCCAGGAGCTGTGTTCCGATACGCACGACTTCCGGGTCGTGCATTCCGAACAGCGCCAGCAGATGCCCGGGGATGGCAATGAACAGCGCCCCGATAACGGCGGCCACAGCCAAGCCGATGCTCGCGGCGACTCGGACGCCTTTCACCGACCGATCGGGGCGCCCGGCCCCAAGATTCTGCCCCGCCACGGCGGCGGCGGCGCCCATGAGGCCGAACGATGTCCAGGTAACGAGCGAGAACAGCTCCGTGTATCCCACGGCGTAGGCGGCCTGCGCTTCGGCCGAGTGCTCGAGCGACCCGATGAACCGGAGCAGCAGGATCCCTCCGACGTTCATCGCGATCCCCTGCGCGCCCGTCGGCAGTCCGAACCGGAACAACGATCGCATGACAGTCCAATCAGGGCGCCAGCTCATGCCACGATGCCAGTGTACCACGAGACGCCCCGAGCACATCAGGTAGATGGCGAGCCCGCTGGCGATCGCTCCCGCGAGCGCGGCCCCGAGCGCCGCACCCGCGGTGCCGAGCCGGGGGATGGGTCCGAGGCCACGGATCAGAATCACGTTGAAAACCACGTTCAATGCAGTGAGCAATACGCCGATGCGCATCGGGGTCTGCGCATCGCCCGCCGAGCGGAGCGCTCCGCCGATCATGAAGAACAGCATCGTCCAGATGCTGCAGATGAACATGATGCGGAGATAGGGCAGCGCTTCCGCGCGCACGGCTGGGGCGGCGTTGACCACGCCGAGCAGGGAGGGCGTGAGGACGTATCCCAGCGGCGCGATGAGCAGCGACATGCCGAGCGCGGCGAGGAACGCCTGGTACACGGTGCCGTTCACCCTCTCGTGCTCGCCCGCACCGGCGTACCGGGCCACGAGCACGCTCATCCCCGTAAACACGGAGCTCATGAACACGATCACGACGATGAAGATCTGGATCGCCACGCCCATGGCCGCGTTCCCCGCGTATCCCACGAAGCGGCCGACCAACGCGTGGTCGACCATTCCCTGGAACCCGCCGATCACGTTTTGAATCATTGTCGGCCAGGCGATCATCCATACGGCACGAGCGATGGGCCCATCGACGATCGACCGATCGAGGAGCCGCGGTTTGCGCGGAGTGGTGGCCGCGGCAGGTGTGGGCGTTGCAGGACTCGTCACACCAAAAAAAATAGCCCCCGGACGAAGGGCCCGGGGGCTGAGGGGCTAATGCGTCAACGACTACTGACGGTTTGCCACGTCCACGTGGAGCGGAGATCGCGCGTCACATAATCGACGAGGTTGTCGACCATGTTGGCGTACGCCTTGTTCGGGTCCTTCGCCGAGAAATAGGGCTCGCCGTCCACCAGTGCGAGTCCTCCGACCTTTTCGGTCATCGTCCCGCTCGAGCGCCAGATCGTTCCGCCTGATTCGGTCGAGAGGAGCGCCACGGTCAACTCCACGGACACGGTCGCCTCGAGATGCGGCAGCGACAGGCCGTGCAATCCGCCGCTCGGCGTAACGTTGGAAACTTTCATGTGCCCTACGAAGACCGCGGGGATGCCGCGATTCGTGCCGATGGCCTGTGCCGTGGCTGCGCCCTGATTCGGCTCACCCACGCGGCGCCGGATGGAGTCGGCGGAACCGAGCTCCAGCACCTCCACACCCGGTTGCGCGGACAGCACGGCTTCGGAAAAGCGCTCTGTGGCGATCTCGTCCAGCTGGCCTTTCGCCTTCTCGACGGTAAAGCGGGCGAGGCCTACGCGGCCATAGGGCTTGAGATTGAGCACGGGCGGAACGTCCACCCGGACCTGCCGCGTGCCACTACCACAACCCAACACCACCAAGGAACACATCAGCGTCAAACCGCTCCGAACCATCATGGGTCACTCCACTAGAGGGTGGAGGGCGCGGCCCAACATAATGCGTCAGGTCAGAATCTCCGATAATTCGAGGGCCAGTCGAGGCCCGATTCCCGACTCCTCGTGCTTGAAGAAGATGAAGGCACTCTTCCACTTAGGGGCCATCCGGCCGATCGTTTCCGCCCATTGGGCCAGCGCTTCCTTTGTGTAGCCCTGGTCGTCGCGCAGCCGCAGGTAGCCGAAATCCGCCGTGGCGATAAGTGGCGTGGTGCCCTTCTCGGTATCGGCCATGCACAACGCCGCCTCGCTTTTCGTCAGGACGCCATAGACGTCGTCGGAGAACCAGGAGTCGTGCCGGAACTCGAACGCGCAGCGCAGGTTGGGCGGGAATGCGGCCAGGAGATCCGTGAGCCGGGCCACGTCCTTCTTGAACGTCGGCGCAAGCTGGAAGAGAATCGGGCCGAGCTTGTTTCCGAGCAAACGGGCGCAGTCGAGGAAGAAGCGGAGTGGGTCATCGATGTCCTTGAGTCGCGCGATATGGGTGATCCGCTGGGGAGCCTTGAGCACGAACATGAACCCATCCGGCGTGGCCTGGTCCCAACCTTGAACGATTTTGGGCGTCGGCATCCGGTAGAACGTGTAGTTGATCTCAACCGTAGTGAGACGTCCTGCATAATATTGGAGCATCTGCGCCGGACGAATTTCGGGCGGGTAGAAGGTGCCCTTCCATTCGGGGTAGTTGTAGCCGGACGTCCCGATCAAGGCGCGCATCGACCCTAAATGTGAGACCGACACATGAGACTGACCAGTCGCGGGATCGCAGTTGCAGTGGCATTGGCGGCGCTCGTTGCCTGTGAGGAGGGACCCGGTACTATCGGGATCTCGACGACCTCAGGGGGGAGCTCCTCGGCCTCGCGCCTCGTATTCACCGTACAGCCGGCGCAGACCCAGGTTCACAATGCCCTGATCGTGCCCGCTCTCCAGCTCTCCGCCGTCTCATCTTCGGGCAACGTCGACACGACGTTCACCGCAATCGTGACCCTCACGATCGGGACGAATCCTGGCGGGGCCACGCTGGGCGGCAATACGCAGATCGCTGCCGCGTCAGGCATCGCGACCTTCAACAACCTCACCATCAGCGCCGCGGGCAATGGTTATACGCTCGTCGCCTCGGCTTCGGGAGTTTCGTCGGCGACCAGCGCGGCTTTCAATGCCAATTAGGGCGGGACGCGCGCGCCCTGTCGTCGCTGTTGTAACCGTGATTTGGGTGTTGGTTTGCCCTTCAAGCGTTACGGCTCAGGCTCGACTCACCCACGAAGATTCCGTCATTCTGGCAAGCCAACCCACGCGCCGGCTCGTGATCGAATCGTCACTCACGCACCGGCTCTCCGTGCTCGCCGCCGCGCTCGATGGTGAGGTGGCGCTCTGCCTCACCGGGATCATTTCGCATGACACCGCGTTCGTGCGCGAGTTCTACATGCCCGAGATCATCGCGTCCGGTCCGGATAGTGTCGTTCCGGAATCGTGCGGCAGCGGCACGCTGGCGGTGTGGCACAACCACCCGTGGACCGGACCGGATTCGTCGTTTGGGGTCCGAACCCCTGAAGACCTGTGCTCGTTGTCGGAGCTCGACATCCGCACCGTGGTGAGTGATTCCGTGCCGTTCGCGGTGGTGAGCGTGGGGCGGGCGCCCAGAGCCGTGATCTGCTGGTGGCGCCGGGTGCAGGTGGTGGACAATCGACGCGTGCGATACCTGCCGCGCTTTCCCACGCAGTGGGCCACGCTGCCTCGCGTCTACGCCTCCGGCTCGGACACCATGCCCAAGGGCCAGTTCGGCCGGGACTCGTCGCACCCCTGATGAGCGGCGCGGAGGAGATTTTCCTCTCCAAGTCGCGGTTCATTGCCGGCACTCAATGCTACAAGCAGCTGTGGTGGCGTGTGCATGAACCTGACGCGCCGGAGCTCGCGCCCGGCCGCGCCCTCCAAAGCCGGTTCGACCAGGGCACCGAGGTCGGCCGGCTGGCGCGCCGCTATGTGCCGCCGGGCGAGCTGATCGACGCGCCGTTTTGGGATCTGGACGGGAAGATCTCGGCGACCTATGCAGCGCTCGGTCGCGAGCTGCCGGCGCCCACGCTGTACGAGGCCACGTTCTGCGCCGATCGCACGTACGCGCAGGTGGATATCCTCGAGCACATTCGCAGTCCGGTGCTGCACGGCCAACCGCTCCGCACGTTCAGCCTGATCGAGGTGAAGGCCACGAATCGCCTCAAGCCCGAACACATCAAGGACGTCGCGCTCCAGGTTCACGTGGCGCGCTCGAGCGGCGTTGTGATCGAGCGTGCCGAGGTCATGCATCTGAATCCCGAGTGCCAGTACCCGGATCTCGGCAATCTTTTCGTGCGAGACGACGTGACGGCGCTGGTCGAAGGCGCGCTGCTCGATATTCCCGGCGAGATCGCGGTCCAACGCGACATGTTACACGGGCCGCTGCCGGAGGTATCGGTCGGCGACCACTGCCGCCGCCCATACGACTGTCCATTCGTCGAGCGTTGCTGGCAATTTCCCAAGCACCACGTGAGTACTCTGTACCGGATTCCGCGCAAGCAGGTCGTGGATTATGAGTCACTAGGGTATGAAACGATCGGCGATCTGCCTACGGATCTCGAGCTCAATGTCATCCACGCGCGTCAGGTCCGCGCCGTGAGATCGGGGCAGATGGTCGTCGAGCCGACCCTCGGCAGCGGGCTCCGGGAGTTCGTGGCGCCGCTCGCGTTCCTCGACTTCGAAACCGTGAGCCTGGCCCTGCCGGTGTGGGAGGGCTGCCGCCCGTGGGAGATGATCCCGGCGCAGTTCAGCTGTCACGTCGAACACCGGGCTCGCCTCACCCACTTCGACTGGATCGCCACGGGCTCGGCCGATCCGCGGCCGGCGATTGCGGAAGCGGTCGTCCGGGCGTGTGCGGGGGCGCGTTCGGTGGTCGCGTATTACGCCAACTTCGAGCGCGACTGTTTGCGCCGCCTCGCGCGCGCGGTGCCGGCGCTCGCCCCCGAGCTGAACGATGTGGCGGAGCGGCTGGTGGATCTCCTCCCCCTCGTCCGCAATCACATCTATCACCCCGATTTCGGCGGCAGCTTCAGCATCAAGCGCGTGCTGCCCGCGCTCGTCCCGGGGCTGTCGTACGCCGACCTCGCGATCGGCGAAGGAGAGCTCGCGAGCGTCGAGCTGATGCGGCTGATGTTCGACGAACGGATGTCAGGAGATGAAAGAACGAGGCTGCGGGAAAATCTGCTGCGCTACTGCGAGCGCGACACCTGGGCGATGGTGAAGCTCTGGCAGCGGATCACGGGGCTCGTCGGAGGGCAGCTGGAACTGTTCTGATTATTTCGCTCTTTCCAGATACACGCCTTCGCGCGGATCGACGCGGATTCGGTCTCCCTCATTTACGAACTCGGGCACCTGGACGGTCACGCCGTTCGAGAGCTTGGCGGGCTTGGTGCTCGCGGTTTTCGTGGCGCTGCGCATGACCGGAGCGGTTTGCACCACGTCGAGCTCGACCACTGACGGCAGCTCGATCGCGATCGGCCGGCCATTGAGCAGCTCCACCTGCACCACCATTTCGGGCTGGAGCCACGGACCGGCGTCGAGCACGGTGGTGTCGTCGAGCGTGTACTGCTCGTAGTTCTGCAGATCCATCACGTGGACGCCGCCGGTGTCGCGGTACAGCACCTGGTATTCCTTCGTATCGAGGTTCGCCTCCTCGAGGAAATCGGTCGCGCTCACCCGCGTGTCGAACGTGTTTCCGGTGACGAGATTGCGCAGGCGCAGCTGCACGAATGCGCGCAGATTGCCCGGCGTGCGGTGCGTGAATTCCATGACTCTCGAAGGCTGGCCATCGACGATGATGACGTGCCCCTTGCGGATGTCGGTAGCCTTCACGTGCTGCTCCTCCTAGGATTTCCTCGAGCGAGAGGCGCAAGATAACCGGAGGACTCTGATGGTCAACCACAGCGAAGGAGTGAGCCGGTGCGGCTGGACGGGCACGCTCCCCTTGATGATCGACTACCACGACACGGAATGGGGCGTACCGGTGCACGACGACCGCAAGCATTTCGAGTTCCTGGTGCTCGATGCGTTTCAGGCGGGGCTCTCGTGGTCGATCGTGCTCCGGAAACGCGACCGCTTCCGGCAGGCGTTCGACCGGTTCGATCCCGAGAAGATCGCGCGCTATCGCGCCCCAACGATCGCCCGGCTGCTCGCCGATGAGGGGATCATCCGCAACCGCCTGAAGATCGCCGGCACCGTGAAGAATGCCCGCGCCTTTCTCGAGCTCCAGGAGGAACGCGGGTCGTTCGACGCGTTCGTGTGGGACTTTGTGGACGGCGTCACTCGGCACAACACCTGGAAAACCATGCGGCAGGTCCCGGCCCGAACTCCCCACTCCGATCGATTGAGCCGCGCGCTCAAGGAGCGGGGATTCACGTTTGTGGGCTCGACCATCTGCTATGCCTACATGCAGGCCGCCGGGCTCGTGAATGATCACCTGGTGTCCTGCTTTCGCTATCCCGCCGTGCACGCGGGCGGGACGCGCGCACACAAGAATGCGACACGGCGCCGCGTTTTGTAGCACGATTGCACAGAACGCATGCGTGCGCACGGCTCGAACCTTGCATTGCCGTTCCGCGTCCCGTCGTCCGCGTTCTCTCTACATCCCAGGTGCTGGCACGGCTGCCCCACAGACTGAGTTGTCTTGCTGGCGTTCCGCCAACCCCACGGCTACAATCCGCGCTCCGGTGCCAACCGCACACGCCTTTGATCCGAGCCCGTTCATGCGAAGCAAGATCATCGCTACCGTCGCGCTGCTCCCCCTTTGGGTCGCCGCGACGACGCCCGACAATCAGCGGCTCTACATCAGCAATTCGCTGCTCTCGAACCTCGATGGGAACGTGCCGTATCGTGTGCGGCTGATCAATGTCACGGCTACGGGAATGGCGCTCGATCCCAAATTCGACGTGGATTTCCAGAATTTCCCGACGGGGGCAGCCAGGCCTCACGATATGCTGTTGAAATAGTCATGGGCACTGGGCGCCCGCGCCCGGCCCCACGCGTCCCAGTGCCCGGCACGATTACCTTTCTCCCTCAAATGAAAAAACTCCGCAGCGGCGTCATCACTGAAGGCGTGCAGCGCGCCCCCAATCGGGCGATGCTCCGCGCCGTCGGCTTTACCGATTCCGACTTCGACAAGCCAATTATCGGCATCGCCAACGCGTACAGCACCATTACCCCGTGCAACATGGGGCTCGACGTGCTGGCGCATCGCGCCGAGGAAGCGCTCAAGGCCGGGGGAGCGATGCCGCAGATGTTCGGCACGATCACGGTCAGTGACGGCATCTCGATGGGCACCGAGGGCATGAAGTACTCGCTCGTGTCACGCGAAGTGATCGCGGACTCGATCGAAACCGCCTGCAACGCCCAGGCGATGGACGGCCTGCTCGCGGTGGGGGGCTGCGACAAGAACATGCCCGGGGCCATGATGGCGATTGCCCGGATGAACATTCCGGCCGTGTTCGTCTACGGTGGCACGATCAAGCCCGGGCGTTACAAGGGCAAAGACCTGACCGTCGTCAGCGTGTTCGAGGCGGTGGGTCAGCGCAGCGCCAACAAGATCGATGACAAGGAGCTGCTCGAGGTCGAGCGCCGCGCCTGTCCGGGCGCGGGGTCGTGCGGCGGCATGTTCACCGCCAACACCATGTCGTCGGTGTTCGAGGCCATGGGCATGAGCCTGCCCTATTCCTCTACTATGGCGGCCGAAGATGCGGAGAAGACCGAGAGCGCCGGGAAATCCGCCGAGGCGTTGCTCGCGGCCGTAAACAAGGATCTGCGGCCCAGGCAGATCCTCACGCGCACGGCGTTCGAGAACGGCATCGCGGTCGCAATGGCAATCGGCGGGTCGACCAACGCCGTGCTCCACCTGCTCGCGATCGCCCACGCGGCTCAGGTGCCGCTCGTACTCGACGATTTCGAGGCGATGCGCACGCGCGTGCCGGTGTTGTGCGACATGAAACCGTTCGGGAAGCACGTCGCCACCGAGCTGCACGAAGCGGGCGGCATTCCCCAGGTCATGAAAATCCTACTCGAGCATGGCGTGCTCCACGGCGACGCGCTGTCGATCACGGGCAAGAAGATCGTCGACGTGCTGCGGGACGTTCCCGCGGAGCCTCGCGCGGACCAGGATGTCATTCATTCGTGGGACAAGCCGGTGTATCGCGAGGGGCACTTGGCGGTGTTGCGCGGTAACCTGGCTCCCGAGGGCAGCGTGGCAAAGATCTCGGGCATCAAGAACCGGAAGATCACGGGGCCGGCGCGCGTGTTCGATTCCGAAGAAGCCTGCCTCAAGGAGATTCTCGCGGGCGGGATCCAGGCCGGCGACGTGCTTGTGATTCGCTACGAGGGCCCGAAGGGCGGCCCGGGCATGCGCGAGATGCTCTCGCCGACGTCAGCCATCGTCGGCGCGGGACTGGGCGATTCCGTGGGATTAATCACTGACGGTCGCTTCTCGGGCGGGACGCACGGGCTCGTGGTCGGGCATATTGCCCCCGAGGCGGCGGTCGGCGGCCCGCTCGCGCTCGTACACGAGGGCGATCCGGTCACGATCGATGCCGACAAGCGGATCGTGCACCTGATCGTGAACGAGGCGGAGCTCGGACGGCGGCGCAAAGCGTGGAAGCCGCCCCAGACGAAATACACGAGCGGGGTGCTCGCGAAGTACGCGAAATTGGTCTCGAGTGCGAGCGTTGGGGCGGTGACGGATTAGAGGATAGCCATCCTCCCTCGTTTCGACGCGCCCTGGGAGGGTGCGCGATGGAAAGCTTCGGATCCAGTGGGCGATGATTTGATAAGTCCGCTACGTCCGGAACCAAGCCGCGCGACATCCGAATCTGGACATCGCACCTTAAGGATTCCCTCTCGCCTCCTCCCGATCCCCCGCTCGTCGCCTAGGCGTCCTGGCGTCTTCCTTCTGAATCCCGGGGTCTCGACGCTCAAGCAGCCCAAGGATTCTCGCCCCCATCTCCTTCGTCCCGAGCACCACATCCCCGCCCTGCGCGATATCCTTGGTGCGCGCCCCCTGATCCAACGCATCACGGATCGCGCGGTCGATGGCGTCCGCGGCCTCCGCCCGTTTGAGGCCATACCGTAACAACATCGCCACCGAAGCGATCGCGCCGATCGGGTTCGCGATGTTCTGCCCCGCGATCGTGGGCGCCGAGCCATGAATCGGCTCGAACAGCCCCGCGCCCGCGCCCAGCGACGCCGACGGCAGCATGCCGAGTGAGCCCACCAATACGGCTGCTTCATCGCTCAGAATGTCACCGAACATGTTCTCGGTGAGTACGACGTCGAGCGTAGCGGGATCAGCCACGAGGCGCATCGCGGCGTAATCGACATACAAGTGCTCGAGACGGACATCGGTGTAGTCGCGGCCAATGCGCGTCACCGTCTCGCGCCACAGCTGCGACACCTCCAGCACGTTGGCCTTGTCCACAGACGTCACGACCCGCCGGCGCTTCCGCGCGGCCTCGAACGCCACGCGCGCCACGCGCTCGATCTCACTCACCGAATACGACATGGTGTTCACGCCGGCCAGCTCCGTCTTGCCGCGCGGCTCGCCGTAGTACAGGCCGCCCAACAACTCCCGCACGATGAGGAGATCGACACCACGCAACCGCTCCGGCCGGAGCGGCGAATAGCTCGTAAGTGCGGGATGAATGGCAACGGGACGGAGATTGGCGTACACGCCGAGCAGGGCGCGCAGCTCCAGCAGCCCGGTTTCGGGCTTGCGGTTCCGCGGCGCGTTGTCGAGCGACGGATCACCCACGGCACCGAGCAGGACCGCGTCGGCCTGCTGCACGGCCGCGCGCGTCGCGTCGGGGAATGGACTGCCGACCGTGTGGACCGCGTTGGCACCGATGGGTAATTCATCGGTCGTGACGCCGATCCCGAATAGGTCGGCGGCGGTCTTCAGAACTCGGACGGCTTCGCGCGTCACTTCCGGTCCGATGCCGTCGCCCGGCAGGACCGCGATCGAGAATGACCCCTGCGTCACGCGCGTGCCGGAATTCCGATGGCGCGCCGCCGTTCGAATGCCGCGATGCGGGGCTCTTCGCGCAGTGTCCGGCCGATCTCGTCGAGGCCTTGTAGCAGCATCTCGCGGCGATACGGATCGATGGTGAACTTCGCCGTGAAACCGGCTTCGTCGTGCACGCGTTGCGCGGGCAAATCGACGGTCAGGACATACGGACGCTCAACGGTCGCTCCGGCCAGGCGCCGGAACAGCTCCTTCACCTCGTGTTCCGCGAGGCAGACAGGCAGCATTCCATTCTGGCAGCAGTTCGCAAAGAAGATGTCGGCAAACGATGGCGCCAGCACGGTGCGGAATCCGGCATCCGCCAGTGCCCAGGCAGCGTGCTCGCGGGAGGAGCCACAGCCGAAATTGGCCCCCGCCACGAGAATGCTGGCGCCCGCCACGGCCGGGCGATTCAGCTCGAACTCCGGATTGGGCTGGCCGTCGCTCAGATACCGCCAATCGTAAAACAGCGCCGGCCCGAGCCCGGTGCGCGCCAATCCCTTCAAGAACTGCTTCGGGATGATCTGATCGGTGTCGACGTTTTCTCGCGGCAGGCCGGCCACTCGGCCCGTGTGACTGACAAAGGGCGTCATGAGGCGAGGTCAAGCTCCGCGGATTCGGGCAGGTCCGCGAGATTCCAGCCGCGCACGTCGACGAGGCACCCGGCGATTGCGGCGGCCGCGGCCATCTCGGGACTCATCAAATGGGTGCGCCCGCCCTTCCCTTGGCGTCCTTCGAAATTGCGATTCGACGTCGAAGCACAACGTTCGCCGCTTCGGAGCACGTCGGCGTTCATGCCGAGGCACATCGAGCAGCCGGCGTTGCGCCACTCGAACCCGGCATCCGTGAATACCTTGTCGAGTCCCTCGCGCTCCGCCGCCGCTTTGACCCGCATCGATCCGGGAACGACCATCGCCCGAAC
>Ga0335079_10004968_pt1 | contig 15294 bp, 12 predicted proteins | sample Lox_Sample_33_FD_206719 | JGI IMG/M metagenome (GOLD analysis project Ga0335079, IMG submission 206719) | Soil microbial communities from Loxahatchee National Wildlife Refuge, Florida, United States - Lox_Sample_3.3 | ecosystem: Environmental > Terrestrial > Soil > Wetlands | place: USA...
GGTCACCTCCTCAAATCTGCCCTTGCCGATGTTCCGGAAAAGATGCGGTGGCATGGCATATTTCACGTTCGCCTGCACGCGCTGAATATCCGGATCGATGTGCCCGTTGGCCACAAACACGTCTGGCCAGCCATCCAGATCGTAATCAAAAAAGAAGCAGCCAAATCCCAGCGTCAGCAGCGACGCTCGGCCGATCTCCGACCGCGGCGCCTCATCCACAAAAAGCCCCGAGCCCTCGTTGTGATACAGCGAAAGCATCTGGTTCGCGAAATTCGTAATCAGCACGCTGGGATGGCCCGAACGGTCGTAATCTGCCGCGTCCACGCCCATGCCGGCGCGCGCCACGCCGTCTTCGCTGAACGCGATTCCCGCCAAGACGGCTTTCTCCGTAAACGTCCCATTTCCATTGTTGCGATACAACTTATTCGGCTGCGTGTCGTTCGAGAGCAGCAAATCCGGCCAGCCGTCGCCGTCATAGTCGAGCATGGCGATTCCCAGCGATTTGGAAGTTGCGTCGCCCAGCCCCGCTTTTTTCGTTACGTCCTCGAACGTTCCGTCGCCGCGGTTGTGCCACAAGCGCACCGACGCGCCCTTGTACGATTCCGGCGTGCAATACGATTTGCTTTTTCCATCCAGCGTGCAGTAGAGGTCTGTTTCGGGCGTCCATTGCACATAATTCGCGACAATCAAATCCAGCCGACCGTCCTTGTCGTAGTCTACCCACGCCGCCCCGGTACTGAATTCCTGGATGCCGCCCAGCCCGGCCTTCTGCGTCACGTCGGTAAATGTCCCGTTCCCGTTGTTGTGAAACAGCCGGCTCTGCCCGTACGCGGTGACAAACAGATCGTCATAGCCGTCGTTGTCGAAATCCCCAACGGCCACGCCCAGGCCATACATTTCCACGCCGTCGAACCCGGCCTTGCCGGTGACATCGGTAAACGTTCCGTCGTGATTGTTGTGGTAAAGCTTTGGTGGCGAATGCCTGCTCCCGTGCCCCGGCCAATCCATTCCGTTCACCAGAAAAATGTCGGGCCAGCCGTCGTTGTCGTAGTCAATGAACGCCACACCTGGCCCCATCGTCTCCGGCAGCAGTTTTTTTCCGAAGGCCCCGTTGTTTTGAACGAAGCGAATCCCTGCCTGCTGAGTCACGTCGCGAAACGTCACCGTCGCCGTGCCCGGAGCTGCACTGGCCCCATGCGACCACGCGAGCAACGCCGTCACGGCCAGAGAAAGAGTCCCCGCGGCAAATTGCTTCACGGCGCCGCCATATTTGCGTCGCGCCCTACGCCCAGCGCGTCCGCCACTCGGTTGATGTAGTTGAACCAAGCGGCGATCAGCGTAATCTGCAAAATTCCGCGATCATCGAACCCCGCTGCCCGCAGTTTTTCGTGGTCCGCCGGCGAACACTTCGTCGCATCCTTGGTCAGCTTCACCACGTACTCCAGCATCGCGCGGTCCTGTTCGTTGATCGGCGCGGTGCGATAATCCCGCTTCAGCGCTTCCACCATCGTTTCATCCAACGTCACGCGACGCAGAAACTCTGCGTGAGACTCGATTCAATAGTGGCAGCGGTTCGTCACCGACACCATCGTCGCGATCATTTCATGCTGCCGCCGCGCCAGCGGCAGTTCCGGCGCCAGCAGCGCGCCGAACGTGCTGAAGGCATGAAACAGCACGTCGGGAAGGAGCGAGTGCGAGCCGACGATGCTCTGATCGACGCCCGCGAACACCGACGCCACGGGCGTCGCATATTCCACGGGATAAAGCTTCCGCTCGTCTTCAATTGCTTTGCGAACGCTCTCGTCCTCTTCCATCTTGATCGTCTTGATCCAAGTCATCCCGCCTCCCCTGCCTCCGTAGGGCCATCCTCTGAGGATGACCTTTCTTTCGGATAACTCTTCTTCAAGGTTTCCTGCTCTTCAACGCGAGCCACCATCTTTCCCAACGCCTGCTCTTGCGTCCCCGCCCTTTGCTGTGCTCACACGAGTCGGCAGAATCTTCCGCGCCATCACAGATTTGTTCGGCTTTTCCGTTCCGAGCGCCACTGACACATGCTCGTGAATCGCCTGGCGCTCGTTGTTGTCTTCCGCATGCGCCTGCCGGTACGCCCCGGTTATCGCCTGCGCGGCCTCGTCCGCTTTGAAGCGTAAGTAGCGTTTTTTGTGTTCATTCGCACGCGCCTCATCGCCCAGCCCGTTGTAGCACAGCATCAGGTTGTAATTCGCCTGCAGATCCTCCGGATCCACCGCGAGCGTGCGCTGGTAAGTCTTCACCGCATCGGCATAGCGCTTCTGCAGAAAATAAATCCGCCCCAGTTCGTTGATCGCCACGCGGTCCCGCGGATACTGCTCCAGAACGATCTGCAGCTTGGCCGCCGCCTCGTCGTATTTGCCTTCCTCGCGCAAAACGCGCGCATCGAAGAAATTCGCCCGCGCCAACTGCGGCGCAATCACCAGCGCTTTTTCCAGTACCTTTCCCGCGCCTTCCGCGTCGCCTTCCTGCGCCAGCGCCCGCCCGATGTTCACCCAACCGTCCGCATTTTGTGGATCGATCTCCGTAATCTTCTCGAACGCCGCCGCCGCCCCTTTCAAATCGCCTTGCAGGAACAGCCCAATTCCGTAGTCGTTCCACCTCGTCCAGTCTTCCTTGGCCAATTTCACTTCCGGCTTCGGCGCTGGCGCACTCTGCGGCAAAACGCGCAACGACTTCGTGTCTTCCGCTATGGTGATAATCGGAAGATTGGGAATGTGTTTCAATTCGCCGGCCACTTGCGAAACATTTCCGTTGAACGAATAGCCCCGGTCATCGTAGTCCAGTGTCGTTTCTACAGGCCGGTCCCCGGAAGCCTTGCTCACTTCCTTCGGAACGCCCGCATAGGCAAACTGCGTGTTCCACCACATGAACTTCCGGTAGTTCAGCTTCGCATGCAGTGTGATCTTCGCTCCTGCATTTTCTGGAACGTGCAGCCGGAAATGCGCCGTATCCGCCGCCCCCGGCGGAATCAAATGCGTGTACATGACGGCGCGCGTCGCCCACGCGTTGCGTTTATTTATCGGATTCGCGTGTGCGTCAATCTGCAGCGAGCGGTAAAAATGCGCGCCTTTCTCCACTGGCCCCTTGCCGTCGTCCTCGACCCTCCCGCTCCAGAAAATCGTCTGCCCCTTGTCATCCACAGCTTGCAGTTCCAGCCATACGTCGAACGCATCAATCGTCCCGCCGGGGAAGAAGTGCCCCACCTTGCGCGTCCGCACCACCACGTCCACGCGCACGTCATCTCCGCGCCGCACGGCCGCATCCGCTTCGCCAATCGGCGCCGTAATCGGCCGCACCTCGCCGACCGCGCCGGTCGCCGTCACCTGCTCCGCTTCCTCGCCCACTGCAAAGGTCGTCGAAAGTTCCGGCTTGGCCGCGCCGCTCGGGCTGGCTGCAGGCTCATTCTCTTTCCCCGCCGGCGAGAGCGCAAAAATGTCCACGCTCAACTGCCCATCCTGCAAAAATTTTTTGCTCGTCTCCAGTTGCGTCGCGTCTTCATTGGCCGTCGGCAACGCCGTATTTGCCCCCGGAAACCGGTGCGAATGTACGAATCCGTTCACATTGCCCGCATCCTTCGACGGCACCTGCGGCATGTGGCAGTCCGCGCACATCATCGGATTCTTCGGATAGTAAAACGATCGCGCGCCCAGCCCCGAAACTCCGCTGGCCTGCCAGTTGTCATACTCGTTGAATCCGCGCACCCACCGGTAATTGTTCACCGGCACGTCCAGATGCACTTTGTGGCACGACGAACAGAACTCCGCCACCTGCGTCTTCATGAACGGCTTCAGGAACGTGCGCCGGTGCGGCTCCGGATTCAGATTCACCACAAAATCGTGCATGAACCGTACAAACCGATTGTTGCTGGCCGCCAGTGCGTGGAGCTTCGGATACTCCAGCGTAAAATCGCCATTCCCCATCGTGCTCTTCACCTGCACGATGCTGTGACACATCAGACAGCTCAATCCCGCTTTGGCCGCCGGGGTATTCTCAATTTGCCGGATCGGCGTATCGAACATCCCGCTGAAGAGCAGCGCCGGATCGTGACACCCCGCGCACCACTTCGACGGTTTTACCCCGTCCACGTCCTGCATGTACTCGATGCTCTTGCGGTACCACTGATTGTTGAACGAGGAAAAATGGTGGGCTGAGCTGTTCCACTGCTTGTAAATGTCCTGGTGGCAACGCTCACACGCCTGCGACTGCATGAAATACTCCGCAGGGATATTCACGCCGCCTTTGGTTTGCGCCGAACTCGGAAAGAATTTCCCCTGCGCACCGTCGCCCTCGTTATCCATCGTGGCCGGGGAAATCGCGGGATTCGTAATCCGGTAGGCGTTGTTCCAGGCCACCGTTCGCACCCACCACGCCCCCGCCGAAATCCCCACGGTCGCAAGCAGCAGCGCCGCTGCGCGCAAGCCCATCTGCGCGGCTCCCGCGCCCATCCATCCGCGCGACGCCAGCCACGACGCCAGCAAGAACACGACACCGATCACGCAGGCAAAGATGTGCACATAGAGCAGCGGCTTCATCTGCGTTGACGCGCCCGTATAAATCAATGCGACGCCCAGCATCGCGCCCATCGCGAGCAGCACCCATCCAAGGCGTGCAACAACTCCGCTCTCCCGCAGCACGCCCACAAGAAACGGCAGCAGCGAAACAGTCAACAGCACGCCCGCGGCAAGATGAAACAGCACTACTCCGATGTAAGGGAGGTTGGCGGAAGGGAAGGCGTACAAATAAACGGCACTCGCCGCCAAACCGATCACACAACGCGAGCGCCACCGCTTCATAAGCACGCTAACCACGAAGACTCATCCTTGCACATCTCCGTCGGAAATAAAGGCGGCCGGATGCTGTGCGGACATCCGGCCGCGGGTGCTTTAGGGGTGCCTCCTCGTCGTCGCCATGAACTCGGTTTGATGGGAAGCGATGTATGTTGCGCAACTTATAAGGCACGCCCGAACTCCTGGCAATAATGCAAAAAGATTAGGCTTCAACTATTTTGTAATTCCTTTGTTTTCAACAACTTCGTAGGTCCTTCCGGTAGCCAGATCCTTGTGCTCTTCCGCCCCCCCGCTGGGCCAGTCTATCGCAACCCTCTCAACGCGGTCTTTCTGTCCTACTCCGAACGTCGCCGCCAATTCCGATTGCGACAAGTAACTTGAACCCGCGTGCACCATCCTCGCTTGCGTCTGCCCCCCATCGAAAATGCGCACCACCGCGCCGATGGCGTCGCGATTCGATTTCGTTCCCACCAATTGAAAGCGGATGCTGCGATTGCCCGCGGTTTGCTCGTTGCGGTAGAGATACGCGGGGCCATTGTTCGTGGTGATCAGCAAATCCAGGTCGCCATCGCGGTCAAAATCGCCATAGGCTAACCCGCGCCCCACAATTGGCGTCGCGAATCCGCCGCCAGTCTGTCCGGCCACGTCGCGGAACTTTCCCCCGCCTTCATTCAGAAAAAGTTGCGGCGCCTGCGCGTACCCTACGTTGCCGCGGATGTTCCGCACGGTTTCATCAATGTGTCCATTGGCCACCGCCAGATCGAGCCAGCCATCCAGATTCGCATCGAAAAATGCGCACCCAAAGCCCAGCGTGCTTTTGGAAGGCGCGCCCAGCCCGGACGGCATGGCGATATCGTCGAACGCCCCGTTTCCGCCCGCGCGATACAGGCCAATCATCTCATTGTCGAAATTGGTGATGGCAATGCCGGGCTTGCCGGAATTTTCAAAATCGCCGATCGCCACGCCCATGCCCGCGCGCGCTTTTCCGTCGGTGCTGAAGGCAATGCCGGCTTCCACGCCAACGTCTTTGAAGGTTCCGTTGCGCAGATTCTTGTACAACTTGTTCGGCTGCGTGTCATTCGCCACGAGCAAATCCGGCCAGCCGTCGTGGTCGTAGTCCAGCATGGCCACGCCCAGGGATTTCGAGCTGCTGTCGAATATTCCGCTGGTCGCCGTTGCATCTTCAAACGTTCCGTTGCCGCGGTTGTGGAACAGCCAGCAGGTGTCCCCGCGATAGGCTTCCGGCGTGCAATAAGACTTGTGCTTGCCGTCCAGGCTGCAAAACACGTCATGTTCCGGCGACCAGCGCACGTAGTTGCACACAAAAAGATCCAGCAAGCCGTCGCAATCATAATCGAACCACAGCGCCGAGGTGCTGAATCCCTGATGGCCCTGCAGCCCGCTGCTTTTTGTGACGTCCACAAACGTGCCTCGGCCGGTGTTGCGGAACAACCGGCTTTGCCCCACGCAACTGATGAAAATATCGGGCCAGCCGTCATTGTTGTAGTCGCCGACGGCCACACCCATCCCATACAGCTCGACGTCGAGCCCCGCCGCTTTGGTCACGTCGCTGAAGGTGCCGTTGCGATTGTTGCGATAGAGTTTCAACGTCGAGCGTTGCCGCTGGTGCCCCGGCCAATCCATGCCGTTCACAAGCAAAATGTCCAGCCAGCCGTCGCGGTCGTAGTCCAGAAACGCGCAGCCCGAGCCCAGTGTTTCTGGCAGCAGCTTGCCGCCATACGCGCCGCTGTTGTGCTGAAACGCAATGCCCGCCGCGGCAGTCACATTCGTGAAGTGAAAGCCCGGATCGCTCGCGCTTTGCGCGAACATCCGCCCGGGCCTCATCGCCGCGCCCATGCTCGCGCCAAACGCGCTTAACAGGAATTCGCGCCGTTTCAAGGCAGGGTTACCAGCCCGTTGCGGATCGCGTAAACCACCAGCTCCGCCGTCTTGTGAATCCCCAGCGCGTCCATGATGTTCGCGCGATGGACGGAAACGGTGTTCACGCTGAGGTTCAATTCCGCCGCAATTTCCTTGTTCGATTTCCCCGCCACGATGCGCTGTAGTACATCGAGTTCGCGCGGCGTGAGCCCACCGCCGCGCTCTCCCTTCAGCGCCTCCGGACGGGTCAGCTGCGGGTCGAGCACTTTTTCGCCTTTCGCCACGCGCTTGATGGCGTTTACCAAATCCAGGTCCATGGCGTTTTTCAGAATGTACCCGCGTGCGCCTGCATCCAGCGCCTGCCGCACCAAGGTGTCTTCCGAGTGCATGCTTAGCATCAAAATCGCCGCTTCCGGCCGCGCTCCCAGAATGCGGCGCGTGGCTTCTAGCCCGCTGATTCCCGGCAACGCGCAGTCCATCACAATGACCTGCGGCTGGGTTTTGCCGGCCAGCTTCACCGCCTCTTCGCCGTCGCTCGCTTCTCCGACCACCTGAATCTCCGGATCGTCCTCCAGAATCCGCCGGAAGCCGCGCCGCACCAGCGCGTGATCATCCACCAGCAGCACGGTCAGCTTATTCGGCATGGGCCGCGGCCTTCTCCCGCGGGACGCGCAAACACACTTCCGTGCCGCCGCTGGCCGGTTGCCGCAGCGCGAGCGTACCGCCAATGGACTCGGCGCGTTCGCGCATGGCAATCAATCCGATGCCTCGTCCATTTCTCTCCGGAGATATTCCTTTGCCGTGGTCCTCCACGTTCAGCTCCAGCGCATCCGCGCCGAATTTCAGACGCACCCACGCTTCCCTGGCTCCCGAATGCCGGCTTACATTATTGAGCGCCTCCTGCAGAATGCGGTAGACGTGCACGCTGGCGGCGCTGTCCAGCGCGAAGCTGTCTCCCGATTTCTCGTAATGCAGGGCTAGCCCGGTTTGCCGCTCCACGGTGGGAAGATACCAGTCCAGCGTGCTCACCAGGCCCGCTTCATCCAGCAGCACCGGATGCAGCGCCTGCGACAAGCTGCGAATGTTGTCAAGGGTGCCCTGCGCAATCGCGCGCACTTCCTGCAGGTCCTCGCGCACTTTCGATCCTTCCGGCAGCTGGTTTCCTGCGCGCCGCAGGAGCGAGCCAATCGCTGTCAAAACCTGCCCGAATTCATCGTGCAATTCGCGCGAAATGTTGCGCAGCGTGGATTCCTGGGTGGAAATCAGCTTCTGCGCCAGCTCGCTGCGCTGCGCGGAGAGCGCCGCCAGCCGGGCAAAAATAATGCGGTTGCTGTGCATCAAGTACAAGCTGGTCGCCACGATGGTGATAAGAATCGCTGTCAAAAAGAAGTAGAGCTGCCGCTGCACTCCATCATAAATCTGCGCGATGCGTCCCGCCGCTTGCTCTTCGCCTTCATTGTTTTGCACCAGCAGCCGCGAAACCGCGGTGCTCAGCGATTCCTGGCGCGACTGCAGCGTCAGCCGGATCTGCTCGCGTGCCTCCGCGTCTTTCCCTTGCGCCGCCAGCGCGAACATGCGGTTCACCGCGTCCCAGAACTGCGCCACCGATTGGCTCAAATATCTCCTCTGGTCTTCCGTGCGATTCGCGCTTGCCAGTTGCTCTTCGATCTGTAATGCCACCTCCAGATCGCCGCGGATGCGCTCAAATTGCGCCTGCCACGCGGTCAGCGGATACGGCCCGCTGGTATCGAGCATGTCGCGCATCGCTAACGCGAGCGAGTTCAGATCATTCTGCACACGCAGCAGTTGCAGCGAGTCCTTGCGGTTGCGGTCCACCATCTCGCTCTGCAGCCGGCGCAGTCCCGTCAGTTGCAACCTGATGTAGAACGAATAGGCCACGACGGCGGACAGCGTAATGATTAATCCCAGGAGAAGCCGCGTCACCGGCGAGCGCTGCGAAGAGGTTTGCACGAACAGAGCATACCTCAGGCCGTCGCTTGCCGCCGCACCAGCAGCAGCAAAAACAGCATCACCACGGCAGAAACCAGCGGCACGAGCAAGCCCACCCGCAATCCGCCGGCATGAGCCGAGACGATGCCCACAAACCACGGCGCGACAGCGGATCCGACAGAAGACATGGAGAACATCAACCCACTGACCCGGTTGGCTCCGCGGCCGTACCACCGCGACAGCCAGGTCACGTAGACGGGAAAAATCGCTGCGCAGCCCAGGCCGGCGACAACCAGGCTGACAAAAGCAATGGATTGCCGGGGCGCGAGGACCAACAGCGTGTTTCCAGCGAGAACCACCATCAACACGAAGATGACCAGGCTGTATTCTCGAACGCGGGCGAGAATCAACGGCGCCAGCGCGCGACCGGTCATCAGTCCGCCATAAAAAAACATCGGCGCCACCGTGGCTAATCCCACTCCGCTGTGCGGAAGCCGCTTGGCATGCTCGGCAGCCCAACTGCCCAGGCTTACTTCGATACCGACATAGAGAAAGAAAAGAGCGGCGAGAACGATGGTGACCACCATACCAACTTCGCCTGCGTCATCCTTCGCCGATCCTGACGCCTCTTCCCGCGCGTCCGGAATCTCGGCAAAGAAAAAGGAGAAAGTCAGCAGCGCGCCCAGCGCGGCGAACCCAAAAAGAAATTGCTGCAGCAGTCCATTTTTCAATGCCAGCAGGACCAGCGGAGAACAGGAAACCGCTCCCGCGCCCCATGCAAAATTCACCAGGCTCACGAGAGACGCGCTGCGCGCTCCGCCGATTCGTGCCACTCCCAGGTTCGTCGGCGGCACCACCAATCCGTAGCCCATTCCTAGCGCTGCCAGGGCGAAAAGCACGATGGTCATGGAAGCCGAATTGACCGTTGCGAGTCCTATGGCCATCAGAGCGAACCCGAGGATCAGAGAAGTACGTGCTCCGACGTAGTGGGTGATCAGGCTCGACAACCAGACGCCGCCGAGCGACGCCGCGAATTGCACTGTAAAGAAAACGCCGGCTTGCGCATCGGTCAGCGACCAGCGCTGGATGAAAAGGGGCAACATCGGCCCGGCGAGCGTGATCTCCAAGCCGGTCAGAACGAATCCCGCAAAGAACAGCGCGAGCAGGTAGCGCTGGCGGGCGGCGGCGCTGAAGGCGATGGCCTGTGTGCTCATAGGCAATCAAATATTGTGCAGGAGCGCCGCGCTGCGAGCAACGTGATAGCAGGCCTTGCCGAATTCTGCGTTCGCGAGAATTTATCGTCTCGGATTTGGCGATGCGATAGGATGGTGGGCCTTTTTGATCAATATGATTGACGTGGGTCTCATTGGATTTGGGCTGGCGGGGCGGGCGTTTCACGCGCAGGTGATTTGCCGCGTGCCCGGGCTGCGCCTTGCGGCGATTTTGCAGCGTAGCGGCAACGAAGCGGCACAGGCGTATCCCGGGGCGCGCGTAGTGCGCACGCTCGCGGAACTGCTGGCGATCCGAGACCTTCGATTGGTTGTGATCGCCACGCCCAATGATTCGCACTACGCGCTGGCCCACCAATGCCTTGCCGCAAGACGCGATGTGCTTGTGGACAAGCCGTTCACCACGACACTTGCGGAAGCGGAAGCGCTCGTCAAATTCGCGAATGAACAGGGTCGCCTGCTGACCGTTTATCAAAATCGCCGGTACGACGGCGATTTTCAGACGGCGTTGCACCTTGTGAAGAGCGGCGAGCTCGGGCGCATTGTCAGCTTCGAGGCAAATTACGATCGCTTCCGTCCGCAACTGAAGCCGGGCGCCTGGCGGGAGCGCGCGCTGCCGGGCGCCGGCATCTTCTGCGATATTGGGCCGCACCTGATTGACTACGCGCTGACGCTTTTCGGCATGCCCGAGGCCGTGACTGCCGACATTCGCATCGCGCGCGAGGGCGCCGTGGTGGACGACACGTTCGATGTGGCCTTCCACTATCCCGGCGGCCTCCGCGCGGATTTGCGCTCTTCGATTCTGGCGGCGGCGCCGCGTCCGCACTTGATTGTGCATGGAACGCGCGGCGCTTTCGTGAAGCAAACCGTCGATCCGCAGGAAGCCAACCTGCGGTTCGGGAAGATTCCTGCTGAGGGCCCGTGGGGCTCGGAACCGGAAACCGATTGGGGCGTTCTGACGCTTTCCGAGAATGACGGATTCACGCAGCGCAAAGTTCCTTCATTGAATTGCGACTACCGCGAGTTCTACGCGAATTTGCGCGACGCATTGCTGGGCCGAGCGCAGCTTGCGGTGACGCCGGAGCGAGCGCTGGACGTGATGCGCCTGCTTGAGGTGGCGCGGCTGAGCAGCCATGAGCGCCGCACGCTCCCCACACCTGCCACTCGCGTATAATCGTTCGTCGTAGGTCGCCCTTCTGCTTGCCCGCGTCAGCGGGAGGGTGACCGTCGGAGAGGGAGGAACGGCGCATTGATTTCCGTCATTGAACTGGCACCCTCGATACTGTCTGCAAACTTCGCGCAACTCGGCGTGGAGGCGAAAGCCGCGCTCGAAGGCGGCGGCACCGTTCTGCACCTCGACGTGATGGACGGGCACTTCGTGCCGAACCTAACCATCGGCCCGCCGGTGGTGGCGTCGCTGCGCAAGACGCTTCCGGACGCAACCTTCGATTGCCACTTGATGATCGAAAATCCGGACGAGTTCATCCCGGCGTTTGCCGAAGCGGGCGCGAACTGGATTTCCGTGCACCAGGAAGCGTGCGTGCATCTGGACCGCACGCTGCATCTGATCGAGTCGCACAACTGCAAACCCGCGGTGGTGATCAACCCGGCCACGCCGGTGCATATGCTCGACAACGTGCTGGACCTGGTGCATCACGTGCTCGTCATGTCCGTGAATCCGGGATTCGGCGCGCAGCATTTCATCCGCAATTCGCTGAAAAAAGTGGAAGAGCTGGTGCGGATTCGCGAAGCGCGCGGATTGCATTTCCGCATTGAAATTGACGGCGGCGTGGCGTTGGACACGGTTGCCGATATCGTGCGCGCGGGAGCGGAGATTCTCGTTGCGGGCAACGCCATCTTCAGCCGCGGCGACATTTGCGAGAATGCGCAAACGCTGCTGGGTGCCGCGCGTGCCGCCGCCAGCACGGGACCGGCGCCGCGTCTGCGCCGTGCGGCGGTGGCTGCTCCTCGCGCCTCCAAGTCCGAGGGCCAGCGCCGACGAACATAGCGTCGTCCGAAAAGAAAAAGAATTAACACAGAGTCCGCAGAGGACGCGGAGCGCACGGAGAAATCCGGACCGGGCGCGGCGGCCAAGGAACACAAAACTTGGGTCCGTTTCCGCGGCCGGACGCGGCCGACTCTCGCGTGCTCGCGACAAGCCATCATTGAGCTACTGCTCCTCATAATTCCAGGTAAGACCTCCATCCACGACAAAGGTGGTGCCAGTGACGTAGCCGGATTCGGAGGACGCCAGGAAGGCAGCGATGGCGGCAACGTCCTCGGGCTGGCCGAGGCGGCGCAAGGGAATCTTTTCGAGGAGGCTTTGCAATTTGGCGGGATCGTTCAGCAGCGTTTTGTTGATGGGGGTTTCGATGGCGCCGGGCGCGATGTTGTTGATGGTGATGTTGTAGGGCGCGAGTTCGATGGAGAGATCGCGGGTGAGCATTTTGAGGCCGCCTTTGCTGGCGCAGTAGGAAGAGAAATGCGGGAAGGGGAGCTCCTCGTGGACGGAACTGATGTTGATGATTTTTCCCGGGCGCTTGGCCTGCATGAGATGGCGAACGGCAGCTTGGGTCACGAAAAAGAGGCCTTTCAGGTTTACGTTCAGGACGAGGTCGTAGTCCGCTTCGGTGACCTCCCAGAAGCTGGCCCGCCTTTCGACGCCGGCGTTGTTGACGAGAATATCGAACGCTCCGAGTTGCGAGACGGCCTCCGCGACGAAGCGCTGGCCGTCGGCAAGTTTGGCAACGTCGGCTTGAATCGCGACGGCTTTGCCGCCAGCGGAGCGAAGATCCTGGGCGACACGTTCGGCGGAGGCTCTATCAGCGCGATAGCAGATGGCCACGGATGCGCCTTCCGCGATGAAGCGTTGGGCGATGCCCAAGCCGATCCCTTGATTGCCGCCAGTGATGGCAGCGACTTTCCCTTCCAGGCGTTTAGACAAACTGGACCTCCCGTTTTTGATGATTCCGCGTTCAGCGTAACACTTGGATGTTGCAATGACATGTCTGGACAAACCAAGTTGAGGGCCCAAGTTTTCTTGCAAGTCTTGATTCTAGGCGGGTTAAAGTTATTTGTTTTGATGCACTTCTGTAAGTGTTGATTCCGAAAGATTTAGCACTCCATCGGATGTGCCCAAGTCTGGCATCACGTTGGCCTTTCCTGAGGCCCAGTCAAGCAAAATGCGCGGACTAGTTGGGGCGGAAGCGGGATTCGACGACGAGGGCGAGGGCGGATTCGAGAGGGACACCGGCTTTGAGGAGAGGCTGGAGCCAGAGTTTGTGGAACTTTTCGGGTTGGTCCTCGGTTTCGGTAAAGAGGTGGTCGAGAGCTTCGAGCTGCCAGCGGCGCTCGAGGTCCTCACGGGTCAGGCGCTCGCGGAATTCTTCGACAAACGAGTTGGGTTTCTTGCTGCTCATTGGATGATTCTTAAGGTTCCTTCTTTTCTCTGATGTGTTGCGGCTGTGAACCGTTGGCTGTTTCGTCAAAGAACCCGCGTCACTGCTCCCCAGCGGCTGAAGCAGCACTGCTTTTGTGGCACATACGGCACGGCTGAAGGCGTGCCCTGACGAAAGATGTTGCGGAAAAAAAAGGCAGTTCTTCAGGAGCCGAAGCCGGCCTCGTTTATCAGATCGCTCCCAGACTTGAGATGCGCGGAGAAACGTTTTGGGCGCATGGGCTCGCAAATGCCGCTGGGCGCCAGCCGTGGAAGGCCGGCGCCCAGGGACGCGGAGCGAGCGCTGGTTAGCCGGCGATGTAGAAAGTTCTGCCGTCGCGATTGACGAGAAGCAGCGGATTGCTTCCGGCCTTGCGGACGGCGCTCTCGAACTCCGAGACGTTGGCGACGGGTTGATGATTCACTTCCTGAATCACGTCGCCCTTTTGCAGGCCAGAGTCGGCCATGGGGCTGGCGGGGTCGATATCCGTGACCACGACGCCTCTGGTTGAGGGCGAGATGCCAAGTTCGCGCGCCATCGAGCCGGTCAGATTGCTGACCTCAACGCCCTGGAGAGCCTTGTTGCCAGCATTGTTGTCGCCACTGGAATTGGCGGAAGTGGATTCATTGGGCATTTCGGCGAGCTTGACGCTGGCTGTATGTTCGCTGCCGTCGCGGAGGTACTTGATGGTGACGTCCGTGCCGGGCGGCATCATGGAGATGCTCATACGCAGCTGGTTGCTGTCTGCGACCGGCTTGCCGTTGACAGAGAGAACGATATCGCCGCGCTCGAGGCCGGCGGCCTTCGCCGGGCTGTCGGGAGAAACATCGCCGATGACAATGCCCTGGGATTCTTTTTCACCGAAGGCGCGGGCCATGGCGGGCGTGACGTCTTGCGGGTAGATGCCCAGATAGGCGCGGGTCACGTGGCCATTCTTCACGATCTGGTCCATGACCTGGCGGGCGAGGTCGGAGGGAACGGCAAAGCCGATACCCTGGCTGCCGCCCGAGCCATGAGAAATAATCGCGGTGTTGATGCCGATGAGCTCGCCGCGATCGTTGATGAGAGCGCCGCCGGAGTTGCCGGGATTGATGGGCGCGTCGGTCTGAATAAAGTCCTCGTAATCCTCGATGCCCAGATTGGCGCGGCCAGTGGCGCTGATGATGCCGCTGGTGACGGTTTCACCGACGCCGAAAGGATCACCAATGGCCAGGGCCACATCACCGACTTCGACTTTCGAGGAGTCGCCGATAGTGATGGGATCGAGATTTCGGGCGTCGATTTTCAAGAGGGCCACATCGGTTTTGGGGTCGGTGCCGACGATGCGGGCTTTGAATTCGCGCTTGTCGGTGAGGGTTACCCGAACGTCGGTGGCGCCGTCCACGACGTGGTTGTTGGTGAGAATGTAGCCTTCGGGGCTGACGATGACGCCGGAGCCGAGAGCCTGTTCACGCGAGGTCCGGGGCATGTTGAACTGTCCGCCGTCCTGGCCGAAGAACTGACGGAAGAAGGGGTCCATCATCGGAAAGTCGTCGGAACTTATGCGGTTGTGCACGACTTTCGACGAAGAGATGTTCACGACGGAGGGCAAAACCGCTTTGACGAGGGGAGCGTAGCTGCTCTTGCTCGGACCCTCACTGGGATTTGCCAATTTGAGCGTCGGCGGCGGATTGACGGACAGCGATCTTTCGGTGGTGCGCGCCAGTCCAAGGCCTGCGGCGCCGAGAATGAAACCGAGCGCAAGCATCGCCGGTCTTGATCTCAGCAGAGAAGTGATGGATTTCATGTTTCCTCTCTTATGCAAAAAAGTCTGACTTAGAACATGATTCGCTTGCAGCCGAACCAAAGGGATGGCTGCTCCTGTTTCAGTGCCACTTAGTATGACGCGGTTGGGGGCGCGGCGGCCCTCCCGGCAAAGGGGGATATTGGGTTCCCGTGATTGGGTAGCAGTAAACTGAAGAAAATAAAAGACATGGA
>Ga0335079_10004971_pt1 | contig 15288 bp, 18 predicted proteins | sample Lox_Sample_33_FD_206719 | JGI IMG/M metagenome (GOLD analysis project Ga0335079, IMG submission 206719) | Soil microbial communities from Loxahatchee National Wildlife Refuge, Florida, United States - Lox_Sample_3.3 | ecosystem: Environmental > Terrestrial > Soil > Wetlands | place: USA...
GTCTCGGCGCCGCCTACCGCGCTCCCAAGGCGCGCGACATCCGGCTGATCGCGGAGATGATCCGCGAGGTGCGCGCGCTCGGACTGGAGACCTGCGCCACCTTGGGCATGCTCGAGCCCGGGCAGGCGCAGACGCTGAAGGAAGCCGGGCTCGACTACTACAACCACAACCTCGATACCTCGAGCGAGTACTACGCGCAGATCATCAGCACGCGCAGCTACCAGGACCGGCTCGACACCCTGAGTGCGGTGCGCGCGGCGGGCCTGAAGGTGTGCTGCGGGGGCATCGTGGGGCTCGGGGAGTCCCCCGCCGACCGCGCGGAGCTCTTGCGCACCCTCGCCAATCTCCCCGAGCATCCCGAGAGCGTGCCGGTGAATCAGCTCGTGCGGGTGCCGGGCACGCCGCTGGCGAGCGGCCCGCAGGTCGACCCGTTCGACTTCGTGCGCACGATCGCCGTCGCGCGTGTGCTCATGCCGCGCGCCCAGGTGCGCCTGTCCGCCGGCCGCGAGGCGATGAGCGATGAGCTGCAGGCGCTGTGCTTCCTCGCCGGTGCCAACTCCATCTTCTACGGCGAGAAGCTCCTGACCACCGGCAACCCGGACGTGACGCACGACCAGCAGCTGTTTGCGCGCCTCGGGCTCACGGCGGCGCCTGCGCCGGCGCGCGTGCCGGGGGTGGCCGCGGTCGCGGCGCCCTGAGAAGCCACTTCCGGTGCAGCCGCACATGGGCAAGCGCCGCGTCGGCTCCCTGGGTGCCGCTCTGGCGGCGCTCGATGCGGCGCAGCTGCGGCGCGGGCGGCTGACGGTCACCGGCTTCGCCGCGCCCGAGCAGCGCGTCCTCGTGACCGCCGACGGCCGCACCCTCGTCGATTTCAGCAGCAACGACTACCTCGGGCTCGCGCGCCATCCGGCGCTCGCGCGCGCCATGAGCGAGTGCGCCGCACAGCTGGGTGCCGGCAGCGGCGCCTCGCACCTGATCACCGGGCACGGCGCCGAACACGCCCGCCTGGAGGAGGAGCTGGCGCAATTCACCCAGCGCGAGCGCGCGCTGCTGTTCTCCACCGGCTACATGGCCAACCTCGCCGTCCTGAGCGCCTTCGCCGGACGCGCGCAGCAGGTGCTGCTCGATCGCCTCAGTCATGCCTCGCTCATCGACGGTGCCCGCCTGTGCGGGGCGCAGCTGCGCCGTTACGGCCACGCGGACGCCTCATCCGCCGAGCGCCTCGCCACCGCCGCGCCGGGGCGCACCGCGCTCATCGCCACGGACGGGGTGTTCAGCATGGACGGGGACCTCGCGCCACTGCCGCAGCTGGCGCAGACCGCCCAGGCACACGACGCCTGGCTCGTGGTCGATGACGCCCATGGCTTAGGGGTGATCGGTGCGAGCGGCCGCGGCGCCCTCGAGCACTACGGCCTCGGGGAGCGCGAGGTGCCGCTGCTCATCGGCACCCTCGGCAAGGCCTTCGGCTCTTTCGGCGCCTTCGTCGCCGGCCCCGCCGAGCTGATCGAGTACCTCATGCAGAAGGCGCGCCCCTACATCTATACGACCGCGCTGCCGCAGCCGGTGGCCGCCGCGAGCCGCGCCGCGCTTACGCTGGTGCGCGCCGAGAGCTGGCGGCGCACGCGCCTCCAGGAGCACGTGGCACGCTTCCGCGCCGGCGCCCGCGCCGCGGGGCTGCCGCTCATGGACTCAGACACGCCGATCCAGCCGCTGCGGCTCGGCAGCGCGCGCGCGGCACTGCAGATGCAGGGCGAGCTCGCCGCCGCTGGGCTGTGTGTGGTGGCCATCCGCCCGCCGACCGTGCCGCCCGGGGCTGCGCGACTGCGTGTGGCGCTCTCGGCAGCGCACACGCCGGCGCAGGTGGACGAACTGGTGCTGCAGCTGAGGCGCGCCTGGGCGCGACGGCAGCCCTAGGCCATGAGCGCGCTGCACCATGAGATCCACGGCCGCGGCCGCGACCTCGTGCTGCTGCACGGCTGGAGCCTGAACCTGCGGGTGTGGGACGAGCTCACGCGCGAGCTGGCACGGCGCTTCCGCGTCATCGCCATCGACCTGCCCGGCCATGGCGGCAGCGACTGGGACGAGGCGGCCAGCACCCCGGCCGCGCAGGCGTGGCGCGTGCACGAAACGCTCGCGCCGCTCACCGAGCGCTATGCGCTGCTGGGCTGGTCGCTCGGCGGCCAGTTCGCCCTCGATCTGGCGGCGGCGATGCCCGCGGGCATCGAGCGCCTGGCGCTGGTGAGCACCACCCCGCGTTTCCTCGCCGCGCCCGGCTGGCCCTTCGGCACCGCGCCGGCGCTGCTCGGCCGTCTCGCCGAGCAGCTGCGCCGCGCGGATCCGCAGGCGATCGATGAGTTCTGCAAGCTGCAGGTGCGCGGCAACACACCGCGCACCGCCGCGCGCGTGCTGCGGGCGTTGCGCGCCGCGCTGCGTCACGGCCGCGCGCAGCCGGCGGCGCTGCTGCACGGCCTCGAGCGGCTGCGCAACGCGGACCTGCGGCCCGCGCTGTCCGTGGTGCGCGTGCCGACCCTGGTCATCGCCGGAGCGCACGACCGCATCGTGCGCCCGGGCGCCTCGCGCGCCCTGGCGGCACTCGCCGATGCGCGCTACGTGGAGTTCGCCGGCGCCGCGCATGCGCCGTTCCTGTCGCACCCGAAGCGCTTCGCAGAAGTCGTGGGCGCTTTCCTGCGTGGCTGAGCCGCCCGAGGTATTCCGGCTCGAGCGCGCGGCGGTGCGCAGCGCCTTCGACCGTGCCAGCGCGCGCTACGAGAGCGCCGCGAGCCTGCAGGCCCGCATCCAGCAGGAGCTGCTTTCACGGCTCGAGACCTTCCGCTTCGCGCCGCAGGTGGTGCTCGATCTGGGCGCGGGCACGGGGCGCGCGAGCGCACAGCTCAAGCGCCGCTATCCGCGTGCCCGGGTCGTCGCGCTCGACCTCTCCCTGGGCATGCTGCTTGAGGCGCGCCGTCATCAGCGGCCGTGGCGGCGCTTCGCGCGCGTGTGCGCCGACGCGCAGCGACTGCCGCTCGCCGGCGCGAGCGTCGACCTGGTGCTCTCCAACCTCATGCTGCAGTGGTGCCAGCCGCTCGATGCCGCCTTCGCCGAGGTGCGGCGCGTGCTCAGGCCCGCGGGGTTCTTCGCCTTCAGCACCTTTGGCCCGGCGACCCTGCAGGAGCTGCGCGCCGCCTGGGCGGCGGCCGATGACCTGAACCACGTGAACCACTTCATCGATGTCCACGATGTCGGCGAGGCGCTGGTGCGGGCGGGGCTGAGCGAGCCGGTGCTCGACGTCGATCGTTACGAGGCCACCTACCCCGATGCGCTCGCGCTGATGCGTGAGCTGAAGAGCATCGGTGCGCACAACGTCACCGCCGGTCGCCCCCGCACGCTGCGCGGCCGTGCGCGACTTGCGCGCATGCAGCGCGCCTACGAGGCCTCGCGCCGCGAGGGGCTCCTGCCGGCGACCTTCGAGGTCATCTACGGCGCCTCCTGGGGCGCCCCCGGGCGCCTCGCGGCACCGCCGGCCGGCGGCGCGGTGCACATCGCGCCCGGCTCGATCGGACGCGCGCGGCCGTGACGGCCCGCGGACTTTTCGTGACCGGCACCGACACGGGCGTCGGGAAGACCCTGATCGCCTGTGCGCTGGTGCGCGCACTCACAGCCGCGGGGCTGCGGGTCGCCGTCATGAAGCCGGTCGCCTCCGGTGCCGAGCGCACCCCGCAGGGCCTGCGCAATGCCGATGCGCTCGCCCTGGCGGCCTGCGCCAATGTGCCCCTGCATTACGAGGAGGTGAATCCTTTTTGCTACGAACCTGCCATTTCACCGCATATCGCGGCAGAAGAGGCCGGGATCCCCATAGATATCGGCAAGATACTGCACGTTTATCGTGCAATCGCGACGCGGGCGGACTGGGTAGTTGTCGAGGGCGCCGGCGGGTGGCTCGCGCCCCTGAGCACGCGCGAGAGCATGGCGGACCTGGCCCGCGTGCTCGCGCTGCCGGTGCTTCTGGTCGTGGGACTGCGGCTCGGGTGCCTCAACCAGGCGCAGCTCACCCACCGCGCGATCCTCGCCGACGGGGTGGCCTTCGCCGGCTGGGTGGCGAGCGCGCTCGATGCCACCCTCGAGCGCAGCGCCGAGAACCTCGCCACCCTCGAGCAGCGCCTGGGTGAAGCCGCGCTCGCGGTCGTGCCTCACCGTGCGCCCGCGAGCGCACCCGTCAGCCTCGAGGCGTGCGCGGCGCGGCTGCTGCAGCTCGCTTAAGCACTTGATGTGCCTTGAATAAAAGTCTGCCGGCGCTACCATCGACGCATGAGCCCGTCGCTGCAAATCGAGATCCGGCCGAACTGCTCGCTCAGCCCCCGTGGCGCCCGGGCCTTCTTCCTGAGTGCGTGCGCGGGCCCGCTGATCATCGCGTGCTTTCTTGCGCTGCGCGGCTTCTGGCCGGTGCTGCCGTTTGCGGGACTGGAACTGCTGCTGCTCGGGTGGGCGCTGCGCGTCTCCCTCGAGCGGCGCCACCACCGGCAGCGCATCACCGTCACCGAGGGCGAGGTGAGCGTCGAATCGCGCCGTCGCGGCTCGTGCGAGCAGGTCGTGTTCCCGCGGCATTGGGCGCGGGTTAAACTGCGCCGCCCCGCAGCAAGCCTGCACCCGAGCCAGCTCGTCATTGAGTCGCATGGCCGGCACTGCGAGCTCGGCAGCTTCCTTACGGAAGAAGAACGGCGGGGGCTGGCTCTGCGGTTGCAACGTCTCGTTGGGCGCGTCAACGAATCGCCCTCCTGGCCGTGAAGCGCAAGTCGCGCGGGATGGGGTTCTAGGTACGCACTACTATTAAAAGTGGCGCGGCTGCGGGTGGTCCGCACGCGCGCTGTAAGGCTGAGGATAATGATGATTCGTCCACGACTCGCCGCTCACGCCCTGGCTCTGCTGGCCACCGTCGGCGCCCTCGCCGCGCATGCCGATTCCGGCTGGGGCTTACTCAACATGACCCCCGGGGTCACGGAGATGAGCCGCAACATCTACGCGCTGCACATGAAGATCTTCTGGATCTGTGTGGGGATCGGGGTGGTGGTGTTCGGGGTGATGATCGGGTCGCTGATCAAGTTCCGTAAATCCCGGGGCGCGGTGCCGGACGTGACCATGGTGCACAACACCAAGGTGGAGATGATCTGGACGGTCGTGCCGGTCATCATCCTGGTGGTCATGGCGGTGCCGGCGGCCAGGACGCTGGTGGAGATCGAGGACACCACCCACACCGAGCTCACCATCAAGGTCACCGGCTTTCAGTGGGGCTGGAACTACGACTACCTCGACAACAACATCTCCTACTTCTCGCACCTGGATCGCGCCAGCGACCAGGCGCGCGAGCTCGCCTCGGGCATCGATCCGAACAGCGTCGAGCACTACCTGCTCAACGTCGACCATCCGCTGGTGGTGCCGGTCGGCACCAAGGTGCGCCTGCTGATCACCGGCGCTGACGTCATCCACTCCTGGTGGGTGCCCGCGTTCGGCGTCAAGAAGGACGCCATCCCGGGCTTCGTGAACGAGGCCTGGTTCAAGGTCGACCCCGACAAGCCGGGCCTGTACCGCGGTCAGTGCGCGGAGCTGTGTGGCCGCGACCACGGCTTCATGCCGATCGTCGTGGACGTGCGCAGCAAGGAAGACTTCGCCGCCTGGCTGCAGCAGCAGTCATCGCAGAAGCAGGCCGCCGCACTGAGTGCGCCTGCCGCCCCCGGCACGCCCGCCGCCGCCCCGACCGCCCCCTGACACCCCGACACACCTAACAGACGCACCATGGCCGACGCGCACGCACACGACGCCACGCACGAGGATCACGACCACAAGCCGCACGGCTGGCGCCGCTGGGTCTTCGCCACCAACCACAAGGACATCGGCACGATGTACCTGATCTTCGCCTGCACGATGTTCTTCATCGGCGGGGCGATGGCGATGGTGATCCGCCTGGAGCTGTTCAAGCCCGGCATGCAGTGGGTCGACCCGCAGTTCTTTAATTCCATGACCACCATGCACGCGCTGGTCATGATCTTCGGCGCGGTCATGCCGGCGTGGACGGGGCTCGCCAACTGGATGATCCCGATGCAGGTCGGGGCTCCCGACATGGCGCTGCCGCGGCTGAACAACTTCAGCTTCTGGATCCTGCCGTTCGCCTTCACGCTGCTCCTGTCCTCGCTGTTCGTGCCGGGCGGGGCGCCGGCGGGCGGCTGGACCATGTATCCGCCGCTGGTGCTGCAGAACGGCGCCTCCTTCCCGATGCTGATCTTCGCGGTGCACATGATGGGCGCCTCCTCGATCCTCGGCGCGATCAACGTGGTCGTGACCATCATGAACATGCGCGCGCCCGGGATGACGCTGCTGCGCATGCCGCTGTTCGTGTGGACCTGGCTGATCACCGCCTACCTCTTGATCGCGGTGATGCCGGTGCTCGCGGGCGCGGTGACGATGCTGCTCACCGATCATTTCTTCGGCACCACCTTCTTCACCGCCGCCGGCGGCGGCGACCCGGTGATGTTCCAGCACATCTTCTGGTTCTTTGGGCACCCGGAGGTCTACATCCTGATCCTGCCGGCCTTCGGCATCATCTCCGAGATCATCCCGACCTTCTCGAGGAAGCCGCTGTTCGGCTACGAGGCGATGGTGTACGCGGTCGCCTCCATCGCCTTCCTGTCCTTCATCGTGTGGGCGCACCACATGTTCACCGTCGGCATGCCCCTCGCCGCGCAGCTGTTCTTCATGCTCTCGACGATGCTCATCGCGGTACCCACCGGGGTGAAGGTGTTCAACTGGACCGCCACCATGTGGAAGGGCTCACTGTCGTTCGAGCCGCCGATGCTGTTCGCGCTCGCGTTCCTGTTCCTCTTCACGATCGGCGGGTTCTCCGGCCTGATGCTCGGCATCGTGCCGGCGGACTACCAGTACCAGGACACCTACTTCGTAGTGGCGCACTTCCACTACGTGCTGGTGCCCGGTGCGGTCTTCGCCATCATGGCCGGCGTCTACTACTGGCTGCCGAAATGGACCGGCAAGATGTACGACCAGGCGCTCGCCAAGTGGCACTTCTGGCTGTCGACGATCTTCGTGAACGTACTGTTCTTCCCGCAGCACTTCCTCGGCCTCGCCGGCATGCCGCGGCGCATCCCCGACTACGCCGTGCAGTTCACCGACTGGAACATGGTGTCCTCGATCGGTGGCTTCGGCTTCGGGCTCGCGCAGCTACTGTTCCCGTACGTCATCTGGAAGTGCGTGCGTTCCGGCACGCCGGTCGGCAACCGCGCCTGGGAAGGCGCGCATGGCCTGGAATGGGAGCTCAGCTCCCCGCCGCCGTACCACTCCTGGACCGAGGCGCCCTCGGATGCGCTCATCGCCAGGGGTGCGTCCCACTGATGGCGGCGGTGCTTACCAGCGACGCTGAGCGCGCGCGCCGCCGGCGCGTGCGCAACAGCGCCATCCTGTGGGCGCTGGTGGCGGCCGGCTTCTACCTGAGCTTCATCGTGCTCAGCCTGGTGCGCGCCGCCAAATGAGCGCCACACAGCGCGCCAACCGCAGCATGACCTGGAAGCTGCTCGCGATCGCCGCCGGCAGCTTCGGGTTCGGCTTTGCGCTGGTGCCGCTCTACAGCGTGCTGTGCTCGGTGACCGGCTACGGCGACCAGACGAAGCTGCTGCAGAAGGTGACGGCGATCGAGCACCCGCAGCTTGACCGCACGGTGACGGTCGAGTTCCTCGCCAGCGTCGCGAGCAACGGTGAGTGGGAGTTCCGCCCGGAGAAGCGCACCCTCCAGGTGCACCCGGGAGAGCTCTACACGGCCGAGTTCTTCGCCCACAACCTCACCGGGCGCGACACGGTGGCGCAGGCCGTGCCGAACATCGCGCCCTCGGAGGTCGCGGCCTACTTCCACAAGACCGAATGCTTCTGCTTCTCGCCGCAGCACTTCAGGCTCGATGAGGGGCGTGACATGCCCGTGCGCTTCATCATCGACCCGGCGCTCCCGGAGCACATCGATATGATCACGCTCGCGTACACCTTTTACGATGCCTCCTCGCGCGTGACCGCACGCTAGGCCACCACCCCAAGCTCTACGCTTTCAGAAAGTCCGCAACATGGCGAACGCAACCACCTCCGACGGCCGCAAGTACTACATCCCGCACGACAGCATGTGGCCGATCGTCGCCTCCGTGGCGCTCTTCACCACGATGCTCGGGGGGGTCTCCTACCTGAACGACTGGGGCCCGGGCCTGGTGTTCCTGCCCGGCGCCGCGCTCATGGCGTTCATGTTCTTCGGCTGGTTCCGTACCGTCATCGACGAGAACCAGGCCGGCATCTTCAACCTGCAGGTCGACCGCAGCTTCCGCATGGGGATGATGTGGTTCATCTTCTCCGAGGTCATGTTCTTCGCCGCCTTCTTCGGTGCGCTCTTCTATGCGCGCGTGCTGGCGGTGCCGTGGCTGGGCGGGGAGGGGGTGAAGGTCTTCACCAACTACATCCTGTGGCCGCACTTCGAGGATGCCTGGCCGACCAACGGCCCGGGTCACGTCGGCGGACATGCCGATGGCAGCTTCACGACGATTCCGGCGATCGGCATTCCGCTGCTGAACACGGCCATCCTGCTCACCAGCGGCCTCACCGTCACCATCGCGCACCACGCGCTGCGGGCCGGCAACCGGGCCAGGCTCGCGGTCTTCCTCGCGCTCACCTTTCTCCTGGGCTTCACCTTCGTCGGTTTCCAGGCCCACGAGTACGGCGAGGCCTACAAGGAGCTCGGCCTGCGCCTCTCGACCGGCATCTACGGCTCGACGTTCTTCATGCTGACCGGCTTCCACGGCCTGCACGTGACGATCGGCGCCATCATGCTGCTCGTGATCTGGCTGCGCTGCCTGCGCGGGCACTTTACGCCCCAGCGCCACTTCGCCTTCGAGGCGGTCGCCTGGTACTGGCACTTCGTCGATGTGGTGTGGCTCGGGCTGTTTATCTTCGTCTACTGGCTCTAGGGCGCGCTGCACCGGATCCCTGGGGGCCTTAAGGGTGCCCGAAAGCGCTGCCGCCAAAGGCGTGCGGCGCGATCCACCCCTGGTGCCAGGCCACGATCAACAGCAGAAACAGTGCGATCGAGAGCCCGATGCGAAAGCGCAGCGCCCGCGCAAGCTTCGCCGAGTCCTCCTCGCCGCGCCCGCGCGACAGATGAAACAGGCCCGAGCCAAGGCTCAGCAGGATTCCCGCCATGCACGCAAGCACGAGCACCCACACCACCGATCGCATGGGCGGCAGTGTAGCGCGCACCGCCCGGCGCAGGAGCGGCGATGCCCGTGACACCCGGACACCGCGCGCGCCTGGGGTTCGCCCTGCTCGCGCTGCTGTTCGCGCTGCTGTGCGTACGGCTCGGGTTCTGGCAGTGGCACAAAGGCACGCAGCGCGAGGCGCAGTGGCACAGCTTCGCCCGCGGCTCGCAGGCGCGCGTGAGCCTCGGGGACGCGCCGCTGACGAGCGTGCCGCTCTACCAGCGCGTCAGCCTCAGCGGGGTGCTCGATGGCACCCACCAGTTCCTGCTCGACAATCGCCCCTACCAGGGGCGCCCCGGCTACGAGGTGCTGACGCCCCTCAGGCGCGCGGGGGGTACGACGCTGCTGGTGGACCGCGGCTGGGTGCCCTTCAGCGGCTCGCGGGCGCAGCTGCCGCCGGTGAGCGTGTCCGCCGCGGCCGCCGTCACGCTCTCCGGGCGGGTGGCGCTGCTGCCAAGTCCCGGTCTCGCACTCGGCCATGCGGCCCCGGCGGGGCAGTGGCCGAAGGTCACGGCGTTCCCCACCATGGATGAGCTCGCTGGCGCCTTGGGCGAGGCGCTCGAGCCACGCATCCTGTGGCTCGATCCGGAGGCGCCGCAGGGTTACGTGCGCGACTGGCAGCCCCCGGGCATGGCCCCGCTGCGGCACTTCTCCTACGCCATCCAGTGGTGGAGCTTCGCCGGCCTGAGCGTGCTGCTGTGGGCGCTCATGGCGCTGCGCGGCCGCCGCGGAGCACCCCGCTAGTGCCCGATGCAGCCGCTGCGCTGCGGGCGCGCAACCTGCGTACGCTCGCCCTGCTCGCGGGCCTTTTCCTGCTGCCCCTGGCGCTCGCCTTCTGCACCTACTACGGCAGCAGCTGGCGCCCGGGGAGCCACGTGAACCACGGCGTGCTGATCACGCCCCCGCGGCCGCTGCCGGCGGTGAGCCTCCCGCAGGTGCTGCCGCCGGCCGGCGGCGCCGCGCCCGCGCCCTTTCGCGAGCAGTGGTCGCTCGTCTACGTCGGCAGCGGCAACTGCGATGCCGCGTGCGCCCAGGCGCTGTTCGTGATGGCGAGCGCGCGGCTGGCGCTCAACAACGAGCTCACGCGCGTACGGCCGGTGTTTCTGGTGAGCGCGGACTGCTGCGCGCAGGCACGCCTGGCGCACGACTACCCGCCGCTCGTGGTGCTGGATGCGCAGGGTGCACCCGCACTGCTCGCGCAGTTCCCCGACGGTGAGCGTGCGCACACGCTGTTCGTGGTCGATCCGCTTGGCAACCTGATGATGAGCTACGATGCGCGGCAGAACTCGCGCGGCTTGCTCGAGGATCTGCAGAAACTGCTGCGGCTGTCGCACATCGGCTAGCAGACGCGAAGGGGGAGCGCTCCGAACCATGTCAGCCGCCCGCTGGATGCGCCGCCTTGCGATCGCCGGGGTGATCCTGTGCTTCATCGTGGTGGTGCTGGGCGCGTACGTGCGCCTCACGGCCGCAGGCCTGGGCTGTCCTGACTGGCCCGGCTGCTACGGGGAGCTCACCCCGGGCGGCGCCGCCGGCAGCGCACACGCACAGGCCGCCTACGCCGGCCGTCCGCTGGAGGTGGGCAAGGCCTGGCGCGAGATGATCCACCGCTACGCGGTGGGCACGCTCAGCCTGCTCATCCTTGTACTGGCGGGGCTCGCGCTGCGGGCGCGCCGCGCGCGCCTGGTGAGCGTGCCGCTGGTGCTCACGCTGCTCGCCACGCTCATCCTGCAGGCGCTGCTCGGGATGCTGACCGTGACCTGGCGGCTGAACCCGCTCATCGTGACGCTGCACCTGCTCTTCGGACTCACGACGCTCTCGCTCCTGTGGTGGCTCACGCTCGGCCTGTCGCAGCCGGTGACTTCCTGGGGCGCGAGCGCCATGCGCGGTCCGGGCCACAGCATCAGCGGCGGAGGCGCGGTCTCCTACGCGAGCGCCTACCGGCTCGCGCTCCTCGGGCTCGTGGCGCTCGCGCTGCAGATCGCCCTCGGCGGCTGGACCAGCAGCAACTACGCCGCCATCGCCTGCCCGGATTTCCCGACCTGCCAGGGCGCCTGGTGGCCGGCCACCGACTATCGGCACGCTTTCGTGCTGTGGCACCGGCTCGGCACCAACTACGAGGGGGGCGTGCTGGGCAGCCCCGCGCGCGTGGCCATCCAGCTGACGCACCGCCTGGGAGCTCTCGTCGCCGCCACCGCGCTCACGCTCGCCGCGCTCTTCGTGCTGCGCCGCCGCGGGCTCGCCGCCGCGCGGCCGCGCGCGGGGCTGCTGCTGGGCGCACTGGCACTGCAGCTCCTCATCGGGGTATCGATGGTGGTGGGCGGCTTCCCGCTGTGGCTGGCGACCGCGCACACCGCCGGCGCAGCGCTCCTGCTGCTGGCGACGCTTGCGCTGTTGCGCGCGCTCAGCGCGCGCTAAGTGGAACCTGCGCTGCCGCGGCGCTTAAGCCACAGCGGGTTCGGCGTTGGCTCTGCGACCCGCACGAGGGTGTTGCGATCCCGGTGCAGGAACGGCTCGGCACGCCCGCGCACGATGAGGGTCGTGTCGAGCACGTAGCTCCAGCTGCCGTCCGGGTTGAACACCACCTCGATGCGATAGGCGTCGGTGCGGAAGGCGTACTCGAGGAACGCGGTGGAGCAGATGCCGTAGGCGGTGTCGCCGCGCTGCGCCGTGAGCACGAACTCGCTGGCATCCGCGCTCGTGTGTCCTGCGGCAATGGCCACCTGACCGCGCGGGATGGTGAGGGTCTGCAGCACCAGGCCCGTCGCCGGCTCCCACAGCCAGTAGCCGACCTGATCGCTTGCGAGGATGTGGGTGTGGTAGCGCAGTCCATAGAAGAGCTGCGGACCGTTCGACTGCGCATCGATCGGCTGCAGCTCGATGCGCTCGGTGAACTCACGCCGCTCCGGGCCTTGCGCCTTCGGGTTGATGTCCACGCCCCCGCGCCCCTCCCAGATGCCCGCGAGGCGCCGCAGCGGCCCGAGGTTCGCGAGGGTGTCCGGGTCGCTGTCCTGCTCGGTGAAGATATCTTCGGGAAAACTCATGACTGCTCTCCGGGCGCGGTCCGCTCTGGCGGTGGAATATGGCCTCGCGCCGCACGGCCGGCCCCTGGGGTCCCGATCTGCTAGGCTGCACACCCCGATCCGACCGGTTCCCGTTTCCGCCCGTGGCGACGACACCGCATTATGCACCGGCTGCGCCCACGCTTTGGCGGCGCTACCTGGAACTCACCAAGCCCAAGGTCGTCACGCTCATCACCTTCACGGCGATCGTCGGGACGCTGCTCGCGAGTCCCGGGGCACCCCCGCTCGGGGCCCTCGTGTGGGGCAACCTCGGCATCGCGCTCGCCGCCGCCTGTGCGGCGACCCTCAACCACGTGCTCGACCGCAGGATCGATGAGCAGATGGCCCGCACGCGTGCGCGGCCGCTGCCGACGGGGAGCCTGAGCGAGCGCAACGCGCTGGTGTTTGCCGCCGTCCTCGGGCTCGCCTCGATGGCGATCCTGGCGTTCCTGGTGAACCTGCTCACCGCGGTGCTGACCTTCTGCTCGCTCATCGGATACGCGGTCGTCTACACCATGTGGCTGAAGCGCGCGACCTCGCAGAACATCGTCATCGGGGGGGCCGCCGGGGCGGCACCGCCGGTGCTGGGCTGGACCGCGGTGACCAACAGCATCGACCCGAACGCCCTGCTGCTGTTCCTCATCATCTTCGTGTGGACGCCACCGCACTTCTGGGCACTGGCGATCGCGCGCCGCGACGAGTACGCGCGCGCCGGCATCCCCATGCTGCCGGTGACCCACGGTCTCGCCTACACGCGCCTGCAGGTGCTGCTCTACACCGTGCTGCTGACCGTCGTGACGCTGCTGCCGTACCTCACGCGCCTGAGCGGGCTTTTGTACCTGGCGGTCGCGCTCGGGCTCAACGCCGGTTTCCTCTACTACGCGCTCGCGATGAAGATCACCGCGCGCGCCGAACTTCCCATGCGCGTCTTTCGCTTCTCGGTGACCTATCTCATGTGGCTGTTCGCAGCGCTCCTGCTCGATCACTACCTGCCGGCGCTGCGCGGCGGCGCCTGAGGTGCCGGCTGCCGGCTCAACCGCTGCGCACAGCCGAGCGCTCGTGCGGCGCTCGAGTGCGGCCTCAGGGCAGGTCGAACACCAGCACTTCCGCGCGATCGCCGTCGTGCACCTCTAGGCGCAGCGGGCCGGCGGCGCCGGCCCCGTCACCGGCGCTCAGGCGCGTCTCATTCAGCGCCAGTTCCCCGCGCGCCACGTGCACCCACGCACGCCGGCCCTGCGGCACGCTGAGCTGCGCGCGCTCGTCCCGGTCAAAGAGCCCGGCGTACACGCGCGCATCCTGATGAATGCGCACCGCGCCGTGCGCGCCGTCGCCGGCGGCAATCAGGCACAGCCGGCCGCGCTTCTCCGCCGCGCTGAAATGCTTCTGCTCGTACTCGGGCGCAAGGTGCTCGGCCGCGGGACGGATCCAGATCTGCAGCAGATGCACCTCCTCGTCCCCGGAGGGGTTGAACTCGCTGTGCAGCACCCCCGTGCCGGCGCTCATGCGCTGCACGTCCCCGACGCGGATCACCGAGCCGTTGCCGAGGGAATCACGGTGTTCGAGCTCACCGGCGAGGATGTAGGTGAGGATCTCCATGTCGCGATGCCCGTGCTTGCCAAAGCCCTCCCCGGGGGCGACGCGGTCGTCGTTGATCACCCGCAGCGGCCCGTAATCCACCCAGGCGGCATCGTGGTAATCGCCGAAGGAGAAGGTGTGATAGGTCTTCAGCCAGCCGTGATCGAAGAAGCCGCGCTCGAGACTGCGACGCACCTGCAGCATGGAACCCCCTTCGGGCAACTTAGGCGCCGCGCCGCTCTAGGCGCAGCGCTTGTGGGTCATCTCCCAGGAATACACCAGCCGGTCCTTGAGCAGCATCATGCCGGTCGAGCGGTAGGTGCGCGCGTCCAGGCGGCCGAAGTGCTCCGCACCGTTGTAACCGGAACTCTCGCAGCCGCACACCGCAAGGATCGAGCTGCCGATGGCGGCAAAGCTCCCGTGGAGCTTGCCGAACATGGCGCTCTCGAAGGTCCACCTGAGGCTCGTCCCGGGCGGCTTCGGGGGCTCGATCAGGTAGGCTTGCATGAACTCTGTGGGCGGGGAGCCGAGTACCTTAAGCTTCCCGGAGAGCAGCCAGCACTCCGGGCGGTGCGCGATCTCGGTATGCGCCTGTGCCTCGAGCGGCTCGCCATCGGCGCGCCACAGCGTGCCGGTGGCGGACCACACCGCCGGCTCGAATAGGAACGTATGCTTCATGCGCCCATTATGGCGCGCGCGTAAGCTTTCGGGGTACGTCGGCGCCAGGCTACAGGAACGGAGGTGTCTATGTTGACGGAACGCATCTGGTCGGGGAACTCGCTGCGCAATTTCTTCTACCTCATCGCCGACCCCGACAGCGGCGAGGCACTCGCCGTCGACCCGCTCGACTGGCGTCTGGTCCTGGAGGTCGCCAAGAAGCACGGCTGGACGATCAAGCAGATCCTCAATACCCACGAGCACTCCGACCACACCGGGGGCAACGTCGGGCTCAAGGATGCAACCGGCGCCAAGGTGCTGGCGCACGAGGGCGCCGCGCCGCGCATCGGCACCGGCATTGACCGGGGACTGAAGAAGGGCGACGTCGTCAAGGTCGGTCGCGTGGAGCTCGAGTGCCTGGACACCCCGGGGCACACGATGACGCACGTGTGCCTGCTGTCGCACACCGATACGCCGGCGCTGTTCTGCGGCGATACGCTCTTCAACGCCGGCGCCGGCAACTGCTTCAACGGCGGCAATCCGGAGGTGCTCTACGACACCTTCGCGATGCAGATCTCGCGTCTGCCGGACTCGACCAAGGTGTACCCGGGACACGAGTACCTGGGACGCAATCTCGAGTTCACGCTCGATCGCGAGCCTACCAACAAGGACGCCGCAGAATTCCTCACCGAGGCCAAGAAACACCAGCC
>Ga0335079_10004972_pt1 | contig 15284 bp, 13 predicted proteins | sample Lox_Sample_33_FD_206719 | JGI IMG/M metagenome (GOLD analysis project Ga0335079, IMG submission 206719) | Soil microbial communities from Loxahatchee National Wildlife Refuge, Florida, United States - Lox_Sample_3.3 | ecosystem: Environmental > Terrestrial > Soil > Wetlands | place: USA...
CCAAGACGCGCTGGAGCCGGACCTTCCGGCTGGTCCACGGGTATCCGGTGAACTGACCGGGGGAGCGGCGGACGCAGACCTTTCGCCGCGTCAGCGGAGTTGCTCCCTAATCGCCGGGCAACGCAGCGATGGGGGATTTGTGCTGAGCCGGGGCCGGGAGCGGCGGACGCAGACCTTTCGCCGCGTCAGCGGAGTTGCTCCATAATCGCCGGCGACATGCCCGGGCAACGCAGCGATCGGGGATTTGCGCTGAGCCGGGGCCGGGAGCAGCGGACGCAGAGCTTTCGCCGCGTCAGCGGAGTTGCTCCCTAATTGCCGGCCATGCCCGGGAAACGCAGCGATCCGGGATCTGTGCTGAGCCGGGGCCGGGAGCAGCGGACGCAGACCTTTCGCCGCGTCAGAGGATTTGCGCCGCGCGCAAATCGGACCGGTAAACCTTGGATCGTTTCCGGCGCCCGCGAAGCGCCCACCGGCGCGGCGAAGCGTTCCCGCATAGCGGTGGCGCCGGATCCTGATGCCGCGGGTATGCTGTACACTGAAGCGGAAACGACCCATGTCGAACCCGCACTACTACGGCCTGATTCTGGCAGGCGGACGGGGCACGCGCTTCTGGCCGCGCAGCCGGCGGCGTTCGGCCAAACAGGTGCTCAACGTGGTGGGCACACGCTCGCTAATCCAGGGCACGGTGGACCGTCTGTCGCCCGTCATCGCGCCGGAACGGTTATGGGTTCTGACCAACGAATATCTGCGCGACGAGATCGTGCGGCAGCTTCCGCAAATTCCGGCGCGGCAGATTCTGGCGGAGCCCGCGCAGCGCAACACGGCGGCGGCGATCGGCCTGGGCGCGCACATCCTGCAATCCATCGACCCGGAAGCGGTGATGGGCGTTTTTCCGTCCGACCACGTCATCGCCAAAGAGGGCCGTTACCGGCAGTTGGTGCGGAGCGCTTTCCAGGCGGCCGCGCGCGGCGCAATCGTGGTGCTTGGGATCCTGCCGCGCTGGGCGGAAACCGGCTACGGCTACATCGAGTTTCCCGCCGGCGCCGCGCCGGGATCGAAGGCCATTCCCATCCGCCGCTTCCGGGAAAAGCCCGGCGCCGCCGCCGCGCGCCGGTACGTGGCTTCCGGCCGGTTCTTCTGGAATGCCGGCATGTTTTTCTGGCGCGCCGGCGTGCTCCTCGAAGAATTGCGCCGGAGCCAGCCGCGGACCGCCTGCCTGCTGGCCGGGCTGCCCGGATTTGAGGACGCCGCGTTCCTGGCGAAGCTGCGCGAAGTGTATCCGCTTTGCGAGAACATTTCGATCGATTATGCGGTGCTCGAGAAGGCGCGCGCGGTGTCCGGCATCCCCTGCCCGGAAATCGGCTGGAACGATGTGGGAAGCTGGAACGCCGTCTACGAGCTGCTGCCGCGGGATGCTTCCGGCAACGCGTGGCGGCACGGCGCCATCTCCCTGGCGAGCGGCGGCAATTACGTGGACGCGGGCGAAAAGATGGTGGCTTTGGTGGGCGTCTCGGACCTGATCGTGATCGATACTCCCGACGCGCTGTTGATCGCGCACCGCCGCGCGGCCCAGCAGGTGGGCGAGGTGGTGAAGATTCTGGAGAAGCGGCAACGCGAAGATTTGCTGTGAGGCGCTGCTCAGGGTTAACCTTCCGGCGCGCCGGATCGTGGCTCTTGCATTTCCGCGTGCCCGCGCTACAATAGTACTTGGAGTGTCGAACCAGCCGAGTGGGCGAAAGCCCACTTTTTTGTTGGTTCGCCGTTTTAGAGCCATGCGGCCCGTAATATCGAACAAGATCGAGGAAATCGCCGAGCGCGTCGCCAAATCCGAAGGCATCGAAGTGGTCGAGGTCGAAGTCAAAGGCGGCGGGAAGAACCAGTTTGTGCGCATTTCCATCGATAAGCCCGCCGGCGTCTCGCACGCGGATTGCGAGCTCATCTCGCAACAGGTCGGCACTATTCTGGACGTCGAGGACGTGGTGCCGGGGCGCTACACGCTGGAGGTCAGCTCGCCGGGCGTCGAGCGCAAGCTGCTCAAGCCGCGGGACTACGAACGGTTTCAGGGAAAGAAGGCCAAGGTCACGCTGCGGGCGCCGCTGGAGAACCAGCGGCACTGGGAAGGCACTTTGGCCGGCTACGCCGACGGTGTGGTCAGCCTGGACGCCAACGGCAGGCAGATCCGATTCCCGTTCGAGCAGGTGGAAAAGGCGCATTTGAAGTTTGAGTGGTAATTCCCTCCGCGCCGCCGAAAAACAGCCAAGCGACAGAATAGAAGAGGAACACTTTGGAAACGATTTTTCAGTCCATCGAAATATTGAGCAAGGAAAAGGGCATCGATCCGCAGATCGTCCTCGACGCCGTCAAGGACGCCATGTTGATTGCCGCCCGCAAACATTTCCGGACCACGGAGGATTACGTCGCCGAGCTGCACGAGAAGACCGGGGCCATTTTGCTGTTCGCGGTCAAGAAAGCGGTGGAGACGGTGGAAGATCCGTCCAAAGAGATGACGCTCGGCGAGGCGCGGCGCATCAACCCGGAAGCGGAGATCGGTTCGGAGATCCGCATCCCCAAGAAGACGGACCTGTTGGGCCGGATCTCGGCCCAGACCGCGAAGCAGGTGATCTTTCAAAAGGTGCGCGAGGCCGAGCGGGAGACGGTGTACAACGAATACTCGGGCCGCACCGGCGAGCTGGTGAACTGCACCGTCAAGCGGGTGGAAGGTCCGGATTACATTCTGGATTTGGGCAAGACCGAAGCGCGGCTGCCGAAGAAAGAGCAGTCCAAGCTGGAAAGCTACAGCGTGGGGGACCGGGTGCGCTGCGTGATCCGCATCGTGGACAAGTCCAGCAAAGGTCCGGGGGTGGTGGTCTCGCGCGGCGCGCCGGAGCTGGTGATGCGCCTGTTCGAGCAGGAAGTTCCCGAGATTTACGACAGCACGGTGGTGATCAAGGGATGCGCGCGAGAGCCCGGCGAGCGCACCAAGATCGCCGTGCAGAGCCGCGACCGCGACGTCGACAGTGTCGGCGCGTGCGTGGGCATGAAGGGCATGCGCGTGCAGTCCATCATCCGCGAGCTGCGCGGCGAGAAGATCGACATCATCGAATACTCCGAAGATCCCGTGGTGTTCGCTACGCATGCGCTCAGCCCGGCGAAGATCAGCCGGGTTACGATCATCGATCCGGTCGAGAAACACATGGAAGTGATCGTGGACGATTCGCAGCTTTCCCTGGCGATCGGCAAGAAGGGGCAGAACGTGCGCCTGGCGGCCAAGCTGCTCGGCTGGAAGGTGGATATCAAGAGCGAAGAGGAGAAGCGCCAGGAAGTGGAGTCCGCCATGGCCGCCCTGGTCAGTCCCGGCGAGCCTGTTTCCGTGCTGATCGAATACGGATTGGGCGAGACTCTGGCGCAAAGACTGGTGGAAGCCGGAGTGGGCACGATCGAGAAGCTGGGCGGTATGACGCCCGAGCAGTTGCAGGAAATCGCCGGCATCGATCCGGAGATGGTGGAGAGCATTCGCGACTCGGTGACCGGATATTACAGCCAGTTTGAAGAGAGCGCGCCGGTTGCCGAGGGTGAGGAATCGATCCCGGCGGCGGAGCCGGTGGTGGAAGAGGCGGTGGAAGAGGTGGAAGCGGAGGCTCCGGCCGAGGGCGAGGAAACCGTCGCCGCCGAATTGGAGGCCGGGGAGGCCGTGGCGGGGCCGGATACCGGGACTGGCGAATCCGGCGCGGAGAGCCTCCCGGCCGGTGAAGAAACCGGTCTGGCGGAAGAGCGGCAAGACGTCAGGCCGGCGGACGAGTCTGATAACATATAAGACGCGCGCCACAAGACCGGCGACGGGCCGGAGACCAGCGGTTTGCAAAGAGGTTCAGGTGCGCCTGTACGGAACCGGCGTTTTGTAATTTATGAAGAAGATTCGCATTAACGAGTTGGCTCGGGAGCTGGAAGTCAAGGCGCACGAGATCCTCGACAAGCTCACCGAATTGGGCGTCACCGAAAAGAAGACCCACTCCAGCTCGATCGACGAAGATGTGGCGATAAAACTGCGGCGGCTTTTCGGACACGAAGGCCCCGGAACGGCGTATGAACCCGAGATACAGACCGAAGAACCTGAAGAGCCGGCATCCGTGATGGTGGAAACCTTGCCGCCGCCTTCCGAGATCGCGCAGGGCGGGGCGCAGACCTCCGCCGTCCTGGAGGAACCGGCGGCGGAGCCGGCCGCCGAGAGGTTGAATCTGGAGCGGCCGGCCAGCCGTCCGTCGCACCCCATCCGCCCTCCGCTGGCCGGACTGCACACGCCGGCGGCGCCCGCGCAACCCGCGACGCACACCCCGCCGGTGGCGGTGATTGCGCCGGGGCGTCCGGTTCCATCCGCTCCGAAGCCGGTTCCGCCGCTCCGGCCCGGCCAGGTGTTATCGGGCCCGCGGCAACCGTTGCCGGCGGGCACAGGTGAAGCCATGCGCCCGGTATCGGCGGGTCTGGGAAGGCCGGCGGTGGCGCGAACCACCGCGCCTCCAGGCCGGCCTCCGGGTCCGCAGGCGCCGGTTTCGGCGGCGCCGGGCGCCGCGGCGCCGCAGATGCCGGTCGTACACCGGCCGCCGGCCCGGCCGCTCGCCGGGCAGCCTGCCGCGCGTCCGGTCGTGCCGCCCCGCCCGGATCTCGCCGCCAAGCTGAGCCAGCCTCGCGCGGCCACCCCCGGCATGCCCGCGCCGCCGCCGGGACGCCCGGCGGGTCCCGGCATTCCGTCCCGTCCGCAGAGCGCACCCGCGCCCGGCCAGCCCATCTACCGGGGGCCCTTGCGCCCCGGCCAGCCGATGGTCGCCAGACAGGGGCTGGCCGCGCGTACAGGAGTCCCGGTGCGTCCCGGCGGCGGACCCCGGCCGATGCATCCTACCTCGCGCCGTCCCGGCATGGAGCCGGCGGTGGCGCCGCCGCCGCCCGATCAGCAGCGCCGCCCCGGCGATAAACGCGGGCGCCCGCAGCGGGACCGCAGCCTGGAGGCGGAAGAGAAAATCCTGCGTCCTTCGACGCGCCGGCAGGCGCAGGCCGGACCGCCGCCGGTCAGCCGCGACATCACCATCTCGGAAGGCATCACCGTGAAGGAACTGTCCGAGAAGCTGGACGTGAAGGCCAGCGTAGTGATCAAGAGGCTTCTCGACCGCAACATTCCGGCCACCATCAATCAGACCCTGGATTCCAAGCTGGCCGGGGAAATTGCGCGCGACTTCGGCGCCTCCACCAGCACCATCAGCTACGAACAGGAAACGCAGCAGCGGGTCGAGGTTGCCGAAGATCAGAAGGATCTGCACAAGCGCGCCCCGGTGGTCACCATCATGGGCCACGTGGACCACGGCAAAACTTCGCTGTTGGATGCCATACGGGAAGCCAACGTGGCCGGCCACGAGGCCGGCGGCATCACGCAACACATCGGCGCGTATTATGTCGAGAAAGACGGCCGCAAGGTGGTCTTCATCGATACGCCCGGCCACGAGGCGTTCACGCGCATGCGCGCCCGCGGCGCCAAGGTGACCGACATCGTGGTGCTGGTGGTGGCGGCCGACGACGGCGTCATGCCGCAGACCCTGGAGGCGATCGATCACGCCCGCGCCGCCAAGGTTCCCATCATCGTCGCCATCAACAAGATCGACAAGGCCGACGCGCAGCCCGAGCGCATCAAGCAGCAACTGGCCGACCGCGGCCTGCTGGCCGAAGACTGGGGCGGCGATACCGTGATGGTTCCGGTGTCGGCGAAGATGAAAATCAACCTGGATCTGTTGTTGGAGATGATCCTGTTGGTGGCCGACTTACAGGAGCTCAAGGCCAATCCCGGCCGTCCGGCCATGGGCAGCGTGCTTGAAGCCAAGCTCGATCGCGGCCGCGGCCCGGTGGCCACCGTGCTGGTGCGCAACGGCACGTTGCACGTGGGCGATTACTTCATCTGCGGCGCGGTATTCGGCAAGGTGCGCGCCATGCTCAACGATCGCGGCGAACCCATACGGGACGCCGAGCCCTCCACGCCGGTCGAGGTGCTGGGCCTCGAGTCGCTGCCCGAAGCCGGAGACGATTTCCAGGTGGTGACGGACACCGCCAAGGCCAAGCAGATCGTGCTGTTCCGCGAAGCCAAGGTGCGCGAAGCCACCATGGCCAAGAGCAGCCGGCTCACGCTGGAGCAATTGCACAAGAAGCTGGCGGCCGGCGAGGTCAAGGAGCTGCCCATCATTCTCAAGACCGACGTGGGCGGCTCGGCCGAGGTGCTGACCGATACGCTGCAGAAGCTCTCCAACGAGAAAGTCAAGATCCGCGTGCTGCACTCCGGCGTGGGCGCCATCAACGAATCCGACGTGCTGCTGGCCTCGGCGTCGGACGCGATCATCATCGGGTTCAACGTGCGGCCGGAGCGCAATGCGGCGGCGCTGGCGGAACAGGAGAAGGTGGATGTCCGGCTGCACACCATCATTTACAACCTGACCGACGAGATCAAGCGCGCCATGACCGGCCTGCTGGAACCGGTTTACCGCGAGGTCTACCGCGGCAAGGCGGAAGTGCGGGAAACCTTCCGCATCACCAAGGTCGGCAACGTGGCCGGCTGCCTGGTGCAGGATGGCACGATTACGCGCGACAGCGAAGTCCGCCTGCTGCGCGACAACGTGGTCGTCTATACCGGCAAGGTCAGCTCACTGCGGCGGTTTAAGGACGATGTCAGCGAGGTGAAGAGCGGCATGGAATGCGGCATCACGCTGGAGAACTTCGGGGATATCAAGCAGAACGATGTCATTGAGGCTTTCGTCACCGAGCGGGTCGCCACCGAAGTGTTCGCGTGAGGCGCCGTGCCTGCGATTGGAGTGCTCACGCTCGAAATCCGGCTCCACGATGCGCACTCGCTGAAGGACAAGCGCCAGGTGGTGAAGAGCCTGAAGGACCGGCTGCGGCACAAGTTCAACGTGGCGGTGGCCGAGATCGATTGTCAGGATCTCTGGCAGCGGGCGGTGGTGGCGGCGGTGACCGTTTCCTCCGACCACGTGCACGCCGAAAAGGTACTGCAGTCGGTCGAAGAAGAAGCGGCCGCGCTGCTGGGCTCCGGGTTGGCCGGAGCGGCGGTGGAGTGGATGTGAAGAAGCGGCGGCTGGCGGCTCGTGGGTCCGTTCCAACACCGCCAGCGGCCAGCCAATAGCCGCGCCACAGGTTTTTGCATGGATGAGCATCGTTCCCGGCGCGTATCCGAAGCCGTCCGCGAGGAACTTTCCGAGATCATCGGGTTTGAGCTCTCCGATCCTCGATTGGCTTCGGTCGATGTTACAGGAGTTACGGTCAGCCCGGATGCGCGCCACGCCATCGTCCAGGTGAGGCTGGGCGGCCCGGCGCCCGAGCAGCGCCAGGCCGGGGAGGCGTTGGAGCATGCCCGGCACTACCTGCGGCACGAGCTGGCGCGCCGTCTAAATCTCCGGAGAATACCCGAGTTGCATTTCGAGCCGGACCCCTGGCCGGACGCGGAGTCGCGGATCGAGCTTCTACTCAAGCGGGCGAAAAAAAAGCGTGTCTCGACCGAAAATCAGCCCTAAAGTCAAACAAACTGTGGTAGTTTTGTTTTTGTTGACAGCTTTGGCGGCACAGCCTCAGAGCCCCCCCCGGCGTGAGCTTCGTCAACCGGCGGACCCGCCGGAGATGCTCCGCCTGGAACAGAGCGAAGAGGCCATGGGCTCCGCGTATTCGATCGCGGTTTACGGATACGACCGGGACAAACTGTCGGCGGCCGTCAACGCGGCTTTCGACGTGGCGCGCCAGCTTGACGATATGCTTTCGAACTACAAGCCCGACAGCGAATGGAGCGGGGTGAACCGCGACGCCGCGCAGCATCCGGTGCGCGTCTCGGCGGAGCTGTTCCACTTGCTGGAGGCTTGCCAGGCGTACAGCCGCCTTAGCGAAGGCGCTTTCGACATTTCGGTCGGACCCCTGATGAAGGTGTGGGGATTCTACAAGGGGACCGGCCACCTTCCCCACCGGGCCGAGGTGATGGCCGCCATGCAGCACGTGGGCTATCAGCACGTGCACCTGGATGCCGCGAGCCAGACCGTGAGTTTCGACCGTGCGGGAGTGGAGCTCGATCCGGGCGGCATCGGAAAAGGCTACGCCGTGGATCGCATGATCGACGCGCTCAAGCAGAAGGGGATGACGATCGCCCTGGTTTCCGCTTCCGGCAGCAGCATCTACGGTCTGGGCGCGCCGCCAGACGAGCCGCGCGGCTGGCGCATCCTGATCCGCGACCCCAAGAACGAACACAAGAGCGTGGCCGAGGTATTTTTGAAGAACGAATCGCTCTCGACCTCCGGCAGCTACGAGAAGTTTTTTCGCGCCGAAGGCCATGTCTATAGCCACATCATGGATCCGCGCACCGGTTATCCGGCGCCGGGCATGTTGTCGGTCTCGCTCGTGACCCCGCGCACCATCGACAGCGAGGCCTGGGCGAAGCCCTTTTTCATCAATGGCCGCCGTTGGGCGGCCGAGCACAATCCCCAAGGATTTCGCGCTTTCTTTTGCGAAGACAGGACGGAACAGCCATGCGCGTGGCTCCAATGACAAGCCGCTTTCTGGATGCGTGCCGGCGCAGACCAACGGATTTCCGGCCGGTGTGGTTCATGCGCCAGGCGGGCCGGTACTTGCGGCAATACCGGGAGATCCGGTCGAAGCACGGCATCCTCGAAATCTGCAAACGGCCGGACTTGGCTGCCACCGTCACGCTGCAGCCGGTCGAGCTATTGGACGTGGATGCCGCGATCATTTTCGCCGACCTGCTGCTGCCGGTCGAGCCCATGGGCCTGAAGCTGCGCTTTGCCGCCGGCGAAGGCCCGCACATCGACAACCCGGTGCACACCAACTCGGACGTGGATAGCCTATCGACCGCCAACACCGACGATTTGGGCTATGTCGGCGAGGCCATCCAAAACGTGGTGCGCGCGCTGGCCGGCAAGGTTCCGGTGATCGGCTTTGTGGGCGCGCCGTTCACCCTGGCCAGCTACATGATCGAGGGGGGCGCGTCGCGCAATTATCTCCACACCAAGCGCATGATGTACTCCGACGAGACCCTTTGGCGGCGCCTCATGGGAAAGATCGTGGATGTGCAGGCGCCCTTCGCCAGCCTGCAAGTGGCCGCCGGCGCGCGCTGCATTCAAGTGTTCGATAGCTGGGTGGGCACGCTCGGGCCGGACGACTACGTGCGCTTCGTACAACCTTATTCCCGCGCCCTGATCGAGCGCATTCGTTCGACCGGCGTGCCGGTGATCCACTTCGGCACGGGCGTTTCGGGCTTCTTCCGCGAGTTGCACGCCGCCGGCGGCGACGTGATGGGGGTCGACTGGCGCATCAATATCGACCAGGCCTGGATGGACATCAGCTACCGTTCGGCGGTGCAGGGCAACCTGGATCCGGCGGCGCTGTTCGCGCCTTTGCCGGAACTGCGGATGAAGATCGCGGAGCTGCTGAAGCGCACGGGATCGCGGCCGGGGCACATCTTCAACGTGGGCCACGGAATTCTGCCGGAGACTCCGGTGGAAAATGTCAAGGCCTGCGTGGAGATGGTGCGGGAGTTCAAGCTGTAGGGGTTTTTTGAAAGGGCCGGACCGCTTGCGCGGCTCTGAAACGAAGCGTTGATTTCGTGACACCCTACAGAGCCGCGACCTTGACGGAGCGTCCGCATGGCCCTGCGGGCCGCCAAAGGCAATGAAGACGCGCTTGAGCCGGCACAGTGGAATCCAAGGTGTGCGATCCGTCTTCAACGGAGTCCCCATGGCCCGCTGCGGGCCGCCAAAGGCAATGAAGACGCGCTTGAGCCGGCGCCATGGAATCAAGGTGTTCGACTGCGTCTTCAACGGAGTCCCCATGGCCCGCTGCGGGCCGCCAAAGGCAATGAAGACGCGGTTGAGCCGGCACCATGGAATCAAGGCGTTCGATCCGTCTTCATCGGAACGGAGCCTCCGGCGCGTTTTTCAACGAGCTCTCAGGTTCGAGAAGGCGCCGCGGCGCGGCGGTCCGCCGCGAACCGAAATTCGCCGCGGCACGCTCGAAAGTTGCAGCGCCTTACCGCATGATCTCGAGATACTGGCCGGTGCTGGCGTCGACGAAGACGGAGAAATTACTGGTGCCCACCGACTCGCCCCAAATCACTCGCCAGGTCGTATCCGGGAATTTCGAGTTGTGTTCCAGCAGTAAGGTAATGGGCTTGCCGGGGTTCTTCTTGTCGTAATCGGCGCCCTTCTTCAGCGCGGTGGCGTAGGCCTCGTCGGAGTCGATTTTTACGGCGGCCATCAGAAAAGGCTTGGTGGTCCCGGATGGGCCGGACCAGCTTTGATCCAGCCCGGCGAAGACGCCCTTGTGCAGGTTGCCCTCGGATTCGACCACCGAATACGTATAGCTCTTGGCCTTGCTGAGGCTGGCGGATACGAAAATAGCTTGCCACGCTGGCGCTTTGCCGGGATCCGCTTTGATGTCCGGCAGCAGGATACTGGTGACCTTGATCGGCTGTATGTCGGCCGCCCAGCCGCGCGCGGCGATGTACATCTGCTGGAGCGCCTGACGGCCGGTGACCGGCTCGGGCGGCTTTTCCGGCGCCTTCTTTTGCGGCGCGGGGGTTTCCGTCGAACAACCGGCCAGCAGCAGGAACAGGGGACAGAGCAGCGCAAACGGTTTCATGGGACTCTCCGCGAAGCCCTATTCTATCAGCCCATCGCAGGAAACGCTCCGCACGCCCGGCGGGGGAACCCTGTGGTCGCAGGCCCTGGGGAGCCTGTGACAGAGTTTACGTTCGCGGACAGCCGGGTTGGCAGGGCCATGCCATAATGAGACTAGCGAAAGGGGGGTGCTCCCGTGGCTCAGAGCATCCGCGTGCAGAGAATCGCCGGGCTGGCCGTGGGTACCGCCATCCTCGCGCAATGCGTTCTGGCGCAAAAGACCGGCAATCCCAATGGGGGAGGCGGGGTTGCAAGCCGCCCCAATGCCGGATCGCCGCAGCCGGCGCCGGGGCCTTCGGTCAATTCCCCGAACATGGGCATCTATTTGTCCGGCAGGGTTGTGATGGAAGACGGCACGCCGCCGCCGGAGCCGGTCACCATCGAGCGCGTGTGCAGCGCCTCCTCCCGGGCCCAGGCCTACACCGACCAGAAGGGCCGGTTTAGCTTTCAGATGGGCCAGACCAACGGGGTCCTGCAGGATGCCAGCGAGGACAACAGCGTCTCGCCCGGCATGCCGCGCTCCCTGGGCGCCAACCCGGCGGCGATGAGTGTGCCGCAGCCCAACGTGCCCGATTCGCGCCTGGCCAACTGCGAATTGCGCGCGCTGCTGGCGGGCTTCCGCTCCGATACCGTCGACCTTACCGGACGGCGCCTCATGGACGATCCGGATGTGGGCACGATCGTACTGCGCCGCTTGGGTTCGGTGGCCGGCACGTTCGTCAGCATGACCAGCCTGGCGGCGCCCAAAGACGCCCGCCGGGCATATGAGAAAGCCCTGGCCGCGGTCCAAAAGCAAAAACCGGCCGGGGCCGAGAGAGACCTGCAGAGAGCCGTCGAGATCTATCCGAAGTATGCGGCGGCGTGGTACGAGCTGGGGCGGATTCAGGAGCAGAAGCCGGACGCCGCGGCGGCGCGCGAGTCCTACCGGAAAGCCCTGGCGGCGGATCCGAAGTTCATCACCCCGTATATCCAGCTTGCCGGGCTGGCGGCGAACGCCGGGAATTGGCTGGAGTTGGCCGAGATCACCGGGCGCCTGATCCAACTCGATCCGGTGGATTATGGGGTCGCTTACTTCTACAATGCGATCGCCAACCTGAACCTGCGCCGGCTCGACGAGGCGGAGAAGAGCGCGCGCGCCGGGGAGAAGTTGGATACCGCGCACCGCTATCCCAAACGCGTTGAGTTGCTGGCAGTGATCCTGGAGCGGAAGGGAGATTATGCGGGCGCGGCCGAATGCCTGCGGAAGTATTTGGAGTGGGCTCCCGAGGCGGAGGATGGGGCGCAGATGAAGGTCCGGCTGGCGGAAATGGAGCGGCGGGCCGGAGAAAATCAACAGGCGCAGAATCTGGCGCCGGCCAAGGAGCGCCCGCCGGCCAGCGGCCCGCCTCTGCCGCAGTGATCGTCGTCCTTGACTTTCAGCGCTCCGTAATTTATTCTAGCCATTCGTTTTGGCCATGCGGCGTGGCGCCTTGACTATGGGAAAGAACTCGCACGGCGGACCGGAAACCGTGGAGCGGTTTCTGGACTCGACCCTGGAAAGCGTGGACAGCGCCGAGGAATTGGCGGTTCAGGAAGCCGAGAAGGCCGGGGTTTCCGAAGACGATCTGCATAAGATCGCGATGTCGGTGCGGGAATCCATGGTCAACGCCGTGGTGCATGGAAATCGCTACAACGCCCACAAGAAAGTACGTTTGTCGCTTTCGAAGGAACCGCGGCAGTTTGTGGTGAAGATCGCCGACGAAGGCGAGGGTTTCGATTATGAGCACCTGCCGGATCCCCTGGCGCAGGAGAACCTGCTGCGCCACTCCGGCCGAGGCATTTTCCTGATCAAGGCGTTCATGGACGAGTTTCAGGTGCGCCGCCTCGATCCGGCGGGTACGGAAGTAACTTTGGTGAAGTATCTGGTGTCGAATTAAGAGATCACAATCGGCTCGCGAGCGAGCCAGGAGGCATATTGCGGTGAGCGTAAAGCTAAGCACGAGACAAGTTGGCGACGTGAGCGTGGTGGATGTGGCCGGGAGGATCACGTTGGGCGAGGGATCCAGCGCGTTGCGCGATACCCTGCGCGATATGGTCGGCAAAAGCCAGAAGAAGATCCTGTTGAACCTCGGAGACGTCTCCTATATCGACAGCTCCGGTATCGGCGAGCTGGTGTCCGGCTTCACCACCGTGACCAATCAGGGCGGCCAGCTCAAGCTGCTCAATCTGACCAAGCGGGTCAAGGACCTCTTGCAGATCACCAAGCTGTACACGGTTTTCGATGTGCACGACGACGAGGCGGCCGCCGTGCGGAGCTTCGCCTAGGAGCTTGCCGCAAAATGCGCCCGAGGCGCCGCTCGGTCGCGGCTCTGTAGGTTAGTCGAGGCTCCATTTCAGAGCCGCGCGCGCCAGCACGCGGTCCCGCGCCTCTTTGAACGAACTCCCCGGCAAAACGCGGAACCGCGGATGCCCACAGATGGAGCAAGGCAGGATCATCCGCCACCATCCCTGGTTCCAGCGGGCGGTCCGCCAACAGCCCAGCCGGGCTTGCCTGGTGCGAGAGCGTGCACCGGTCCCCTAGGGCGTGCCGGATTCGTAGGAAGCAAGCTGATCCGCGATCCGGGCTTTGTCTCCCGCCACCACGATCGTCATGTTCGACGGCGCCAGGTAGGTTTCCGCCATGCTCTGCACGGCGGCGGGCGTCACTTCCATGACTTTCCGCACGTAGTTGGACAGGTAATCGCGGTCGAGCCCCTGCGCGTCCACGAAATGCAACTGCCCGATGATGGCGTCCGGACTGATCGTGTTGCGCAGGACGAAAAGCCCCGCCAGGTAGTTCTGGATGCCCTGCAGTTCCTCCGCCGGGGGCGGCTCGCGGCGGAGCCGGCCGATCTCGTAGAAGATTTCATCGAGCGCCGGCCCGGTGACGGCGGTCGTGACGTCGGCGGATTGCTGCCAGTAGGCGAGATGCCGGCGGGCGCCGATCTGGCTGACCGGCGAGTACGTATAACCTTTCTGCTCGCGAATATTGCTGGTGATGCGGGAGGCGAACGAACCGCCCAACAAGCTATTCATGACGTCCAGCGGAATGAAGTCCGTGTGAGAGGGGGCGGCTACGGGAAGGCCTAACAAGAGGTTCGATTGGGCGGCGCCGGGCCGGTCGATCGTGTGTAGGGAGCGCGTTTTCACCGGGTGGACCGGCAACTCGGGCGCCGGCGTTCCTTTGGCCCAACCGCCGAACGCGTCCTCGATCGCGCGCCGCAGGTCGCCCTCCAGTTTGCCGGCGATATACAGATGCGTGCGCGCCGCAGCGAAGTTCTTGCCGTAAAACCTTTGCACTTCCTCGATGGAGTAGCCTTCGAGCGCTTTCGCGGACGGATACACGCGGCCATAGGGATGATCGGGAAACAGTGTTTCGAGGAACCGCTCGCGAGCCAAAGCCGCGGGATCCGACCGGTCGATGGCGAGCTGGCGGGCCAAGTCCGCCTTCAGCCTGGGAAGCTCCGATGCGGGCAGCGAGGGAGCCGCCAGCACGTCCGCCAGCAGCGCCACGAACTTCGGCCCGCAATCGGAGAGCACCACGCCGCCGGCGGAGGTGAAGTCAAAACCCGAGGCGATTTCGATCCGGCCGCCCATCTCCGCCGCCTCGCGCGCCACCTGCTCGCCGGACCGCGTATGCGTGCCTTCTTTCAGGAGCGCGGCGTTGAGCTTCGACAACCAGACCTCGCCGGCCGATTCGTGGACCGCGCCCGCTCGTACAAAAGCGCGCATGGCGAGTTTCGGCACGATCCCGTAGGGGACCATGGTCACCTGCATCCCGTTCGGCAAGGCGAAGTCCGTGGTGGGAGGCAGATGAAAGGGCTTGGGCGGAGGTCCTTGCGGCGGTTTTTCCTTGGGCGGCGTCATGCGGATTCCTCGTTGAGCGCGTCGGCGGGCTGCGCGGCGCCGGGTTCGATCCGCAGCACCGTGCGGTTGCTCTTACGCAGATATTCACGCGCCGTGCGCTCGATCAGCGGCGGCGTCACCTTGCGGAACTCGCCTTCGAGAGAGTCGATGCGGGAAGGGTCGTCGTCGAACAGCGCAAAACAGGCCATCAGGTTGGCGCGCCCGAAGCCCCCGAACTCCGTCATGGCATCGTAGAGAAACGAGCGCATCTTGGTGATGCTGCGGTCCAGCAGGCCCTGTTCCACGGACCCCGCCTGCAGCTTATCGATCACCGTATCGGCCGCCGACAGAATCTGCTCCGGCGTGACGCTCGCGTCGTGAAACAGCGAGGCGGTCCACAGCATGGGGCCGTCGTAATCGAACATGTTGCCCAGCTCGTTGATGCCGCCGGAAACGTCGCCGGTGAATCCGCGCTTCTTCACCAGCTCTTGATAGAGCAGGCTGTCGTCGCCCTGCGCCAGCATCTGGTCGAGCAGGCCCATGGCGTAGTATTCCGGCGAATTGCGCGGCGGCATGTGATAGGCCAACGCCAGCGCCGGGCGATTGGCCAGAGGATCCTGGCGCGTAGCCGTCTTCTCATTTTCCTGCGTCGGTTCGGTGAGATCGGGCGCGGGCGGCAGACTTGCCGGAGCGATGCCG
>Ga0335079_10004974_pt1 | contig 15277 bp, 10 predicted proteins | sample Lox_Sample_33_FD_206719 | JGI IMG/M metagenome (GOLD analysis project Ga0335079, IMG submission 206719) | Soil microbial communities from Loxahatchee National Wildlife Refuge, Florida, United States - Lox_Sample_3.3 | ecosystem: Environmental > Terrestrial > Soil > Wetlands | place: USA...
GCTTGCGCCGCTGCTGGTGCAGCGCACCATCGAGAAGATCGGCGAGTTGAAGCAGAGCTACCACCTCACCGTGCTGATGGCCGAGCAGAACTTCACCCAGGCGATCCGCATTGCCGATCGCGGCTATGTCATCGTCCACGGCAAGATCGCCTTCACCGGCAACTCGGCGGAAGAGCTCAACAACAACGAGCTCATCCGGAAATTCTATCTGGGGATGTAGAGTAAACCCCTCTCCCGCAAGCGGGAGAGGGGATGTGGTATTCAATGCTGGCCGTCGGAATCGCCGGAGAGGCCGCGCTCATCCTGCTCCGACTGCTTGTCGAGCTTGTCGGTCTGCTGCAGCAGCTCCTGCACGCCCTGCTCGACCTGCTGCGCGCTGCCCGCCGAGGGCGGCCCGGCTTGGGTCGGCTGATGATCGCGGAAATCGTAGATATTGCCCTCACGCGTCGGCACGCCGCGTTCGTCGACTGGCGCGGGCGGCGGCGCATCCGTTCCAGCGGTCTGAGCGAGCGCCGTGCTGGAGAGCAGCAATGCTGCCGCGAAGGTCAGCCCCTGCCCGATCTGTTGCGCCATACATAGCATCGAGACCTCCTGGTCGCTCTCTTGCGCGACTCCCCCATCCGCGTTCGATGTAGGTGTGTCGAACCCGAACGTCAATCGGGTGATCCCCCCTCTCCCGCTCTCGCGGGAGGGGTCCTTTCGAACGTCTCGTAGCTGACTGAATCTGTCGCCCGCCAAGCATCAATGTTTGCAGGCGCTTGTTGCATGACCGCATCGATCGTGCAACGATTTGCTGCTGGCCGAGAGATGCGGCTGGCCAATTGGCAAGCCGGCATTGGGGCTAGTCACAATCGTCCGCGCAGGACGACTGTGTCCATCAACAACGAGACACAGGGGGAGCCGATGGGCATGTACATCGACGACCGCGGCACGCTAGACGTGCTATCGCAACTCAATCGTCGGTTTGGTCACGACGAGACGGATGAGATGCAAACCCTGCAGCATCAGTTCGAACTCTTTTCACCAAAGCGTAGCCTGCGGCACTCATTTTCCGCTCTCAACATCGAGCCGCAGCGCTCGCAACGTAAGGAGTGGCACCGCTTTCTCGAACAGGAGCTGCCGAAGTATAAATCGGACAACAAACATCAGAATGGTCACGACAGGGTTGTCGCAGCGCTCAAAGAGAATTTCGAGTCGAAGACCCCGTTGCCCGTGTTCTTCACAACGCATCGGAAGAGCGAGAATGAAGGCGTAAAGGTTGAAGTCGGACACCCCACGGTGTTCATGCCGCAAAATCATGTCATCATTTCGATTCCAACAACGCCGCGAAAATAAGGGCGTAGCCGGGTCAATCGAGTTCCATATGTATCCTGTGCTCGATAGCGTCACGATGCCGGAGGGCTCCTCGTACAAAGGTGCGAACAAGCCCGCCGATCTCGGGGACCTCTATGAGACGATCGAGCGCTATTACACGAGGCGCGTCACCAAACACGGCGCGACGCCGCTCGGTGCGGATTGGCGATGTCGTGCCACGCAAGAGCTCCGCTTCGTTCAGTTATTGAAAATATGTGACTTCTCGCGGCCATTGTCGCTGAACGACGTGGGCTGCGGCTATGGCGCACTCGTCGCTTATTTGGCGGAGCGCCATGCCGGCACGGACGTGGACTATCTGGGTACGGACCTCTCGCGTGCCATGATAAGCCGCGCCAAGCGCAGATGGCGAGGTCACGGCCGGCGCTTCGTGGTATCGCGAGCAGCCCCCAGAGTGGCGGACTATTCAGTCGCGAGCGGCATCTTCAATGTCAAACTCGAACAACCCGTCGACACTTGGCGAAGTTTCGTCGCTGACACATTGCACGCCATGCATAAAACGAGCAGGCGAGGCTTCGCCGTCAACTTCATGAGCCCCGCAGCGGCCGCGAACGAGAGATCGACGATGCTTTATTGCACCGCGCCTGAGCCGTGGGTTCACTACTGCAAGCAGCAGTTTCGATGTTCGGTCGGCGTGATCGCGAACTATGGCCTGCGCGAATTCACCTTGTTGATCCGCTTCTGATTTGGGGGCGCGAGATCGCGCTGTGCGTGTCGAACGCGGTAGTCCGCCAGCAACGGCTCGAAGATTTTTGCGCCGGACTCTTTGATCAACTCCTCGGCGCGATCAAACAGCAAGGCTGCTTCGCTGTCATGGACCGCGCTCTCCAATTCCATCAGAGCCGCACCCCGAAGAATGGATGCATGGCATTCGGCCAGTCGAGCCGTCCGCCGCCGCGCGACATCGATCGCCTCCTTCGCCACGTCAGCGGCAAGCAGCATGTTTCCGGTGCGGAAATGGCAATCGGCCAGAAACGCGAGCATCCTTGCTCCATTCTCCTGGCCGGCCTTCGCGCGTCGCGAAAAATCGATCCCATCGCTTAGATCGCGAATCGCTCCCGCGAAATCGCCGCCGGCGCTCTTGGCGACGGCGGTGCAATAGAAGGTGAACGTCCGCAAGTAGGGTATCCCGCTTTGTTCCGCAAACTTGACGACTTGCTGCGCGTGGTACTCCGCCAACTTGGGATCCTTCCGAAACCAGGCTAGTTCGACATAGGCCCAGTGAGGAAGGAATTGAACGATGGGTTCAACCCCGGCCTCCTTCTGGAGCACCTCACGCAGCCAGATTTCTGCCTGGTCAAACTGGCCAAGCAGCACAAAGATGCGGGCTCTCAGGCACTTGATCCAGTGCTCGACGTTGAAGCCCATGACCTGTGTCATGTTTATCCCAGGAAGTACCTGTCGGCTATTCTCCGAATGATCCGCAATGCTGGCCAGGGCTTCGGTATTTGCATCGAGCGCTTCTCTTAGACGGCCAGCGAAACTACAGGCCTGGCTTAGCATGGCGTTGAATATTGCGCGGAGACCAGCATCTTCTTGCCTTGGAAATCGCGACAGCGCTTCTTTGACGACATCGGCATACGCATCCGCTGCTCCGGTTGCCGCTATAATCCGACCATACCCTCCCAGAACCAGTGTTTCGTGCAGAGTGTCCCCAATATCATGCGACCAGCGGACCCCTTCCTCAGCAATCGGTCTCGCCTCCTCGACAGACATTCCCTCGCGCCAACCAAAACTGAGAATCTGGCCACAGGCGAAAGCCTTCAGCCTGTCATTCGATTCCGAACGCGGCTGGTCGCGCATAAGCCCCCGAACCTTCCGCCAATGCGCAAGTGCTTGCGCGGAATCGGTCTTGCCCACCCACATCGCCGCGCGTTGCAAATAGGCCGCGGCGTCGCGGCGTTGACCCGCCGCCTCGTAATGATGAGCGATCAGCCCGGCAAACTCATCGAGATGACGGGCGTAGAAGATTTCGCTGGCCTTAGCCACAGCCGCGTGCAATGGCCCGCGCCGCGCCCTGAGCTGCATCGCATAGGCGACCTCTTGGATCAGAGGGTGCCGAAAGGCGAAGCAATGCCCTTCGAGCCCCGCGCTCTCCAAAATGAATTCCCCACTGCACAAGCGCTGCAGAGATCTCTCAGCGTCTTCAGGCCCGATATTGGCAACTTGCTCGAGAATCGTCTGTGGAAACTCCTTGCCGATGATGGCGGCTATCTGGATTGTTGCCTTGTCCACATCCCCGAGCCGATCGATGCGGGCGCCGATGACCGCCTGAACCGTGGCCGGCAGACCTGCGGCATAACCCGCAGAGCCCACATAACCCACAGGGCCCAAATGATAGCGGCCGGGATCACCCGAGAGGATGCCGCTGTCAGCGAGCGATCGAACCAGCTCTTCGGCGAAAAACGGATTGCCGCCGCTTCGCTCCGCGATGAGCCGACGGATGTCTTGCAACCGCGGATCATCGCCGATCAGCTCACTGGTAAGCTTGCAAATCTGCGCTGCACTCAGCTCAGCCAACGGGAGTTCTTCATAATAGGGCCGCTTCATCCAGGAAGCGGCATAAGAAGGCCGAAAGTTCACGACGAGCAATATGTTTGTGCCTTCAACGGCATCCACCAAGGTGGTAATGAAGTCTTCGCTCGATTCATCCAGCCAATGCAGATCCTCGACGAGGATGACAGTCGTGCTCTTGCCGATGATCCGGACAAGTCGGTGCACGAAGTCACGAAGCTTGGTATGTCGCGTGCTCGGATCGAGTTTCGGCAACGGCCGCTCAGGGTCGGGGATCCCCAGGAAATCATAAATCAGCGGCAGATCCTGCTCTAACGTCGTGTCCAGGCCGCACAAGCGCTGCGCGATTTGCTCCCGAGCGGCGATGGCTTCAGTGCTTGCCGAGATGCGAAGGAAAGAGCGCAAGGTCTCCAGCACAGGCTGAAACGGCGTCGCGTGGCCGTAGGGGAGCGCCCGCGCCTCGAGAACCGGCACCATCCGGCGGCGACACCATTCGGCAAACTCGTAACACAGTCGACTTTTGCCGATGCCAGGCGCGGCGGTAACGCCGATGACACTGGGATTCCCTTGCTCGGCCTTTGATAGAGCCTGCTGGAGCGTGGCGAACTCGTCCTCACGCCCGCAGAATGTCGCCAAGGGCGTATCCCGGAATTGACCGCTCGCAACGGCCGGCCTCAGGCCGAGCAGCTGGTAGATTTCCATCGACTGCGGCAAGCCGCGCACCGGCTGCAGGCCAAGCGAACGTGCATCGCAGTACGAGCGCACAAGCCGGTAGCAGTCGGAGGTGAGGTAGATGCCACCCGGTTCGGCGATTTGTTCGACGCGGTTCGCGATGTTCACGGTTACACCCATCGCATCGATCATCTCACCGGACAGAGCCCCCCTTCCCGCCACCACATCACCGGAGTGCAGACCGACGCGAATGGTGGGCGCGCCATCCAAGTGCGGCATTGCGCTCTGCATGGCCAAGGCCGCTTTACAAGCGAGCAGCGCGTGTCCCTCTTGCGCTCGTGGCGCTCCGAATAGGGCCATCACCCCATCCCCGAGCGCGTGCACGACCGCGCCGCCAAATCGCTGGACCGAATTGGTCATTACCGCCAGCACCGGCCGCAGCTGCTCGATCGCCTCTTCAGGATCCAGGCCCGCGATGATGCTGGTCGAATCGGCCACGTCGGCAAAGAGCACGGTCGCATGCTTGCGCTCGCTGCCGCCAACGGTCTGGCGAGCCTTGTGACTGGTATCGAGGAGGCTGCCGCACGCGCCACAGAATTTCGCGGAGGGTAGGTTGTCGTGGCCGCACCCGGCACAGCGTATCCGCAACAGACTCCCGCAGCTCTCGCAGTAGTCGTTGGCTACCGGATTGTTGCGTTCGCATTGCGGGCAGCGCATGGATGCCTCGCTCGTTTTCGGCACTCAACAGCAGCACAACCGCAGCATCATGCTGCGATTGCGGGTATGGCATCCGTGATCTGCCCTACCAATCCCCGCGTACTCGCCGCCAAAGCGCAGGCGAAACGGCGGAAGCTGAAGTACGAACCGGGCGAGCCGCGTCTACAGACGCCTTTCTACCACGCCATCAAGGAAGCTCGCCATATGCTCGACGTCCCGCATCAGCGCTTCTAGCGTATCTTGTAGCGGCTCCCGCCGAGCAGCACTGTGACCTAAATCACGTCCTACCTACTCCGCCGCCTCGGACCGCGCTTCGAAGAGACGCGCATCGGTCGGGACGTCGATGTCGCGTAAAACCGGGTCGGATGTCACCGCGATCTCGTTCTCGATCAGGCTGCCGCAGCCGGGGCAGAAGAACTGGCGGAAGACCGGCTCGTCATCGATGTAGCGCCGGGGATCGCCGACGAGCGGGCTGGACGCTTCGATCGGATTGTCCTGGCGCAGGCAGTGGTCCTTGTAATTGTCGCTGGTCGGCCCGAGATCGCTATCGCATTTGGCGCAGCAATGATGCGGCAGCTCGCCGTCGAGCCGCAGCAGCAGGTTCTCGGTGATGCGGATCGCCGTGCCGCCGGTGAGCCGGCGCGGCTTCAGGGCGATGTCCTTGATGCGGTCGCGGCGCACCTTTTCGCGCAGGCGCTTCGTCGCGTCGCGATCGAGCAGCGCCGCCGCCTCGTCGATGACGACGCCGTAGATGTCGCGCGCCGCCTTATGCGTCACCGCGCCGTTCAGCCAGTCATCGAGCACGTGCTGCGGATCGCGATCCATGGGATCGCCGAACCCGCCCGCCGCGGTCCACACCACGGCATAGACATCGGCCGGATGCTGCTCGAAATTCTCCTGGCGGAGCTGCAGCGTCACTTCCGTGCCTTCGACGTCGAGCGCGTCCTCGACCATCTCGCGGCGGGCGAGGCGCTCGAGGATGTCGCTGCCGGTGATGAAGCGGTAGCGGTTCGGCGTGCCGGGATAGCCTGCCATCATGCCGGTCGAGGTCGGGATGGCATTGCCGGAGGATAGCGTGTCCTGGACGATCTTGTCGGTGTTGTGCGGGATGAAGCAGCTTTCGGCCGAAAGCCCGCCGCGGAACTTGCCGGCGCCGCCGCTATCCGCCACCTCCTTGCGGTAGAGGAAAAGCAGCGGGAAGCTCTGCTCGGTATGCTCGATATTGGGCAGCTTGCAGATCGGCGTGCGCGACTGGCCGCCGGTCGAGATGCCGTCCTGCGTCGAGAAGGCGCCGATGGCGCCGCCGATGGGATCGACGAGGAGATAGCCGTAGCGCTCGCCCCATTGGTCGATGCCGCGGAAGATCGTGGCGGGCCACTGGCTGGTGCCGCCGATGCACATCACGTCCTTGCGCATCGCCGGATCGCCGTAGATCATCTTGGAGAGCACGTTGTAAGCGGGATAGAGCGAGATCTCCATCGCCTGCACCGGCGCCGTCGAGACCGAGGCCGGGAAGCTCGCGCAGTTGAGCGTGCCGGCGGTCGGGTTGAACTCGACATGGCGGAGCGCGCCGCCCACCGAGAAATACTGATCCCAGCACAGCAGCTGGTTCAGCGCCACCATGATGGCGCCGCGCCAGCCGGAATATGTCGCGTTCATCGCGCCTTGCTGCGGCGCCGTGCCTTCGTTCTCGAAGGTCAGCGTGTCGCCGCGCTTGGTGAGGCTCAGCATGACGCGATAGGTGGAGCGGTCGCCCGGCCGGCAGCATTCGACATAGGTGCGGTCGCGCCAAGTGCCGTCGGAGAGCCGGGCGAGCTTCTGCAGGAAGGCGGTTTCGCCATTGACCAGGATGCGCTTCATCACGCCTTTGACGGTGCCCGCGCCATAACGGCGGATGAGCTGGGCGATGCGCTCGCGCGCGGCGATGTTGCCGGCCATCTGCGCGCGGAAATCGAGCGCCACCAGCTCGGGCTTGCGCGAGGAGCGGAGATAGATGTCCTCGATGTCCCGGCGGATCTCGTTGCCTTCGATGATCTTGACGGGCGGGATGAGGATGCCTTCGTCGAAAGCGGTCTCGGCGGCGGGACAGAAGCTGCCCGGCGTGATGCCGCCGATATCGTACTGATGGAGGCAGTTGGTGACCCAGCAGAACAGCTCGCCCTCGGCGAAGACCGGGCAGATCAGCATCACATCCTGCTGATGCGCGGCGCCGACCCAGGGATCGTTGGCGAGGAACATGTCGCCGTCGCGGATGCCGGGATTGTCGCTGCGATTCTCGAGGATCCACTTCACCTGCGTGTCGGTGACGCCCGACATGTATTGCATATAGGGGCCGAAGAAGACGAACTCCGCATCCTCGGTCAGGATCGACGGGTTGAGGTCGAGCGCGTACATCGCCACCGGCGAGCCGGAAAGCCGCTGAATGGTGGCGCCATGCTCCTCATTGACGTTCCAGAGGTGATGGCGGATCACCTCGAAGGTGACGGGATCGAAATCGTCGCTGAACCCGCGATGGAGGCGCAGCTTCGGCGAAATGCTGAGCGCCTTCGGCGGCACATAGGGGTTGTTGATCCCGTCGAAGACGGTATCGGTGAGCTCGCTGATCTTGCTCATTGCGGGCGTCCTTCTCCGAGCTCGATTTCGAAATTGCCGAAGCGATCGACCGAAAGCCTCTGGCCCGGCGGCACGACGACGGTGGTGTCGGGCGTCTCGACCACGCTCGGCCCGGTGACGGCGTTGCCGGGACGGAGCGCGATGCCGTCATAGACCGGCGTCTCGACCGCGCGGCCGAGATCGGCCCAATAGACCGCCCGGCTCGGCCGCCGCGCCGCCGCGGCGATCTCCGCCGTCAGCGACGGGGCCGCAACCAGCCGCGGCCGCGGCGTCTCGGCCATGGCGCGGATGCGGAAGGTCACGATCTCGAGCCGGCCGCCGCGGAACGAGGAGCCGCGGCCATAGAGCTGCTCATAGCGCCGGTGGAAGGCCTCGCGCAGCCCCTCCTGGAAGGCGCCGGCGACGCGGCTGTCGTCGAGCATCACCTCGACCTCGTTGATCTGCCCCTTGTGGCGCATATCGACCGAGAATTGCAGCTTCTGCCGCTCGGGAGCGATGGCATCGCGCGCCATCTGCCGGCGCGCGATCTCCTCGAGCCGCTCGAGGTTGCGGTTGAGACGCTCGGCCTCGAAGGGCGAGGCCATGATGTCGACGCGCTCGTGGATATGCAGGATGTCGGCCGAGGCGGCGCCGAAAGCGCACCAGGTGGAGGCGGTCTCGCGCTGCGGGATCACCACCTTGGCGACGCCCAGCTCGCGCGCGAAGATGCCGGCATGGGCCGGCCCCGCGCCGCCGAAGGCGAAGAGCACGAAGTCGCGCGGATCGAAGCCCTTGCCGACGGTCATCTTGCGGATGATGTCGGCCATCTGGAACTCGGCGATCTTGGCGATGCCGCTGGCGCAGTCCATGAGCGAGAGGCCGAGGCGGTCGGCGATGTCCTGGATCGCCGCCGCCGCCTTGGGTTTGTCGAGCGGGATGCGGCCGCCGGCGAAATTGTCGGGATTGATGTAGCCGAGCACGACATCGGCGTCGGTGACGGTAGGCACCGTGCCGCCCTTGCCGTAGCAGACCGGCCCCGGCACCGCGCCGGCGCTTTCGGGCCCGACGCGCATCGTCCGTGTCGCCTCGTCGACGCGCACCAGGCTGCCGCCGCCGCTGCCGATCGCCTGGATGTCGACCTTGGGAATGAAATACTCGTACTGGTTCACATTGCTGACAAAGGAATAGGCCGGCTTGCCGTCATGGATGATGCCGACATCGAAGGAGGTGCCGCCCATATCGGTGGTGATGATGTTGGGATAGCCCATGACCCGGCCGAGATAGAGCGAGCCGGTGACGCCCGAAACGGGGCCCGAATCGAGCGTCAGCAGCGGCGCCTCCATCGCCTTGTCGACCGAGATGGTACCGCCGCCGCATTGCGTGATCTGCAGCGGCTGGCGGTATCCGAGCTGCGTCAGCCGACGGTCGAGCTGGCTCAGGTAGCCCGCGGTCAAGGGGCCGATATAGGCGTTGATCGCGGTCGCCGTCGTGCGCTCGTATTCGCCCCATTTCGGCACGAGATCGGCCGAGCAGGTGACGAAGACCGCCGGCGCCAGGCGCTGCACCATGTCGCGGACGCGATGCTCATGCGACGGATCGAGAAAGGACCAGAGAAAGCAGATCGCGATCGCCTCGACGCCCTTGTCGAGGAGGCGCCGGATCGCCGCCTCGGCTTCGGCCTCGTTGAGCGGCACCACCACCTTGCCGAAGCAGTCGACGCGCTCGGAGACGCCCTCGATCAGCCGTTTGGGCACGATCGGGTCGGGCTTGTGGCTCTCCGGGAAATGCACCACCTGGCGCACATCGCGCCCGCCGATGCCGCGCGATCCGCGCATGATGTGGATGACGTCGTTATGGCCCTTGGTGGTGATGAGGCCGATGCGCGCGCCGCGCTTCTGCACCACGGCATTGGTGCCGACGGTGGTGCCGTGCGAGAGCAGCGCCACCTCTGCGTAAAGCCGTGCCGGCTCGACGCCGAGCCGCCCCGCCGCGCCGTCGATGGCGTCGATCATGCCTTGCGCGAAATTGCCGGGCGTCGACGGCGCCTTGGCGGTGGTGACCGTGCCGCCCTCGTCGATGACGACGCAATCCGTGAAAGTGCCGCCGATATCGACGCCCACGAGATAGGACCCCATCCTCCCTCCGACCCGATTCTTGTTGTTTCGGCGCCACTCTAGGCGGCGGGCCGGCGGCGCGCAAAGGCGGCGGGACCGGCTGGGGCGATCACCCTAGATTTTAACCCCGAGGCGTGATAGCCCTATCCTCTCGTCGAAGCCGCATGGCGGGCGACAAAAATCGCGGACGGGCGTTCACAGCCCGGCCATTCCCGCCTAGGGTAGCGGCTTCCGGAGGCGCGCGGCGGCTGAGGCGCAGGACGTGCGCGCGAGGGAGGGGGATGCGCCCATGCCGCTGCATGTCGGCCGCGGCTCGCACATTAGGGGTCAGGCGCGAACGGGGAGTGTCGATCATGTCGACGATGTATCGCTATGCGCTGCCGGTGGAGCTGACGGAATGGAAGTTCGACGGCAAGGTCGAGACGCGTTTCACCTGGGAATATGACGAGGGGCGCGAGGGGCTGCTGCAGCTCTACGACAAGGGCAAGAAGCAGCAATGGGATGCGGCGTTGCGCATCGACTGGTCGCAGGATCTCGACCCCGAGAACCCGATGCTGCTCGACGACAAAGCCATCCCGATCTTCGGCACCGATATCTGGAACCGCCTCACCGATAAAGAAAAGGTCGAGGTACGGCACCATCAGCAGGCCTCGACGATCTCGCAATTCATGCATGGCGAGCAGGGCGCGCTCATCGCCACGGCGAAGATCGTGCAGTCGGTTCCCGATCTCGACAGCAAGTTCTACGCCGCGACCCAGGTGATGGACGAAGCGCGTCATGTCGAGGCCTATTCACGCCTGCTGCACGAGAAGTTCCAGCTCGCCTACCCGATCACCCCCGGCCTCAAATCGCTGCTCGAGACCGGGCTCAGCGATAGCCGCTGGGACATGACCTATCTCACCATGCAGATCCTGATCGAGGGTCTGGCGCTCGCCGCCTTCCAGCGCCTGCGCGATTTCGCCGGCAACCCGCTCGCCGCCGCGGTCAACGCCTATGTCATGCAGGACGAAGCGCGCCACGTCGCCTTCGGCCGATTGGCCTTGCGCGACTACTATCCGCAGCTCACCGATGCCGAGCGCGACGAGCGCGAGGCCTTCGTCGTCGAGGCCTGCTATCACATGCGCGACCGCTTCAACCAGTGGGAGGTGTGGGAGAGGCTCGGCCTGCCGGCGAAGGAATGCGCCGAAGCGGTGATGCAGTCGGAGAGCATGGCGCAGTTCAGATCGCGGCTGTTCAGCCGCATCGTGCCGACCGTGCGTGATATCGGCCTCTGGGGCGCGCGCGTGCGCAAGGCCTATGCGGATATGGGCGTCATGAGCTTCGCCGATGCCGACGCCGCGGCGATGCTCGACAACGACAACCGCGTCGCCGAGGAGTTCGACGCCAAGCGGCGCGTCGCGCAAGTGACGAAATCGGCGGCGGAGTAAAGGCGAGTTCGTCGGCACGGTCGACGACAACGCTGCGCGTTGCGTAGGGGAGGACGGCGATGAAGGCGGCGGTGCTGCACAAGGTCAACGAGCCGCTCACCATCGAGGACATCCGCCTGACGAAGCCCGGGCCGCGCGAGGTGCTGATCCGCACCGCGGTTGCCGGGATCTGCCACAGCGACCTGCATTTCGCCGACGGCGCCTATCCGCATCCCCTCCCCTGCGTGCTCGGGCATGAAGCCGCGGGCATCGTCGAAGCGGTCGGCGAGGACGTCACCTATGTCAAGCCCGGCGACCACGTCGTCACCTGCCTCTCGGTATTCTGCGGCTATTGCGAGCAATGCCTTACCGGGCACCCCTCGCTCTGCCAGAGCGCCGAGATCAAGCTGCCGCCCGGGGTGTCGCAGCGCCTGTCCTGGAAGGGCGGCGTCATGCACCAGTTCCTCAACCTCTCTTCATATGCCGAGGCGATGCTGGTGCACGAGCATGCGCTCGCCAAGATCCGCCCGGACATGCCGCTCGACCGCGCCGCGCTCATCGGCTGCGGCGTGCTCACCGGCGTCGGCGCGGTATTCCACACCGCCAAGATCGAGCCAGGCACGAGCGTCGCGGTGATCGGCTGCGGCGGCGTCGGCCTCGCCTGCGTCAACGGCGCGGCGCTTGCCGGCGCCGGCCGCATCATCGCGGTCGACACCATGCCGGCGAAGCTCGACCTCGCGCGCAAGCTCGGCGCGACGGATACGGTGAATGCGAGTGAAGGCGATCCCGCCAAGCAGGTCATGGCGATGACCAGCGGCGGCGTGCGCTATTCCTTCGAATGCCTCGGCGCCAAAATAACCGCCGAGCAGGCTTTCCGCATGCTAGCGCCGGGCGGGACGGCGACGATCATCGGGATGATCCCCGTCGGCACCAAGATCGAGCTGCATGGCCCCGATTTCCTCCGCGAACGCAAAATCCAGGGCTCCCTCATGGGCTCCAACCGCTTCCGCGTCGACATGCCACGACTGGTCGAGTTCTACCTGCAGGGCAAGCTCCATCTCGACCATCTCATCTCCGGGCAGCTTCAGCTCGAACAGATCAACGACGGCTTCGCCGCGCTGCGCGCCGGCACCGCCGTGCGCAATGTCATCATGTTTCCCGGCTAAGCCGCGCCGCACCGCCGCGCTCTGACGCAGCGCCTTGTTCTTCGTCTTTCGACGCATTCGCTTATCTCCCCCAGCTTCGCTCAGACCCCGGCAGGGATTGTCGCGAGCGGTCGTTAAGAATTCCCTAGAACTGGTCTCGGTGAGCGGAAACTGCAAGCGCGCCGTTCCGTCTCCCGCCGAAGCGGGAGACGGAACGAGTCGCTCGGTTCAGTTCGATTGGATCGTCTCAGCGCCGCTCAGCAATGGTTGCGGTCGGCGCAGACATGCGACTCAGGCGAGTCGAGCCAGACATCGGCGAGATCCTGCTCGAGATAATGGCTCGGCGTGATCGTCCAGCCATGGAGGCGGGACGACATGGCGACGATGCGGTTCCACCACAGGATCGGCACCGAATAGGCCTGCGTCATCGCGCGGCGCTCGAAGGAGCGCACGATCCGGGCGCGCTCGCGCAGATCGGGGATCACCGCCTGGCCGACGAAGAGCGCGTCGAGCTGCCGGTCGGTCGCGCCGGTGTAATTGTCGGGCGAGAGATCGGGCGAGACGTACTTCGTCATCTGCAGCGTCGGATCATCGGCATAGTCGCCATCGAAATCATAGGCGGCATCGAAGTTGCCGCCTTTGAGCGCCTCGTCCCAGTGCTTGTTGTCGAGCCGCACCTCTTTCACCGAGACGCCGAGCTGCTTCCAGGCGGCGGTCACGAAATCGGCGCCAGGCCCATAGGGGATCGGAATGTCGCGATTGACGATGTTGACCGTGAGGTTGCTGACGCCGGCCTGGGCCAGGAGCCGCCGCGCCTCGGCGAGGCTCTGGGTGTAGTCGCGCGAGAAGCCCGGCAGGCGCTCGAGCTCCGCCTCGGGCGTCGCCATGGCGAAGCCGGGCCGCATGATGCCGCCGACGAACTTCATATAAGTCGTCTTCGACAGCTCATCCGCCATCTTCCAGCGGTCGATGGCGAGCGAGAGCGCCTGGCGCACGCGGACATCGTCGAACGGCTTGTGCTTGGTGTTGAAGATGAGGAGGAGATTGATCTCCCACGGGCTTTCCGAGGTCGCGATCCGGTCGCCCATCGCCGCCACGAGCTGATCGCGCTGGGTGGGCGTGACGCTGCGGAACTCGGCCTGGACCTCGCCGCTTTCGAAGGCGGAGACCAGCTTCGCGCCCGATATGAAGTGGGCGACGTAGCCATCGAGATAGGGATGGCTCGGACGGAAGTAGTGATCGAAGCGCTTCCCGGTCCAGTGGTCGCCCTTGACGTGATCGACGAAGACGAAGGGGCCGGTGCCCATGATGTGCGTCGCCGGATATGTCGGGTCCTGCTTCAGCTTCGCCGCGCTGTAGATGCAGTTCCAAGGCGAGGCGAAGTTCTCCAGCATCCCGGCCTGCGGCCAGGACAGGCGGAAGACGACGGTCAGCGGGTCGGGCGTGTCGATCTCGTGGATCGAGGCGTAATCGGCCTGGCGCGCCGAGAACACCCCGGGCGGCGGGTGGATGATGTGCTCGTAGCTCGCCTTGATGTCGGCCGCGGTGAGCTTGGTCCCGTCATGGAAAAGGACGTTCGGGCGAAGCTTGAAGGTATAGACCCGTTTGTCCGCCGATACCGTCCAGGATTCGGCGAGGTCCCCCACGACCGAGGGGTAGTTCTGCGGGTCGAATTTGAGGAGCGTCGAATAATGCGGCGCGATCGGATGGATGAAGGCGAACGACACGTTCGACGCACAATCGTAGTTGGAGGGCTCCGCCGTCACGGCGAAGTTCAAAATCCCGCCACGCTTGGGCGGCGCGTCGGCGCCGTTCTCCGCGGCGCTGAGCGGCGCGGTCCAAAGCGCCAGGACGGTGGCGGCGACCACAGTGGCGCCACGGGCGAACCTCATACTGAATTCTCCTTAACGAAACAGGTCAGCGCGCGTCGCTGCTTTGCTGCCAGCGCTGGAACTGGTCGAAGAGCTGGTCTTTCTCTTCCGCCGAGAAGGTGCGGCCGCCCGAAAGCTTGCTGCGCTCGTCGAGGAACTTGGCGAAAATGTCGCGCAGATCCTTCTCGTTGAGCGGCTGCGCCGAGGCAACAGCGTTGCTCTTGAGCCAGGCATCGGCCGGCGGAAACCGCTTCCAGCCCGGCAACTCGGCGGCGAGATTCACCTCGCCCCATTTCGGGTGGTGCGGCGGCTGCTGCAAGCGCGGAAACTGCGTGAAGAAGGCGTCAACGAAGTTCGCGACGTTGCGATAGCGCTCGCTGTCCGGCTGCAGCTTCGCCACCACCAGCGCCGTGCCGACCGCGATCGTGTCGACCGGCGCGTCGGCACCGATGAGGCGCGGGTAGTCGGCGGCGGTGAGCTGGGCCGGGACATAGGCCTTGGCGAGCGCCGGCGTCATCGGCACGGCGAGGAAATGCAGCCGGTCGCCGCCGCCGAACCGATCGAAGATCGGCGTCGGCTTGGCCGCGACGTAGGCAATGGCCGCCACATCGCCCGAAGCGAGCTTCTGCAGCGCCAGCGCGTGATCGTCGAACAGGGCCTGGACGTTGATCTTGAGCAGGCCCATCACGGCCGGGCCGGTCACCCGCGCGCCGCCGGCGAACTCGACCTTCTTGCCGGCGAGATCCTGGAGCTGCCCGATCTCGGGACGCGCCAGCACATGCAGCTCCTCGTTATGGAGCTTGGCGATATAAGTGATGGTCTCGATGTTGGGCGGCGTCTGATGCTGCTTGGCGTAATCGAGCACGTCGGTCTGG
>Ga0335079_10004975_pt1 | contig 15276 bp, 10 predicted proteins | sample Lox_Sample_33_FD_206719 | JGI IMG/M metagenome (GOLD analysis project Ga0335079, IMG submission 206719) | Soil microbial communities from Loxahatchee National Wildlife Refuge, Florida, United States - Lox_Sample_3.3 | ecosystem: Environmental > Terrestrial > Soil > Wetlands | place: USA...
GCCTGCCGCTGGGCACTCCAGACTTGGTAGGAGCGCTCGAGCGGACGCTACCTCGAACGGTCGCGCTACGGAACGGAGGACGCCCTCGAAGGCGCAGCGACGAACTGGCACAGGTCACGTTCTGGGTTTTGGTGAGCCGCGCGCCAGTGAAGGGGAACTGTTCGTCTAGTCCCCGTGTTTCCCTAAAAAAGTGTCGGCCCGTCCCTCTCTATCGACTTACAAACAGATATAAGTACCAATGGCCCTTCAGATGCTTGTAGACGCTCCAATTTCCGGACCGATCTCTGTCTGAATCAGAGATTCGATAATCGTCAAGGCTAGAACGAATGTGGTTCGGTGTAGAAACCATGAATTGGTATCCCTTGTAAGAATCGCCATTCAGAATCCCGCCGGGCTCAACTCGAAATTCGATGTCCCGGTCGCTTTTGAACACTCCGCCCCTCAGTCCGAGTTCCCGAATCTTCCTCTGATAATTTGTCAACACACTTTGTGTGAGCCCAACGCTGGCCAGATTAGTCGAGTCATTTGGGCTCACCTCAAGAAGCGCTCCCCCATACATCACGTCCTTCGGCCCGATCATCATTAGCTTCGGATCCGACTGCAGCTCGGCCCGCAGTGATTCGAATTCGGCCTCGTGTTCGAAAAACACTTTCTCCAATGTAGCGTCAGGCGCATGCCTCCGGCCGACCGCGCAACCAGCGAGCACCCAGATCCATAGGAGGGGGCTGATCAAGATCCTCACGCGAATACCTCAGTTGCACCCACCATCCAGTCGCGATTGATAATCCCAGCCTTTCTTAATGACGGCCGCGTCGCCCGGCTGGTCACCGTAAGGGTACTGCATGAACGGAATTCCCTTGCCGCATCCCCCACCCGCCATACAAATACCGATCTGCGCGATGCCGGCGGCGGTCTGAGTAAAGCTGTAGCTGAATCCGAGAGATTCGAGAACGGCGCCAAAATCGAAATTACCAAAGTCCTGCGCCGTCTGGTAGTCCGCGGTGCCCTTAGCGTAGTTCTTCTTGTAGTCCCAGTCGCCACCGGGTTGAAATTTCGCGGTCAAGAATCCGAACAGGCCTCCAATCGGGTTATCAACATGATCGACCAACTCCTGACTTAAGAATGATTGGGCTTCGCTAATGTTCTTTTGAAGTTCAGTGTTGGAGATACCAGAGGGAAGCTTTGGATCGGGGAGACATCTTAGAGTCGGAGGATCGAGGGGTAAAGGGCCTCGAGGCCTCGGGATGCTGACGAGTTCACAAAGAGTCTGCACGAATCCCTCCCCGTCCGGAACGGGACACGAGTGCGGCGTGAAAGTGGGAAAGCCCGGGCCTAAGCCGGTAGGATCGCTGTTGTTGACCGGATCGCCGCTGATATACGCATAGCGGTTAAAAGTTGCCGGGGTATTCGGATCCGCCGCGCCCGTCCCGTTTGGGTCTGGCGTATTAAACCTGCCGAACCAGGGATTGTAGTAGCGTTGGTCGGCGTAGTCTTGGTTGTAGGTGGTGGAGTCGCGCGTGTAGGTGCCGAATTTGATGCGGGCGTTGGCGGTGGGGGTGCGCTCTTCGCCGTAGGGGAGATAGCTGAACGTCTCTCCGTTGGAGTTGGCGCGCACGCTGCCCAGACGGTCGGTCACCACCGTCGTGCCGTTGGACTGGATCAGGCGGTTGCCGAAGTATACATTCCTCGTCGGGACGTTGATGCTATTCCAATTGCCCGTGAGCGTGCTATAGACGTGGCCGAAAATGTCATAGACGTATAGCGTCCACTGCTGTGTCGAATCAGGAAGCGTTTCAATTTCGACCACGCGCTTGCCCGAGGCATCGTAATACCAGGTGGGGCTTGAGGTCGGGCCAATATCGATGGTCTCGGTCTTCACGCGGTTCTCGACATCGTAGGTCTGATGCAGGTTCCCATCTATTATATTGCCGTTGGGATCGTAGGTGATCAGCGGGTTGCCGAGCATGCGGTTGGTGGCGGGATCGTAGGCCTGGGCCCAGTTGCTGCCGCTGCCCTTGGTGACGGTCTTGGCGGTGAGGTTGCCGAAGCCATCGAAGGCGTAGGTCTGGCCCCAAGCCGAACTCACGGTTTCGGCGTGGGTCAGGCGCTCAAGCGCGTCGTAGGTGTAGTTAACCTGGTCGCCGGTGATGTGATCGATGGAAGAGGAGATGCGGCCGTTGTTCAGGCCGGTGGGGAAGACGTACTCGGTGTCGAACACGCCGGGGATGGTTTGACGCGTCAATTGCAGCAGATTGTTATAGGTGCGGGTCTCGTTGTAGTCTCCATACGAGAGACTGGTCATCTCGTTGGCAGGGCCGTAGGTTGCCGTAGCAATCGTGGACGTGCACCCATTCAAGCACGTTACGCCAAGCAGTGTGTTCAGCCGACCCATCGAGTCGTATTGGTATTCGTACCCGTAGGTTTGGCTTCCATAGTTTACTAAACTATCTGAAAGTTGGACTAGCCTGCCATCCACGTCCCATGTATAGCCTAAGTTTATGTCAATAGCCTGCGGCAAGATCTGCTCAACGTGTATTTTTTCGCTAAATACCTCGCCCCCGCGGCTGTAATTGTACTCATACGTTATTCCAGGACCGTAAATCTGGCTGCTGCCGACAGTTACGGCCGCCAGACGTCCTGACGTGTTCTGTGAGGATAGCCGGATATTCGTGTCGTAGGCGAAAGTCCAGGTTTGATTGGGGTCCGCTGTGAACATGCCACTGGAGATTCCGCCATGGAGGACTTGGGCTACGCGGCCATACTGGTCGTATGTGTATTGAGTCTGCTGGTTTTTGGCATCAGTGCGGGCGAGGACTTTGTGCGAGGCGTCGTAGGTATAGGTGACGGTTCCGTTTTCCGGGTTGGTGGCACTGACCAAGTCCAGACCGTTGTATTGGAAGGTACGGATCTGTGTGCCTTCGGGACGGGTCATAGTGACATTGGTGAGGTGATTGAATGCATCGTATGCGTAGGTAGTTACGAAGTTGGCGCCGTCGGCCGGATTGGGCTCGGTGACGGAAATCAGGTTCCCCAGCGCGTCGGTGGTGGTGGTCTTCCAATTTCCGGCGGGGTCGGTCACGGTAGTTTGGTTGCCTGCGTAAGCGTATCGGGTGACGCTGCCGTCGGGCGCGGTGACGCTGAGGGTGCGGCCGCTGCCGTCGTACGCATAGGTGGTCCAAACGGGCGTGGCTCCCGGCGCGTAGGGCTGCGAAACGCGGTACAGCTTTCCCAAAGGAGAGCAGGCACACGGCGCGTATTGAGTGTCGACGGGCCGTCTGTTCACGGGGTGAAAAAAGTGCGCGGATCAGGCTGTCCCTGTTTTCTCCCCTCCTGTTTTCTCCCCCAGTCTGTTTTCTCCTGTTTTCTCCAAACCCACGGCGTGGGTTTCGGCTACTATCGGGCGGAATCGGCGCGCGCGTCAACGGAAATCACCGAAGCGATTTTTGGCTCGGGTGAACGGATGCCAGGCGCGGGTGAAGCGGGCAGCGGCGATTCGGGCAGGTCGGAGAGCTCACCCTTTACAAAAGCTTACCGGCGCTGAAAGAAACCTTACGCCCATCCGGTTCCCGCCCGTGCTAAATTCGAGCCGTGCGGATTTTGCTCATCGACGACGACGCAGAGTTGTGCAATCTCCTCGGTGAGTTTCTGCGGCGCGAGGGTTTCACCGTCGCGTGCGAGCACGAGGGGAATGTGGCGCTGCAGAAAGCGTTGGCCGGCGGCATCGACCTCATCGTGCTCGACGTGATGTTGCCCGGTCTGGATGGCTTCGACATTCTCCGCCGGCTGCGGCCGCAAAGCAAGGTGCCGGTCATCATGCTAACCGCCCGCGGAGAAGATGTCGACCGGATTATCGGGCTGGAACTTGGTGCTGACGATTACCTGCCCAAGCCGTTCAACCCGCGCGAGCTTGCCGCGCGCATCCGGGCGGTGCTGCGGCGTTATGAGCAGAGGCCGCCGGAACATGCCGGCCACCTGGAAGTCAATGGCGTGGGGCTCGATCCGGGCAGCCGCGAGGTGGTGGTCGGCGGCAACTCCGTCGAGCTCACCACATTCGAGTTCGACATTCTCGAGATGCTGATGCGCAACGCGGGCCGGGTGCTCTCGCGCGATCGGCTGATGGAGAACTTCTATAATCGCAAAGCGACGCCGTTCGACCGCTCCATCGACATGCACATCAGTCATCTGCGCAAGAAGATCGAGCACGGCGATACTTTGATCAAGACCATCCGCGGTGTCGGTTATCAGTTCTGCCGGACACCGGAGGATGCGCATACCGAATGAATTCGCTGTTCGCCAGGCTGCTGCTGTGGCTGGGCGCTTCGCTCATCATCACCGTAGTCGGTTCGGCGTTCATCTCCGCCTGGAGTGTGAACTTCAACGACTCCGACCGCCGCGCTCCGGCGGCCCGGATGGTGGAGTTTCAGCTCGAGCAGGCGCGCGCCGCATACGAAACCGGCGGCCGGCCGGGTCTGCAGGCATTTCTTGAAGACCTCGACCACATCTACGATGCCCACGGCGTGCTCACGGATGAAACCGGCCGCGACCTGCTGACCAATCAGGACCGCTCCGACTTGCTGCGCCGCGCCCGCCGCCGCTCGCCGTATCCGTTCTTCCGGATCGGCGATATGATCGGCCGCGCTGCCGCCGATGGCCGCTACTGGTTTTTCTTTCTCGAACCGAGCAGCCGGGTCGGCTCGTGGTTCCTTCTCCCCGAGCACCTGTTCGTCATCGGAGCCGGGGTCCTGCTCTGTTATTGGCTCGCCTGGCATTTGACCAGTCCCATAAGGAAACTGCATCGCGCGGTGGAGAGTTTTGGGCGCGGTGACCTGTCCGCCCGTGTCAAATCGACACGCCGGGACGAGCTCGGACGCCTGGCGCGCGCGTTTGACCGGATGGCCGATCGCATTCAGATGCTGCTCACCGCCGAACGGCGGCTGCTACTCGATATTTCCCATGAATTGCGCTCCCCGCTCGCCCGTCTCGGGGTGGCGATCGAACTGGCGCGCTCGGGTGAAGACCTGGAAACCTCACTCAACCGCATCCAGAAGGAATCGGACCGGCTGAATGCCCTGGTCACTCAACTGCTGCAGGTCACCCGCGCCGAAGGCGACCCGTCATCGCTGCGGCGTGAGCCGGTACGCCTCGATGAGCTGGTCAAGCAAGTGCTGGACGATTCCGAGATCGAAGCCTCGGCTCATGGCTGCGAGCTGAAGTACGACGCAAGCGGTCCTGTGACCGTCGAGGGCGATCCGGAACTCCTGCGCCGGGCGGTGGAGAACGTGGTCAGGAATGCGATCCGTTACGCGCCGCGGCAGAGCCCGGTCGAAGTTTCGCTAGCTCCCCAGAACGGCAGGGTGGTCCTGGATGTTCGAGACCAGGGCCCGGGCGTTCCCGAGGAAGCGTTGCCGCGCATTTTCGACGCCTTTTATCGGGTGGAAACCGACCGCGCGCGATCGAGCGGCGGCATCGGTCTAGGGTTGTCTATCGCGCGGCGGGCGATCGAGCTAACGAAAGGCAGCATTCGCGCGCGAAATGTGTACCCGGGGCTCGAAGTGGAGATAGAATTGCCCACAACAGCTGCACGCTGAGAGACGAAGTAGTTTTTGCAACCGGAGGATTCATTTGCCCGTCACCAGGAGCATGCTTCAACGCCGACGCGCGCGGCTCTTGTCGTATGGAGTCATAGCATTTGTTTTGTGTGCGATGCCGGCGGTCGCCCAGTTTGCCGCGAATCGCTACACGCTGCTGTTGGAGGATCCATCAGTGGCCGTGCGGTTCCAGAGCCGCGCCGAGATTCAATCCGCCGCAGCCGTTCAATATCGGGCGCAAATTGAGGCGCGCCAGCGGGCCGTGCTCGGTCAGTTGGCCGCGCGGAGCATCCCGGTGACTGGGCGAACGTCGACGCTACTGAATGCGATTTACGTCGTCGCACCGGCTAGCCGAGTTTCGGACATGCTCAGCATTCCCGGCGTGGCGGGGATTCGCCCGATGCGGCATTTCCAGATGCTGCTCAACAAGGCGACGCAGCTCATGAACGCGCCCGCGGCGTGGGCAGCGCTCGGCGGGCAAGGCAGCGCGGGTCAGGGGATGAAGATCGCGATCATCGACACCGGCATCGATCAGACGCATCCCGCGTTTCAGGACGCGTCTCTCACGGCGCCCAATGGCTATCCGAAATGCACGAGCGGGCACGCGGAAGATTGCGCCTTCACGAATAGCAAGGTGATTGTGGCGCGCAGTTACATCCGCCAACTGGCGGGATTCAGTTCCAGCACGGCGAATTCGCCGAGCTGCGGCGTGACTCTGACCTGTTCCGACGACACATCCGTGCAGCCGAGTCCGGCCATCTCGCAGCCAGACGACTACACTCCGCGCGACCATATCGGACACGGCACCGGCACCGCGTCGGCGGCCGCCGGCAACCAGAACAGCGGAGTCGTGACGTTCACCGGCATGGCGCCCAAAGCATATCTCGGCAACTATAAGATCTTCGGATCTCCGGGCGTGAATGACGGCCCGACCGATGACGTCATGATCATGGCGATCGAAGACGCGCTGAACGACGGAATGGATGTGGCCAGCCTGTCAGTGGGTGCGCCAGCGCTCGGCGGCGCGTTGGACACCGGCGCGACTTGCGGACTTGCGGCGGGCCTGCCTTGCGATCCGGTGGCTTATGCGTATGAGGCCGCGGTCGGAAAAGGCCTGGTAGTGGTTGCCGCCGCCGGCAACAGCGGGTCGGACGCGGTCTTGTCTTACGGACAGAATTATCCGTACTTCAATTCGATCTCTTCGCCTTCCAACGCGCCTTCGGTCATTAGCGTGGGCGCGACCACCAACTCGCACGTCCTTACGCCGGCGGTAGGCATCAACGCTTCTTCCGCTCCCGCGAACGTGAAAGGGCTGGCGGCGCAACTGGGCAATTCGACATTCTATCCATCTGCGCAGGGCGCCAATTCGGGGCCGCTGGTGGATGTCACCCAGCTTGGGGACAACGGGCTCGCCTGTAATGCGCTACCCGCATATTCACTGTCAGGCGCCTATGCGCTGATCGAGCGGGGCACGTGTCCCTTTAGCCAGAAGGCGATCAACGCCGCAACCGCGGGCGCGGTTGGCATTGTTTTCTATATGGCTGACGCGTCGGCGCCGATCAATCCCGGCGGCCTCGATCCGGGCGGCGCCAATTTCATCGGTCCCTCGGCCATGATCTCGAACAGCGATGGGCTGGCGCTCAAAAGTTACGTCGATGGCAATCCCGGCCAGGCCGTAACCATCGACGTCGGCGGCAAGGAGGTGGCTCTGACGACTTATGATTCGCTCTTTGCGCCGCCGCTTACCATCGCGCCCAATCAGCTTGCCAGCTACTCTTCATTCGGTCCTGCTCCGGATGGAATCATCAAGCCGGACATCGTGGCGACCGGCGGAGTGGATGTCGATCTCATAGCCGCTCCCGGTATGTATCTCGCGGCGCAAAATCTGGACCCGTTCGGATTATTGTTCAGTTCCAATCGCTATGTCGCGGCGGATGGAACCAGCTTTGCGACGCCTCTCGTGGCCGGGGCGGCCGCCCTGGTGAAGCAGGCGCACCCGGCTTACACGCCGACACAGATCAAATCGGCGCTGGTGAACTCGGCCGCACAGGACACGACTACGGACGACGGTCACAGCGATGTCAACGGCAATCTGTTGAGTCCAATCACGGTAAACGCTCAATGGCTGGGCGGCGGGCGGCTGGATGCGGGCGCCGCGCTCAATGCCACGATTACCGCCGAGCCAGCCACCATCTCGTTCGGCTATTTGCGGTCGGGCGTGCTGCCGGTCGATAAGACCCTGATGATCACGAGCAGCACTCCGGTTGGAATTGGCGTGCAGTCGTCCGCGCTGCCCGCAGGCGTTACCATTGCCGCTCCATCGAGCGTGGCCGCGGGTACGTCCGTCCCTGTCAAATTCACGCTATCGGGGACGATTCCCGCTCCGGGGTCGTATTCCGGCTCCGTCACGCTCACGGCCGGTTCGCTCACCGAGCGCGTGCCGTATCTGTTCCTCGTGCCCGATGGCGTCCCATACAACGTTATTCCGATCTCCGGCACGGTGCAGGGCACACCCGGACAGGATGAGGGCGCGATCGCGGTGCAGATCACGGATAAGTACGGTGTTCCCGTAACCGGCAGTCCCGTGAACTTCACCGTGAATATCCCGGGTGGCGTCACATTCCGGTCGGTGGCGGGCGCACCCAAGTGCAGCGCGGAGAACACGAGCCCGGTGACCTGTCCGACCGACAGTTACGGTATGTCCTACGCGGATATTACCCTCGGTAGCGCTGCCGGGCACCCGACGATCACCGCCACGGCCACGAACGCTCCCAACAGCCCGTTGCAGCAAACCGCGTTTATTATTCCTCAGCCCATTCTCACCGCCGGGCAGGTGATCGATAACGCGGCCTACCAGGCCACGATTGCGCCCGGATCGATCGCAGCCATCAAAGGCACAAACCTGATGGATCGCGATCTGCTGATCAACACAGCGGCAGGATACGATTTGAACCCGCCCGCCGTGACCTATTTTCCTCCGATGCTGGATGCGGTGAACGTCAGTTTTGATGTTCCCGGGACTGGAATCAGCGTTCCCGCGCCGATTGTAGCGGTGAGCCCGAACCAGATTAACATCCAGGTCCCCTGGGAACTGAAGGGACAGACGTCGGCGAAGGTCAAGGTGATTGTCGATGAGATATTCGGATTCCCGATCTACAGCACGGTTGTGGACGCTGCGCTGGCCGATTACACACCGGCCTTTTTCACGAACAGCGGCAACGTCGCGGATGCCGAGGATGTGAATTACCAGGTGATCACCGCCAGTCACCCGGCGGCGCGCGGCCAGATCATTTCGCTATATGCCAACGGTCTGGGGCCGGTGACGAATCCGCCGGTGGATGGCGCTCCGGCGGGAACCACTTCCACGACGACTACCGCCTGCGTGGTGAGTATCGGCGGACAGGTGGTGTCTGCGGATCAGGTACAGTTTTGCGGGCTCGCTCCCGGCTATGCCATTTATCAGATCAACGTGCAGGTACCGACCAATATTCCGGCGGGGAGCCAGCCGATCACGGTATCGATCGGGGGGAAGACGTCTCCGAGCGGGATTGTGATCCCGGTACAATAGCGCTCGGTTTTCTGAAGTTCGCGCTGGAATCGCCGGCGCCATTCATTCGCGCGCTTTCGAGACGGAAACCGACCGGTTGTAGACCAACTGGAAGGCTTCCGCAACGCGCTCGGCCGCCCATTTTTCGAGGTCGATATCGCCCTGCGCGTGGAGGTGAAGATTCACCTGGCCGTCGCGCAGCCGGCATTCGACGCCGCGAATGCGCTGGTCATGGCTGCGATCGAGGTTGTCGGCGAGCCGGAGGATCGGGATCAGGTACATCAGCGACCGCCGCTCCTCGGGAGTCAAGTTCTGGAATGCCCCGTGTTCGGGCCGCGGGAGCGATTTGCGGTGATATCGGCAGAGGCCCGCGATCAACAGGCGCTCGCGTTCCGTAAATCCGGCCAGATCCGAATTCGAGACGACATACCAGGAGTGCTTGTGGTGGCTGCTGTCGCTGACGAAATGGCCGACGTCATGCAGATAGGCGGCCGCCTCGAGCTGTTTTCCGTACTCGGGAGGCAGTTGGTGCAGTGGTTGTAGCGCGGTAAACAGCAGGTTCGAGATGTCGGCCACCTTCCGCGCGTGGTCGAGCGCCACGCCGTAGCGGCGGCCCAGGGTTTCGACTTCGCGGCGTTGATCGCGGCTCAGACGCGAGAGCTCGGCGCCCACATTGCGAATCGCGAGATCGGCGATAATGCCATCGCGCACACCGGCCCGCGAATAGTAGACCGCAGGCACCCGGAATTCCTGCAGGAATTCCAGCAGAACGGCGACCCCGGGGACAATGATTTCCGCGCGGCGCGGGCCGATGCCTGTAATTTTCCGCCGTGCGGAGAGCCCGTGCGTCGAGAGTTTCTGATACAGTTGGCGGACCTGCGACGCGGAGATCCGCAGCCGGTCGATATCGTCGCGCTTCGCGCGAGGCGTGCGCGCAACCGCGCTGGCGACCGATGAGGCCGTGGCGGATGTCGCGATGACCCGTTCCCATTTCCCATTTCCCAGCCGCCGCACAGCGCCTTCGAGTTTTTGTCCGATGTACTCGTGCATCTGGCGCAACTGCTCGTCGCTTGGGGGGTCATACTTGAGGAAGTTCTCGCGCAGCCGCACTGCGCCAAGCGGCTTGGAAAAGGTTTCGATGAGCCGTCCGCGCTCGGCGGCGATGATCTCCGCGCTGCCGCCGCCGATATCGATGATCAGGATCGTCTTATCGGCCTGGGGCCAACTGCTTTCCACCCCTAAATGAATGAGCCGCGCTTCTTCGCGGCCGGAGATGATTTCGACGCGCGTCCCGGCTGCGAGCGACGCACGTTCGAGGAATTCCTTCTGGTTATGCGCATCACGGATCGCGCTGGTGGCGACGGCCCGCACGCCCACGACTTCGAGTTTGCGGTACAACTCCGCCATCCGTGCCAGCACGATGCACGTGGTTCGGATGGCTTCTTCGCTGACGGAGCCCGCGCGGAACACGCTTTCGCCCAGGCGTGTGACCTCCCGGTCGGACGCCAGGACTCGGGGCGATTGGCCGGGCGCAACCTCGGCCGCTTCCATCCGGATTGAGTTGCTGCCCACATCGATTGCGGCGTAACGGGCCATTTATTTCTATGCTAATCGAGTGAGCGGCTCCGGAACGACAGATGTGTGGCGCGAGTTGGAGAATGTTGACGATGGGCGGCTGTGTCGGGCAAGAGCGGTAGAATAAGCAATGCGCGTCCTCTATGCCCCTTTTCGTGCCTAACCGCTACCGCGGCAAGCTGATTGTCGTGGAAGGAATTGACGGCTCCGGCAAATCCACCCAGCTCTCGCTGTTGACGCATTGGCTGCGGTCCCAGGGATATGCAGTGGCGTTCAGCGAGTGGAATTCCTCTCCTCTGGTTCGCCAGACCACGCGCCGGGGTAAGAAGAAGGAGATGTTCACCCCGACCACCTTCAGCCTGATTCATGCCACAGATTTCGCGGACCGCATGGAGAGCTATATCTTTCCGCTCGTGAAATCGGGCGCCATTGTCTGTGCCGACCGCTACGCCGGGACGGCATTCGCGCGCGACGTGGCGCGCGGCGTCAGCCGGCGCTGGGTACGCAACCTGTACCGCTTCGCGCTCCAGCCGAATCTGAGCTTTTACTTCCGTGTTCCGCTCGATGTGGCGCTTGGACGGATCCTGGGCGGCCGAGACGCCCTGAAGTATTACGAAGCGGGCATGGATCTGCGGCTGGCGCGCGACGTCGAAGAAAGCTTCCGGATTTTCCAAGGGCGCATCCTCGATGAATACGAAGACATGATCGATGAAATGGGGTTTCACGTCATCGACGCGACGCTATCAATCGAGGAGCAGCAGCGGATCATGCGCGATATTGTGGTTCGCGAACTGGGCGAAAGCCTCAAGAACGGAATTTTGCACCTGCCCGCCGGACGAGAATTCAATGGCCAGCCGACAACCGCTCACGTTCTATAACGAACCGCTCCCGGGGGTGGAGACGGTCGAGCTGCAGGGCAAGCTGGTGGTGATCGAAGGCCCCGATGCGGTTGGCCGCAGCACACAGATCTCGCTGTTGCGGCAGTGGCTGGAACAGGAAGGCCACGCCGTCATCGACAGCGGTATGGCGCGTTCCGCTCTGGCGGGAAAAGGCATCAAGATGGCAAAAACCGGCAACACGCTCGGTCCCATCACGATGACCTTGTTTTACACGACCGACTTTGCCGACCGGCTCGAAAACGAGATCATTCCAGCGCTCCGGGCGGGGTTTGTGGTGCTGATCGACCGCTACATCTTCTCCATCATGGCGCGGGCGGTTGCGCGCGGAGAGGACCGGCGCTGGATCGAACGGGTGGCCGGCTTTGCCCTCGTTCCGCATGCCGTTTATTATTTGCGCACCGAAGTCGATAACCTGGTGTCGCGCGTAGTGCTGGGCCGCGGGGCTTTCGACTACTGGGAAAGCGGCATGGACCTACGATTCGGTCCGGATATGTATGAGAGCTTCTGCCGGTACCAGACGCGGCTCATCAAGGCGCTCGATTCGATGGTAGATCCGTACGAATTCACCGTGATTGACGCCGGTCAGCCGGTGGAACGTATCTTCCGCGAGCTTCAGAGCCGCATCTCGCGCCTGCAATTCGGGAGCTCGGCGAAGCGTCCGAAGGGAGTGCGGAAAGCTAAGGGTTGATGGAAATCTACCTGCTTCGCCATGGCATCGCGGAAGACGCGGCTCCGGGCAAACCTGACTCCGATCGTGCGCTGACCGCGGCCGGCCGTGAGAAGCTGCGGCGTGTGCTGGCTCGCGCGCACGCGGCCAAGGTGAAACCCGACCTGATTCTGTCCAGCCCTTATCGCCGCGCGCTACAGACCGCGGAGATCGCAGCGGAGGCGTTAGGATACCGGGATCAGATCGTCCAGACCCCTACGCTGCTGCCGGAGGCGGACCCGCAGGACACCTGGGGCGAGATTCGCGTTCACAAGTCTGGCAATTCCCTTTTACTGGCCAGCCACGAGCCGCTCATGAGTTCCCTGCTCGGTTACCTGTTGAATACGCCCGCGCTGGCGGTGGATTTCAAGAAAGCGGGCTTGGTGCGTCTCGATTGCGACCGGTTCGGCCCGGAGCCGCATTGCACCTTCAAATGGATGTTGACCCCGGCCACCGCGGGGGATTAGTGGAGTTGTCTGTCGGCGTGAGCATTCCGGCGAGTCGCTGCGGGATGCGAGACATGCCGGCCGAGGAGCCGGCAGCCGAAGAAGCTGGCTGCCCCGCAAAACCGCGGCGCCAGACTCCAGCCTGCTGCCTAGAGGTGCAGCAAGAACTCGGGATCATCCGGCAGATTATGGCAGCCGAACGGCAGGGGACGGAAGTCTGAATCAAACTTCAAGATCTTGCGCTCCGTGCGGCTGGCGATATAGAGACGGCCTTTCTTGCTGAAAGCCATCCCGCCGCCATTCTTAACGCGCAGACCTGCTATGGCGGCCAGCCTGAAATTTCCAGGCGGGTTTGAAAGCTTGGCAGTAAACACCCGGTTTCCGCCGCTAACGAACAAGCTGCCGTGGTGGACAGCCAAGTGAACGGGTTGATCGATTTCATTGCTCTCGCCCAGAAACTTCCCGGCGCCACTATACAGCTTCACTCGGCTGGCAGGCTCATCGACGACGTAAAGCGCGCGATTTACCCACACCACACCGCGAACCGAATGCTTCTTGAGACCTGTTCCGGAATATTCCAGTCCGATGGGGGAAGGCACTGCCGTTGTCGGCAGCCTGCACAACCTGCCAACGCTCGATGCGACGAAAGTTCCCGGGGCGAAATCGCCACGGGCCCGAAGCGCCGGCGCAATCGCCGCCGGCGTTCCGGTTTCTCCATCCGCCGACACTCGCAGACGGGTCACGAGGTTGGTGTCCTGGCTCGATAAATAGCAAAATCCCCTGGCATCAAACGTGAAATCAAACGGATGCACAATCGCGCGGCAGATTTCCCGGGAGGCGAACCGGCCGACGAAGCGATACTGGGTGCCCGATCCGCGGTAACAGAGCAGGCTGTTTTGCGTCCGGTTGGCCACCGCGACATAGAGCAGTTTTCCGACCCGGTAAATGCCGCGCAGTTCATCCAGCAACACGCCCCCTGGCTGTTCCAACACAGCCGGGGTGATCAACCGGCCTTCTTTGTCATAGGCATGGACATTATTCCGGTGAGGGTGTTTGCCGGGGTGGCCGCCATGAAAAGTAACGAAGAGCATCGTCAATCCTGAAGGTGGAATTCTGCCGGCAAAGCCGTCCGCGGCGACCGGTCCGGCCTTTCAACCTCGTGCGGTTCGTGCATGAAACGTTTCCTTCCGGACGATCACAAGTAACAAGGGAGCGGCTTTTCAGCCAACGTTGCTGCGTACCGAATCATTTCCAGGCAGCCAGCGCAGGCGCGATCGAAACAAGCCTATCGCACACGAATGTCCGATGCTATACTAGCACGCACAACAAAAAGGAGGATCCAGTGAGACTGAGCTTAACTACTCTTTTTTGGGACCGGACTCCCGGTCTTTTGCTTGCGTCCATCCTGGTTGGCCTTTTGGGTCAAAACATGTTCGCGCAAGACGGGGACGTCAAGCCCGAAGACACAAAAGTCAAAAAGGATTTCTATACCCCGAAAGACCGCCTGAAAGCCATGCACGATGCTGCCCTGTATTCTCCGCGCGCTGTCACCGGGACCGATGTCATGGAGGGGCCGGAGCAGGACAAAGATCTGTTCCGGCTTCATTTCAACGACAAGGTCACATGTACATTCGCGACGCCAGGCTCGAAGATGGGCGGCAAGACGCCCAAATTTGAATGCCTGATCACACGTGTCGAGAGTCCCGATGGCGAGGTTCAGACGACAATTAAGGGGAAGGAAGAGCCGGTCAAGGTCAAATTCGGACCTGACGATAACGAGATCTATGCGGAAGTCGTGGCCACGCGCCTGGCGTGGTCGCTAGGTTATTATGCGGACGCTTGGTTCCCGGTTCGAGTGGTGTGCGAGAATTGTCCCCCCAACCCCGTCTCGGACTCCGGCCCCAGGGCCACTCGCACGTTCGATCCGGCCACCATCGTTCGCAAGTTCGACTGGAAGAAGATGACCGAAGCCGGCAAGGACGATGAAGGCTGGAGCTGGAAGGAACTCGACACCGCCAACGGCCGCCCGACCTATGAGCGCGATGGCCTCAAGCTGCTCGCTTCGTTCATGCAGGACAGCGACAATAAGCCTCCTCAACAGCGCCTGACGTGCCACAAAGTGGATGTGGATTCGAAGACCCAGCCCCCCACCACGACCTGCGATAAATCCGTGATGCTGGCCCAGGACTTGGGCGCCACGTTCGGAAGCGGCGGGTGGTTTACGAGCAACGGCTCGGCGAAGATGAACATCCAGAACTGGTCGAACAAGAAGGTGTGGAACAAGGTCGGGACGGAAAGCGCGCCCAAGCAGTGTCAGGCGTCTCTGACGAAGAGTCTGACCGCACACGATGGCTTGGGAAACCCGGAGATCAGCGAGGAAGGGCGCCGGTTCGATGCGGGCCTGCTGTGCCAGCTCTCCGATCAGCAGATCGAGGCTCTCTTTAAGCTATCTCGCGCCGCTCAGATGCCGAAGTATCACAATCACGATGGTTCTTTCAAGACGGGAGTCGATGAA
>Ga0335079_10004976_pt1 | contig 15274 bp, 13 predicted proteins | sample Lox_Sample_33_FD_206719 | JGI IMG/M metagenome (GOLD analysis project Ga0335079, IMG submission 206719) | Soil microbial communities from Loxahatchee National Wildlife Refuge, Florida, United States - Lox_Sample_3.3 | ecosystem: Environmental > Terrestrial > Soil > Wetlands | place: USA...
CAAGCGCCGCGGGAATCGCCATGCAAGTGGGGCGCCCCAGCATGGGCAATTGGGCCGCGACACCGGCGCGCATGGCGGCTTCTTCGAGCAGCATCACCGACGCCGGCCGGCCGGAGAACAGCACCACATCGGGATCGACAGGTGTGTCGGCAAGCGGTGCGTAGACCACCGTGGCGGGTGTGCTCGGAAGGCGGAAAACGCCGGGGATGTCCTCCATACGGATGTAGCCGATGCCTGTCATCAGCCCGAGAGCCTGTTGCAACTCGGCCGCGCGCTGCTCCGGCAGCGGAACATTGTGTGTATAGCTGCCGATCGGGCAATTGAAGTGATCGGCGGGTACGGTGTAAAACGTCCTGCCCTCGGCGGCGATCCGCCAAAAGCTGCATCCCGACGGCGTCACCCCGGTGAACTTCGGCACATCCGGCGGCGGGCTTTCGCGAAACGCCACCGCCACCGGCCTTCGCCCCAGGTGTAATGGGCCGGACAAACGGTCCTCAAGTTGTTTATAGGCTAGCATGATCCTCCAAGTATACTGGCGCGAACGCGGTGGCTACGGCATGAACTGGCGCAGGTAACGGGCGCTCTGGGTGAGCGATGCCTTGCGCTTTTCGAGCGATCCTTCGTAGGCGCGATCCTCCACTTCCACGCAAACGGGGCCGTCGTAGCCGGTGTCGGAGAGCACGGAGAAGAAGCGGCTCCAGTTCACGTCGCCCAAACCGGGAAGTTTGGGAGTGTGGAAATCGTTGGGATGAGCCATGATGCCGACATCGTTGAGCCGGTCCTGGTCGAGGCGCACGTCCTTGGCGTGAACGTGGAAAAGGCGGTCGCGGAATTCGCGCAGCGGCTTCAGGTAGTTCATGCGCTGCCAGATGAAGTGCGAGGGGTCGAAATTCAGGCCGAAGTTCTTGCTGGGGATGTCTTCAAAAGCGCGCCGCCAGATGCGCGGCGAGGTCATGAGATTTTTTCCGCCTGGCCACTCGTCTTTGGTGAACGCCATGGGGCAGTTCTCGATGCCGATCTTGATGCCGTGGTCTTCGGCGAATTTGATGAGCGGGCGCCAGGTTTCGAGGAAGCGCGGCCAGTTGTCGTCCACGGATTTGGTCCAGTCACGGCCCACGAAAGTGTTGACCACGCCGACGCCCAGCAACTTGGCCGCCTGGATGACGTGACGGATGTGCTCGACGTAGACATGGGCTTCAGCCGGGTCGGGTGCGAGTGGGTTGGGATAGTAGCCAAGGCCGCTGATGGTGACGCCGGCCTTCTTCATGGTTTCGTGGACATGGCGGGCGTCGTCTGCGGTGAAGCCGACGACATCGACATGCGTGACGCCGGCATACCGGCGCTCGGCTTTACCCTTGGGCCAGCACATGAGCTCGACACAGTCGTAACCGTTGGCGGCGGCGAAGGTGGCCACTTCGTTGAGGGTCAAATCCGGCAGGATGGCGCTTACGAATCCGAGTGTCATCATCGGGATCAGTATGCCACAGGGGTTGGGACGCCCGGCCCGCCCATCTAAAGTTTTACCCTGAGCCGGCCGATGTCTTCTCTGTGAAGCCGTGGCTCGCAGCTGTGCTGTGTTTGGCTTTGGCCCCGATGGTTGTGCGCGCGGGCAACCAGGCGCCCGATCCGCAGGATCTTTCCAATCTGGATCTGGAACAATTGATGCAGATCAAGGTGGAGGCAGCGGCACTGCACGAACAGAGCCTTGAGGACGCGCCGGCGAGCGTGACGATCATCACGCAGGATGAAATTCGGCGCTATGGGTACCGTACGCTGGGCGAGGCGCTTAGCTACGCACGGGGGATGTACGTCAGTTATGACCATACGTATCACTTTCTCGGAGTGAGGGGGTACGCGGCGCCAGGAGATTACGGTACGCACTTGCTGGTGATGGTGAACGGGCACAGCATGGCCGATAACATTCTGAGCCAGACGACCTGGTTCGGGCAGGATTTCCCGGTGGACATGACGCTGGTGAAGCGGATTGAGATCATTCGCGGGCCATCCTCGTCGCTCTATGGGAGCGATGGGATGTTCGCCACCATCAACGTTGTGACCATCGCACCCGAGGAATTCGGCGGGACTCAGGTGCGAGTGGAAGCCGGGACTCTTGGCGAGAAGAAACTGCAGGCAGCGTCCTCCATACCGCTCGGTCATGGGGCTACGTTACTGCTTTCCGGGGCGTTATTCAACGATACCGGGGAACACGCCATCAACATTCCCGGGGAGAACACGCCGACTACAAACTTCGGGCGCGCCGTCGACATGGATGGTGAAAAGGGATATCACCTGTTCGGCAACCTTACCTGGCGCGACTGGAGTGTTCTCGCGGTCTTCGACGCGCGGCCGAAGATCCAGCCGGTCTCCTGGGGTCCGACCGTTTTCAACGATAGTGGCACCAGGGCGATTGATAGCCGAAATTTCATTGACGCCACCTATACCCACAAGTTGGACGAGTCCCGAAGCCTGCTGTGGCGAATGTACTACGACGATTATCGCTTCCGGGGCATCTTCCGCTATCCGACAACAGACGATATTGCCGACAACCGCGATTTCTTCTACGGAGACTGGGTCGGCACACAGTTGAGCTACCGCTTTCCCGTTCCTCACTTCGGCTCACTCACGGTGGGCGGCGAAGGGCGTGTGGACCTGGGCGCTCTACAGCAGACGATATACGACCGGGCGGACCAAGGGCCGTCTCTCAGCATCGACAGACGCGATAAATCTCTCGGCGTCTTTGTCCAAGACGAATGGGCGTTGACGCGCACCTGGACGTTGGATCTGGGAACGCGGCTTGACTATTCCGAATACCGGCACACCTTTGTCTCGCCTCGTGCAGCGTTGATCTATCAGCCGTCCACACGAATTTCTTACAAGTTTCTTTATGGACGGGCTTTCCGGAATCCCACCGCTTTTGAGCTGTTCTACACGGACCCAACCGCCGCCGCGCTCGCCAACGCAGCGGCGAGGCCGGAGAACGAAACAACATTTGAGTTCGTCGTCGAGCGCAAGCTCACACACCGGCTGAATGCACTGTTGTCAGCGTACCGGTATGACGTCAGCGATCTTTTGGTTGGGGAGTACACTGCCGCCGGCGAATTCCAGTATCGCAACGCGGGCCGCGATCGCTCCTCAGGTCTGGAGATGGAACTCAATGGACACCCGCTTCGCTGGCTGGAAATGGTAGCCAGTCTGGCGGTGCAACGCGCGGTCAAATCTGACCAGAATTATCCGCTGGCTAATTCACCCGGACAGATCGGCAAGGTGCGCCTCTCGCTGCCGCTTTTTACGCGCCGGCTTTCGCTGGCCAGCGGGACGCAGTATCTGGGATCGCGGCAGACGCTGGACGGCGCCACCCTGCCGTCTCTCTTTCTTACCGACCTCACGGTGAACACCTCGCGCTTGACGTCCAATTTCGATCTGCAAGCCGGCGTGCGCAACCTCGCCGGCGTTAAGTACTCCGACCCCATCGCTCTCTACAACACCGTCGACACCCTGCCGGTGCCCGGACGATCGCTTTTCGTTGCGTTGACCTGGCGCAGCTCGAACTAGCCGGCCTCAATAGCCTGGAACGACCGCCCCGGCCGGCGCAGCTTCGACAGGCATTCCAAGCCGGCGGCGACACTCGTCCAACATGGTTGCGGTACGGGTTGCGCCCACGCGCGTGACTCCGATCTGCCTCACTCCCAGCAAGCCGTCCAAATCGCGGATACCACCCGCGGCCTTTACCTGGACGTGCGCCGGTGCATGTTTCCGCATCAACTGCAAATCTTCCAATGTCGCGCCGCTGGTGCCGTAGCCGGTGGAAGTTTTCACCCAGTCGGCTTTCAGGTCGCCCGAAATCTCACAGAGCCGGATCTTGTGATCGTCTCTTAGATAGCAATTCTCGAAGATCACTTTGACTTTCTTGCCCGCCTCATGCACAGCTTCGATCACGGCGCCGACATCGCCGCGGACATAGTCCCAGTCTCCGCTCAAGACCTTGCTGATGTTGACCACCATGTCCAACTCCTCGCCTCCGTCGGCGAGCGCGCGCCGGGCTTCCGCCACTTTGACGGCGGTGGTGTGCCCACCATGCGGGAAGCCGATGGTGGTGCTGGCCTTCACCGAACTGCCCGCCAACGACTCCGCGCAGCGTTTCAGGTAATACGGCAGGATGCAGACACTGGCCACGTTGTAGGCAAGCGCGAGTTGAATGCCCTGGTCGAGATCGTCGCGCGTCAATGTGGGATTCAGCAGCGAGTGATCGATCATCTTCGCAATGTCTAGGTAGGTGTAATTCATGGTTGGTGTCACCCCTTCAGTCTGTATCAAATTTCGCCGCGCCGCATGGCAAGAGCGATGCCGCCCCAGATGCCGGCCTTGTCGCCGAGCAGGGATCGCTCGACGCGCACGTCGTCAGGCGGGAACATTCGCACGCGCTGGCGAATCTCGTCGCGCACGGTATCGGTCAGAAGATTGCCGATGGCGGCGACTCCCCCGCCGAGCGCCACCAGTTCAGGATGCAGAGCCGTCACCAGGTTGGCTGCGCCGATCCCAAGATAGCGGGCGGCGCGAACGATGGCGTCGCGCACTGTGACCTCACCGTCTGCCGCCGCCATGGCCATCTCTTTCGGGCCGATGGCGGAGGCTTCCCCGCGCACGATCTCAAAAAGTTTCGGAGCCAGGCCGCTCTTCATCAATCGCACACCCTCCGCGGTAATTGCCGGACCGCTGGCGAGGGTTTCGAGGCACCCGCGATTTCCACATCCGCAGAGCAATCCGTCCGTGACCACGGTCTGATGGCCGAGCTCTCCCGCGGCTCCCAAGGGTCCGAGCCGCAGCTTTCCATCCACCACGACTCCGCCTCCTACGCCCGTACCCAGAGTGAAGAACAGCATCGTTGCCACCGAACGGCCGTGGCCGAACACCAGTTCACCTAGTGTTGCCGCGCGCGCGTCGTTCAGGAGAAACACGGGGCAGCCTATCTGCTGCGCGAGCGTCGCGGCCACCGGAACATCGCGCCACTGCGTGGGAAAATTCGGGAGAAAGCGCGTGCGCACACGTTCGACATCCAGCAAACCCGGCACGCCCATCCCCAATGCCAGCGGCGTTCCGCGCGTCTCCGCGGCCAATTCTTTGACAAGTTCGCCGATGCGCGCCAGGACGGCCGGCGGCCCTTCGTTGGATTGCGTGGGAATGGACCGTTCCGCAATGAGGCGACCGTCCGCCGACGCCAGCGCACAGGCAACCGTGGTGCCGCCGAGATCGACGCTGGCGAACATGGACGGCAGGTTCTACCCGGCCCCGCCGCCGGCTTCCGAGACGCCACGGTCGATCCAGGTTCCCTTGATGAAATCGCGGTTCATGCGCGCGATGACTTCGAGCTTGATCTCTTTGGGGCAAACGGCTTCGCACTCGCCGATGTTGGTGCAGCTTCCAAAGCCTTCGGCCGCGGCCCGCGCCACCATGCGCATGGCGCGATCGTATCGTTCGGGCTGTCCCTGTGGCAGCGCGCCCAGGTGAGTGATCTTCGCGGCGGTGAAAAGGGAAGCGGATGCATTCGGGCATGCAGCCACGCACGCGCCACAGCCAATGCACGCGGCGGCATCCATCGCGAGATCGGCATTTTGCTTGGGGACAAGGATCGCATTGCCGTCGGGAGCGCTGCCCGCGGGTATGGAAATGTAGCCGCCGGCGGCGATCACGCGGTCGAAGGCGCCACGATCGACAATCAAGTCCTTGACCACGGGGAATGCCCGCGCGCGCCAGGGCTCGAGATAGAGCACGTCGCCGTCCTTGAATTTGCGCATGTGGAGTTGGCAGACGGTGGTGCCGCGGCGCGGACCGTGCGCCACGCCATTGATCACGAAGCCGCACATGCCGCAAATGCCCTCGCGGCAATCGCTGTCAAACGCGATGGGATCTTCGCCCTTCACTGTCAGCTCTTCGTTCAGCACGTCCAGCATTTCCAAAAATGACATGTCGGGGTTCACATTCCGGGCCTCATACTGGATCATTCGGCCGGATGCCGTCGCGTTCTTTTGCCGCCAGACGTGTAGCGTGAGGCGCATCCTATTTGTAGCTCCTCTGCGTAGGATGAACGTACTCGAACTGTAGCGGTTCCTTGTGCAGCGCCGGCGGCCGATCGAGTCCCTGAAATTCCCAGGCGGCGGCGTACGAATAATGTTCGTCATCCCGCTGCGCTTCACCGTCCGGCGTCTGGTACTCTTCGCGGAAATGGCCACCGCACGATTCATTGCGCTGGAGCGCGTCGATGCACATCAGTTCCGCCAACTCCAAAAAATCGGACACGCGCCCGGCGTGCTCTAGCGCCTGGTTCAACTCCTTGTCGCTGCCCAGCACATCCACATTGGCCCAGAATTCTTCGCGCAGATCGCGGATCTTGCCCGCTGCGACCTGCAGGCCCGTCGCCGTGCGCGACATGCCGCAATCGTCCCACAGCAGCTTTCCCAGCTCGCGATGAAAAGAGGTAACCGTACGTTTACCTCTGATGGCGAGCAACTGCGTGGTCATCGCCGTGACTTCGGCCTCTTCCCGCTTGAACTCTGCGTAATCCGGCTGCACCTTTTCAAGTTTGGTACTCGCCAGATAATTTCCAATGGTGTAGGGCAGGATGAAGTACCCGTCGGCCAGGCCTTGCATCAGCGCGCTGGCGCCCAGGCGGTTGGCGCCGTGATCGGAGAAATTGGCTTCACCGGCGACGAACAGGCCGGGAATCGTGCTCATCAACTGGTAGTCCACCCACAGCCCGCCCATGGTGTAGTGAATCGCCGGGTAAATGCGCATGGGGACTTTGTAGGGATCCTCGCCGGTGATGCGCTCGTACATGTCGAACAAATTGCCGTAGCGCTCGCGAATTCCGCCGGCGCCAAGACGCTGGATGGCGTCCGAAAAATCCAGGTACACGCCCAAGCCGGTTTCGCCGACGCCGCGCCCCTCATCGCACACGGCCTTGGCGTTGCGTGAGGCGACGTCGCGAGGCACCAGGTTGCCAAAACTCGGATAGCGCCGCTCCAGATAGTAGTCGCGATCTTCTTCGGGGATTTGATCGGGTGTCCGCTTGTCCCCGCGCTGTTTCGGCACCCAGATTCGGCCATCGTTCCGCAACGATTCGCTCATCAGCGTGAGCTTGGACTGATATTCGCCGGAGACCGGGATGCAGGTTGGGTGAATCTGAGTGAAACACGGATTGGCAAAGGCCGCTCCGTGCTTGTAGGCGCGCCAGATGGCCGTGCAATTGGAGCCGCGCGCGTTGGTGGAAAGATTGTAGACGTTGCCGTAGCCGCCCGTGGCCAGCACCACCGCGTCGGCCGCGTGCGATTCAATTTTTCCAGTGATCAGGTTGCGCGTGACAATGCCGCGCGCTTTGCCTTCGACCAGCACCAGGCTCAGCATTTCGGTTCGCGGGAACATTTGAACTTTGCCCGCTCCCACCTGCCGCTCGAGCGCCTGGTAGGCGCCCAACAGCAACTGCTGTCCTGTCTGCCCGCGCGCATAGAAGGTGCGTGAGACCTGCGCGCCGCCGAACGAGCGGTTCGCCAGAGTCCCACAATACTCGCGCGCGAAAGGAACGCCCTGCGCCACACACTGGTCGATGATGTTGACGCTGATTTGCGCGAGGCGATAAACGTTGGCTTCGCGCGAGCGGAAGTCACCACCTTTTACGGTGTCGTAGAACAGCCGGAAGATGCTGTCGCCGTCGTTCTGATAATTCTTGGCTGCGTTAATTCCGCCTTGCGCAGCGATGGAGTGCGCGCGTCGCGGGCTGTCCTGAAAACAGAAGCACTGGATGTTGTAGCCCAGCTCGGCGAGAGTGGCGGCGGCCGAGGCGCCGGCCAGCCCTGAGCCCACCACGATAATGTTGTACTTTCGCTTGTTCGCCGGGTTGACCAGTTTCATCTCGAATCTGGCTCTGTCCCAGGCGCTCTCAATCGGCCCCGAAGGGACGTTCGCGTTGAGTTCCATTAGAGGTTCGAGCCCACCAGTCCCGTCATCACCGCAATCGGAATGGAAATAAAACCCGCCGCTATCAGAATGGCCACCCAGGCCGCCACGCGCTTGATCATCGGCGTGTACCGTGGATGGCTGAAGCCGACCGTCTGGAAAATGCTCCACAATCCGTGATAGAGGTGCATACCCAGCAGGATCATCCCTACGATGTAGAACGCCGACACCGGAAGACGGCGGAAGCTGTAGACCAGGTTCTCGTACGCGCGCAGCTCGCGGAACTGCGCGGTGCTGGCTGCGCCAGTGGTGAGGTCCAGAATGTGGTAAACGGCAAAGGCGGCAATCATCGCGCCGCTCCAGATCATGGAGCGCGATGCCAGACTCGATTCGATGGCCTCCTTCTTCACGTAGCCGGTGGGCCGGGCGTCCAGTTTGAGCTTTTGCAGTTGCAGGGACGCAGTAATGTGCAGGACCACGCAGGCCACCAGCAGCGCGCGCACCGACCACAGCAGCACGGGCATGGAATGCAGGAAGGCTGCGTACTTGTCCATCTGTTCGGCGCCGAGATACACCTGCATGTTCCCGGCGAGGTGCCCCACCAGATAGCCGAACAGGACCACGCCAGTAACGGCCATCACGGCTTTCTTTCCGATGGATGCCTGGTAAAACCGGATCGCTTTGTGCAGATGACTGTCGATCGCGATTGAGCTCATTCCAAATTCCTCAAATGCCGAGCAAAGATCGAGCGCATTACGCGCTCGGGCAAATTCAACTGTGCATGCTGAAATTCCAGTATACAATCCAGGTTGATTCGCGCGCATTCACGGCTCTCTTATAATAGTTGCAATGTCTTCGCCAGCCGCGGAGCTAGCTCCGCCCGAAGTGATCTCGAAATACGAGCCGGTCATCGGCCTGGAAGTGCACGTGCAATTGGCAACAGCGAGCAAGATCTTCTGCGGCTGTCCCAACGGTTTTGGCGCGCCGCCCAATACCAATGTCTGCCCGGTGTGCCTGGGCCTCCCGGGGGCGCTGCCCGTGCTGAGCCGGGACGCGGTGGAGATGGCTATTCGCGCCGGGATCGCGCTCAACTGCACCATACGCCCGGTGTCGCGGTTGGCCCGCAAGAACTACTTTTATCCGGACCTGCCCAAGGGTTATCAGATCTCGCAGTACGACGAACCGATCGCCGAGCATGGCTGGGTGGACGTCTCGGTGAATGATACAAAGCGCCGCATCGGCATCACGCGCGTCCACATGGAGGACGACGCCGGCAAGAGCATTCATGAGGGCTTCAGCGACTCCGACCGCTACTCGTACGTGGATCTCAATCGTTGCGGCACGCCGTTGATTGAAATCGTCACCGAGCCGGACATGCGGAGTTCAGAGGAGGCCTACGCGTTCCTGACCGAACTCAAGCAAGTGATGCAGTTCGTTGAAGTGTCGGCCTGCGATATGGAGAAAGGCCAACTGCGTTGCGACGCCAACGTATCGGTGCGGCTGAAGGGCGCGGAGAAGTTCGGGACCAAAGCCGAAGTCAAGAACCTGAACTCGTTCCGGTTTTTGAAGATGGCGCTGGATTACGAGATTGCGCGACAGGTTTCGGTGATCGAGGCCGGCGGGCGGATCGAACAGGAAACAAGACTGTATAACGTTGCCAGCGGCGAGACCGTGGGAATGCGTAGCAAGGAGCACGCGCACGACTACCGTTATTTTCCCGAGCCGGACCTGGTGCCGCTGCGCGTGAGCGACGAGTGGCGCGAGCGAGTGCGCGCGCAGATGCCGGAGCTGGCGGCCACGAAGCGCGAGCGGTTCATGGCCGGCTACAAACTGACGGAGTATGACGCGGACTGGCTGACGGCTGACCGCGCGGTGAGCGAGTATTTTGAAGGCACGGCTGCTGCTGCCGGGGACCCGAAGGCCGCGGCCAACTGGGTGATGGGCGATTTGGCTGCGGCGTTGAAGGCGGCAGGCAAACCGATCGCCGAATCGCCGGTAACGGCTGAGCATCTGGGTGAGCTCATTCGATTGAAAGCGAAGGGTGGTATAACCGGCAAACAGGCAAAGGAAGTTTTTGCCAAGATGTTCGCGACGGGTGACTCTCCCGCGGCCATCGTCGAGCGCGAGGGAATGAAGTCAGTCAGCGACTCGGGCGAACTGGAGAAGATCATCGATGACGTGATCGCCGCCAGCACCAAGCAAGTGGAACAATATCGCGGCGGGAAAAGCACGGTGCTTGGCTTCTTCGTCGGACAGGTTATGAAAGCTTCGCGCGGTCAGGCGAATCCGGCCGCCGTGAATGAGTTGCTGAGGAAAAAACTGGGGTAAGGTCCGTCGCCGATTCGGCGCGACGCACAAGCTGGTTTCGTTATACGCTGTTACTTTACCTCTGATCCGGTCATCCAAGGGAGACTCTCATTGTGAAATGGTTTGATTACGCCGCCCCTTCGTCTGTGGCCGAGGCTATCGGGTTGTTGACGGCCCATCCGAGCGCACGATTGCTCGCCGGTGGCACGGACTTGCTGGTGCAAATCCGCGCCGGCCGCAAGGAAACAGACCTCGTCGTGGATGCCAAGCACGTCCCCGAACTGAATGCTATCCATTACGATCCGGCCGTCGGTCTGACTTTGGGATCCGCGGTCCCGTGCTATCGCATATACCGAGATCAGGCTGTTGCCCGCGCCTATCCGGCACTCGCCGAAGTTGCTTCGCTGATCGGCGGCACGCAGATTCAGGGCCGGGCATCCATCGGCGGCAATCTTTGCAACGCCGCGCCCAGCGCCGATTCCGTGCCGCTGCTGATTGCGCTCGGCGCCACTTGCCGCGTTGCCGGGCCGCGCGGTTCACGTGACGTGGCCGTGGAAAATTTTTGCACGGGACCAGGCCGAACCGTTCTCCAACCCGGCGAATTGCTGGTGTCGCTGCACCTGCCGCCACGCCCGCCGCATTCCGGGGCACGATACTTACGTTTCATTCCCCGAAACGAAATGGACATTGCGGTGGCCGGCGCGGGCGTTGAAGTGATCCTGGAGAACGGAAGGTTCCGGTCGGCGCGTGTCGCGCTGTCCGCGGTTGCACCCACGCCGCTCTATGTGCGCGAAGCGGGCGAAGCGCTAGCCGGCAGTCCGGTGGATGAGTCCAGCATCGCCGTGGCAGCGGAAATCGCGCGCAAGAGCGCCAGGCCCATCACGGACATGCGCGGCACCGCCGATTACCGCAGCCATCTGTGCGCGGTCCTGACGCGGCGCGCGCTCGAGGCCGCGGTGGCGAGAGCCAGGGAGAGGAATTAGCACATGCACGCCACCGTTCGCGTTCAAACCACTATCAACGGAGATCCGCAGGAATTTCTGTGCGAGCCGCGCCAGAGCCTGCTCGAATGCCTGCGCGACATTCTCGGCCTGACCGGCACCAAGGAGGGCTGCAACGACGGCAACTGCGGCGCCTGCACGGTCATATTGGACGGCCGCGTGGTGAACTCGTGCCTGGTGCTGGGCGTCGAAGCCGAGGGCTGCCAGATCACGACTGTTGAAGGCATGGCCAAGGGCAATGAACTGCATCCGCTGCAACGGTCGTTCCTGGAAAACGCCGCGCTGCAGTGCGGCATCTGTACGCCTGGCTTCCTGGTGGCCGCGAAGGCGCTGCTCGATCAGCAGCCCAATCCCAGTGAGGACGAGATTCGTTTGTGGCTGGCCAACAATCTTTGCCGTTGTACCGGATATGACAAGATCATCCGCGCGGTGAAGCAGGCGGCGGTCGAGATGCAGGAGGTGAACGCATGAAGACCCAGGAATATACCGTCATCGGTACGCGTCCGATCCGCCACGATGGCGTGGACAAGGTGACCGGCCGCGCCCTGTATGGCGCCGATTTCCAAATGGCCGGATTGCTTTTCGGCCACATCCTGCGCAGCCCGCACGCGCACGCCCGCATCCGCCGCATCGATACGAGCAAAGCCGAGCAACTCCCCGGAGTGAAGGCGGTCGTGACCGCCGATGACTTCCCACAAGTCGCGGAACGCATGGTCGATCTCGGCGAGGGAGACACGCCGCTCAGTTACGCGCGCGGAAACGTTCTGGCTAAAGGGAAGGCGCTTTACCAGGGTCACGCCATCGCCGCTGTCGCCGCCACTAGCGTTCACGTGGCCGAAGAAGCCGCGGGATTGATCGAAGTGGACTACGAAGTTCTGCCGTGTGTCCTGACCGCGCCGGAAGCCATGCGCGATAACGCGCCCATTCTCCACGACGACCTCAAGACCAAAGAGCTCGGCGAACAGACCGAGCGTGTCAGCAACGTTGCCGAGCACTTCAGATATGCGATGGGCGATCTCGACGCAGGCTTGGCGCAGGCGGATGTGATCGTTGAGCGCGAGTTCCACACGGCAACGGTGCACCAAGGTTACATCGAACCGCATAATGCCACGGCGCTGTGGAATAACGACGGCCGCATTCTGGTGTGGTGCAGCACGCAGGGCGCGTTCGTGGTGCGCGACGTAACGGCGTGCCTGCTGGACGTTCCCGCATCGCGCGTCAGAGTCACCCCCATGGAGATCGGCGGCGGTTTCGGCGGCAAGATCCCGGTTTATCTGGAGCCGGTGGCCGCGCTGCTTTCGAAGAAAACCGGTAAGCCGGTGAAGCTTGTCATGTCGCGCAAGGACGTTTTCGAGGGCTCAGGGCCCACGCCGGGTTCCTACATCAAGGTAAAGATCGGCGCGCGAAAGGACGGACGAATCACCGCCGCCCAAGCCTACCTGGCTTACGAAGCCGGCGCCTATCCGGGCGCGATGGTGGCCCCGGGCGCGATGTGCGTGTTCGCCGCTTACGACATTTCCAACGTCGTTATCGACGGTTTCGACGTGGTGGTGAACAAACCGAGCACCGCCGCTTACCGCGCTCCGGGCGCAACCAATGCGGCTTTTGCGACTGAGTCTGTTGTGGACGAGGTCGCGGAAAAGCTGGGCATGGATCCCCTCGACTTCCGCCTGAAAAACGCGGCGAAGGAAGGAACCAGGCGAGCGGATGGGCCGAAGTATCGCCGCGTCGGCTGCGTGGAAGTGATCGAAGCCATGAAAAACCACCCGCACTACTCGGCGCCACTGGGCGGGCCTCATCGCGGAAGAGGCGTCGCCATCGGCTTCTGGTTTAACGTCGGCCTGCCCTCGAGTTGCACCATCAGCGTGAGCGCCGACGGAACGGTGAACCTTGTGGAAGGATCGACTGATATTGGCGGCACGCGCACGTCGATAGCTATGCAAGCTGCGGAGGTCCTGGGAATTTCCGCCGAAGCGGTGCGTCCGACCGTTGTAGATACGGACTCAGTAGGTTTCACCGCAGTAACTGGCGGCAGCCGTACGACCTTTGCGACGGGCTGGGCCGCCTACGAAGCCGCGCAAGACATTTTGCGACAGATGAAGGAACGTGCCGCAAAGATATGGGAGACAGATGCGGCATCTGTCGCAGTGGAGCGAGGCGTGTTCCGCTCGGGCGAGAGGTCGATGACGTTTCAGGAACTGGCGGGACGTCTGGATCAAACCGGCGGGCCGGTGGTGGGCCGTGGCGCGGTGAATCCGCGTGGTGTGGGCGGATCTTTCTCCGGCTGCATCGCGGATGTCGAGGTCGATCCCGAGACCGGCAAGGTGACGATCCTACGTTTCACGTCGGCGCAAGACGCCGGGAAAGCCATTCACCCCAGCTACGTCGAGGGGCAGATGCAGGGCGGCAGCGTGCAAGGCATCGGATGGGCGCTGAACGAAGAATATTACATGAGCGACGGCGGTTCGATGATGAACTCCAGCCTGCTGGATTACAGAATGCCTACGGCGCTGGATTTGCCGATGATCGATACGGCGATCGTCGAAGTTCCAAATCCCGGGCATCCGTTTGGCGCGCGCGGAGTTGGGGAGGCCAATATCGTGCCGCCGCCGGGCGCCATCGCCAACGCTATTTACCGCGCGGCCGGAGTGCGCATGAACCGGCTGCCCATGAATCCGCCGGCCATCATGCAGGCGATTTGGAGCCAAAGGGATTGAGCTTGCCCACGGTCTACATCCCGGCGCTGCTACGGACGCTCACCGGCGGAAGAGCCAGCGTCGAGGTCGAGGGGGCCACCGTGCGGCAGGTAATCGATAATCTCGAGCAGGCTTGGCCCGGAGTGCGCGAACGGCTGTTGGATGAAGGCAAGTTGCGTCCCAATATTTCCGTAGCTGTGGATGGCGAGGTCACTCCGATGGGACTGATCGAGGCAGTCGGGCCGGCAAGCGAAGTGCATTTCATCGCCGCGATCAAGGGCGGCGTTTCAGCGCCGAATCCTTACCAGCGTTTATAGAACGTCAGGACGTAGTGTCTGCCGTCGCGGTCAAACTCAGTAATGAGTTTGCCGTCGGGATTCAGGCGGCCCATGGCCCGCAGGTCGGAGAACCTCAGGACTCCTCGCCGGATATGCCAGGCGCCCTTCTCGCGTCCCCACTCGTACGTATGATCGGGGTTGAGGTGGAGCGCAGGCTCCGAGGTGCAGGAGCGAGCGGCATATACCCCTGCATTCACCGACGAGCACACCCAAGCGCCGGCGATGGAGTCGCCCATTCGGCTCATCGCGTAAATCGAAGCGATCAGGCACCCTAACATCAACAGGCTACGCACAAGGCCCCCTATGATGTCTTATCGGCGCTGCTCGTGGCTTTTTGAAAGCTGTGCTACATTCTCGCCAAGGCTGCCATGGAACTGATCCGCACTCTGCTTGACCGGCAAGATATTGTCGAACCGCCCGTGTTGCCCGAAGAGCTACGGACGCTTTACGGCGGCGATCTTCACTTTTCCGCATCCGGGGACGGGCGCCCTTATGTCATGGGAAACTTCGTGAGCACGCTGGATGGCGTGGTCAGCTTTGCCGCGCCAGGAAAAGCGGGGGGCGGGAATATCAGCGGCTTCAATGCCGGCGACCGCTTCATCATGGGGCTGCTGCGGGCGTCAGCCGACGCGGTGATCGTGGGCGCGGCCACCCTGGCGGAGGTCAGCCAATCGCATCTGTTTGCCGCTGCATATATTTACCGGGCCGCCAGCGACGCATACGCGCGATACCGCAGCGAGATCCTGCACAAGCCGCAGTTTCCCTTGACCGTTGTCGTCAGCGGCACAGGGAATGTCGATCTGGGGAGAGCGGTCTTCCGAACTCCCGAAGTACGAACGGTGCTCCTCACCACGGAAGAGGGTGGCGCACGCCTGGCCGCCGCAGGGGCCGCATCACTTCCGTGGACCGCGGTGCGCGTCATGAAGGCGGCCGGATCGCGGCTGGACGCCGGCGCTATGCTGGAACTGCTTTGGCGAGAATTCGG
>Ga0335079_10004977_pt1 | contig 15274 bp, 14 predicted proteins | sample Lox_Sample_33_FD_206719 | JGI IMG/M metagenome (GOLD analysis project Ga0335079, IMG submission 206719) | Soil microbial communities from Loxahatchee National Wildlife Refuge, Florida, United States - Lox_Sample_3.3 | ecosystem: Environmental > Terrestrial > Soil > Wetlands | place: USA...
GGTTCAGAATCGTCCCACCCACCGTTGAGCAGTTTCGAGAGGCATCAGTTTAAGGGGTCAAATCTTTTGTTGACTAATTCTTAAATTACAGGAATTGGGGTCGGATCAATATTTAATTTCGGCTCCCCTCCGCCCTCGCGCGCGGGGAGCGGTGAGTGAAGAGGGGGCGGGCGAAGCAGGGGAGCATAGCGAAGTGGAGGTTCCTGTGACCGTGGGCGAAGTCTAAATGAGAACGAATCGGCTGGAGGCGTTCAGCGATGCTGTCATCGCCGTCATCATCACCATCATGGTGTTGGAGATGAAAGTCCCCCACGGCGTGGACACGGCGGTCCTGGTGCCGGTCATCCCGGTATTCCTGAGCTATGTCCTGAGCTATGTCTACCTCGGTATTTATTGGAACAACCATCACCACATGCTGCATCTGTGTCAAAAGGTCACGGGGCCGATTCTGTGGGCCAATTTGCATCTCTTGTTCTGGCTGTCTCTGATCCCGTTCTCGACAGGCTGGATGGGTGAGAACCACTTCGCCTCCGCACCGGCAGCGCTCTATGGATTCGTGCTCCTGATGGCGGCGATCGCCTACTGGATATTGCAACAGCTGATCATTGCGTCGCAGGGCCCCGACTCATTACTCAAGACGGCGGTCGGGGGGGATTGGAAGGGCAAGCTGTCGCCCGTTTTGTACGCCGTCGGCATTCTTCTGGCATACCGGTGGCAATGGGTTTCCTTGAGCCTCTACGTTTTCACGGCACTCCTCTGGCTCATACCGGATCGACGAATTGAAAACGTGCTGAAAAATGTGGAAACCTATAAAGGGGTCTAAAGGAGCGAGCGACACCCACCCTGAAGAAAGCGACAACGGCCATGAAGAAGACGAAGAGCGGCTCGAAGGAAGGAACAGGAGGAGACTCTCCCTCCCGGCTGATCGATGCGCGAATCAAGGAGCTGGGGGATTGGCGTAAGAATTGGGGTCAGAGTACAAATTAAATCCGGCTCCCCTCCGGCCTCGCGCGCGGGGGCGGGATGGAGGCGGAGAGGGGCTCGCGTCGAAGAGCGGGCGCCCGTCAAGACGAGCTTCCCCGTCTACTGACTCATCAGTTCGATCGCCGTGAGATCCGACTCGTCCTCGATTTCACCGAGGCAGCTTAGGCAGGTGAAGGGGAATCCGGTGGGAAGGTCCGGCATAACGGTATCCGGCCGCTCGACCGCGGTCTCGCCGCAGTCCTTGTGGATATAAAGCGTCATAACGGCTTCCTCCTCTTAGGGTGTGGCTGGACCCAGTATGGACCCTGTCGCGGGCTTAAGCAATAGAGGACTCAAGTTGGATGAAGGCCGGCTTGGCGGAGGTGGGCCGGGTCGGACCTGGAGAAATTTTAGCTTCCCTCCGCACTCGCGCGCGGGGGCCGAAGCGGCGGCGGGAGGCTCCGGCGCCTCGACGGCGGATTGACAGACGTTCTTGTCTGGGCTATCTTTTCCGGTAGGCGGAGGGATCTTAAAAAACGAGGGTAAACCTGATCATGGAAGGAGACGCGCCATGGTTACAGAAACCGCGCCGATCGAGGTAAGCCGCCACAAGTGCCTCATCTACGACGGCCATCCTTCGGAGCAGCTTCCGGTCATCGTGCCCCTTTTGATGGACGGGCTGCGGGAAAACCTGCGCTGCCTTTACCTGGGGAATCCCGAGATGGTCGGGATGATCGATTCGGCTCTGGCGACGAAGGGCGTGGACACCGCCCGGGAGACGCAGCGGGGAGCGCTCGTTCTTTCCTCGGACCGGGGTCACCTGAAGGGAGGGGGGTTCGACCCGCACGGGATGGTCGCCATGCTCCGACAAATCATCGATGACGCCGTGCGGGACGGCTTTAAAGGCCTGTGCGCAACGGGCGACATGATGTGGGAGCTAGGCAACGACAGGAATTTTGAGCGGCTTCTCGAGTACGAAGCGCTCCTCGAACAGGTGTTTCGCGAAAAGCCGCTCCAGGGTATTTGCCAATATCGCCGCGATACCGTTCCCGCGCAAGCGGTCCGGGATGCTCTCCTGACGCACCGGAGCACCTACATCGGCCACGTGCTGAACCGGGACAATCTATTCTATGTGCCTCCCGAGCTGCTCCTGGAAAGCCGCGACGGCTCAAGCCGAGACAAGCAGGGAGAATGGATGTGCCAACAGATCATCCGGATCTTGAACGCGGAGCGCAATCGCGACCAGGCGCTGGCGGCCTTGAGCGAAAGCGAAGCCCGGCAGCGCCTTCTAGCGGAGGAGTTGGCGGAGGCCAACCGGGACCTGGAGCGCAGAATCAGGGCTCGCACGGCCCAGCTGGAGGCGGTGAATAAGGATCTGGAGGCTTTTTCCTACTCCGTTTCCCACGACCTGCGGGCGCCCCTGCGGCACGTGGACGGTTTCGGCCAGATGCTGCTTGAGGATTACGGAGAAAAACTGGACGAGGGCGGCCGGGACGTCATCCAACGCGTCCGAAGCGCCACCCGGCACATGGGCGAGCTCATCGACGGCATGCTGCAGTTGTCCCGCTTGAGCCGGAAGGATCTGCAACGGGAAGCGGTGGACCTGACGCGGCTCGCCCGGGAGGTCGAGCGGGACCTTCGCGGCCTGGCGCCCGACCGTCGGGTGGACGTGGCGGTGGCGGAGGGCCTTTCCTGCGTCGGCGATCCGACGCTGCTGCGGGCGGCTCTGGCCAACCTCATCGGCAACGCGTGGAAATTCACATCGAAACGGGATGAGGCCCGTATCGAGGTCGGAAAATCAGGCGAGGAAGACGGCGCCCCCGTCTTTTTCGTCCTGGACAACGGGGCGGGATTCAATATGGAATACGCGGAAAAATTGTTCGGCGTTTTCCAGCGGCTGCACTCCCAGGAGGAATTCCCCGGGACCGGCGTGGGCCTCGCGACCGTCCAGAGAATCATCCGAAAGCATGGCGGCCGGATTTGGGCGAAGAGCCGTCCGAACGAAGGCGCCGTCTTCTACTTTACCCTGCCGCATTCCGAATTCCCGGAACCCGCTTTTTCAGCCCCGTAGGGGAGACCCTGTTCCGCAATGAGGCTGTCGGACGGAAAGGGCGTTTCTCATGCCGGATTCCGACGCTTGTCGTTCCGGGGGGAACGGGGTCAGCTCTTGAATGATCCGTTGGGCTCCCCTCCATCCTCGCGCGCGGCGGGCGGCGATGGGAAGCGATGCGGACAAGTGGGAACTGAAGGGGAAGGGAGGGAAGGCCTTTTACTTGGTTTTCTGCTCGCCGGCAGCCTCCACCTGCTGCTTTTCAGACTTATGCCAACCGGAATCGGGATTGTATTCCTTCATGGCTTTGGCGAGAACATCGGTCTTCTCGCCGAGGTCCTTCTCGTACACGACTCCGTCCGCGTTAACGATGAATGTCATCACGCCGGACGACCTGTATTCCGCCGGATAGGCCACGAAAGCGACACCCCCGGTCATTTTGCCGTTTACGATGTAACTTTTCGCGCCGCCCGTTCCATTTTTCCCCTGGCGGGTTAGGATGCGGTAATCGTAACCGCGGTAAGGAGTCGGAGCGCCTTCTTGGCTCTTGGCATAGCCCTCGGCAAAAGCCGAGGCCACCTGCGGCCCGATGGGGCTCTGGGGTTCGCCGTCGGCCGCTTTCCAATAAAGGCCGTTGTGCCGCCCTTCATCACTGAAGATTTTCCGGGCGTACCCGTTGTGCTGTTTGGCGTAGTATTCCTTCTCCGCCGCCACGAGCTCCTGGCAAACCCGAATGGCCGACATTTCATTCCGGCCGATTCGCCTGTACAAGATTTCTTTCTTGCCCGCCTCGGTGTCGAAATACCACGAATGGTTTTTGTTCACGAGCGGTATGGGCGTGGGCCAATTCTCCGCGCCGATATACAGGGTGGTGGTTCCGTCCGGCTCGTCCACCAGACGGTGCATTTCCTGGTATCTCCGTACGAAATTGGCGCGGCTCTGGGCGTCCTCGGTTTCGTTTCCCATCGAGACGATTTGCTTTTCGTCCGGTCCCAGGATTTCGAGCATCGCTTTTTCGTCGTTATTCTGCGCGGCCGCGACGAGTGCGTTGCTCGCCTCCTCCGCCGATGAAAATGTTTTCTGGCCCTGTTGCTGCGCCATGGAACGGGCGGGAAAGCCCGCCGTCAAAAGGATGGCGACCGCGGCTAATTTAGGAAGATGGGACCAAAAACAGTTGCCGACATTCCGCATCGCTCGCCGCATAGGGATTCTCTCCGTTTCTAAATTTCACAATCGGCTTGGAACACCACGAAGCCTCGATTACCGACGCCCGCCCCCGCCGCGCGCTCCGCCGCCCCCGCCACGCGCTCCGCCGCCCAGGCTGGCGCTTCCGCGTGAAGAAAAGCTCCTTGTCTGTCCGCCATGGTCGTAACCGCTGAATGCGCCCGAGCGGGTGCCGTTCTGGCCGTGGGGTTCAGCGTATCCTCGAGCAGCCTTGTTGTCTCCGCCGAACGGATGGGTCGTTGCGCCGGGATGGTTGAATAATCTGCCGCCCCCGCCGGCAGGCCCGCCCCCTGCGGGAGGGCCGGGACGAGGTCCGACGTGCGGGCGTGCTCCTCGGTAGTAAGCGCCCCGGTTGTAAAATGTGGTGCTCCGGGAGAAGTACCTGCCGTGGTTATGAGTTATGCCGTGGTTGTGCCAATCGCATCCCCAATGAGGCCAGCCCCATTCATAAACCGCGAAGAAGCCGATTCCGAGGCCGATTCCGAACGAGAGGTACGGGCCTCCATACCAGATTCCGGGATACGGATACCACCCCGGCCACGGCACGACGGGTTCTCCGTAAACCAACCACGGATCATACGCGGGGATGTAAACCACATCGGGGTCGGCCGGCTCGACGATGATCGTCGAGCCTTCCGCCGTTACGGTTTGCTGCGGCGTGCTCTTGAAATCGCCGGTTTCTTGCGCTCGCCGGCGCATCACCTGCACGGCATCCATCACATCCGGTTCCTGGTTGTAGTAGGCGTCGCCCAGAGAGGACGTCCAGGAGAGATTCTTGTCCATGTTTCCAAGGACGGATGGAAACGCAACGAGCGCCTTGACGCTCGGGTCCCAGGGTTGTTGGTCCACGGCGTGACCCAACGCTTCGCCCTTCAAATCAGGATGCGCCTGCACCCATCGGTCGGCTTCGACAACTTGCTCGGGAAACGTGGACGCCGCCAGGATCTGCGCCACAAGCGAATCCGGATACAGCGCAATCGGCGCGACCAATTGCTGCAACTGCTCGGGAGCCTGTTGCGCGTAACGCGGCGCCTGCGCGGCCTGGGGCGGCTCTTGCGGGTCTTGATAGGCCGACAGGTACTGAGGCCAGGTCGCGAACAACACAGCCAGCGACAACAGGGACACCCAATGCCGCTTGCCCGATCGAGGCCTTGAGAACTCTGCGGTATGTCCGAAAATGTTCATGTTCTTGAACCTCGCGGTGGGGGAGTCCATTGCCGCCTCTATTCCGGACAGGTACAGGCTGTATTCGGCTCGCCGTTGTCCGACGCCCGCCACGACCCGATGACGCATATCGTATTTTCAGTTTGGGCTTTCTTCCGTTCACGTGTCAAGAAATAAATCGCGGGGCTAAGGTCAAAGGGATTCTTCGACCCGAAGGGTGAGAAGAATCTTATTCGCTCGCTGACGCTCGCTATGCGGGTTCAGAGCATTGGAGCGGTAGACAATGGAACATTGGATACCGCTGAAACGGGAGGTCAGCTCTTGAATGATCCGTTGGGCTCCCCTCCGGGAAGAGCTTGTCATGCAGATTTCACATACAAATTGATACACTTTCTTCGTTGCAATGCCTGTTGCGGCGGCCCTATAATAATGGCAGGCGAGCGCACTGAATAACCCCACGAGGGCGCCATGTTTTCACGAATCCCCGTTATTGGCTTTTTGATTCTATGTTCCATCCCGATATCGCTTCCCGCCCATTCGGCCGCCCAAATCTACTCCTGGCAAGATGCAAGCGGGGTCGTCACGTTCAGTGACGATCCTGCGCATGCTCCGAGCGACGCCCGGGTAAGCGTTTTTTCAAGCGGGGATTCGGAGCCGCAGGCCGCGGCCGGGACGGGTTTGACGGAGACGGCCGCCGCGGAAATACCGGAACGGCCTTCGAGGATTGCGACGCAGGGGGAATTTGCCCTCCAACTGGTCCGGGAACTTGGCTTGGGCAACCTGTCCGACGCCGCGGAGGCGGCCGACATGCTCACGAGCGTTCGGATCGCACCGCAGCTCGGCCGCTGGGAGCTGGATCAAGCGATGACTCCGGAGCTCTCGGCCCGGCTCCGCACCCTCACCGTGGCGGCCGCCGAGAGAGGGTGGATCACGATTACCTCCGATCAGGCCTTGCTCGCCTTCGACACGGCCGCGGCTCTGCTCGATGCGCCTGCTCCCGCCCCCGCGGATCCGGAAAGCCCCGAGTCCCCTTATCCGACGCTGGAGGCCCCTCCCGAGGTGTATCTCTACCCGCCGCCTCCGGAGTTTTATCCGTATTATATCTGGACGCCTGTCGCGGGCGGCTTCTGGTGGAACGATTTTCTATTTCCGGGATTCTTTGCCTTAAACGTTGACCTGTTCTTCATCAACCATCACCATCATCCCCATCCCCGCTCCTTTTCCGGGGGCCGCCGCTTTACGCCTACTTCGTTTGGCATTCAGCGTCATTTTCTAAGCCGGATTGCCGATCATCGTTTCGGCGGAACCTTTCCCGGGATCCATCATTATGGAAGAGTTCCATCCGGAGTGAAGCCGCAAAGACCATGGAGCGTAGAGCAAAACCCGCCCGCGCGGCCGATGATGCGCCGTCAGTCGCCGCCCTTGAACGCCCTTGACTCAAGACAGAGGGCCGGATCGGAATTCCAAGCTTCCCCGGTCCGCCGCTTCAGCAACATTGCCTTTGCCCGTCCTCAGAGCGCTTTCCTCATGGCAAGGCGCGTTGCCCCCTCGGCCAGACACGGGTTCAGTATGGGTCCGCCTAGGGGCGGCTCCGGGCGCGCCGCCGGCCGGGGATCTTTGTCCAGATAATACGATAGTACGACGCACAAAACAAAATCCCCATCCGGTGTTAACCTGTGGATAATATCGGGCATTGGTATTGGCCCCCGGTGCTTCGGCCTTATTCGCTTCGATACGCGTCAAACGCGCGGTTCTGTCCATCCATTTCCAGGACGATCCGCCTCCCTTTCCCGATCCCGTTTAATTTCGTGGCCGCCGCGTCCCTCAGTTCAAGACTCTGTATATCCCCTTCTTTGGTTTTAAGGATGATTCGCCTGTTTAAAATGTCGAAGTGTTGAACCGTTCCGGTGACTTCATCGCCGATATAGGCCCCGGTGCCGCGCGGCGGGGCGATGGCGAGGACGGAATTTCCCCGATCCAGTATCAAGTCCACCTGATCGCCGGGTTTTATCGATGTCTTTCCATCTCTCTGCATTTCTTTTACCCCAAGGTTACGGATCGTTCTTTCTTCCGTCCGGAAAAAAACCGTATCACTCGCGACCCTCGTAACGGTGGCGGTGATGCTCCTATGCGATGAGGGATCCATCGGCTGCAGGTAGGGCTCCCCTACCATATTATTTACAAAATCGCCGCCGTAAGCCGTTGAAACAGAGGCGGCTAAAACCCAAGCCATCAAAAATAATCCGCGTCTATTCATGGCACACCTCCTTGTGTGATTGGATGTGGTCGTAGGGCCGCTTCTTTTCTCCATCGCTGAGATGCCGTCGCCGTTTCGACGGACTGTCCGGGGATCTCCCGCAAACGTACCGGGGTGAGGCGGCAGGGGAGGAGCGCGAGAGGCACAAGGGTCTCCCGCGGGCGGGGAGGAAAAAAGAGGGAGCAAGCTTCTTTCCATCAGAGCCTCCTTTGTCCCGGCTCTGGGATGCGAATAACGGCCTTATGTACAGGCCCGGGATGGAGAACGCTTACAGCAGGAAGAGGATCAAGCGGGTCAAAAGGAGAGGGTTCAGGCGTCGACCTGAGGAGTCGTTGTCTTCCGGCTTGGGTGATAAAATCCTAATACCTCCGGCTTGTGATGTCAAGATGATTCTAATACACCCGGCTTAAGAGACGCCGAGGGATCCCTGATATTGGGGATGATGTCGATCTGCCGGAGGGCGATCGGGCCGGGTCGGACCCGGAGAACTGGAGGCTCCCCTCCGGTCCCGCGGCGGCGAAAAGCCGCCGGCTCGCGAACTCGGCCGTTTGAAAGTACGATGCGACTGTACTATAATCCCGGGGACGGCCGCGTTCGCGACCGTTTTTCAACCCCGGAGGGATACCATGTCCCGCAAAGAGACCATCGGACGGAAAAGGAACTTCCTGTGTTGGATCGCGGCGCTTTTTGCGGTCTCGGCCTGCGCGACGCCTTCCGACGCGACACCGACGGCGGAATCCAACGCGGTCAACGCGAACGGGAAGAAGCTGGGGAAGCTCGAGCCGGGGACCTACGTCCCGCGATCGCTCGTTTTTACCTCGGACGGGCTCCACGCCGTCTGGCTGAATCGATCGAACGACCAATTCCAGCTTTTACTGGATGGAACACCGGCGCCCCCGTTTGACGGAATCTACCGGCCTCCCGTCGTTCTGAGCCCGGACGGACGCCGCATGGCGTATCTCGTCGAAAATAAAACCGATCATTATCTATCCGTCGTCAGCGACGGAAAGGCCGGTCCGGGTTTTGATCTCATCCTTTCCGGGACGCCGCTCTTCAGTTCCGACGGTCGTCACATCGCTTACGCGGGGGCGGTCCGGAAAAAGTACCGCGTTTTCCTCGACGGCGCGCCGAGCGAAGAGTACGAGCTGGTCGGCCATCTGCGCTTCAGTCCCGACGGCCGGCATTTCGCCTACGCCGCCCAAAAAGACCAAAAAAGGTTCATGGTCGTCGACGGCGCTCCCGGCCCCTCGTTTGACGATGTTTATCCCTCCGGGTTCAGCCCCGACAGCCGCCACCTTGTCTATTACGCGACGCGGGGGGAAAAACACCGGATCATGGTGGACGATCATCCGGGGCCGGAGTATGACACGATCGGTCCGGTTCGCTTCAACCCGGTCCGGGGGGCCGAGCCCCCGTCCATCACCTATATCGGCCTTCTGGGGAACGACTTGATCGAGGTTACCCAGGCCCTGCCGTAGGGGCCCGGGATCGATTCTTCCGGACCGGAATGGCATTGACTCCGCCGGGCCGCTCCTGTAAAGCTACACGGATTCATTATCCCCCCGGGGGAAAGGAGGCGCATGAATCAAAGGATCGTGGTCCATGTTCAGGACGGCCGGATCGTCAAGGGCAACTCGTTTGATTTTCTGCCCAACAAAGAAGTCTTCCATCTGCATTTGCTGGATGAGCCTCCCGATAAAAAACCGACGGAGATTGCCGTTTCAGGGCTCAAGGCCATCTTTTTCGTGAAGGATTTTTGGGGGAAGAAAGAGCGCCGGAAGACGAAGGGTTTTGGAAGCGGGTCCAAATCGTCCTATGGGAAGAAGGTCGTTGTCGAGTTCAAGGACGGAGAACTTCTTCATGGATTCACCCAGGGGTATTCCGCCGCGCGTCCCGGATTCTTTCTTTTTCCGGCCGAAGCGGAGAGCAATAACGAGAAAATTTTCGTTGTGCGATCCTTTGTCAGGAAGATCGAATTTGTCGACTGACGCGATGCCCGCCTTCCCCGAAGCCCCCGGCCGGACCTGATTCGCGCCGTTTAAACGTTCCAACCGGGCTCATGCGCGAACCGTTCCGGGCCGCGGCGGTTTGACTATCCGGAAACGATCCGTTAGAATTATACGTGATCCCCGTTGGCAAAAAGAGGCCTGGACCCTCGGTTCATCGTCCTGACAAGCCTTGCGACCGCCTTATAATCACGCCATGGTTCGATAAGCCCGATCAAATGAGGAAAGCCGGTCGATGAAAAGGCCTTCCCCGAAGTCCCTCGTCGCCGTCGTGTTGCTGGGAATCGGCGTCGTGGTCGCCGCGTTCTGGATCCTGGAGGACCACTTCCGGCCCTTTCGTTACGCGGGCACCCTGGAGGCCACCAAGGTCGATCTCTCCGCGCGCCTTCCGGCCGCCATCGGTCAAATCCGGGTGCAGGAGGGGGACCGGGTGACGGAAGGGGAAACGCTCGTCGTCCTCGACTGCGAGGACTTCAAGATCGCCGCCCGTCTCGCGCATCAGAATTACGATCGCGCCGTGGCGCTTTCAAAGTCCGGCTTCGTGACCCCGGAGACCATGGATCAGCTCCGGAACCGGAAGGACGACGCCGATACGCGGCTTCAATGGTGCACGATCGAAGCGCCGGTGAACGGGAAAGTGCTGAGCCGGTATCACGAGCCGGGCGAGTGGATGAACCCGGGAAGCAAAATCCTGACGCTCGCGAACATCCGGGATATTTGGGCCTACATCTACGTCCCGCAACCCCTGGTCGCCAAGCTTTCTCCGGGGATGAAGGTCCGGGGCTCTCTGCCCGAGCTCAAGAACCGCGAGTTTGACGGCGTCATCGTCAAAATCAACGACGAAGCGGAATTTACCCCCAAGAACGTCCAAACCCAGGCGGAGCGGGAACGCCTGGTGTTCGGCGTCAAGGTGAGCTTCAGGGACTCGAACACGGATGAGATCCTAAAGCCCGGCATGACGATCGAGGTCGCCCTTCCCAAGGACTAAACCGATCGGTTTTCGGACGGACACGAGTGACGCCACAGGACAACCCGCAAGAAGCCCTCTCCATCTTCGTCCGCGAGGTTCGAAAGACCTTCGGGCGCACGGCCGCGTTGGACGGCGTGTCCCTCGCGTTCGAGGCGGGATTGATGCACGGGGTGATCGGCCCCGAGGGCGCGGGCAAGACGACCCTGATGCGGGTGATCCTGGGGCTTTTAAAACCCGCCGCCGGAAACGTCGCGTTCCGGCGCGACGGGCATCCGGTCGAGTTCGACACGATACGCCCGCAGGTCGCCTACATGCCGCAGCAGCAAAGTCTCTACGCCGATCTTTCCGTCGGGGAGCATCTGGATTTCTTCCGCGCCCTTTACGGCATCCCCGACGAGGACTACCGGTCCAAGCGCGAGGAACTGCTTAAGATCACGCGCCTGGCCGATTTCGTCCGGCGTCCGGCGGGCCAGCTCTCGGGCGGGATGTACAAGAAGCTCGGCCTCATGTGCGCGCTGCTGCGCTCGCCCCGCGCCGTCGTGCTCGACGAGCCGACCACCGGCGTGGACCCGATCAGCCGGCGGGAGCTCTGGGACCTGCTCTACCGGCTCTCCGACGAGAAGATCCTGATCCTGATGACGACGGCCTACATGGACGAGGCGGAACGCTGCTCCCGGGTGCATCTCCTGGAGCGCGGGCGTCTCATCGCCGCGGGGGAGCCGCGCCGCCTCCTTGAGACCGAAGGCGTCCGGAGCTTCGACGAGCTCTTCATGCGGCGCGCCGCGGAAGAGGCGGGGCGGGGGGTCGGTTCATGAGCGCCGTGGCGGTGGAGGTGCGCGACCTGGTCGTCACATTCGGCGATTTCACCGCGGTGGATGGAATCTCGTTCGCGGTGAGCCGCGGGGAGATTTTCGGATTTCTCGGGGCCAACGGCGCCGGCAAGACCACGACCATCCGCGTGCTATGCGGCCTCCTGCCGCCGACCTCGGGCTTCGTTCGCGTGGCCGGGGTGGGCTTTGAGGACGGAGAGCGGGCGATCAAGGCCAAGGTCGGATACATGTCGCAGAAGTTCACCCTGTATAACGATATGACCGTGGGGGAGAACCTCGACTTCATCGCGAGCCTGCGCAAGCTCGATCCTTCCGTCTATCTGGAACGGCGGCGCGAGCTGTTCGAGTTTATCTCCTTTAACCTTCCGGCCGACTCCCCCGTCCAGGATCTTCCGGGCGGGATCAAGCAGCAGGTCTCGCTGGCCGCCGCGCTGCTGCACGACCCGGAGATCGTCTTCCTGGACGAGCCCACCGCGGGGGTCTCGCCCGCGGCGCGCGACCGTTTCTGGCGGCTGATCCGGCGGCTCGCCGAGCGCGGCAAGACCGTCTTCGTCACCACGCATCACATGGACGAGGCCGAGCACTGCGGACGGATCGCCTTGATGCGGGAGGGCCGGCTCGTCGCGACCGACAGCTCCGCGGGTCTCAAAGCGACGATGTTCCCCACCCCCGTCTTCGAATTCGATCCGAAGGAGGCGCTCAGCTTCGCGGAGATCGCCTCGCTGCAGGCGCACGAGGCCTTCTCGTTCGTCCAGCCCTACGGGCTGCGCTTCCACGCGGCGATCCGGAGCGTCGAGCAATGGGAGCGCGTCCGTCCGCAGTTCGAGAGCCTCTTCCGCATCCGCCCGATCCGGCCCTCCCTCGAGGACGTTTTTATCCGGGCCGTTGAGGAACGGACATGACGAACGCGTTCGTCTGGACGCGCGCCGCGGCCGTGGCGCGGAAGGAAGTCTTCCACATCCTGCGCGATCCGTTTACGCTCACCCTCGCCCTGATCCTTCCGGTTCTGATGGTGGCGCTCTACGGCGTCGCCATCGACTTCAACGTGGAGAACGTCGCGTTGTCGGTGAGCGATTCGGACCAGAGCCAGGCTTCCCGGCGGCTGATCGAAACGTTCGCCAGCTCGCGCTATTTCCTCGTTCGCGGAGTCGGATCTCCGGCCGAAGCGGTCCGGGACGTGTCGGCCGAGCGCGCGCGGGCCTGCCTCATCATTCCCCCCCGCTTCGAGAAAGACCTGCTGGCCGGCCGCGGCGCCGAGGCGCAGATCCTTCTGGACGGAGCGGACAATTCCACGGTGGGTCCCGTGGCGGGCTACGTCGGCAGCATCCAGACCCTGGCGTCAAAACAGATCGCGGACTTCGACCCTCCCCGGCCCTACGAGCTCCGGACGCGCTTCCTGTTCAATCCCGAATTGAACAGCCGTTGGTTCGTGATCCCGGGCCTGGCGGTCGTCGTGATGGCGATCCTCTCGATCCTGCTCACCGCCCTCACCGTCGCCCGGGAATGGGAGAACGGCTCCATGGAGCTTTTGCTGTCGACGCCGGTCCGGCCGATCGAGATCATCGCGGGCAAGCTCGCGCCCTACGCCGTCATCGGGATCATCGCGCAGACGCTGGTCTACGTCATGGCGAGGACGGTTTTCGGCGTCCCCTTCGTCGGCAACCAGGCCGTTTTCGCGCTGGGGGCCGTGCTGTGCCTGACCACCTACCTGGCCCAGGGTATTTTCATCTCCGTGACGACGCGCAAACAGCAGATCGCGATGCAGTTCGCCATGCTCACGGGGATGCTGCCTTCCAACCTGCTCTCCGGCTTCGTCTTCCCGATCGCGAGCATGCCTCCGGTTTTTCGCTACTTGACGATGATCTTTCCGGCGCGCTGGTTCATGGAAATCGCGCGGGACACTTTTCTGAAGGGGTCGGGCTTTCTGGAACTCGCCGCCCCCTTCCTCGCGTTGACGTTTTTTTGCGGCGCGATGGTCCTGGCGGCCGCGCGCCGTTTCAAAAGGGATCTCGAACCATGAACCGCACGCTGCTCGGCTTCATCCGGAAGGAGCTCATCCAGGCGGTCCGCGACCCGCGGATGAAGTTCGTCCTCTTCGTCGCCCCGATCATCCAGATGGCGCTCTTCGGCGTGGCGATCTCGAACGAGGTGAAGAACATCCGGCTCGCCGCGGTCTTCGACTCGAAGGACTTCGTCCTGCGCGACGTCTACGAGCGGAGCATCGCCGGGACCTGGTTCGTTCCGGCGCCCGTTTCCGGGGAGGATCCCTTCGCGCTGATCCAGGCCGGAAAGGCCGACGCGGTTCTCGTCCCCCCGCCCGGCGGCTTCACCCGGGCGCTCGGGAGGGGCGACGCCCATCTGCAGCTTCTCACGGACGCCACCAACGCCGTGCAGGCCCAGGCGGTGGAAAACTACCTGCAGTCCATCCTCCGGCAGACGGTCCGAGACGATCTTGGGATCGTTCCGCCCGATCCTCCGATCCGCTTCGACGTGCGCGTCCTGTTCAACCCGTCCCTGGAATCGTCCATCTTCATGGTCCCGGGCGTCATGTGCATGCTCATGCTGATGACCACGATGGTCCTGACCAACATCGCGATCGTCCGCGAGAAGGAGCTGGGCACCTTCGAGATGCTGATCTCGGCGCCGGTCTCCCCCGCCGAGGTCATTTACGGCAAGACCCTCCCGTACGTCCTGATCGGCATGGCCAACCTGCCGCTGATCCTCTCGGTCGCGGTGTTCCTGTTCCATGTTCCGATGCGGGGTTCCTTCCTCGTGCTGTGCGGCGCGTCGTTCGCCTTCGTCTGCACGACGGTCGCTATGGGGACGCTCATCTCGACCTTCTGCCACAACCAGACGCAGGCCGTGATGGGGGGCTTCCTCTTCATGTTTCCGGCCATGATGTTCTCGGGACTCCTGTTCCCCATCGACAACATGCCGGCCGGAATCCGGTGGATGGCCGCCCTGGATCCGCTCGCCCATTACCTGGGCCTCCTGCGGAACATCATGCTGAAGGGCGGGGACGCCCGCTACGTCGCGTTCCACGTCGCGGTCCTCGTCGTCATGGCCGTGGTCAGCGTCGTCGCCAGCTTTCGCCGTTTCCGGACCACGCTTCAATAGCCTTGTCCCCGCGCGAAAGGTTTAATCAACGGCCGACTCCGATGGACCGGGAACGGGTCCAAAGCGATTGACACCCGCGGGACGATCCTTTACAATCACACTCCGTCTTATCGGAATTCATGGGAATTCATGGAATGCGAACCGGCATGGTGATCGGGACGCCGCTTTCGAAGAACGCGGTGAAATTGATGCTGCTCGGCGCGGGCGAGCTGGGCAAGGAGGTCGCGATCGAGGCCCAGCGGCTCGGGGTCGAGGTGATCGCGGTGGACCGCTATCCTCACGCCCCGGCGATGCAGGTGGCCCATCGCTCCCACGTGATCGATATGCTGGACCGGGATCAGCTCGCCGACGTCATCCGAAAGGAACAACCCACGCTGATCGTTCCCGAGATCGAGGCCATCGCCACGGAACATCTGCTCGAGGCCGAGAAGGCCTTCACGGTAATCCCGACCGCGCGGGCCGCGCGGCTCACGATGGACCGCGAAGGGATACGGCGTCTCGCGGCCGAGGAATTGAAGCTTCCCACCAGCCGCTACCGCTTCGTCGAGAATCCCGAGGACCTGAAGGCCGCGGGCGCCGACCTGGGCTATCCCTGCGTGATGAAGCCGGTCATGTCCTCCTCCGGGAAGGGCCAGTCCGTCGTCCGGGCGCCCTCGCAGCTGCCCCGGGCCTGGACCACCGCGATCTCGTCCG
>Ga0335079_10004978_pt1 | contig 15270 bp, 9 predicted proteins | sample Lox_Sample_33_FD_206719 | JGI IMG/M metagenome (GOLD analysis project Ga0335079, IMG submission 206719) | Soil microbial communities from Loxahatchee National Wildlife Refuge, Florida, United States - Lox_Sample_3.3 | ecosystem: Environmental > Terrestrial > Soil > Wetlands | place: USA: Florida...
ACAAATTCGCCCTTCAACTCTTCTGTCGGCGCAAACGCTACGCTGTGCACCAAACCATGCAGCACTCCATAGCGCGCCTTCATCTCTTCGAAAAACTTCGCAATCTGCTCGTCGGAACCGACGTCACACATGAACCCTGCCGCGCCTGGCAAATCCGCAATCAAATCCTTCGCTTCCTGCTCCAATCGCTCGTTTTGATACGAAATCGCCAGTCGCCACCCATCCGCCGCCAGCTTTTGCGCGATCGCCCACGCAATGCTCCGCTTGTTCGCCAACCCAAAAATCACCGCCGTCTTCTGCCCGTTGCTCATCCGCTAGCTCTCTCCTCTAACTCTTGGGTTTGTATGTTTCTTCTCTGCGTCCTCTGTGTCTCTGCGTTTCACTTGCTCTTGCTTTGTCTTTCTTCCGCCTTAAATTCTATGGAACGCCCGCTCAATCTCTTTCACCGAGTACCGCAACACCACCGGCCGCCCATGCGGACAACTCATCGGGCAATCCGTTTTCGCCAACTCGCCCAGCAGCCACTCCATCTTCGTATGATCCAGCGGCATATTCACTTTGATCGCCGCATGGCACGCCGTTGACGCCGCAATCTTCGCCTGCAGCGTCTCAATCGAAATCGCCGCGTTCTCTCGCTCGATCCCATCCAGAATTTCGGTCAACAGCTTCTCCGCGTCCGGTCCCGCTACGCCCGCCGGCACTGCCTGGATCGCCACACTCCGCGGCCCCATCGGCTCCACTTCGAAGCCATTCGCGCTCAACTCTTCCGCAATCTTCTCGTACGTCACCAACTGCCGCGGCGCAAGCTCAATCACCAGCGGCATCAACATCCGCTGCGCTTCCACTCTTCCCGCGCGGCGCGCTTCCAGGTGCTGTTCGAACAACACGCGTTCATGCGCCACATGCTGATCCACCAGCCACAATCCTTCTCCATTCACCGCCACAATAAAACTCGCGCTCACCTGTCCCAGCGGCTTCAAATCCGCAATCTGCTCCGGACGCGGCAACGTTGCCGGCGCATCCGCATTCGGCGCCACCAAATTCCCTGCCCAATTCGCGCCGCCATTAGCGCCGTTGTAGGTGCCGGGCTTTAGCCCGGCCACTTCTCGGCCAACACTAGCTTCCGCTGTACCAAGCGCTGCTCCCGGCTCGAACGCGAACCGCTGCGGCACCGGTTGCATCGCCACACTCGACAATTCAAATCCGCCGCCATCCGACCCCACGCCCGAACCAATGCCAATGCCATCCATCGCCGGCCCATTCATCGCAGGAATGATCGCGCGCGGCACTGCGTTGGCTCCTGTTGCCCCAGCCTCTGCGCCATTCGCACCATTCTCGCTGTCGGCACCGCCGCTAATCGAACCCGCAAAACTCGCCGCTCCGAATCCATTCAGCGAATTGAATCCGCCAAACGCCCCGCCCGCGCCGGGCTGCGCACCGGCCGCTGTCGCTGCCGCAAAACTCGGCACCGACCGCGCGCTCATCAACGCTTGCCGGATCGTGTCGCGCGCAAAATCGTGCACAAAATTCGACCGCCGGAAGCGCACCTCAATCTTCGCTGGATGCACATTCACGTCGACTTCGTCGTAGGGCATCTCAAGAAACAACAGCGTGGCGGGAAAAACAGTTGGCGGCAGAATGTTCCGATACGCTTCATTGATCGCATGCAAAATCAACCGGTCCCGCACCAGCCGCCGGTTCACAAAAATATAAATCCCATTGCGATTCACCCGCTGTACTTCCGGCCGCGACGTAAATCCGCTTACGGTCAGCGTCGCTTTCTCCTCGCCCGCTTCGAGCTCCGGCTCAGTGATCGCCGCGCGAAACGCTGCCGATGACGCGGGGATCTCTACTAACTCGTCCAGCGCCTGCCGCCCAAACAACTGATAAATCCGGTCCGCCAGCTTTTCCGCCGGTGGGCAATCAATGATCTGCTGCGTCGGCGTCAGCAGCGCAAACTGCTTGTCCGGGTTCGCCAGCGCGTAGTGCGTCACCAACGACGCGATATGCCCCAGCTCCGTTGAATCCGACTTCAAGAATTTCTTGCGCGCGGGCACCGAATAAAACAAATCCGCCACGCTGATCGTCGTTCCCGCCGGAACTCCCGCCGGTTTCACGCCCAGCAATTTCCCATTCGCAAATTCCAGCCGCGTGCCCTCCGCTTCCGCCTCGTCGCGCGTCTCCAGCGTCAACCGCGACACCGCCGCAATCGTTGGCAACGCCTCGCCACGAAAACCCAGCGTTGAGATGGCCAGCAAATCGTCCGCAGTTTTCAGCTTGCTCGTCGCGTGTCGTTCGAATGCAAGCAGCGCATCGTCATGCGTCATTCCGTGACCATCGTCAATCACGCGAATCAGCCGCTTCCCGCCCACTTCCACTTCAATGCGAATCGACTTCGCCCCCGCGTCAATCGCATTCTCCAGCAACTCTTTCACCACCGACGCTGGCCGCTCCACCACCTCGCCCGCGGCAATCTTGTTCGCCACCACTTCCGGCAATATGCGTATTCGTGACATGCAGTCTGGCTCAGTAAACTCGTCAACACGCTACCGCAAATCTGTCTAGGACCTTACCACCCGGCGCTTCGACCTCACAACTTCGCCGACGCGTATCGCGCAGCTGATGAAGAGTGGGACCAAAAACAATCCGGCAATGAACAACACGAACAGAAAATCATCTAGGGTCAAGTCTTTTTGCCACAGATACAGCGGTAGACAAAAGGCGAGAAGGGCGGACCCAATCCAGATCAAGTTTCCTGGTGGCAGAAAAAACTCAATTTTCTTGCTCCGAGGCTGTGCCGACCACTCCTTAGAGCCATCCTGAAAGCTGCGCACGCACTTCGGGCAAATCCTAAAACCGGGTCCAAGCCTGACCGGCGACGCAGACAGCGAGCTATTGAAGACGTGCCGACAATGCGGACAAGAGAAATTAGTCCATCTTATGTAGTAGAACGGCATGCTTGCATCAGCCCCAACGGACGCGTGACGTACAGCGCCACGCCTACGTAGAAGACTTGTTTTCTCTTGCCAGCTCCCTGATCTGGATACCCAGCTCATCCAACTGATCGTGGTCCACTTCACTCGGCGATTCCGCCATCAAATCCTGCGCCCTCGCCGTCTTTGGAAACGCAATCACTTCGCGCAGTGACTTCTCTCCCGCCAGCAGCATGGCAATGCGGTCAATTCCCAGCGCAATCCCGCCATGTGGAGGCGTGCCAAACGTCAGCGCATCCAGGAAAAACCCAAATCGCCGGCGTAACTGTTCTTCGCTCAAGCCCAGCGCCTTGAACAGCCGCTCCTGTATATCCTGCCGGTGAATTCGTATGCTGCCCGACCCCAACTCATTCCCGTTCAGCACCAGATCATAGCCCTTCGAGCGCACCTCCCACGGCGCCGATTCCAGCTTCTCCAAATCCTCGTCGACAATTCCCGTAAACGGATGCTGCGCGCTCACCCAGGTCTTGTCCGACTCGCTCCACTCAAACAACGGAAATCCCGTGATCCACAAAAATTTCCACTGCGTCCGATCAATCAGTCCCAGCGCATCGCCCAAATGCAAACGCATCTGCCCCGCTACCAGCGCCGCCGCTTCCGTTCCCTTAATCTGCTGCCGCGCGCTGACCGCCACCACCAAATCGCCCGTCTTCGCGGCGCACGCCTCCGCCAGCTTCTTCGCATTCTCCGCGCCAATCAACTTCTCCACCGTCGAAGTAATGCCTTCCGCCGCCACCTTCACAAAATACGCGCCGCGCCCGCCATTCGCCTTGGCCTTCTCCGTCAACTCATCCAACTGCTTCCGCGAATAGCCTGCCGCTCCCGGCGCCGCAAACGCAAACACGCTGCCTTCAATCTGCAGCTTCTGCTTCGCTTCCTCCGGAAAGCACGCAATCACCTCGTGCAATTCCATCCCAAACCGCAAATCGGGCTTATCGCTCCCATACTTCCGAATCGCATCTTTGTAAAGCATGTGCGGAAATGGCGCTTCCGCCTTGATTCCCGCCACGGCGCACGCTCGCACCATCACCGCTTCGATCACGCCAAAAATATCTTCCTGCCGCGGAAACGACATTTCCAAGTCGAGCTGCGTAAACTCCGGCTGGCGGTCGGCGCGCAAGTCCTCGTCCCGGAAACACTTCACAATCTGGAAGTAGCGGTCCTGCCCGCCAATCATCAAAATCTGTTTGAAAATTTGCGGCGACTGCGGCAATGCATAAAACTGCCCGTGATGCACGCGGCTCGGCACGAGATAGTCGCGCGCGCCTTCCGGCGTCGAACGCGTCAGCATCGGCGTTTCCACTTCCGTGAAGCCCAGCTCGTCCATCGTCTTGCGAATTTCCAGCACAATCTTGTGCCGTAACCGCAGATTGCGGCTCAGCTGGTTGCGCCGCAAATCCAGATAGCGATAACGCAGCCGCGTCTCTTCCGCCGCATTGATCTCGTCTTCAATCGGAAACGGCGGCGTCTTCGCGTTGTTTAAGATGTGCAGCTTGGTGGCGATCAGTTCGACTTCGCCGGTGGCCAGCTCAGGATTCGCCTTCTCCCGCTTGACGACTTTTCCCTCCACTGCGACCACAAATTCGCTGCGCGCCTGCTCCGCCTTCCCATGCGCCGCCGGCTCTTTCTCTTTGTTGAACACCACCTGCACGATCCCCGTCCGGTCGCGCACGTCCAGAAACAACAAGTTCCCCAAATCGCGCCGCTTCGCCACCCAGCCCATCACAATGGCGTCTCGGCCAGCATCCGAAGCGCGGAGTTCTCCGCAACAGTGCGTGCGTTTAAGGTTGCCAAGAAAGTCGAGCACGAGCGTATCCTTTGTGTTGCGCTGTAGTGGCGGGCCTTTAGACCCGTTCTTTTCTGCCCTTAAGCAAACCTGCGCCGAATCACTGTAGCTCAGGCCTTCAGGCCTGAGGGTTTTCCGATCCGCTAGCACCAAGATGGCGATCAGAAAAGCCTCACGCCTGAAGGGGTGAGCTACAACCTGCGCAGATATTCTAGCAGAGCCGCTTCGGTGAGTTTCTGTTGCGAGCCATCGGCCAGGTTCTTCACGGTCCACTCGCCGGACTGCACCTCGTTGTCTCCGAGGATCAGCGCAAAGCGTGCATTCAGCTTGCTGGCGCGCTCCAACGCCTTGCCAAATTTCAATTCGCTGGCGGGCATGTCCACGCGAAATCCTGCGCCGCGCAGCGTTTTCGCTGCATGCAACGCGGTGGTGTAGGCATTCTCGCCCATCCACGTCACGTACACATCGAGACCCACCCGCAGCGTTGCGGCTTGCGGCGATTTCTGCTCCTGCAGGGACAAAATTACTCGGTCCTCGCCAATCGCAAATCCGATGCCCTTTGTCGGCGGCCCACCAAGCAACTCCACCAGCCCGTCGTACCGCCCGCCGCCGCACACTGCATCCTGCGAGCCCAGACCGCGCGCGGTAATCTCAAACGTCGTGCGCATGTAATAGTCCAGCCCGCGCACCAACCGCCAATTTTCCTTATACGCCACGCCGCGCAAACCCAACTGCCGCTTCAGTTCCGCATAATGTGCCTTGCATTCATCGCAAAGATGATCAGCAATATGTGGAAGCTTCGCGATAATCGCCTGCTCGTGCTCCAGCTTCGAGTCCAGCACGCGCAGCGGATTCGTCTCGATGCGGCGCTGCGAATCCGCGCCCAGCTGCTCCTTCACTTTCTGCAATTCCTCGCGCAGCTTCGCCACATACCCGCGTCGGCAATTGTCCGCCGCATGGCCGATTGAGTTGACGCTGAGCTCCGTGCCCTGTAGCCCGATGCGCTCAAAAAAGGTCATCAGCATTTCGATGACTTCGGCGTCGACGGCTGCGTCTTTCGCTAACTCCTTGCCGGCATCCTTCGCCGCGTCCGGACGCACCACTTCCAGCACTTCCGCGCCAATCTGATAAAACTGCCGGTAACGCCCCTTCTGCGGCCGTTCCCGCCGAAACATCGGCCCGATGTAATACAGCTTCACCGGCTGCGGCCACTGCTGCATGTTGTGCTCAATATAAGCCCGGCAAACCGAAGCCGTGGCCTCCGGCCGCAGTGAGATCCTCTGTCCGAGTTCCATCGAATCTTTAAGGATTATCATTCTGTACAATTCTTCTACGACGGCTCGTTCAGCCTCGGACGGAATAGCTTCTCCGGACATAAAGGCCTTTACTCCATCCCATATGTCTTTCATACGCCGCAACGCAAGTCGATTGCCCGTGATATCTGGTAACTCTTCTGTTTGTATTAGCTTTTCGGCCTGCTCGATAAAGGTGCCGTAGTCAGCTAGCTTGGCAGGATCCGCAAGCTTCTCGATTCGGTCCACAAACGTGTACATTTCTTTCGAAACGATATCGGTTTCTCCGCCGACGCCGCGGGCAAAAAGTTCGGTAGCCTCAAAGATAGGCGGACGAATTTCACCATAACCGAACCTGGCGAAGACCTCGCGTGCGGTCTGGTCCACGTGATTCCACAGCGCCGTATCCGGCGGCAACAAATCTCGCGTCCCGCGAATCGCCTGAAACCTGCGCGGCTTTTCTTGTTTTTTTTGTGCGCCTTCGCTCACTTACACCTGCTCCTGAACTCGTCTCGTAAGTCTCAGCAATTGTGCCTGGATTCTTCGCTGCGCTCAGAATGACAGAGCGACTTTGTATCTGCAATCTTGCCAAAAACGGGCACGATGAATCGTGCCCCTACAAAACAGCCAAGCTGGCTGTCATGCGCCAGATTCGTTGCGGTAAATGTTTTTGTACTCAACGTAGCGCTTCGCGTAAGCGTCGATGCTGGCTTGATCGATTCCGGTGAGCTGGCGGCGTACTTTGGCAGGATGGCCAACGACCAAACTTCCCGGCGGAATCTTTGTGCCTTCGAGCACGAGCGCGCCAGCGGCAATAATGCTGCCCGTGCCTACCGTGACGCCGTTGAGCAGCACAGCCCCCATACCGATGAGGCAGCGCGATTCGATTGTGCAGCCATGCAGCGTAACGGAATGCCCAACCGTCGCATCATCGCCCAGCACCAGCGGATGCTCGTCGCGCATCACGTGCAGCACACAGCCGTCCTGAATATTCGTCCGCGCGCCGATGCGAATGTAGTGCACGTCGCCGCGAATCACCGTACAGGGCCACACGCTGGAATCCTCGCCGATCACCACATCGCCGATAATCACCGCCGCCGCATCAATGTACGCCGACCCCGCAATCTGCGGCCACTTCCCCCGGTACGCCCGAATATCGGCCTGCCGACTTAATTCGAGTGCACCTCTCGTAGGTGCGTTAGGCGATACATTGTGGTTAGACATGGAAAAAGCTCAATCGATTGTAACCGAAGGGCCTTGGGAGTTGGCGGAGACTTCGTCGAGGCGCTGGGTTACGGCGCGGGCGAGGGCGTAGACGCTGCGCGCAGCGGGCGCGGATTCGCCTTGGCTGGCTACGGGCTGGCCGGTGTCGCCGCCGATGCGAATGCGCGGATCAATTTCGATTTCGCCGAGCGTGGGCACGCCGTACGCAATCGCGGTTTTCGCGCCTTCGCCATGACCGAACACATCAATCGGCTGATGGCAGTGCGGGCAGCTGAACGTGGACATGTTCTCCACTACGCCGAGTACTTCCACATTCACCTGGCGAAACATTTCGATGGCTTTGCGCACATCGGCCAGTGCGACGACGGAAGGCGTGGTAACAATCACCGCGCCGGTTACCGCGACGGTCTGAATGAGCGTCAATTGCACGTCACCCGTGCCGGGCGGCAGATCGATCAGCAAATAGTCGAGGTCGCCCCACTGCACGCTGCGCAAAAACTGGGTGATGACACTGTGCAGCATCGGGCCGCGCCAGATCATCGGCTTATCGCCGGGATTCAGCAGGCCCATGGAAATCATTTTGATGCCTTGCGCGTTGACCGGAATAATCTGCTTGCTCATCGTGGCCAGCGGCTCTTCGTTCGTGCCCAGCATGATGGGCACGTTCGGACCGTACACATCCGCATCGAGCAGGCCGACCCTGTGCCCGAGCTTCGCCAGCGCAAGCGATAAATTCACCGCAACGGTGGTCTTGCCCACGCCGCCCTTGCCGGACGCAATCGCGACAAGATTCTTCACGCCGGGGATCGGCTGGCGCGGCGGCATTTGCTGCGGTTGCGGTGCTGGACCTGGCGGCATTTCAGCTCCTGAAACTGTAGCTCAGGCCTTCAGGCCTGAGGAATTTTTGCTGCGACACAGCGAAAGTCCCAGACTCGGAAAGCTCATTCGTCGGACCGGAAAAGCCTCACCCTGAAGGGTAAGCTTCAGGGCTACGCATTCGCGCCGTGGCACTTTTTGTATTTTTTGCCGGAGCCGCAAGGGCAAGGATCATTGCGTCCAACTTTCGCGCCGGCTTTCACCGGCTTCGGCGCTTCGCTCTGCCCCGCGCCGGCCTGATACTGCAGATCGCGTTGCTGGCGTTCCTGTTTGCGTTCCATCTCACGGGCAAACGCCGGCAACTGGGTCGGCTCCCCATCTCCCGCTCGCGCCGCTGCGCTGGCCATCGCCGCTCGCGGACCAATCGTGCGCGGAGGCTGCGTCGGTTGCGCCGCACGCGGCGGAACCGGCGGCCGCGGTTGCCCCTGCGCTTCGGGCGCTGTCTGCATCTCGCTTGGATGCCGCTCCGCCTGCTGCATCTGGATGTGGAACAAATAACGAATCGTCTCGTTGTCAATGCGCGCCATCATGTCTTCAAACAAGACGAACGCTTCCTTCTTGAACTCGACCAGCGGATCTTTCTGTCCGTAACCGCGCAGGCCGATGCCTTCTTTCAAGTGGTCCAGCGAAAGCAAGTGGTCTTTCCACTGCTGGTCGACTATGTCCAGAATGATGCGCCGCTCGAGCCAGCGCATCAGTTGTGGCGTGAACTGCGTTTCTTTCTCTTCATAGCGCTTCGTAACGCCGGCCACGAGCGCATCCGCCAGTTCGTCATGGCTCAAACTGCCGGGATCAGCACCGGCCGCCTTCGCATCTATGCCGAACTGCGCGTTCACCTCCGCCAAAAACTGCGCCGTATTCCACTGGTCCGGATGCTGCTCACGCGGACAATACCTCTCGGCCAGCTCCCGCGCCACGTCGTCCGCTATTTCCAGCACGTAATCCCGCTGATCTTTTCCTTCCAGCGCGGAGCGGCGAATGTTGTAAATCGTCTCGCGCTGCTTGTTCATCACGTCGTCGTATTCGAGCAGGTGTTTGCGCGCATCGAAGTTTTGCGCTTCGACCGACTCCTGCGCCTTCTCGATACGGTTGGAAATCATTTTCGACTCGATGGGCACGCCTTCAGTCATACCCATGCGGTACATCAACGACTTGATGCGTTCGCCGCCGAAAATGCGCATCAGGTCGTCTTCCAGCGAAACAAAGAATCGCGACGAACCCGGATCGCCCTGGCGTCCAGCGCGACCACGCAGTTGGTTATCAATCCGCCGCGCTTCGTGGCGTTCCGTGCCCAGAATGTGCAAACCGCCTAGCGCGATCACTTCGTCGTGTTCCGCTTTGCATTGGCTCGCGAACTGGTCGTAGACCGGTTTCCATTGATCCGCCGGCACCTGAAAAATTTTGCCTTCGTTCTGGAACAGCACCATGGGCACCGTCGCCGGCGTAGCGCCGTCGCCCGCAGGCATATCCGCGGGAATCACCGAAGGCGCCGAAGCGTAGGGCATGGCCAGCTTGTTCTTCAAAAAGTACTCGCGCGTCATTTGCTCAGGATTGCCGCCCAGCAAAATGTCCGTGCCGCGGCCGGCCATGTTCGTTGCCACGGTAACGGCGCCTTTGCGCCCCGCCTGTGCCACGATGCGCGATTCACGCTCGTGCTGTTTAGCGTTCAGCACCTGGTGTGGCACGCCCGCCTTTTTCAGCAACTCGGCGATGGCTTCGGATTTCTCAATCGAAATCGTGCCCACCAGCACCGGCTGCCCACGCTGGTGATAATGCTTGACGCCGTTAGCCAACGAATTGTCTTCCTGCAGGATGCCGTTGACGACCGCTTCAAATTTCTCTTTCTCGGTACGATACACCACGTCGCGATTCTCGATGCGGATCAGCGTGCGGTTTGTGGGAATCACCACGACATCCAGGTTGTAAATCTTGCCGAATTCCGCCGCTTCCGTTTCCGCCGTACCGGTCATTCCGGACAGTTTCTTGTACATGCGGAAATAATTCTGGAACGTAATCGTCGCGTAGGTCTGCGTTTCGTTCTGAATCTTCACGCCTTCTTTGGCTTCCACCGCCTGGTGCAAACCATCCGACCAGCGCCGCCCGGGCATCTGGCGGCCGGTAAACTCGTCGACGATGATGATCTCGTTGTCTTTCACCACGTATTCCACGTCGAGCTTGTACAGCGTGTGCGCGCGCAGCGCCTGGTTGACGTGGTGCAAGTAGGCGATGTTGCCGGGATCGGACAGATTCGAAAGCCCGAGCAGACGCTCGCACTTGCTGAAGCCCTCCTCGGTCAGCGTCGCGGTGCGCAGCTTCTCGTCAATCGAGTAGTCAATCTCCTTGATCAGCTTCGGAATGATCTTGTCAATGCGCGCGTATTTGTCGGTGGACTCTTCGGAAGGGCCGGAAATGATCAGCGGCGTCCGCGCCTCGTCGATCAGAATCGAGTCCACTTCGTCTACGATGCCGAACTGGTGCCCGCGCTGCACGCAATGCGCGATGTCGTACTTCATGTTATCGCGCAGATAGTCGAAGCCGAATTCGTTATTGGTGCCGTAAGTCAGGTCGGCATTGTAGGCGGCCTGCCGTTGCGCATCGTCGAGATCGTGCACGATGACGCCGACGGACAATCCCAGCCCGCGATACAGCGGCGCCATCCACTCCGCGTCGCGGCGGGCGAGGTAGTCGTTCACCGTGACGATGTGCACGCCGCGCCCCGCCAGCGAATTCAGCGCAGCCGGCAACGTGGCGACCAGCGTTTTGCCTTCGCCGGTTTTCATTTCGGCAATTTTGCCGTCGTTCAGTACCATGCCGCCGATCAGCTGCACGTCGAAATGGCGCATGTTCAGAAAGCGGCGGCCCGATTCGCGCACCAGCGCAAAGGCGGGCACGATCGCCGGTTCCAGCGCCGCCTTCAGCGCATCCTTATAGCTCGGCTCAGAAGGATCGGCGTCCTTCAACCGCTCCTGCACTTCGGTTTTGAGGTGGGCAAAGCGCAGCCGCAGATCTTCGTCCGACAAGGCGCGTACTTCCGCTTCGTGCTCGTTGATCGCGACAACCAGCGGCTGCAATTTTTTCAGGTCCCGCTCGTGCTTGGTGCCGATAAAGCGAGCGACGACGGAATCTACAACTTTAGCGACATCCATGAGGGATTCGACGTCTCCTGCGAACCGTCGCGCGAGGAAGCTAGCCGGTCTGCCGCGCTAACGTAAACACTTTATTCTAACTGGTTGGATGCGCGCGCGCCAAGAACCGCGACATGCGCTGAACTTCGCGTTGCTTACCCGAAGGGGCCGGAAACGTCAGACCGGACATCGGGGTGACACATGGAACAGTGGGATGGCCGGGCGGAAGACCTCGCGCAGCTTCGCCATATGGCGGCGGAGTTTGAGGCCGGATTTAATACCGGTGACGTGGACCGGATCATGCGGTTCTACGGAGACCGCTATGTGGACGTCAACCTGCGCGAGCCTGTGCAGTCTTGGCCGGAACGGCGCGCTTACTATGCGCAGGTGCTCCAGCGCGGCCTTCGTGCCAAGGTGCGCCCCGAGGACATCCAGATTCACGGCGATTTTGCATTCGTGCGGGGTACGATCGAACTCGTTCGCACGGAAGGCACCAATGGCTCCGCGCGTACTGAACTTCGCTACCTGGAGATCGCCCGCCGCCAGTCTGATGGCTCGTGGAAGGTAATGTGGGGCATGGATGGGCCAGTGCAGGAATACACGCCAGCCTCGTAAGACGGAATGTGTGGAGGCGAAAGAGGGCTGCCAGCTACGCGGCGGCTTCACCGGAAGCGGGTTGCGTCCGCGGCTCGGGAGCTGGGGTGGAGTGGGACTGGTTGTCTGCCAAGAGGCGCCGATACTTGCTGCGCTCCTCAAGATTCATGTCCACAATCTCGAAAGCGACGTCCTGAGTGCGCGAATCGCGCATCAACGCGGTAGCCTGAACATTGCGCAAGCCGAGCTGCAGCCGGAGCTGCACCTGCGTTCCGGGAGCGATATGGCGGTTGATCGTCGCGAGACCGCCGCTCAGGCTCGCGGTCTTGATCTCCGCGCGGAGCGCTTCCTTGGCGAAGGTGCAGATCGCGGTGACCGGTTTCAGCAACCGCACGCGAGTGTGGCGGCGCTGCCGCACAAACTTCGAGTTAGGCGCAACGTCCAGCGGGGCCAACGCCAGATCGGCGCGGTCGATTCCGTACCTGCCGACAAAGTCGCGCGCCAGTTCCGGATCGAGCCGAATCAGCGCTTGTAACGCGGCAATGCGCAGCTCTTGTGCATGCTGCCAGCCAAACATCTTCTTGGCTTCAATCACCCGCCGCAGCGAAGAGATTGATTCGGGCGCGTGAATGCGGCCTAGGGCTTCGATGGCTTTCACCTGCAGATAGGGGCTGGCTCCGTTCGGCAGGTCACCGTCCACGATGGTGAGCAAACGCCCCAGCGCCTCTCGATCGGAGGTGACGCCGATTTCGTCAATGACCAGCGGCATGATTAGCGGATCGACGTGGTCCAGAATTTCCAGGAAAATGCGGCAGCGGCCCGGCGCGCCGCTTGCGGAAATTTGGCGAATAACACGGTCCTGCGAAGGCCGCGGAAAGTCTTTCATGCGCGCCGGCAAAAAAACCTCAACGGCTTGCGGATCAACCTTGCTAAGCAGTCCGGCGATTTCAACGGCGGCGGTGATGGGACCAGCGCGCAAGCTGCTGCGCAGGTACTGCAAACCTTCCTCTCCCAAATCGGCAGCGAGATTCGCGACCTGCTCGGCATCCTCACGCAGACCACAGCGATTGAAACGCGCGGCGAGTTGCTCCATGGCAGTTTGCGGAAGCATCTTGAGGACATTCGTCATGCCTGCTGCCGCTTGCCGCGCGCGCAGCGCCTCTTCCACAAACTCGGGCACGCGTTCCTCGATGCCCATTTTGCCGCGCAGGCTGCGGCCGACGCCCGGACGCTGCGCCTCCACACCAGAAACTAATTCCAGCGCCTGCTCCATCACTGCAAAAGAACGCGTCGTTGCGGCTTCCTGGCTCAAGCGCACAAAGGCGGCGCTGACGAGCGTTTGCAGTTCGCCATCCTGCTCGACGTTCAGCCGCAAGCCCAAGTGGCGCAGCGCCTCACCCAGCAGCTTCGGATCGGCCTTCGCGTACAACTCAGCCATTTCGGAAAGCCCGACCGCGGTTTTCTTACGCGCATCGGCTTCGTCGCTTTCCGCGCAAGCCGCATAGTTCTGCAAAATGCTGATGGCATCCGATACATCGCCCTTTTCGATCAGTTCGGCGACATAAGACTGCACGTTTTTCGGCGGGATGCACCAGGCGTCGTTCGAGAGCAACACGGCCTGTTTGTGCGTCTCGGGCACGGCCGCCCAGAACTGGCGGTCGAGGATTTCGCGGTGTCCCTCTACGAGAATGCCCGCTTCGGTCAGTTTGTCTTCGTGCGCGCCGAGGATTTTGCGGAGATTTTCAATCTCCTGATTCATGCGGTCGAGCATCTGGCGCACCGCATTGACCTTCACTTCGCCGGTCTCGAAACGCTCGAGAGCAAATTTGATCGCCAGGTGTTCGGCCAGCTTGACCAGCACGGATTCGTCGGTCTGGCCTTGCGGAGCTTGCGCCGCTAACGCAGCGATAGCTTGCTTAAGAGTGTCCTGCGCATTGCCCGGCAGTTCGGACATGCGATTCTGGAAGGTGACTGCCGCGGCAGCTCCGCCCTGCCCTGCGCCGATGTTGCCGAAACTGGTGAGCGCGCCCAGGATTCCATAGATCTCATCTTCACTTGGCGTGCTGCCGGAGCGCGAGCCGCGCCAGCGGCCCCCTCCGGAGCCCGACCCCGCTCCCACCCCGGTACCGCCTCCGGAGCCGGGACCCGATCCGCCTGCTCCTGGTCCAACCCCGCCCGGACCAGCAAGTCCTCCCGGCCGACCGGCGGTGCCCGGCGCTGAAGCCCCGCCGGGAATCACACCCTGCGCGGCAACGACGAGTTCGGCAGAGGCCGATGTTTGCGGTACGAAGCTGCCACCCGGGTAAATGTTTCCGGTGCCTTCCGTCGCGGTGGGCACCAGTTCGCCGTCGACCATCGTCGCGCTCGAGTATGTGATCGGACCCGCGCCGAAGCCGGCACCCAATCCGCCACCCGCGCCTGATCCAGCAACCGTTCCTGTGCCCCCGCTAGACAAACCGGGCGTCCCTCCGCCAGCTCCTGCAGGGCCAGAGCCAGGGCCTTCACCCGGTCCTGCACCCGGTCCTGCGCCGGCGGGTCCGCCTTCTTTAGAGCCCTGGGCTGCGGCAATCAACTCCAGCAGTTTTTGGGGATCGTTCAACCATTTTTTGAACTCATCTTGCTCGTCGCCGAGGGTGGCCGCGGCGAGTTGAGCTGCTACGCTGGCGTCCTTGAGGCGCGAATCAGTCGCGACGAAGCAAATCTCGTTCAGGCGAATGCCTTCGATGCCCACCAAGGCCGCTTTGAGTTGATTGGCCAGTTCAATCGGCTTGGCTTTGCCGGTGGGGAAGGCCCTAGCAAAGCGAGCCAGCTCTTCCTCGCTCACCGAGGGAAAGAACTGGATGCTCGCAAGTCCAGCAGCAGAAAGGAGTTGCGCGAACTGCTTCTCGGCCGGCGAGCCTTCCAGGGGCACACCATCCAGCAGCAGCTGCGCGCCCGTAGCACCCAGCAGGAGGCCATTTTCGGTGCCCATTGGCATTGCCGACCGAAGCTCGCGCCAGGCAATCTGCAGCTGTTCCACGGTGCGGACGTGGTCGTAACCGTACAAGCGGGCGAACTTTAAGAGTATGTTAAGGCTTCTTACGAACGCCCGACCCGATGTCGTTTTGGAGTCCGCTATCATTTCTTGCCCGGTCCCGTAATGGGACTACCTAGCTAGTACCCTAGGGTTATGGCCTGTCGGCGGCAATGGTACAGAGGTTCCATGTGCCTGCGAGTCAAGCCGCCAAAAGGACGGGGGCGCGGCCTGTTCGGCCGTCCGGGACAACGCCGGAGCCAGGACAGGTGAAGGGAAGGAGAAGAGCGGCTGCCCGCGCAGTCCGTCCAAAACTTGCGCGTCAGTTCTTCGAGAGGGCCACGCGCCCGCGCCGTCGGCTGCGATT
>Ga0335079_10004983_pt1 | contig 15265 bp, 10 predicted proteins | sample Lox_Sample_33_FD_206719 | JGI IMG/M metagenome (GOLD analysis project Ga0335079, IMG submission 206719) | Soil microbial communities from Loxahatchee National Wildlife Refuge, Florida, United States - Lox_Sample_3.3 | ecosystem: Environmental > Terrestrial > Soil > Wetlands | place: USA...
ACCACCTTCTGTAACGCCGTATAGACCAGTACATAATCAGGGGAAGATTCCGGCTCAAGGAAAGCTTTGATGCCGTAGACGTCGACATCAAGGACAGCCCGAATTCAACTTCCGCGGTAGTCTTTGACCGACGCCGATCGGAGATCGACGCTACAATTTACGTCGCTGCGTCACAAATTTTTAGTTCAACCGCAACCCGCATCTTAGGCACCTATTAGTCAAATGCCTTTGCCTTTATTGCTTGCACCCAACATCCGGAGTCGATCTTCTGCAAGCAAGGGAGCGGCGGGACAGCTCCCGGAGCTTACGAAGGATGCGGCTCACCCTGAATGCAGCGGACGGTATCGCGCGCTATCAAGAGTTCCTCGTCAGTGGGGATCACGTAGGCATGCAGGCTGGAGTCGTCCGTGCTTATGGGCCCCTCTTGCCCTACCATCTTCAGGTTCTTCCTCTCGTCCAACCTCAACCCTGCCCATTCAAGACCCTCGCAAATGCGACCACGGACGGTGGGCGAGTTTTCTCCGATCCCTCCGGTGAAGACCACCGCATCCGCGCCACCCATTCCTGCAAGAAAGGCTCCGATGTACTTTCTCGCGCGGTAGCAAAAGACGTCAATCGCCAGGCGTACCCGCCGGTCGTCGTGCTCCTTGAGCTCTTCCTGCAGCACGCGCATGTCATTGGTCAGGCCCGAGATGCCTAATAATCCAGCCTGGGTGTTCAAAAGAGCGCAAACGTCGTGAGGCGAAAGCCCTTCTTTGGTGGCAATGAGGTCCACAATAGCTGGATCCATATCACCGGAGCGTGTCCCCATCACCAGACCCTCCAAGGGCGTCATACCCATCGAAGTATCCACAGAGCGGCCGCCACGAATCGCAGCAGCCGAGCAGCCGTTCCCCAGGTGAAGCGTGATCACGTGGGTCTCGTCCCGGCTCAACTGGTGCAACACCCGATAGCGGTGAGCCACGTATCGGTGCGACGTGCCATGAAAGCCGTACCGACGGATGTGGTGGCGTCGATACAAGTGATAGGGCACGGCATAAAGGTAAGCGTGCTCCGGGATGGAATGATGGAAAGCAGTGTCAAACACCGCGACCTGGGGCAGCTTTTGACCGAAGATTTGGCGTACGGCGAGAATTCCCTTGATGTTGTGGGGGTTGTGGAGGGGAGCCAAGTCAATGCAATCCTCGATTCCCTTCAACACCTCGTCGGCGATGACGACCGACTCCGTAAACAGTTCGCCGCCGTGAACCACACGATGACCGGCAGCATGGATATCGGCCGGAGACTGCACTTCGGTGATTCCCGATTGTTCCGAGACGATCCAACGAACCAGGTACTCCAGCGCTGCCGAAATATCGTGAAGCGAAGCCGTGAACTTCTGCCGGGTTCCATTGCGCGCCTGAACGGTGATGATTGCTTCTCCGCCGATTCGCTCAACCTGGCCGCGAACCAAGCGCTCATCAGTGTTCTCCTTGATTCGGTCAAGATCGGTCGCAATGAGCTGAAACTTTAGAGTCGAGCTACCCGCGTTGAGTACGAGGACGTTCATCAGACTGCTCCTATATGCATTTCCTTACACCCTGCCCAAAAGCTCTTTCGCTACGGCGGCCACCCGGTCGGGCTCAAAGCCGAATTTCCTCTGGAGCTCCTTCAGCGGCGCTGAGGCTCCAAAGGTTTTCATGCCGATCACTCGGCCGGCATCGCCAACGTACTGCGCCCATCCAAAGGTCGAGGCCTGCTCAATTGCGACGCGCGCCTTCACGGTTGGGGCCAGCACGCTGTCCCGATACTCCTGCGCCTGGTGATCGAAGATTTCCCAGGACGGCATCGAAACTACCCGCGAGCGGATGCCCTGGGCCAGCAACTCTTCATGAGCCTGCAGGGCTAGAATGACTTCGCTGCCGGACGCAATGAGAATGACCTCGGGTTTGCCGCCGGGAGCATCGTCGAGCACGTAGGCACCGCGCGCCACGCCCGACGCCGGCGCATACTTGCTGCGGTCCAGGGTCGGAAGCGCCTGCCGCGAGAGCGCCAGCACCGCAGGCTCGTGCCGCAGTTGCATGATGTAGCGGTAAGCTTCGACCACCTCGTTGGCGTCGGCGGGCCGCAGCGTGATCAGCCCGGGGATGGCGCGCAACGACGCCAGATGCTCTACCGGCTGGTGGGTGGGGCCGTCTTCTCCATCGCCCATGGCGTCATGGGTGAAAACGAAGATTGTGGGTAGCTCCATCAGGGCCGAGATCCGGATGCCCGGCCGCGCATAGTCACTAAAGATGAAGAAAGTGGCGCCAAAAGCCCGGAGCTTGGATAGCGACAGCCCGTTCACGATCGATGCCATCGCGTTTTCGCGGATTCCGAAGTGCAGGTTTCTCCCGCCCGGGCTGTCGGCCTGGAACTGTCCCGCACCTGCAAAGGTCAGGGTAGTCTTGTTCGACGGCCCCAAATCCGCCGATCCTCCAAGCAACCATGGAATGTTCTGCGCGAGTACGTTCAGCACCTTGCCGGAAGCTTCGCGCCCCGCCATTCCCTTCGTGTCCGCCGGGAAGACCGGGAGATTCCGATCCCACCCCGCCGGGAGCTCGCGCCGCTGCATCTGGTCAATCTCGGTGGCGAGGTCGGGGTACTTGGCTTTATACGCAGCGAAAAGCTCCGACCATTGCTGCCGGGCCTTTGCACCACGTTCGCCTATCCCTGCTGCGAAGTGCTCGTACACACCGCCGGGTACGAAGAACTTAGCGTCCTCTGGCCATCCGTAGCTGCGCTTCGAGAGGCGGACCTCCTCCTCGCCAAGCGGCTCACCGTGGGCTGCAGCGGTGTCCTGCTTGTGCGGGGAGCCGTAGCCGATGTGGCTGTCAAGGATGATGAAGGTGGGGCGGCCCTTTGTCTTCTGGAAAACCGCGAGGGCGCTCTGGATGCGATCGATGTCATTGGCGTCGCCCACCCGCAGAACATTCCATCCGTAACCCAGAAACCGGGCCGCTATATCCTCCGTAAAAGTGATGCGCGTGTCGCCTTCAATCGTGATGTGGTTGTTGTCGTAGACCCAACAGAGATTATCCAGGCCCAGGTGGCCGGCCAGTGACGCCGCTTCCGACGAAACGCCTTCCATCATGCAGCCATCACCGCAAACGGCATAGATCTTGTAGTCGAAGATTTCGAAGCCCGGCCGGTTGTAACGGTCGGCAAGCCATTTCTGGGCGATGCCCATACCCACGCTCGTCGCGACCCCTTGCCCTAAAGGGCCGGTTGTAGTCTCAACCCCCGAGACCCAGTGGTACTCGGGGTGCCCAGGAGCCTTGCTGTCGAGTTGGCGGAAGCGGCGGATGTCGTCAAGCGTTACAGCGGGTTGCCCCAGCCTCTCGTAGTCGGCATTCACCGCCTTCGTCTGAGTGAGGTGAAGCGCAGACCAGAGCAGCATCGACGCGTGACCATTCGAAAGCACGAACCGATCACGGTCGGGCCAGATCGGGTCCTGCGGATCGAAGCGCATGACGCGGTTCCAGAGGGTGTAGACCAGAGGGGCGAGCGCCATCGGCGTGCCGGGGTGTCCGGAATTGGCCGCCTGCACCGCATCGATCGAGAGGGTGCGGATGGTATTGATACACAGTTGATCCAATTGCGCGCCTGTCATTGGTTGAGCAACTTGCGGGGTACTCATAGGTTTCTCCTTAGCGATAACTTGGTTTTCCTCTCAACGCCCACCGCTGCCGCAAGGCCGTCGCAGCTTCCAGCTTCGACCATCACAGGCACCGCTGAACGCGGGGCGGATGGGTCTAAGTCTTCAGCGGCGTGGCTCCGAGCCGTCGTCGGTCGCTGATCACTTCCGGCTCCAGGGAAGCCACTTTGCCCAGGCGGCGCAGGTGGCGCTCGGCTTGACTGAACCCCGCCGCCAGGAACGTCTCGACTAGGTCCCAGGCCACGCACGGTCCCACGGTCCGGCCGCCCATGCAAATAATGTTCATGTGATCGTCCTCGACCCCTTGCCGGGCCGAGAAGTGGTCGTGCACCAGCGCGGCGCGGACGCCCGGAATCTTGTTAGCACACACCGACGCGCCGACACCGCTGCCGCAGATCGCCACCCCGCGCTCCGCCTTCCCCGCCGCCACAGCCTGAGCGAGCGGGATGACAAAATCAGGATAGTCGTCGCCTGGAGCCAGGGTATGAGCGCCGAAATCGATTACCTCATGCCCGGCTGCCCGCAACTGGGCGACCAGCTCTTCCTTCAAGCCAAACCCACCGTGATCGGTGGCAATTCCCACGCGCATGTTATCCTCCGACTACTTGATGTTCACTCGCAGGTGATCCATGGCGGCGGCCACTCATTCGCTCTCACCAGAGACCGCCGTTCCGGCCACCAGAACGTTGGCTTCCGGCGGAAACCGCCAATGGAGCGGTTTCTGCGTAGATGCCTCCGTCCACCTCCACGTCGAACCCGGGCTTGATCTGCTCGATCGTCGCTGCTTCTCTCGTTTGTCTTCATGTGGCACGAGCCTGAGCCGCTTTCTCAAAAGTGTCGACAAACTCCCGGAAGCGTCTGGCGATCTCGGCCACAGCGGCTTCCCGCGTTGTCTTGTTGGCCCGGTAGTTAACGAGCGGCTCCCAAAAGTCGGTCCGGCCCACCGCGAAGCCGATGAACCCTGGGACCGGGGCCGCCGTCGTGAGCCATTCGCGCACCTTTTGGTCGTTTTCGCCGCGCCCCAGGATAATGCAGCCGACTCTGTTACGGCCGGCACGCCGCGCGGCAGCCACGATTCTCTCGCAGTCCTCGCGGCGATCGAGCCCCTCGATCTTCCAGACGTCTGGCTCAACCCGAGCGTCCTGGAGCTGCTGGATGGTCTCGACCATCAGCCGAGGGCGAAGCTCGAGGTCGTAATCTTTTTTGTCGCCCTTGAGCTTGTCGAGCTGCGCCTTCTCCGGAGGCACCAGGAGCTCAAACATGAACAGGCTGCGACTCTCGCTGCGCAAGTAGTCCGAGAGCCGCTTCAGGCGGGCCGACTGCCGGCGGTTCAGGGCTTCGTCGCCCTCCGGGTTGTAGCGCACGAGCACCTTGCAGAAGGTCGGGTGAAAGGCCTCGATGTGTTTGGCGAAGTCCTCGCCGTACTCGAAGTCGAACTCCTCCTGCCCGCTTTTCTCGGCAGGGCACGCGGTCACGTAGCCCTGCGCTGCCGCGTCGCGAAGTATGGCGGCGCCGAACTGTTCGTCCACCAAGATGCCCGCCTTCTCCTTGGGCACTCCAGCCGCCTTAAAGCCCTCGTAGATCACCTGCTTGGTGGCAGCGATCTGCGCCGTCTGCTCCGGAGTTAGCGCGCCCTTCCAGCCGAACATTCCCGTCTCGAACGAGCCGCGGTGGTCGAAGGGCTGGATATATAAAGGTTTGTCATAACCAAGATTTCTCATGATGTCTCCTTGAGCTTCCGGTAGCAGCGGATCAGGTTGTTCGTTGAACTATCATGGCCGAGCGTGGGCTGTGCCTGGCTTTCGAGTTCCGGGATAATGCGCTGGGCCAGCACCTTGCCAAGCTCAACTCCCCACTGGTCAAATGAGTTGATGTTCCAGATGATGCCCTGGGTGAAGACGCAGTGCTCGTAAAGGGCCACCAGCTTGCCGAGAGTCTCCGGCGTGAGCCGATCGGCGAGAATCGTGTTCGACGGGCGGTTGCCTTCGAAGACTCGGTGGGGAACGAGCCAATCCGGCGTGCCTTCGGCCTTAACTTGCTCCGGCGTCTTCCCGAACGCCAGGGCCTCGGTTTGGGCGAAGACGTTCGCCAGTAGCATGTCGTGGTGCCGGCCAAGGGGATTGAGCGGCTGGCCAAAGGCGATGAAGTCACACGGGATGAGCCTGGTGCCCTGGTGGATCAACTGGTAGAAAGAATGTTGCCCGTTGGTCCCCGGCTCACCCCAGTAAATAGGAGCCGTTGCGTAGTTGACTTCGGTCCCCTCGAGCGTGACGTGTTTGCCGTTGCTCTCCATCGTCAACTGTTGAAGATAGGCCGGGAATCGCTTCAAGTATTGCTCGTACGGCAAGACGGCAACCGTCTGCGCGCCAAAAAAGTCAGCGTACCAGACACCCAGTAGGCCCATGAGCACCGGTAGGTTGCGCTCGAACGGGCCGGTTCGGAAGTGCTCATCCATCTGGTGGAAGCCGTCCAACATGGCGCGAAAATTATCCGGGCCGATGGCCAGCATCGTCGAAAGGCCGATTGCCGAGTCCATGGAATAGCGCCCGCCGACCCAGTCCCAGAACCCGAACATGTTGGCGGTATCGATGCCGAACTTCGCCACTTCCGCCGAATTCGTCGACACGGCGACAAAGTGCTTGGCGACCGACTTTTCGTCACTGCCCAGGCCGCCCAGTGACCAGGCGCGAGCCGAGTGAGCGTTGGTCATCGTCTCCAGCGTTGTGAATGTTTTCGAAGAGACAATGAAGAGGGTCTCAGACGGGTCCAAGTCATGCACCGCTTCTGCGAAGTCAGTGCTGTCAACGTTGGAGACAAACCGGAACGTCAGAGCGCGCTCGGTGTAATACTTCAGCGCCTCGTAGGCCATCACCGGCCCCAGGTCGGAGCCGCCAATGCCGATGTTGATGACGTTGCGGATGGGCTTGCCGGTGTGGCCCCTCCACTCGCCGCTCCGCACGCGGTTAGAGAAGTCAACCATTTTGTCGAGAACGGCGTGGACCTGGGGCACCACGTCCTCGCCGTCTACGACGATGGATTTTCCTTTAGGGCCGCGCAATGCCACGTGGAGGACCGCTCGGTTCTCGGTGACGTTGATCTTCTCGCCTCGGAGCATGGCGTCGATCCGCGCTCGGAGGCCCGATTCCTCGGCCAGTTGAAGAAGGAGCTTAATGGTTTCGTCGGTGATGCGATTCTTCGAGTAATCGAGAAAGAGGCCCGCCGCTTCGACAGTCATGCGCTCGCCGCGCTTGGGGTCATTCGCGAACAGATCGCGGAGATGTAGTTTCCTGATCGCCTTGTAGTGGGCTTGCAGAGCTTTCCACGCCTTTCGTTTCGTCAGCGGTGCGATTTGCCCGCTGTTGGTGCCGATCCGTGCGCCTTTTGCCATTCTTGTGCTCCTTCAGATTCTGCAGGGACAGGGGCTACAGATCCCCGCTTTCAGGCCACAGCCTTCTTGAGCGCGGCACTCTTGGATGTAATCACGGCCATCAACTCGTTCCAGGAATTGACGAATGCCTTGGCGCCTTCATCCTGAAGCTGGGCAGCCAAAGCATCGATATCGATGCCGGCCTTAGCGAACTCCGCTAAAACTTCCTCGCAGTCGCCGCCGTCTGCCGGCAGAATCGTATCTAATTCGCCATGATCGGCAAGAGCTTTCAACGTATTCTCCGGCATCGTGTTTACAGTGAAGGGCGCAGCGAGGGCCCTGACATAGAGGACGTCGGACGCTTTGGGGTCTTTGGTTCCCGTGCTGGCCCATAGGAGCCGTTGGGGACGCGCGCCCGTGTTGAAAACGCGCTGCCAGCGTGGAGAACCCAGAAGGGCGCGGTAGGCCTTGTAGATACGCTTGGCAATGGCGATGCCGAGTTGATCTCGCATCGAGTCGGGGACCTTGCCCATAACAGCAGAGTCCCAGCGGCTGATGAATACGGAGGCGACAGAGCCTACAACAGGCTTGAGCCCAATCTCGACGCGCCGTTCAATGCCGCGCAGGAACGCTTCGGATGCCGCCAGGTATTGCTCGCGAGAGAACAACAAAGTCACGTTGATGGGGATGCCAGCAAAGATCGCCTCCTCGATGGCGGGAAGGCCTTCCTTGGTGCCAGGGATTTTGATAAACAGGTTTGGCCGTTCCGCCTGTGCGCACAGGTCCTTGGCTGCAGCCAAAGTGCTCGCCGTGTCGTGGGCCAAAAGGGGGGACACCTCCAACGACACCCACCCGTCCACGCCGTCCGTCCGATCGTAGATGGGCCGGAACAGGTCGGCGGCCCTGGTGATGTCCTCCAGCGCCAACTCGAAAAAGAGCGCCTCGCCCGATTTGCCTTTACTCAGCTTCTCGCGAATCGCGGCGTCGTAAGCAGTGCTGTTTTTGATGGCGTGGTCGAAGATCGTCGGATTCGACGTCAGCCCCGTCACCGACAGCTCGTCGATGTATCGTTTGAGCGTGCCACTGTTCAGCAGGTCGCGCGTGATGTTGTCGAGCCAGAGACTCTGGCCCAGATTGTGGAGCAGTTCGGTCGCTTTCATAGTGTAACCTCCATGACAGTTAGGTCCTTGCATCCTTCTCACTCATAATCCTGGGTCACTTCGCCGCCACACTGGCACCTAAGCGCTCAGCTTTGCAGGAAAGTACTCAACGGCCTTGCATCCCGAGGGGCTTCGAAACTCTCCACCAACCGCGCCAACCACCCGGGATACCGGACCTCGGCCAATGCCAGGTTTCGTGTCGCCCGGTTGGTGTAAACTCGGCCATCGCCCCCGACTTGGAACATAGCCCTACGCCTTACAAAGGGATTCGATTTGGAAGCGGCCGCCCAGATCTCTATCGCGCCGTCGCCGAGAGACAGGTCGATCAGGGCGCCATTTTCGGTCAGTCCTCTCGTCGGGCTTGGGATGGGAGGAGAATCGGCCGAGCCCACAATAATCATGTCAAAAGGACCGTACAGGTGCGCCGCGCCATCGACCGTTGTTTCGCTTGCGCAAATATATCGTGCACCAGTTTCCTCCACGAGTTGGGTCCGAACGAGCGCCGGACTCATCCAGACGTGCTTCCAGCCCGCAATTCCCTTCAAGAGTTTCGGACTCAGCACGGGCGGAAAGGTGCCCCCGAGCGTCACCACTTTCGCGCCCCGTAGGCGAAGCGCAAGGGTTGCCAGGAGCCCCAGCCTATTTGTGCCGACGACTGCGACTTTGCGTGGTTGCCTAATCCCGCCACGCTGGATGTTGCCGAGGTCGCTCAGCCCTTTTTCAATCAGAGCAGCCGGCTCCGCGAGAGCGTCGAGTAGATTCAGCCAGTCCAGCGGAGCTGTCCGAAGAGGAGGCTCAAAGAGGGTAGGATGGCTAGCATCATCCAAATCGACCAAGAATTCGACGGGAGTATCAATCATGATGCGGCCTCCATCACGCCGCCTGTGAGCGTGAGTGCATTGGGTACGAAACCCAGCCGGCTGTAAGCTTTCGTCAAGTTCCCCAGCCGTTCAAAGGCCGGCACCGACAGCATGTCTTCGGTGCAGCGCCAGCGCCAATTCCCTTCGGCGCGGCCGGGCACGTTCATTCGCGCTTCTTTTCCCAGGTTCAGCAGATCCTGCAGCGGAGCCATCGCGAGCACCGCTACAGAGGACCAGGCAAGTTCCATTAACGCAGGCGCGGCTTCCCCGCTGGTGCCCGGCGGGCGCCTCAGGTACCTCCACAAATTCTGCCGTTGTTGATCCGGCAAATCTTCGAACCAGCCGCGAGTCGTGGGATTGTCATGTGTGCCTGTGTACACCACTGAGTGGGTCGTATAGTTCCCCGGGAGGTGCGGATTATCGGGATGACCGTCGAACGCGAACTGGAGGACACGCATCCCGGGCAGGTGGAATTGGTCACGAAGGGCGTACACATCGGGCGTGATCAACCCTAAATCCTCGGCGATGAACGGGAGAATGCCTAACTCTCTCTGCACCACCTGAAAGAAATCGGCTCCCGGACCGGGCACCCACTCACCAGACTGAGCAGTCGGTGCACCGGCAGGCACGTGCCAGGCTGCCGCGAAACCACGGAAATGATCCAAGCGAATTACGTCGACGTGGGCCAGGAGCGACCGCAGCCGGTCGATCCACCATCGATATCGGGACTGGCAAAGAGCATCCCAATTGTAAACGGGATTACCCCAGAATTGCCCCTGCGGGCTGAAGTAATCGGGAGGCACTCCGGCGAGGAAGCGCGGGCGCCTCTGCTCGTCCAGCAGAAACAGCTCTGGATTGGCCCAAACATCGCTCGAGTCAGGAGACACGAAGAAGGGCAGGTCGCCGATCAGCCCCAAGCCCTTGCTGTGGGCGTAGGCCTTAAGCCGCTCGCCTTGGCGGTACAACAAGAACTGGGCGAAACACACCTGGTCGATGCGTTGCCCGAGTTCGCGTCGGACACGATCGAGAGTTGCGGGATCGCGCCGGACCAATTCTGCCGGCCATTCTAGGTAATACGCGTCATCGAACCTGCCTTTTAGCGCCCGGAAGAGCGCGTAGTCCTCCAGCCAGTGCGCCTGGTCGGTACGGAATTGCTCGTAAGCTCCCCGCAGATCAGGACGCGCTCCAGCGCGGAAATTGATCCACGCCTTTTCGAGCAGCCGGTGTTTGAACGGGACCACCGAGTCGTAATCGACGGCGCATGGGTCGACTGAGTGATATTCACAGTCGCTCGCTCGCAGGAGTTCATCTTCGATGAGCCAGTCCGGGCTAATGAGCAGCCGGTTTCCGGCAAAGGATGACAAGGGCTGATAGGGCGAATTGCCATAACCGGTGGGACCCAGCGGCAAGGCTTGCCACCAGCTCTGGCCAGATTCGACGAGGCGATCGACCCAGGTCAGCGCGGCTGGTCCCATATCGCCAACGCCGTAAGGTGAAGGCAGGGACGTAACGTGCAGCAGCAAGCCAGAGGCCCGGTGCTGCGGAAGAAGTGGGGGCAGACTGGCATCGTTGCGGCTCATGCACGTCCTTTCGCTGAATTCAAGGCGTTATTCACAATTCCCTCAGCCTCTGTCAGGATGGCATCCAGGTGGGACTGGTCTCTGAAGCTCTCCGCATAGATCTTGTAGATGTTCTCAGTGCCTGAAGGCCGGGCTGCGAACCAGCCGCTAGCGGCTACCACCTTCAAACCGCCAACTGGCGCGTTGTTGCCTGGCGCGCGCGTTAGCTTGGCAACGATCGGCTCGCAGGCCAGGGTTGACTCGTTGACGGCCTCGGGCGAGAGTGTGGCCAGCCTGGCTTTCTGCTCCGGCGTTGCGGGCGCGTCGATGCGGGTGTAGTAGGGCGTGCCGAACTCCGCCGCCAGTTGGCCGTAGTGCTCGCCCGGGTCCTTGCCGGTGCGGGCCGTGATTTCCGCAGCGAGCAGATCCATGATGGGGCCATCTTTGTCGGTGGTCCACACGGTGCCGTCGTGCCGCAGGAAACTCGCCCCGGCGCTCTCTTCGCCGCCGAAGCAATACGAGCCGTCATATAACCCCTGGACAAACCACTTGAATCCCACGGGAACCTCGGACAGCCGGCGGCCCAACCTTTGCACCACCTTGTCAATCATGCTGCTGCTTACCAGCGTCTTGCCGACGGCAACGTGTGCCGGCCACTGAGGACGATGAGTGAGCAGGTAGCGGATGGCCACCGCCAAGTAGTGGTTGGGGTTCATCAACCCCGCGGACGGCGTGACGATCCCGTGCCGGTCGGAGTCCGGGTCGTTAGCGAATGCCACGCGGTATTTGTCTTTGAGCCCGACGAGCCGGGCCATGGCACACGGGCTCGAGCAGTCCATGCGGATCTGCCCGTCGTGATCGACTGTCATAAACGAGAAGGTCGGGTCGATGGTCGGATTGACTACGGTAATGTCCAGTTGGTATACGGCGTTGATCGGCTCCCAGTAGGGTCTGGCGGCGCCCCCAAGCGGGTCTACGCCCAGCTTGAGGCCGGCACCGCGAATGGCGTCCATGTCCACGACGTTCCGGAGGTCGCGCACGTAAGGGAGGATGAAGTCCTCCTGATGGGTGCTCGTCGCCTTGATCGCTGCAGCGAACGGCACACGCTTAACGCCCGCGTTGTTTCCTCGTAGTAGTTCGTTGGCCCGGTCCTCCACCCAGCGTGTCACGTCGGTATCGGCCGGGCCGCCATTGGGAGGGTTGTACTTGAAGCCGCCATCCTCCGGCGGGTTGTGCGACGGCGTGATGACGATGCCATCCGCGAGGTGCTTTTTGCGGCCGCGATTGTAGACCAGGATCGCTCGCGAGATGACTGGCGTTGGCGTCACGCCATCGTCTCGTTGGATGACGGTGTCCACATTGTTGGCCGCCAGCACTTCGAGTGCCGTACTTTGGGCCGGCCCCGACAGTGCGTGCGTGTCCTTGCCCATATAAAGCGTGCCGTGAATGCCCTGGCTGCGGCGGTAGTCGCAAATAGCTTGGGTGACGGCCAGGATGTGGGCTTCGGTGAACGTCCCACGCAGTGGCGAGCCTCGGTGTCCACTGGTCCCGAAGCTGACCATCTGGTTCGGGTCGCTGAGATCCGGGTGGCAGTCAAAGTACTCGCGCTCGAGCCGGGCTACGTCCACCAGCATCTCCTTGGGGGCAGGGCGGCCGGCGAGCGGCGAGATGCCGGGCACCGCACCCGTTCCTACAACACTCGACATGGTTTCACCTTCCAGCAGTCGCCAGCGTGTTCGGCGATGGTGCGGTCTCAGCCATCATCTCCGGCTCTTACCAGCGCTGCTTGCTCGTTCGTCCCTCGCCCCCTACTTATTGGGCTGAGGCGGATAATTCCTAAAAAGATTCCGCCATAGCCTTTTGTTCTGGGTATGGCAGGACATGGCGAATGGCCCCTCTCAGAGCCGGATGGCATTCTCGAGGACGAAAGTCAGCCGGGTTTCGGATTGAATCTTCACGCGTTGGCCCCTAGTCAGGATTTCCGCTCCGGCGCCTGCCGCGGCGCCGGCTCCCAAGCCGATGGCGGCCCCTTTGCCGCCGCCGGCAATGGCCCCGATAATCGTGCCCAACGCCGCGGTGCCTCCAACCACCTTGGCGGTGCGCACGCCGCGCGAGGAGCTTTCCTCGGTGACCGTTTCCGTGTTGACGTCCACCATGCGGCCATTCACTTTCAGGGACATCAGATCCACGGTGAGAGTCGTACGTCCGGTGAGTTTCCCGGATTCTGTGGCATCCACCAGCTTCACCACGACGTCGGCCCCGCGTGGAATCACGGTCTCGCCGTTGATGACGACCGGTTCGTCCAGGCTCGCGGCGAATGTCTGTCCGACGGAGTTAAGTTCCGAGTCCACCCCGTCGATCATGCGAATGACCAGGTTGGTGCCGGCCGGGAGCTCGATCGCGCCCGTGGCCGGCGATGTTTCAACCTCATGGCGTTCCCGTGAGGCATCAAAGTCAATGCGCAGAATGTCCGCGACGTCCAGCGTCTGGATCTGATTGCCGGTCTCGATCTCTACCCCACGCGGCGAACCGCCCCGGTAAGTGCACTTAATTACCTGCCCGTTCTTGAGCATCACAGTGTCCGCTGCAGAGTTGGTACCTCGGTCAGAGTTGTAGTTAACATCCTGTCCATGGGCGCAAACGACCATAAGCAAAAAAGTCGATACAAATGTAAGCCACTTTGTGAATGTCATCGTAATTCCTTTCCTTTGTGCCGGCCGTCCGTTCCACCGGAGCGAACTGGCCGGGTTGGCGTTGGTAGGAGGACTTCGCGGGACGAGCACTTTCTTTGTGAAAATCGCATTGTTCCGCTTCCAATTCGAACTATCATGCCTTCTCTGGCACTGGACATGGTCTAACCTTCCAGATTTCGGCAGCGTATTCGGCGATGGTGCGGTCGCTGGAGAACTTCCCCGAGCCCGCCACATTCAAGATGGCCTTGCGCGCCCACTCCTCGGGGTCGGCACACAACGCGCGCAGCCGCTCATCTGCCTCGAGGTACGGCTTCAGGTCCGCCAGGTGCATGTAGTAATCGCCGTGGGTCAGCAACATGTCGCGCAAGGGAGCGAAGATGCCCGGTTCATAGCGGCTGAAATAGTCGGAGGATACCAAGTCCAAGGCCTTGCGGGTCTCCGGCTCGTGTTCGTAGTGCCAGTGCGGGTTATACCACGCGCGACTTTCGGCCACCTGCTCCGCCGTCAGGCCGAAGAGGAAGAAGTTCTCCTCACCGGCCTCCTGGGCCATTTCGATGGTCGCCCCGTCGCGCGTGCCGATGGTCAGAGCGCCGTTCATCATAAATTTCATGTTGCTGGTGCCGCTGGCTTCGTAGCCCGCCGTCGAAATCTGGTTGGAGACATCACTGGCCGGGATCAGGTGCTCCGCCAGCGAGACGCAGTACTCGGGCAAGAACAACACTTTGAGGCGCCCGCGAACCGCGGGATCGTTATCGATGACATCGGCCAGATTGTTGATGAATTTGATAATCAGTTTGGCCAGCCGGTACGCGGGCGCAGCTTTGCCCGCGAATAAGAACGTCCGCGGCGTCATCTCCAGCTCGGGATTCTCGCGCAGCCGGTTGTAAAGCACCACGATGCGCAGGGCATTGAGCAGTTGGCGCTTGTACTCGTGAATCCGCTTGATCTGGCAGTCAAAGATGGCCTCCGGGTCCACCATCTGACCGGAGGTTGCCTTCAGCCAGTTGACAAACTCCAACTTGGCTTTGCGCTTCGCCCTCCTGAAGCTCTCGCGAAAACCTTTATCCGCGGCAAGCGCTTGCAGCCTGCTTAGTTGGCTAAGGTCGGTGATCCAGGCATTCCCGAGCGCTTCCGTGATCGTATCGGCCAGCGCCGGATTGCACAGCAGCAGCCAGCGCCGGGGAGTGACGCCGTTCGTCTTGTTGTTGAAACGCTCCGGGAAAACCTCTGCCAGGCCCTTCAGGGTCGTTTTGCGTAACAGATCAGAGTGAATCGCAGCCACCCCATTGGTACTGTGGGAACCTACGACCGCCAGGTTGGCCATGCGAACCTTCTTGCCGGCCTCCTCTTCGATAAGGCTCAGGCGCTGAGCACGGCCTACATCGCTCGGAAACCGCCCGCGAACATCGCCCAGAAAACGGCGATTGATTTCATAGATGATCTCGAGCTGCCTGGGCAGTATGTCTTCGAACAACGCCACGGGCCATTTTTCGAGGGCTTCGGGCAGCAAAGTGTGGTTCGTGTACGCCAGCGTGTTCTGCGTGATCTGCCACGCTTCGTCCCATCCGAGGTGCACCTGGTCAACCAGGATGCGCATCAGTTCCGGTACGGCCAGGGACGGGTGCGTATCGTTCATCTGGATCGCCACTTTCTCCGGGAACAGGTGCCAATCCGAGTTACCGCGTTGGAAGCGGCGCACCGCATCGGCCAGCGAGCATGCAACCAGAAAGTACTCCTGCACAAAGCGCAGCCCCTGTCCCATGAACGTGGAATCATCGGGGTAAAGGACGCGGGTCAGGGTTTCAGCCGAGAGCGCCTGAGTGAACGCCTCTACAAAATCGCCGTGCGAAAACTCGGCAAAGCTGAAGTTGTCATGCGCGGCCGCGGCCCAGAGGCGGAGCGTGTTGATGGTGGAACCGCCGTAGCCGATTACCGGGCGGTCAAAGGGGA
>Ga0335079_10004984_pt1 | contig 15263 bp, 7 predicted proteins | sample Lox_Sample_33_FD_206719 | JGI IMG/M metagenome (GOLD analysis project Ga0335079, IMG submission 206719) | Soil microbial communities from Loxahatchee National Wildlife Refuge, Florida, United States - Lox_Sample_3.3 | ecosystem: Environmental > Terrestrial > Soil > Wetlands | place: USA: Florida...
GGCATCCTAGGCCTGACACACGACGATACTGGCAATGCGCTCGAAAAACTCCCTGTGACCATCAAGGTCGCAATTGGCGAAGGCCCGGAACCAGGCGATGAAAACGGACACCCTCGAAAACTCGACCACTTCGTTTTCAAGAGAAAAGCGCTGCGTGGCCAAGACGTGGTTTGGATCTCGGCGCCGGAAATCTCCCAAGCGCATGGCGAGAATCCAACTGAGTTGGGAGTGGTCTTCCTGAATGACGACCCTCGTGAAGTTCTGCGAACGGAGTATGCGCTCTGGACGCCCGGTGGATGCAAATGCCGGGGCGCACTCGTGCAGATTGAAAATGGAGACGGAACCAGATTCGAGATGCAGGCGATTCGAAGAACGCAAAAGCATCCGGAGGGCGAGGCGTGGCCCGGCAATTACAAGTACGTGGATGGACCAAAGAAGGGTCAACCTGTCGAGTCGTGCGGCGACGGCTGCCCGGATTTGGAGCGTGGCGAGTGCCGACCGTCAGGCGACTTGTACTTCATGCTGGAGAAATTTCCAGTGTTCGGGACAATCTGCCGGCTTCACACAAGCAGCTACCGCTCCGTCCGCAACCTGTCAACCGGGCTCATGCAAATTCGGCGGTTGAACGGTGGGCGTCTGACGGGCGTGAAAGCAATCTTGAAGGCAAGTCCGGAACGGGTTTCGTATGTGGATCGAGATGGCACGCGGCATTTATCCGTGGCGTACATCCTCAGCTTCGAAATCGGGGCGCGGGACCTACGGACGCTCGTCGCGAATATGACTGAGCCTGTTCGCCTGCTCGCGGCGGGCCATGCCACCTTCGAACTACCCCCTGGAAGCCAATATGTGGCGACCGAAACAGATGCGGAACGCTCGCGCGAACTAGCGAGTGAATTCTATCCACAGTCAGCCACCGAGGAACCTCTAAGCTCCCAAGGGCCCAGTGAAGAGAACGAGCAACTTGCGCGAATTTGTGAGTTGGGTCGTCACCTCGGCTACAACGATGCCAAGACGAAAATGCTGGTAGGCCAGTGGAGGCAAGACTTGAACGGACTCGAGCGAAAACTGTGTAATCAGTTCGATGAAGATCCACAGGATATGAAGAGGCCGGGCGGCCGCCCGGTTCCTGCAAATGCTACCAACGGACATAGACGTTCCCCGGCCTAGGCAAACGGTTACAATCTCACTCGATGGATCGATCTCGCCAAAGATAGAGGCAGACGATAGAGGCATCACAACAGGCGGCCGTGGTGATTGGCTCGACGCAGAGTGATCGTGGGTTCAATCATGCCATCGCTCCAAAGTACTCTCTCATTTTCTCACTGTCGCCCGATTCGAGGAGCTTAGCTCCCTTCACGCGCACCCGGGGAGCAAACGAGCCGACACAGGAAATTGGCGAGGGGAGAGCGGAGCGTCGAGGTCGGAATCGGCGGCACGGTGAGTGACACAGCTTTATCGCGGGGCGCCTCGTGCTATTGGAGTCCGCAGTCGAGGTCAGTTGAGCGACCGGAAGAGAGATGAACGGCGGGAAGAAGGAGGAGAATCGCAAGTTGGCTAACGCGCGGAAACAGATGTTGTTCTGAATCTGCATTCGGGACAGTGAATGACAAGGACGTATCATTAACAGCGGAGGAGATTATGGCAACTCGGGAACGCATTGAGGGCCGTTCGGATTCACTCAACGCCACAATTACGGAGGTGATGGACTTCTTAGGCGACGAAGGGAATCGACCTGGCGGTTGGGGCGCAAAACTTAGGCCGTTTCTCCACAAGAAGCTTGCTGATCTGGCTGAGTATTGGTACAAACGCGGCGTCCGCCGGGGTCACATGGAATGCCACAAAGAGTTCAAGACGACCGGTTCTCTCTCGCGAAGGCTTCGTTACATAGGAGAGCGAGAATTTTTTACCGGCCAAGAGCGCTCCGTCCGCGTCACTTCGAAGATCAAGCGTAAACGCCGTGCCCGCTGAAATCAATCCGGCGTTCGAACTGCGTTCTATCGTCGCGGCGCGCTCCCGTCCAGAGTGAAAGAATCCAGGCGGTTTGCGACACTTTAAGGCGTGAATCTTGACGAAAATTGCCTTACTCGGTTGGGGGTCGTTGCTGTGGGACAAGAGCGACCGCGAATTCGACAAGCATCACAGTGGGTGGATGTTCGATGGCCCTGTGCTGAAGCTGGAATTCTCACGAAAATCAACAAAGAGGCTCAATGCCCTTACCTTGGTAATAGACAGGATTCACGGGGAAGAATGCAAGGTGGCCTATGCCCTCAGTAAGCGCGGGACGTTTGAAAGAGCATTAACCGATCTTAAGGAACGTGAAGGAACAAATCGAAAGAATATCGGATATGCCTTCACCGATGGTTCTGGCAGTCGTCAAGGCCGGGACGCTGATTCGGTCGATGCGATTCTTCGATGGGCTCACGGTGCGGCACTGGATGTTGTTTTATGGACCGATCTCCCTGGTGATTTCGACAGCGTTCCCAAGAATGACTTCCTGACCGCCGCGGTGAATCACGTTCAGCAATTGCGAGCAGACGCCAAAGCATTGGCGGCCGAATATGTGTGGCGCGCACCGGCGTTCATCGTCACACCTCTACGGACAGCGTTGCAAGCAGAGCCTTGGTTCAAGAAACCCAGCTCTTAGCCGCTGTACTAGTGAGAAGATGCATGCAAGATTGTCTGCGGTGCAGTCTGTGTCCGTGCTTAGCGTAGGAGTTTGAACATCCTGTGCGATGACCCCAAGTATTGAGAGCCATTCCTGGGTTGACTGATTATTTGCGACGCTCTAGCGTACCCTGCAGGCGTGGTTACTGCCTGATACAGTATGTTCGTTGGCGAATCCAAGAGAAAAGTCGTGCCCGGCGAATTATTCAAGAAGTGGCTTCAGGCTGCAGCCGTAAAAACTTACACGGCGGTTAGTGTGTACACTGAACGGCCGGGTGCGCGGGCGGTTGGGTTGAAATCCCTTAAGAAACTCCTGGCCGATCATTTTGTGGGCGAAGGAACGATCCTTCAGGCGGGAGGATACTCGAAATCAGCAGCGATAATCGCCAACAGCCTGCCAATCAACAAGCGCACTCGCTCTGGCGATCTCGGAGAGCTTCTGGCGACGGAGTATCTGAATTCTGAAACCGCTTTCGTTGTCCCTATCAAGAAACTGCGCTGGAAAAGTGATCGCGAAACAGCGATGCACGGGAATGACGTTATAGGGATAAACACAAAGGATGGTCCAGTCCGCGTCATGAAGGGCGAGTGCAAGAGCCGCGCGGCATTTACCAAGGCAACGGTTGATGAGGCAGCGGACTCCCTTGACCTGCATAATGGCAGACCAAATCCATCGACCCTCGCGTTCATCACAAAGAGGCTGTACGAAGAGAAGCGCGACGCCGAGGCAAAGGTTTTCCAGGACCTTCAGTGTGCAAGCGCAATACCCGCGAAGAATCTGACTCACTTGGTATTCGCTCTCGCGGGCAACGACCCATCGAAGGATTTGGCAGGCTGCCCGAAGTCAAAACATGGGATCAAGCGGCTAAGCACTGCTATCGTAATCAACGATCACGGTGCATTTGTTGCCGCCGTTTACGGCACTCATGGCGCAAAATCCTGAGGTTATTAGCCGGTCGTTAGCCGCGCTTATTCAGCCCCAAGCGCGAGGACGGCTGCTCGCGCAAGGTCTGGCGCGAGGGATGGTGTGGCGGGATGGCGTTGTGCCGGAAGGCGCTCCGGAGTTCTCTCTCACGTTGACTCCAGACCTTCTGGACTTCGGGTACGGCATCTTGGCGCTGGCATTAGAACTTCGTGATGCAAACAGGGAGCGTGAAGGCCCGGAACAATTTCCGACAGACGATGGGTTCCGGGTAGCCGCGGAAGCAATTGAATCTGCTGTCCGCAGGGGTAACCCACTTGACGGGGATCAGGGCCGTCACCTCGTCATCAGTGCTGCAGCCTTTCATCTCGCCGGGTTTGCCGCCCGCGCCTACTCGATGCTTCCCATTCCGGCGCTTGCCAGAAACCTCGCCTCGCCCGAGCGCGCTTTGGCGTGTTTGCTCCGCAGGGATCTGGGGCAATTGCGTGAGCAGATTCTTCAATGGCACAGCGATGCCGCCCACGGCGATGCTGCGATCGCAGCCCGCCTGCTGAATGCGGAAGACGGCTTCGGTCCTGAAGATGCCGCTGTTCTTGCACTCACAACTTCCTATTTCCGGGGCCTCGGCTTAGCCGATACGGCGCTTCTCTTCGGCAGCCGTGAGCTATTCGACGGGGCGCTGGCTGCAATCCAAGCAGTGGTTGGGGCGTGCGCGGGAATCGGAAATATTCCAACCTGGTGGGTAGCAACCCTGACGGCACACCTGATTCGCGATCTGTGGGACCAAAGCTACTTTGTCCGGCTGCCCTCGGGACCTGGCTTGCCTTCGCGGTGGAATCAACTGAGGCAGGAGTTTATTGCGCAGCTTGGTGCAAGAAAACCGCCGCATATCGACTTGTGGCCTTCGCAGCTTGCGGCGGCAAAACGAGCAGTGGACCCGCACGATGACCTTGTTATTGCGCTGCCAACCAGCGCCGGCAAGACGCGCATCGCGGAACTATGCATACTCCGGGCGCTCGCTGACGGCAAGCGCGTCGTCTATGTAACCCCACTTCGCGCTTTGTCGGCGCAGGTGGAGCGGGTGCTGGCAAAAACATTCGTCCCTCTCGGAGAAAGCGTCACGTCACTATACGGTGCAAGTGGCGCGACGATGACCGATACGAAGACACTTGCGAGCGCTGCCATTGTCGTCGCCACCCCAGAGAAGCTGGACTTTGCAATCCGCCAAGATCCAACCGTGCTCGATGATGTAGGTCTGATTGTCTTTGACGAAGGACACATGATAGGTGTCGGCAGCCGCGAGATTCGCTATGAGGTGTTGATTCAGCGTCTCTTGCGCCGTGACGATGCCGCCGTGCGGCGGATTGTCTGTCTTTCCGCAATGTTTAACCCGGACGACCCGTATTTCAAGGACTTCAGCGATTGGCTGCGCGGTGATACCCCAGGAGATTCCGTTAATGTGCAGTGGCGCCCCACTCGCCAGCGCCTCGCCACACTTGACTGGAGTGAGCGAAGCGGAGCAGGCCGTCTCGCCTTTCTCGATGATGAAAAACCCTTCGTGCCCAGATTCATTGAACAGAGCCCTCCTCAAAAAAAGAGGAAAAAACCGTTCCCCGTGAACGATGTGGAGTTCTGTATCTGCGCTGCCAATGCGTTTGCTCGCGACGGTCACACAGTTCTAGTTTATTCGCCGCAGAAGAGCCAAGTGGAACCGGTGGCACGGGAGTTCCGACACATGCGGGATCAAGGGTATCTTCCGAATGTGAAGCCTCCGCATGCAGAACACCTCAAAGTGGCACTTGCGATTGGCCGCGAGTGGCTAGGCGAAGGCCATGCAGCCTTGGAAGCCCTTGAAGTTGGTGTCGGCACTCATCACGGCGCGTTGCCGAGACCATTTCTAAATGCGGTGGAGGAGTTGCTCGATGCGCGCAGGCTTTCGGTGGTGGTTGCATCTCCCACTCTCGCCCAGGGCATAGACCTTGCATGCAGCGTTTTGATTTTTCGGTCACTGAAACGGTATGAAGGTGGTCAATGGATGCCCATTGATGCGGCAGAGTTCTCTAACGTCGTGGGCCGCAGTGGCCGGGCCTTCGTCGATCTTGATGGCATTTCAGTCTTGCCGAGCTTCGATGCTACGAGACGCACCCAAGATCATGCGGTTTTCAGCAAGCTCATTAAGGATTCCAGAGGCCAGCGCCTTCTCAGTGGTCTGGCCACGCTCGTGTGGCATATCAGCTTCCGTCTTGCGCAAAGACTCGGGACAAAACACGAGACTCTGCTCGAATACGTCCTGAATCGGCGTGATCTCTGGGCGGATGCGCGGCTTGCGTCAGCTCAGCCAGCCGATGACGACGAGGACGAGGAAAATCTGCTGGAGAAGCAGATTGCCGATCTGGATGTTGCGCTTCTATCGCTCATTGAGCCACTCGATTCCGATGTCACCCAGGTAGCTGCCGTGCTCGATGATGTGCTGAAGGATTCGCTGTGGAAACGCACTCTGGCGCGGGAGGAGGAGGTCACGAGGAACATTGAACGCGAATTGCTGCGATCCCGCGCCGAATGGCTTTGGGGTAACAGCACAGCACATCAGCGGCGCGCATGTTTCTACTCAGGACTCGGTCGGAAGCCCGGACTCTTTCTCCACGACCAGCTTGATGCACTCGTGAACGTCCTTTGCGACTTTCAGAGCGGTATAGCTGCGGATGATCAGGAAGCCGCTGCGGCCGCGGCGATAACACTGTACAACGAGGTGATGAAGGAAGCTTTCTTTGCGGTCAAACGTCTCCCTCACGGGTGGGAGGACGTACTGCGTGGGTGGATAAGCGGCAGTGGGTTTGCGCAGATCCTGGATGGCCGGGGCGCTAAGGACGCGCACCGCGTCCAAGTTTTTATTCAGGAAGGTGTGGTTTTCCGTCTTGTGTGGGCTGCGGAGGCCGTACGGGTACAGGCAGTAGCCGCCGGTCATGCACGACTGAATGAACTGGGCGATGGGCCAGCATTCGCTCTTACGTATGGCGTTCCTTCAATCCCTGCGGCGTTGCTCTGCCAGACGGGTTTCTCATCTCGGGTTGGAGCTGTATGGGTTACCCGCGAATTAGGCGCCGCATTTACCGACATGAAAGGACTTCGGATTTGGCTGGCGTTGCACGATGCACTGCTCTCCGACCCGGACTTCTGGGAAACCGAAGATATGTTCACACTTTGGACGCACACATCGTCTGCGGGCGTGGCAGATTATGCGCGGGCTTGGAGTCACAGCGATCACTACGTAAATGTCGATTGGCAGACAGCGCCTCCTTCTGCCGGCAGCCAAGTGCGCATTGTCCCTGGTCCTAGCCGCACAGGAACCGTCTGTTCGACCGATCTGAGCCCCTTGGGGGAGGCGCACTTCACGTTTGATCCACATGGCGCCTCGCTCGACGCACGCCTAACGAGAGACAAGAAACTACACATTTCTTATTTCGGCGGTTAGACTGCAGCAAGGATGAGACGGACGAAATGTTTGATAGCTTATTCCGGCAAACGCGCGCCGGAGAAGCATCCGCACGCGGCGAGTCCGGCGACACTTCACTTCGGCCTTCACTCCCGAGCGAAAATCCGCAGAATCGGATACTTTGTGTGACTGAGGACCATGACGAATCGGACCGAAAATCCGACGAGCACGAAGGGTCGCGAGCCGTCGACCGCTCTGAACGCTGTCTGTCCGTACTACACGATGTTCCCCCTTGATTTTCCACTTTCTGTCATGAAGCACTTCAGTAAGCAAAGGATACGCGTATTAGATCCGTTTTGTGGGCGCGGCACAACCATTTTTGCCGCTCGAATCAAGGGATATAAAGCCTACGGCATAGACAGTTCTCCTATAGCCATTGCCATTGCGCGCGCGAAGCTTGCCGAGACAAGCGAGGCAGATGTGGTGGCACTGGCGGAAGGAATCCTTGCCGAAACGCAAAGCGTGGCGATTCCGAGGGGAGAGTTCTGGAAGTGGGCTTACGCCCCTGCGACGCTGCGACAAGTGTGCCTCCTGCGTCAGGGGTTACGGGGGCTGCGCAGTCCTGCGGCGCATCTGCTCCGTGCAATATGTCTCGGGGCGATGCATGGCCCGCTCAGTACGGACCCTGAACAAAGAAGCTACTTTTCCAATCAGATGCCGCGCACATTCGCGTCCAAGCCAAATTATTCCGTGAGGTTCTGGCGTGACCGTGACCTCAAGCCGACACCAGTCGACGCGCTGCAAGTCATAAAGCGTCGGGCGAAAAGGCTTGAATTGGAGACTTTGCCTGAGTGCGTGGGCACCTCTAAGGTGTACACGGCAGACGCACGATTGGCCCGCGGATATTCTTTGCTTCCGTCTGTCATAGATCTGGTGGTCACCTCACCGCCGTACTACGGGATGAGAACCTACATCGCCGATCAATGGTTGAGAAACTGGTTCCTTGGCGGGCCCGCGAATGTGCCCTACCGAGAGCAAAACAGTCTATCTCATCAAAGTCCGGACGCATTTGCAGAATCGTTGTCGCAGGTTTGGGATCGCGTCGGCGAGCGTCTGTCGGGTAAGGGGCGGATGTTTGTCCGATTTGGCGGAATTCCGTCCAGGAAACGAGACTCGAAGGAGATTATGCTCGCATCACTCAAATACTCCTGCCATTCCTGGCAAGTCCGTCGCATCCTCCATGCGGATTCCGCTGCCTCCGGCAAGCGGCAGGCGTGTCACATGGGTAGTCGTATCAAATCAGCCGCAATCGAGGAACACGACTACGAGATTTCCATTTCATGAGCGATGCCAACGCACGGTCATCTGCTTCTGGACGCCCGGAGCTACCGCGACCTGAATCGTTTGCTGCTCGCGGCAGAAGTCTGAGACATAGGTCTTGACGGCCTTCGACGTGAGAATAGCATCACGGTCGGACGGCAGGTGATATGCGAGATCTTCCGAGATGACGAGGATGCACTTGGCTCTAGCACGCGAGATGGCGACGTTCGTCCGCTCCAGTTGAAGCAAGAAACTTTCTTCATCAGATATCAGGTCGGGATCGCCGACGCCGAACGAGATGATGATGGTGTCGCGCTGACCACCCTGAAATCGCTCGACCGTATCCACGGCCGCGTCGATCCGGTGGGGATCGTGCGTCGGAAATATTTCCCGTAACCTACGAACAATTAGCGCTCTCTGTGCTCGGTGAGGTGTGACAACACCTACACCCCTTTCCCAGAAAATGGCGAGATCATAAGCAGAGTGCGTGGGAGTAATGTCGTTCCCAGCAGCGTTCCGCTCGCCGTCGAGCCCTTGTGAGAATGACAGGAAAAGTTGCTGGACCATACTGCAGACGACATCGGCTTCAAAGCTGTTGGCCTGCCCTGCCCTACCGTCTTCATAAGTGACAGCGACAAGGCGACGGCCTGGCGTGAGTATCTCGTCCAATCCCGGAAACCAGGGAGCGGTATTCTGCCAGCCGTTAGGAGCGGCGGCGCCCTGCACTAAGCGGCGCAGCCGCAGGTCCGGAGAATGCGCGGAGAGCCCGGGCGGATAGCCTATGCGGCGGCCGAATTCAACGAAGGCGGATGCTGACCGATAATTGATGAGCAGGTTCTGCATGGGCAGGCTGTGACGCTTGATAAGGTAGTTCTGGATACTCCCGACAAGCCATTCTACGTTCCGAGGGGGCTGAGTCACGATAACGGGCGGCATTTGAAGATGATCGCCGAACAACGCCACTTCGGAATTGTCCGACAATAAGCATAAGGGAAACAGAGATTTTCCGACATCGAGCTGGGAACTTTCGTCAATCACGGCACAATCGATCACCCGCGCCATCGCGTTGTCTCCTCCTTGCTTGGCAATCCGATAGCACTGATGCGCAACAGCCCCGATCAGCATGATTGATTGCGGGGTCTGCAGCTGTCCCCAGAAGGCTTGAAAGCCCGGATCGCTGTGCCGGGCCTCGATGTCGTGAACGGGATTTGCCGTTGTCGGTAGGTTCCCGCGGTCCGTGTGGGTGGAGGAGTAGATTCTGAAGCAAGAAATATTTGTCACGGCCAAGCGCTGAAGCAGGTCGAGGATTTCGCTGAACAGATTCTCCCAGGCTGTGTACGTTGGGCCCGTGATCAGAATCCGGACGTTTCTGCCTGAGGCACGTGCGGCAAGGATGCGCGCCGCGACGAGCGATGCCGCCGTCGTGGTTTTGCCGGTTCCGGGAGGCCCCCATACGATCGAGAGACGGTGGCTCAGACAATAAGACAGCGCGTCGCGTTGCGAGGGATTCAGCGGCCAATTGGTTTGGGCAACGCTTTCAATGGACGCTGCGATCAAGTTTTCAGGCAGCCCGGTATCCACGACCGCTAAGGCACTGGCGTCCCAGAGTATTCTGGCTACGGGCGTGATGGGGTCATTGCGGGGGAGGTTTATGCCGGGCGCGTGGCCCAGTGAGGCGTATGTCGCCGGCGCGGCCTGTGCAATCGGAGGCCTGCCAATAGCAACAAGGCATTCCCTCACGCGCTCCGCCATTGGAGGCCCCTGGCTGGCGACTAGGCTCGCGTTATGCGAAGTGTCCACAACTCCGGCTGCTGTGAGGGTGTCGCGGATGGTGTCGGCACCGCGGAATGTCGACAGGCGGATACGTGCCCTCAGGTTGACCCGGTCGAGTTCGACGAGTTCACCGGAGAAAATATCGGACATCTTCCGGTTCCGGTTCTCAAATGCGATCTGCTGCAACGTCGTGTGATCGAGCAGGTCCCGTACTCGCATATCCAGGAAACCGGCGATATCTTCGTCCTGCAGCGCGCGGAACGATTCGTTGTCGCGAAACTTGCAGTCGCGGGAAGCCGGGAGCACTTCGTAAATGAGATCGCCGTTTGGGTCCGTTGAGGCCAGTTGGGAGAAACGCAGAATGCTGTAGTTCGCTTCAAGCTGCTCCGGCTCAGCCGACCAGGAGCGGCGCAATTCGATAGTCTCGCAGGCCTCTTCGAGCAATGCCCAGCCGTACCATAGGCGGCCGTCCTCACTCATGTTTTGAAAATTGAAGGGAACACCGATCTTGAGGGGGCGAGCATCGAAGCGAAGCCTTCCGGCGATGTCGACGGCAAACTTCCACACGATGCCGCGCAGTGCGGCAACCTGGCGTTTGACGGCGTCGCTGTAATCCGTAATGCACTGCGATCGTGTACGGTGCGTGGTTCCCACCTTTATTAGTGGTTCCTGCGACCAGATTTCATAGATGCGCTCTCGGGGAATCATGTCGGAAAAAGGGTCGCGGTAGAAGGAACCGGGTATGAATGGTCGGTGCTGGGGATCGTGGTAGGCTTCGGCAACGTTAAACAAAGTGAGGCAGTGCGCCACGGGCAGCCGCAAATCTCTCTGAATGATCGCCTTCATGAAGCTGACCGGATTGGCAAGCGTGATTTCGTCTTCTTCTAGGATTTCCTCTGGCGGAAAGAGCCACGCGAGTCCCCGCAGATAGCGCTCGGGCTGCACGACTATGGAATTGAGATGCCTTCCGATGGCGCGGGCCAGTTCCTCGAACTGCCGAGCATCCCAAAAATACAAATGAATGCGGGTCTTGGCCGCCTCGGCACCACCCTTATCGGCCGCCGTATCATGAACGAAACCGAAAATCTCGGCCAGACGCGACAGGAAGGACATAACGACGCTGCGCTCTTCGTCGATAGTGGCCGTAAGCAGAGTTTGGGCCTCCGCGGGCCAGTCCTTCCGCACGTTTGAGGTTTGGCTGAACGGAAGGCGCTGCCGGAAGTGCGCCTCGGAGCCGAGCGCGCAAAGCAGCCCGGTGCCCGGATCAAAATTGACCGAAACGAATATCTGAAGATCGGCGTAGCGAGGAAAGTCAACCGTCGTCGTGGCTTGGGCGACGGTGACGTTGTCCGTCAGCAGCGCCGTCGCGCGATGAGGCAGATGCTTCCTGTCCGCCTTAAGGGCATTGTGTGAATCGAAAACCGGGTCTGTCGCAACGATGGTGGACACTGCTGTAACGTCCACATGGCCTGCCTGATGGAGGGTCTTGCGGCTACCCCGCGTTATCGTAGCCAGCCGGCTGAGGTGTCCGGTGTCCTGGGCGGCGGTGACACAGTAGTGCGAGCGGTTCGCGTCGAGGACGGCGCGATCTTCCGCACGCAACCAGTTGCGATGGCCGAGGAAATCACATGAAGAACAACGCGAATCGACGTGCCAGTCCAGCAGAGTCCAGTCGGTAACCGCAAGCACGCGGGGCAGGTCCTGGCTGAAAAAGTGGCTGACCGTCTGGAAGAATATCTGGAAATCGACCTTTTCCAGATCCCCGAGGAGCGCCTGGAGCCTTTCCGTGATGCTCGCACCGGGCGAGCTCGCCACCAGTGCGGCGAGTGCGGAGATCTCCTTCGCCCGTGTCCAGAGACCAAGTCGATCGGCAACAAAGTACCTGTCGTGGAGATGATTGAGCCGCAGCCAGTTAGCGAGCAGAACCGCGTAGAGCGCAACTTCGGAACTGTAGCTCGAATTGGCCTCTCCGGCGTGCTTGATGTCCGAAACCAAGAGTGCTTTTCGCTGAGTGCCGGGTGTTATGGGCGCCGTATCGCCGCTTGCAAGTATTTCGATCTCGTCGTCAGCAGGCGTGCGCACCAGCACAATGTCAGGCTCAAATGCCCCGAATGGAGGGATCACGGCTATGCGATCGGTGCTCATGCCGATATTCGCCAGGAAGGTTGCGCGCAAGTCCGGGTGCGCGAATCGAGCCTGAACGACGATGCTCGGGCTTTGTGGATTTGCCGCGAGGATCGGCCCCAGCTCTATGCGTTTGAATTTACCATCTTCCTTAGCTCCTATCAGGTGCGTTACAAAAGCAGCTTCGAGGTCCTGCATCTTGGCTTGTTCCCATTCCTTGCCCCGGTCGCGAAGGATTTGAACCGCGGGGCGGGCCTCAAGTGGGATGGGCCAATGCATTGCCTCCAGCTCATCTGGGGAGTAGAGAGAGAGGCGAAGCTGTTTGTCGCATTTGGTGCGTAGATACTGTGAAAGGACGTTTTTGCGAAACTGGGCCATCAGGATATATCAAACCAGCTTTCCAGTAACGGTGCAAATTCCTCTAAGCCAACTATTGGTCATCGCACTGCGTGATGGTACTTCCAGATTTTGCTTAGCCAGAAATGCGATGTCCATGACCCAACTGCTGGAATGTCCGCAAACTCGGCTGGGCACTGGCCCCTGCTCTGCATAATCGCGCCGCAAAAATAGCCCCAGGTCAATCTCCTGTTGAAGCTCGCATTGGACATCAACTATCTCACCGACCCGCAGGTGCCTCCGAGATTCGATTGGCTCTGAAACAGACGCATCTAAGCGGTTCTCATCATCCAAGTTCCCACTGACACTTCTACGAATTCGTGATTCGTTCTAAGGACTCGCCTCAAATACGCCGAAAAAGTCTGTGACCGCGTCGTATAGCCGGCGCGCAAAACCCGCGAGTGGATTTCAGATAGACTCAATGGCTCGCCAGCCCGCAGACAAATTTGCCTCGCCACGACAACCACCGGAACGCGCGTGCGTTGAAGGGGAGGAATAGTAGCTCGAATCGTTTCCTCAGCCCTTTGTGCAGCAACAGTAGCCTCGGCAAAATTCTCGGCGACGGTCAGGAGGAAGGGTTTCGCTCGTTCCACAAGGGCCAAACCGTTCTTGAGCCATCCCAATATTTTCTCCCGCGATTGCGGATGAACCAGAAATGCTGCGGCCCAAAGCCCCACGACGACTTGGAGTGAGGGTGGCATCCTACGGATCGCGTTGGTTATGATTTTGGTGAGAGCAGCGATTGCCTCAAAGCCGCACAGAAGGGCAACCCCAGATCCAACCTTTACGCCAACCAGAACGCTAGTGGCTCGAGCGTATTCTCGAAGTCTCGCGTCGATGCCGCACGACATATCCGGAGGATTTTCTTCGACAAAATGTCGATCACGCGTCCATATGAAATCGGCTCTGATTTGATCGTGGGTCTGAATGTAGGGGAGATCCTTGGGATCAGGGCAAGCGAGAGTTGTGCGGGTCTCACTCGGCGGGTAAAAGCGAATCAAAGTTTCGAACTGTTCCCACTCTTCCTCCACCTTGGCAAGAGGAACCTCAAGCTCGGCCGCGATCAGCGGTAGATCTTCTTCAATTTCTGTTTTTAACCAGCACGGAGCCACAGGGATGACGATTCCCGCTTCGATCGATTCGTGGAGGGCCGAGCGGGCGCACGGGTCGCGCCGGGAGCCGAGGCGCCAGCGGAGCTCTGCTTGGACCTGAGACGCATCGAGAACAACGAGGAAACGCAGGACCTCGCCGATCAGCATTCGAAGTGTGGGGAAAACGTCCAAAAGATCCAAAAGCGGGCGCAGGACGTCGGACCGGAATACGGGCGTTTTGGATGGGCTCACCGGCTGCGTCATGGCAACACTCAGTATGGCGGAAAACCTTCGGGCTGTGTAGCGGGCGGGTCTCGCGCCTAGATAAGGCGCAATCCTGTCTCCAAGGAAGTCAGTACAGTCCAGTTGGGTCGCCCAGATTTGACCCAAGTAAGATCCCTTCGGTGTTTCGAGTGAGGTTGTCGATGAAATCCGCCAAGCATCCTGCGGGCTCAAACAGAGTACGATCCGTGCCACCGCTCAGCCAATCCAGGCAGGGCGACATGGCGTGCGAACGGCTGTATGCGGAGAAACACATTTGGGCAATAAAGCACGCTCAGTCAGACGCCGCCTCACGCGGGATCGAAGTTCACCAACTGCTGTCCACGTACATCACCCATTTGGTTTCATCCAGGCGACCGTCTGACCTCGGGATGTTCGATTCCCTGATGCGATGCGTCAGCACAGAAGCGCAAACAGCGCTGGCTCGATTTCGCGACAACCATGCATTTGATCCTGAGAAAATCGTCGCGACCGAGCTTCATATCGAGCTCGACGAAGACTTTCGCCCTATCGAGGGTGCGCCCAGCAGTGAAGCCGAGGCCGCCTACGAAGGAACACTCGACCTGGTTTTGCTCGATTCTTTAGCGGCCGCGGAAATCGATGATTGGAAGAGCTACTATCAAGTCATTGACGCAGACACATTTCAATCCAAGCTCTATCCACTTCTCCTGATGTGTCTGAATTCGTCGATCGAGCGCGTGAAATTCGTGCTGGAGTTCATTCGATATGGCGCGTCACGGATCGTGGAGTACACGAGGGACGACGTCCCACAGCTCAAGGAATTGGCTAACAGAGAGCGAAGGCGTCAGACCAAACTCCATCGAGCATATTCAAAGCGCAGGGGCGGGGCCCCAAAACCGTCTCCAGGAAGGCACTGCACCTGGTGCCCACTTGTTCTGGGCAGTTGTCCAATGGCTCAAACGAACCCATACTCCCAGATGACGGCCGAGGAAAGGCTTCGCTTCGCGATCTGGCTGCAAGAATCTGAAAAGCAGAATACGAGAGTTATCAAGAGTCTGATGGTGGAACGTGGGCCGATTCGTTATCGCGACGGAAATGGATATGAGTACCGGGCCGACTTTATGCGGATAGAAAGGAAATCCTATCCGTATTCCAACGCCGTTGCCATTCTCGACGAGTGGTTCGCAGGTCATCCGGACGACGGGGCTCTCCGAGATAAGCTGACAATTTCTGGACTATCTTCCGCGATCAAGGCTGAAAAGCGCGGTGAGCTGGCACGGAAATTAGCCAATGTTGT
>Ga0335079_10004985_pt1 | contig 15262 bp, 11 predicted proteins | sample Lox_Sample_33_FD_206719 | JGI IMG/M metagenome (GOLD analysis project Ga0335079, IMG submission 206719) | Soil microbial communities from Loxahatchee National Wildlife Refuge, Florida, United States - Lox_Sample_3.3 | ecosystem: Environmental > Terrestrial > Soil > Wetlands | place: USA...
GTGAGCATCAGGTTGGATGGCTTGATCGAGCCGTGGATGATGCCCGCGCCATGCGCATAATCAAGCCCTTCGAGAAGCTGTACCAGGATTGCAACCGCATCGGGAACGGGCGCGAGGAACCGCTCCAGTAGGCTCCGACCTTCTACGTACTCCATGACAATGAACGCTGAGTCCGGGTCTTCGTCGTAGCCGAACACACGTACGATCGCTGGGTGCTTGAGTGCAATAGCCGCTTTGGCCGCCTCCTGCAGCCGAACCAACGCCCCTGGCTCGCGGGCCAGGACCAGTTCCTTGGAGACAGCCTTGAGCGCCACGTTCCGCCGTAGAATGGGATCGAACCCTCTATAGGTTCGCCAGATCGAACCTAGGCGAAGGGTCTCAGCGATTTCATATTGTCCCAGCCGTTCGGGATGCGGCGTAGAACCATCCATGTTCCCCACCTGACGGGGAGAACTCAGCTAAATCGATGTAAATGCGGACGTTCGTGCGTAAGACCGGGCCAGATTGTAGCAGATTGCCACCTTTAAGGATGAGTCAAAAACTGGATTCGCGGTTGCGGCATTCAGCAGGCGTGAGAGTCAACCAGAGGCTGCTGCCGACATTTCTGAGGAAAGCGAAGGACCTTTGCCAACCTGGCGGAGAGAGTGGGATTCGAACCCACGATACAGTTTCCCGTATACACGCTTTCCAAGCGTGCGCCTTCAGCCACTCGGCCATCTCTCCGCAAGCGGATTCGAGCCCCGGAAGAATCAGGCTCTCCGACAGCGATTTCGATTGTAGGGCCAGTCGGGCAGTGTCGCAACTAAGCGGTTCGTAGCGGGCCTTGCCGAAGGCTCAACAGATCGGGCGAACTGTGCCGATCAACTCAGTCTTCACCTTCGTGCAATTGCTCAGCGAGGTAACCCTCGATGCCGATTTCCTCGATGGCGTGCAGTTGCGCTTCGAGGTGATCGATGTGCTCCTCTTCCTCGACCAGGATTTTTTCCAGCAGCTCGCGCGAGCCGTTGTCCTTGGCGGCAACGCAGGTCTGGATGCCGGCGTTCAGGCGCTTCACGGCATCCAGTTCCAGCTTCAGATCGTTCTGGAACTGCTGCTTGACGTTGGTCCCGATATTGATTTTGAAATAATCGCTCATGTTGGGAGTGCCTTCGAGGAGCAGAATGCGCTCCATCAAGACCTCGGCGTGTTTCATTTCGCCGATCGATTCCTTCTTGGTCTCGTCGGCCAGGCGATGGTAGCCCCAGTGCTCGCACATCTCGGCGTGCAGGAAATACTGGTTGATGGCCGTCAGCTCGGCCTTCAGCACTTCGTTGAGCAATGCTATGACCTTCGGGTCACCTTTCACGATGGTTCTCCTCGATGAATTGGAACGGAAAAGAATACCAAAGCGCCTTCCGAATTGCGCCACAAGAAATGCGGTCCCGGGCGCGTCCGAGGAAGCGCGAAATAGGCTACAATTTCCCCAAGCAAGGGGGCGCAGCTGGCCTTAGCGGCGTTTGCTATCCGCAAGACTTCTCCGATGCCACACGCTTGCGTTGCGGCAAAGGCCACAAGCTGAGTGGGACGATTCGGAACCGTGATCGAATTCAACCGTATGCAGCAAGGAGGAAATGATGGCGACCGCTCTGACAAGCCCTGAACTGGAAAGCAAAGTTGCAAGCTTCATTAAGACGGAACGCAAGATGCTGATCAACGGGAAGTGGGTGGAAGCTGCCTCCGGCAAGACCTTCGCAACCCCGAACCCGGCGACCGGCGAAGTGCTGGCGCGCGTTGCCGAAGGCGACCGCGAAGACATCGACCGCGCCGTGAAGGCCGCCCGCGCCGCATTTGAGGCCGGCCGGTGGCGCAAGATGACGCCCTCCGAGCGCGGCCGCGCCATCTGGAAGCTGGGCGACCTGCTGGAGAAAAACCTGGAGGAGTTTGCCGAACTCGAAATGCTCGATAACGGCAAGCCGCTCAAGATCGCCCGCGTCGCGGACGTTCCCCTCGCCGTCGACATGTTCCGCTACATGGCCGGATGGGCGACCAAGATCGAAGGCAACACCATCCCGATTTCCATGCCCGGAAAGTACTTCGCCTACACGCTGCGCGAGCCCGTGGGCGTGATCGGGCAGATCATTCCCTGGAACTTCCCGCTGCTGATGGCGGCGTGGAAGCTGGCGCCGGCGCTGGCTGCCGGCTGCACCGTGGTGCTGAAGCCTGCCGAGCAGACGCCGCTTTCGGCGCTGCGGCTGGGCGAGCTGATTCAGGAAGCCGGCATTCCCGATGGCGTGGTCAACATTGTTACTGGCTACGGCGAAACCGCGGGCGCGGCCCTGGCGGCGCATCCTGATGTCGACAAAGTCGCATTCACTGGCTCGACCGAGGTCGGCAAGCTGATCCTTCAGGCAGCGTCGGGAAATCTGAAGAAAGTTTCGCTCGAACTGGGCGGCAAGTCTCCGAACGTCGTCTTCGCGGACGGCGACGTGGACGCCGCCATCGCCGGCTCGTCCATGGCCATCTTCTTCAACCACGGCCAGTGCTGCTGCGCCGGCTCGCGCTTGTACGTCGAAAAGCCGATCTTCGACAAGGTGGTCGAAGGCATCTCCGAGAAGGCCAAGAAAATCCGCGTCGGTCCCGGATGGGAGAAGACGACCGATATGGGTCCGCTGGTCTCGGAGGAGCAGCTCAACCGCGTCTGCGGATACCTGGAATCAGGTTTCTCGCAGGGCGCCAAGGCGACCGTCGGCGGCGAGCGGCACGGCGACCAGGGCTACTTCGTGAAGCCCACCGTACTCGTCAACACGCGGGAAGACATGAAGGTCATGCGCGAGGAGATCTTCGGGCCGGTGGTAGCGGCCATTCCGTTCAGCAATCCGGAGGAGGTCGTCACCAAGGCCAATGACACCGTGTATGGCCTGGCGGCGGGCATCTGGACCCGGGACGTCTCTAAGGCCCATCGTCTGGCGGCAGAGCTGCGCGCCGGCACGGTGTGGGTCAACTGCTACAACGTCTTCGACGCGGCCATGCCCTTTGGCGGTTACAAGCAGTCAGGCTGGGGCCGCGAGATGGGCCACGATGTGCTGGAGCTCTACACCGAGGTCAAGGCGGTGTGCACAGCGCTGTAGGGCCGGGAAACTGAAGTGACGAGGGGAGCGTTCGCTCCCCTTTTCTCGTAGGGACTTTCCTGATTCTTTGCGAACCTCGCAGCGAGCATCATCGATCGTCGCACGCACCAAGGGATTACAACCGCCGGAGCGCGGTTTTGGCCAGCCGATGATGTACAACTGGCGCAGGTTAGTGCAACATCTAACGCAGAGGGAGAATTTTCGAACAAACGGAGCATTCTTGCCGAGCCGTGGTGCCTTTTTGTGGTCATTTTTGCGGTCGATAGTTCGCTTACCACGTGCGCTAGGCACAGCGCGGTCGGTACTGGCGGTTGTGTTGGCCTTGGTTTGTTTGCTTTCCCTGCGAGCGTATAGCGATATTGGCGTCGTGCTGGACGAGTCGCTCAGCACCAGCGTTGACCGAATTACCGGCACCGGGCACAGTGCCGTCTACCTTTCCCACGTTTGCCCCGAAACTCCGGTAAAACTTCGACTGTGCCGCGCGGGCGAGCTGGGCTCAATTCTGAGTACCTATACAACCCTGGGCGAGGATCAGCCCTATGAGTGGAACGCGGTACCGCTGAGCATTTACCTTTATGGCGTCGACAACCCTGAGGATCTCCCCCTGTTCGGATCGCCCAGAATCAAGCGCCTTTTCGAGGAAAAATACCGGGACAAGTACCTGACGTCATTTTGCACGACGCGCTCATGCCAGACCGGCAACGGCGCGGAATGGCGGCAGATGGTGGCGGCTAATCTCTCTCGCGGCATTTACATCTTTGTCGCGGAAGCCACCGAAGAGCAGGACCTCAAGTTCATAGCGGAGTTCAACTCTCTTCCTAACGTGAACCACTTCAACGGTGTGACGCGCAATTGCGCCGATTTCACCCACCGTGTGATCAACAGCTATTTTCCGCACGCCACCAGCCCGGACTACCTCAATGACTTCGGCATGACCAGTCCAAAGGCCATCGCGCGCTCGTTCACCCGCTACGCCCTGCGGCATCCGGAAACGCATTTTCGTGTGCTTCATTTCGCCCAGGTCCCCGGAACCATCAAACGCAGCAGCGAGGTGCGTGATGGGACCGAGCAGTTGTACCACTCCAAGAAACTTCTGGTCCCCATGCTCCTGTTTGCCGAGCATGCGTTGCCGGTTGTCGCCGCGTCTTACCTGGTAACGGGGCGCTTCAACCCCGAACGCGAATCGGAGAACTACCCGACCGCCGAGATCACTGAAACCAACAACCAGATAAGAATCGCCAAAGCGGAAAAGCACCATGCGCGCGCCACCCAGCTAACGGCACTTGAGCGCGAGCAGCGGGCGGAAGTAGGCGGGACCCCCGAGGAGTGGAGGCTCTATCGCCAGGACTACGAGGAGAGCGTTGACGACGCCGTGCGGCGCCAGATCATTCCCGACCGCGAATACCTGAACTTCGTCCTGAAGTACCTGGAGGAAACCGCCACCTTAATTGCCGACGACAGTGGCGCTGTGTGGGCGGAGGTTGCGGACTCAACCGGATCTTACCGTATCGGCCTGAGTGCCAGTAACGTACTGGCTTCGGACTCCAATTCCAGGCTCGCTGATATGGTCCTTATGGCGCGTATGGGCCGGGTGCTGAAGAGTCCCAAGCACGGCCGCGAGACGATGGTGGAACTCCGGCAGGACTGGACTCTGCTGCAGACGGCTCGCGAGAGAGATTCCGGCGCCGCGATTCGCGGCCCGCTCACCGCACAAAAGCCTGCGGCCTCAGCTGCCGTGAGCGGGCTGGAGTAAACCGCCGGCAAACGCCAGCTCCCTACTCGTGGCGCAGTGCCTCAATCGGTTCCAGACGGGCGGCGCGAATCGCGGGCACCATCCCACTGACCAGGCCTACCGCGGCGAGGATGAGCGTCGCCGCTATCAGCGTGCCGGGATGAATGATCAGCCGGATGTCACCGGCCTCGGCATGCTTCGCAAAAGCGCTGTAGAGGGTAAGCCTTCCGACGGAAAGCGACACGGCATAAGCAAGGATCACTCCCAACACTCCGCCCATGAAAGTAATGGTCAAGGCCTCGGCCAGGAACTGCAGCAGGATGTGGCGCCGGCCGGCGCCTAATGCTTTCTCCACTCCGATCTCGCGTGTCCGCTGCGTCACCGAGACCAGCATTATGTTCATCAGTCCGACTCCGCCGATTCCCAGGGTGAGGGTTCCGATGAAGCCGAGCAGGATCTTCAGGCCCAGCGAGATGATCTGAAACTGATAGACCTGGCTCATCAGGTTAAATACACGCACCGCGCGGCGATCCGTCTTGTCGAACCGGTGCTGTGTGGCCAGAACTGCGCGGGTGGACTGCTCCAGTCGTTCGAAATCGTTGACCTCGTAGTTGTACCAGATGGAATTTAGATAGTGGGTGTCCGTCAACTCACTCATGGTACTGAAGGGAATGTAGACGACACGATTGAGATTGTCGTCGTTTTCCTGCATCTTCGCGCTCAGCACGCCAGTTACCTCAAAGGTCATGCCGTTGATGCGGATGTGCTCGCCCAATGCGTTACGCCCGGAAAACAGTTTCTCCTTTGCCTCGGAGCCCAGTACCGCCACTCGGGCGCGGGTCAACTCTTCCTCGGGCCCGTAAAAGCGGCCATTGGATACTTTCAGGGCGCGGATAGGAACAACATTGGCATAGTTGCCGGTTACGTTGAGATTGAAAGTGCGGGATTCGAACTGGACACTGGCCTGCTTACTCACTTCCGGAGTGATGTTGGTGATCTCGGCGATGTTGGTGGTGAGCAGATCGATATCTTCCAGCGTAAAGCGGACGGGCGCGCCTGCCTTCTGCCCGCCGGCCTGCATGGACGTGCGATCCGGGACGAGAACCATCAGCTTGGTGCCGAAATTGGCGAAGATGTTACTGATCGCCTGCGCGAAACCGTCGCCGTAGGCCAGCAGCATGACGACGGTCGCGATCCCCCACGCCATGCCCAGCATGGTGAGCGTGGTCCGGCGGCGGTTGTGCCGCATCGCCGCATAGGCTTCCTGAAGCAGATCACGAAGCATCACGTTACTCCTGGCGCAGCGCTTCCACCGGCTGCAGCATTGCCGCCTTGCGCGCGGGATAGAGTCCCGCCACCACGCCGGCCAGGGTCAGGCTGCCGATGGCGATCAGCGCAGACATCGGGACCAGCTTGGGCGGATCGAATCCCTGTGGGCCCTGCTGTGTGCCCAGCAGAGCCATCAGCCCGCCGGAAAAAGCCATGCCGATCAAACCGCTCACGAGCGTAAGCAGTGTCCCCTCGAGTGCGAACTGAAACAGAATGCTGTGATTGGTGGCGCCCAATGCCTTGCGCAGGCCGATCTCGCGCGTGCGCTCGCTGACCGCCACTAGCATGATGTTGATTACTCCAATGGCGCCGAGAACCAGCGTGACCATCCCGACGCCGCCCAGAAAAAAATCCATGGCATCGAAGATGGCGCCGATCATCTTCGATTCCTGGATGGTGTCCCACATTTCAAACGAGTTGTCATCGTGGTAATCAAAATCGTGGTTGCGGGCGACGATTCGGCGTACCTCATCCTGCGCGATCAGGTGTTCCGCGGCTATGCGCGGCTGATAGTTGACGAATGAGATCGCGTTCTGGTGGTTTTCGTCCTTGAGCGGGAAATTGGCCGCCATAACCTGGAATGGGATGTAGGCGCGCATATTCGTGGAGTTGTTGTCGCCGCGCCCAACCCGCTCCACGGTTCCCACGACCTCAAAGCGCAGACCATTGAGCAGCACCGCCGCGCCCACGGCCGGCCTCCCGGGAAACAGGTGGCGGGTCATCTCGTCGCCCAGAACAATCACGTTGCGCCGCTGGGCCTCGTCCAGCGCGTTGAGCCATCGTCCCTGCTTCATCGGCAGATAGCGCATCTCGTTGAACTGTGGCTCGACGCCGGTGATCTGGCCATTCGCCGTGGCGAACTCGCTGACAGCACGGATGTCCGGCCGGGACAAAACTGGTGACGCATTGCGCACATGGGGAGCCGCGCGGATGCCAAGGTAATCCTGATAAGTAAGCAAGTAAGTTCTCGCTGAACTCATGTTGCCGGCCACAGCCGGCGCGCGTCCCGGAAAAACAAACATGATGTCTTTTCCGAACTGCGATAGTTCGCGCTTGTTTCCCGAACGAAACCCCTCCCCCAATCCCACCAGCAGCAGCAGAGACCCCACACCCCAGGCGATGCCGAACATGGTCAAGAACGAACGCAGTTTATGCGCCCATAGTGTCCGGAAGATCTGCGCGAAGATGTCCAGCAGCATCCGCATGTGTAGGGATACGCAGCTACGGGAACTCAGGTTTCAGCAAAAATCAGGATTTTTCCCGAACAGTGAGGTTGTGCGAGGCGTTTACGCCTTGTGGCTGGAAGCGGAAGCAGCGTCAAAACCAACCCCGGCGACGGGCTTGGCTGGTGAGGGCTCGCCCTGACGTGGAACCTTCACACCCTGTAGCAGACGGTGGTGGATGCAGTACAGCGCCAGTTCGAGGCGGTCGGAGACGCCCAGCTTGTCGTATACCTTGCGCAGATAGTTCTTGACTACCTGCTCCGTGGTGCCGACCTCGGTGGCGATTTCCTTATTCTTCATGCCCTGAGTGACGCAAGCCACGATGAGGAGTTCTTTATCGGTAAGACGTCCCTTGGGCTTGGCCGCACTGGGATGTGCAGTCTGGGTGCGATAGGCCTCGATTACCCAGTTAACTCCCTGGTTATCCAGCCAGGTCTCGCCTTCTGCCACTTTGCGCACGCATTTGATGAGAAGTTCCGGGGCCACCGACCGCTTGATGATGCCGCGCACGCCGCGCCGCAGATACTCCACCGTGTCGTCCTCGTCCGATTCGCCGGCGATGATAATCAGCTTGGCATTGGGGACACGCTTCTGGACCTCGGCCACCGCGCCCGCGGGATTGGGTGAGATGGCGGTTTCCATGAGCACCACATCCGGCTCAAACCTGCTGGCCGCCGCGAGCGTCTGCCCCAGACTCTCCGCCTGCGCGACCACCCTCAGGTCATCCTCGAGTGCGAAGATCTTGCGAATACCGACGCGGTAAATAGCCTGGCTGTCGGCAATCAGGATCTTGATGGGATTGGGTACTCCGGCCTGCGTCTGCGCCGCTGGCACGCCGGATTTTTCCGGCTGCTGATTGGTACTTGGCTTGACTGGTTCGTTTCCCATTTGTGCCTGATACCCGCCTTACGATCGGCTCAATCCCCTTCAGCTACGCTCGAAGCGGTACTCATCAATCACGGCCGCCACGGCGCGCCGCGAACCTTCATCGGAGCAGCGAACTACGCGCCCCACACATTGAACGTTTACGTCGTTAGGAGTGCCTAGGACTGCCGCCGGCAAGGAAATATTGAACTCGATGCGCGACCCAACCTCCATAGCCGTATCAACGTAAAACATTACCCCACCAGCGGATATATCCTTGGTTTCCGCGGGTAACTGGGCCGCTTCGTCCGCCCGCACCTCTACCGGTAACTTGATCGGGAAGCGGGTCGAACTCCGCAGTTCTTCGGATTCACGAACTCTAGTCATGGATTGCCTTTAAAAGATAATGACTTATTGCATCTTTTGTACACCCGCACAGCGCTTTCCGAGAAGTTACTTAAGGGTAACGCAACTTAGAATTTGGTTACCTCGGTAAAGTTAAACCCTTCTACTTTCATGGGCGGCACTACCATGTCGAACGACTCCTCACCGCTCGCCCGCACCGGGGTTCCCATCGCAGTGACATTGTTCAGCATCTGGATAAGACTCTGGTTGAAGCGGAAGTTGCGCAAGCCGTGTTGCAGTTTTCCGCCTTCGATCCAGAAGGTGCCATCGCGAGTCATGCCCGTGAGGATCTTCTCGTACGGGTCCACTTCGCGGATGTACCAGCACCGGGTTACCAGGATGCCGCGGTCGGTTGAGGCGATCATCTGCTCGACCGTATGTCGGGAAGCTTCGGGACCGGTCTCGAACACGATGTTCATCGGCGCCTCGCCAATCTCGTTCGGAAGGGGGAACCCGTGTCCGGTGGGAGCGACACGGCCAACCTTGGAGGCGTGCTCCGACTTCTTCATCTTCTCTGCGGTGGAGCGCGCATATACAAGGTTCCTGACCACGCCGTTTTCGACCAGGCGGATGGGCTGGCGATGCACTCCTTCGCCGTCGTAAGGCGCGCCCGACTGCAGCAGGTGGTAAACGTCATCATCCACAGTGATGTTCTCGCCAAACAGCTTCGTGCCCACACGGTTGGTCAGGAACGACCGCTGATCCAGCACGGCTAATCCGCCAAAATCGAAGAACATGTAGCCCACCAGATCGAGCACGGCGGCGGGCTCGAGAATCACTGTGTACTTGCCGGGCGGAACTTCGCGCGGCGAGGCGGAATCGCGCGCCTTGCGGGCAGCGATTTCAGCCAGCGCTACCGGGTCCAGATTACGGGCATCGGGTGAGTTTGCCTTCTGCCAGCCGGAGGAGTCGCCCGCCAGCATGGTGATCGAGATCTCCGACGAGGTTTGAGCATGAAAGGTGGAGAGGCCGCGCGAATTCAGGATTGCGTCCGCCGATCGCGAACTGGAAAATATGCCGGCTGTGGTGAGGCTGTTCTTTTTCGCCACACCCACAATCTTCTCCACCGCAGCGGCGCGGTCCTGTGGAGTGAGCGCTGCCGTATTCTCAAAATAGCGTTCGGTGGGAGGGCCATCGCTCATCGAAGCCGGCGCCAAGGGAAGCAGCTCGGGATCCTCAACCTGCACTTCAGTCATGGCCTCCGCCGACTCCATGGCCCGCCGCAGGCTGTCGTCATCCAGCCTGTTTGTGGTGGCCCGGGCGGTTTTGCGGCCAATGACGGTGCGAATTGAAACTATGTAGTTCTCTTCTTCGATGTTCTGATGGATGGTGTTATTGGCGAACCGCGTCAGAGCGGAGTGGCCGCCCGCGATCAGCATCTCCAGCCCGTCCGCATTGGAATAGCGGCTCAGACGCAGAAAGATTTCTTCGGCTTCAGCGTGAGTGAGCATTTGGCTTTGAGCTTCGCGAATTGGCATGAGCTTCGAGCCCCTAGCGACTAGCTTTTAGCCGAGCCAGTGGCTGGCAGCGTTACGTTCCCTTATACGCGCTACCCACCTTTACCCTTCGGAAGCGCGCCGGCGAGGCGCCATGCCCGGTGCCCATGGTCTGCATGGGCTGACCCTTGCCGCAATTGGGGGTCCCCCACAGGGTCCACTGGTCGCGCGAGCAGATGGCGTCCATGGAGTTCCAGAACTCAGTGGTGATGCCCGAGTACGAAGGATTCTTCAGCATGCGTCCCAGCTTGCCTCCCCGGATCTCCCATCCGATTTCGGTACCGAACTGGAAGTTGTAGCGCTTGTCATCGATCGACCAGGAGCGATTAGTTTGAAAGAAAATGCCGTGATCGGTGGAGGCGATCAACTGGTCAAGTGTCATCGGCTTGGCGCCGGGCAGGATGCTGATATTAGTCATACGAATGATCGGAATCCGGTTCCAGCCCTCGGCGCGCATGGTGCCGCTGGAGTGAGTTTCACCGATCGCAGGAGCGGTATCGCGCGACGACAGATAGCCGGTGAACAGACCCTGGGTGATGATGGGTGTGCACTGTCCAGGCACGCCTTCGTCGTCGTACTTGAATGTGCCCAGGCCGGGACCGTGGTCCGGCGTAGCGTCGGCGACCACATTCACCAGGTCGCTGCCGTAGCGCAGATGGCGCAGCTTGTCGGTGCTAAGGAACGACGTCCCGGCGAAGTTGGCTTCCATGCCCAGCACCCGATCCAGTTCAATGGGATGGCCCACCGACTCGTGGATCTGCAAGCCGAGCTGCGAGGAATCGAGGACAATGTCGAAGGTGCCCTCGGGGCACTGGTCCGCTTTGTGAAGCGCTACCGTCTCCTCGGCAATGCGGCGCGCATTCTCTACCAGTTTCAGCTCGTCTATCAGTTCGTATCCCTTGTTCTGGTACTGTCCGCCGAAGGAATTGGGATAGGAACGCTTATGAATTTCTGTCCCCGCGAAAGCATATGCGGAATATCCGGCGCCGGTGATGAACTTGGTCTGGTGAATGTCGGAGCCAAGCGATGAGTAGAACCATTGCTCGTATCGCCGGAAGCTGAACAACGCTTCCGCCAAGGTGATGCCTTCGACAGAGCGCAACTCGGAATCCACCTTCAGCAGGAGATCGATATTGTCGGCGATGGAGGTTGTGAAGGGATCAATTTTGTAAGGCGTCGTCCATTCGTCCACGTAGGCTTTTTCGGGCGCAAGCTGCAGCTCGTGCTGCTTGACGCGGGCTGAAGCGCGAGCCACCTCCACGGCGCGGGTGGCGGTGGCCTCGACCGAGGCGCGGGCGAGGTCTTGCGTTGCCGCGAAGCCCCAGGCGCCATCGGCGACTACGCGAATACCCACTCCCAGCGACTCGGAGTTCGACGCATGTCCAACTTTGCCGTTCTTGGTGGCGATGGTGCGGGCGCGTTCATCCACCACGCGCAGGTCGCAGTAACTTGCGCCGCGGCTCTGGGCAGTGTTCAGAATCCAGGAAGCGATATCCTTCATACCGGGTCGTCCAGCCTCTCGTTACACCCCAACAAAGGTCGCACAAACTTACGATGATAAATGCTCGGAAGGGTTTCTGGGTGGCGGAGCACGCCGGAGTTTTCCACAGCCTGAAAGGCCGCGGCTTAGCGGCGGTTAATGCTTTATCAGTTCGTCGGACAACAGCCGGGCTTTCAACGCGAGGTTACGCGCCCGCACAGCATCCGAACTCTTAGTGGCTTCGCGGGATTGCTTCATGTATTCCTTGATCTGGCCAACCATCGCCTGCTCATCAGGATTCAGCGGGCGGTTGATGCTGTTGAGGTTCGCCTCCGTCGACTGCAGCAGTTGCTCCGTGCTCTGCTTGTTGCGTGAAGAAGAGTCTTCTAGTGCCACACCGGCGGCCACCTGTCCCTGCGAGTTGCCCGAGCTGCCTTCCTGGATGATCAGCTTGCTGGTCTGGGTGGGAGTGGCCGGGATTGAGGCCTGAGTTGGCTGACCCTGGCTTGCTGTGGCCGGAGCGGCTGGTTTCCTGGCCGCGCTCGGTTTCTTGGGCTTCGGCTTGTCGGCGGTGGCTTCGGTCTTCTCCGGCTGCGGCTCGGAGGGCGGCGGAGCGGGCTGCGTCGTTTCGGTGGGCTGCTCAGGCGGCGGAGTTGTGGGCTCCGGCTGCACGGTCGGCGCCTGCCCCTGTTGCGGCACCGGGGGCGGCTGCTTCTTGAACGGGCAGCCAGCGAGTGAGGCCAGCAGAGCCGCAATCCCGATCAGTGACAGTAAGCGATTCATTCTCTCCTACTAGATTACCCGAAGCCGCGCTTCCCCGTAACGTGCTTAACTCGCAGGCCGCGCCGCAACCTCCTGGGAAGGCTCTTCTTCTGCCGTGAACACCGGAAATCGCAGCCGGAACGTCGTGCCTTGCGATTCCATGGAGTCGTATTCTACCGAGCCGTTATGCAACTGCATCGCGCGGTAAGCCATTGCCAGCCCTATCCCACTCCCGTTCTTCTTGGTGGTGAAGTAAAGGTTGAAGATTTTGTCGCGAACCTCTTGCGGAATACCCGTGCCGCGGTCGCGGATCTCCAGCTGAGCGTTTTCGTCGGCGAGTCTTCCTACCAGCGTCAGCTCCCCACCCCCGGGCATTGCCTGAACACCGTTGAGCACGATATTAAGCACCGCTTGTTTGACCAGGTCGGCATCCACCTTGACGGGCATGGCTTCGCTGGGGAAATCACGAACGATGCTGACGCCGTGCCGTTCAGCGTCGGGTTGCGCCAGCACGACCACTTCATCCACCAGCCGGCGCAGATCCACATCGGTCAGCCGCAGCTCGACCGGCCGGGTGAAATCGACCAGCGTTTGCACCACCCGATCAAGGCGCTGAATTTCGCTGCCTATCACGTCGATATGACGCCGTGTGTCGGGGTCGACCTGCTGCAGCTTCTGCCGTAGTACCTCGAGATGCACGACAATGGCGTTGATTGGATTTTTGACTTCGTGCGCTACTCCTGAAGTCAGTCTTCCGATGGCCGCCAGGCGGCGGGAGAGTTCGATTTCGTCCTCGATGCGGCGCACCGATTCGGTGTCGCGCAAGGTTAGAAGCGCGGCGATGCGTTCGCCCCGCTCCTCAATGAAGTCGAGTGAGACCTGCACCCGCATGCCGCTATCGCTTTGCACTTCCCGGCCGGAAAGCGACTGGTGGCGTTCGAAGCTCGTCAGCACCAGCCGGCCCAGCCGGGTATCGTGGCTGAAGATTTCACTGACACTGTTGCCCAGCATTTCGCTGCGGGGCTTGCCGACGAAGCCTTCCACGGACGCGCTAACCAGCACTGCCCGCCAGTCGCGAGTGAAAAGCATGAGCCCATCCTCGAGATTGGCCATGATCTGGTCGAGGTTCTCCTTCAAGGCGGAGAAGACCTCTTTTACATCGCGCATCTGCCGGCCCAAGCGGTCGATCTTGGTGGTGACCACGCCAAATTCATCGCTGCGTTGCCGTTCCTTGGCGCTCGGCTCCTGGCCCGCAGTCAAAAGGTCCAGGCGGCGGTTGATGTCTTCGAGCGGCTTCAGGGCCACGTGAGAGGTGATCGCGGCCAGTACCAGGGAAGCTGCAATAGCGATGAGTGAAAATAGAATCGAAGCTTTTAGTTTCGGCTGCAGATCATTCTTGAAAAAGGTTGTCGAGATTCCGACACGGATGGCGCCAAAAGGCCGCTTGTTGGCTTCCAGCGGTATGCGCAGCTCATACACCTGTTGCCTGCCGAACACCAGATCCATCTGTCGAAAAAAGCTGCCACGCATGATCGAAACCAACTCCTCACGCTGAGGAATGATTGCGCCAAGCTCGCCCCCGTCGGTGCGCAACAGTGCGTGTCCGCCGGCGTCCACGATGGAGATGTCTTGGATAGTGGGGGAATATCCGATTGCTGATTGCACCAGGGTGTTCAACCCGGAATCGCTCTTGAAAGCCTCCTGCAACGCCGGACGCATCGCCTCGGGGTTGTCGAAGTCGAGGTTAGCTTTGCTGAGATCCACTTTGTGGATGAGTTCGAAAACCTCCTGGGCGACAAAACCCGCCTCCGCATTGGCGTTTCCCAGGCCCTCGCGGACAGTACGCGAGATGTAGATGGTGGCAAAAATGGCTACCACGGCCATCACTATCCCGCTGATGGCGAGCACGAGCTTGGTTTTGAGGCGAAACCGCATGACTGCAGCTCTCAGCTCTGAGCGCTTAGCTGTTGGCTTGAAACTCTACACCCGCACCCGGCGCTAACCGGCAGGAATCTAAGCTCCGGTTTCGGCTGCTTCTGCCACTGATCCATATTCTTTCAGTTTATTGTGCAAGGTCTTCAGGCTGATACCCAGAATCTCGGCGGCGCGCGTCTTGTTGTTGTTCGTGGCTTCGAGAGTTTTCAGGATCAGCAGCTTCTCGGCCTCTTCCACGGTAGTTCCGACGCCCAGGCGAACCGCATTCGCTTCCTGCACGGCAGGCCGTGGAGTGACGCTGCCGAAGGCCGGCGGCAGGTGTTTCATCTCGATGGTCGAATTCTCGCACACGATTACCGCGCGCTCCAGCGTGTTACGCATCTCCCGCACATTGCCGGGCCAGGCGTAGTTGTGAAAAAGGCCCATTACCGGATCCGCCACCGTGGTCACATGCCGCTGATGCTTGGTGTTCACGTCCGCCAGCAGGGCTTCGACCAATTGCGGAATGTCCTCTTTGTGTTCGCGCAACGGGGGCATGTGAATGTTGAAGACGTTCAGCCGGTAGTAAAGATCATTGCGCAACTGGCCGCTGGCCACCGCTTCCTCAGGAACCTTATTGGTGGCGGCCAGCACCCGCACGTCTACTTCAGTTTCCACTTTGCTCCCCAAACGGCGGAGCTTGTGATCTTCGAGCACGCGCAGCAGCTTGGCCTGCGTGGCGATCGGCATTTCGCCGATTTCATCCAGCAGCAGCGTACCTTCCTCGGCCAGTTCAAAGCAGCCGGCGCGCCGTTCCAGCGCTCCGGTAAAGGCGCCCTTTTCGTGGCCGAAAATCTCGCTCTCGATCAGGGTTTCTGGAATCGCTGAACAGTTGATTGCGACGAAGGGTTTCACCTTGCGCGGGCTCAGATTGTGAATGGTACGGGCCA
>Ga0335079_10004987_pt1 | contig 15252 bp, 11 predicted proteins | sample Lox_Sample_33_FD_206719 | JGI IMG/M metagenome (GOLD analysis project Ga0335079, IMG submission 206719) | Soil microbial communities from Loxahatchee National Wildlife Refuge, Florida, United States - Lox_Sample_3.3 | ecosystem: Environmental > Terrestrial > Soil > Wetlands | place: USA...
CCAGGACAGGCTAAAACGGCGGAGAAATCAGGGACGACGTTTTCCAGCCGTCCCCGCAAGGCTTCGAAGCGCTCGCGATCAGAACGGAAATTCTTTGCGCGGGGCTTCGTGGTACACGCTGGAGCGAGCCAGGTACGGGTACGGATTCATTGGCGTGCCGTGATTGCGAACCTCGTAGTGAAGGTGCGGGGCGGTCACGCGGCCGGTATTCCCAACGGCTCCGATCTTATCGCCACGACGTACTTCCTGTCCGACGTTGACGAAGAACTTGGAAAGATGACCGTAGTAGGTGGCGATGCCGTTGCCATGATCGATGCCGATAAGCCGTCCGTACCCGCCCTCGAATTGGGTCATGATGACGACGCCGTCGGCGGCGGCGCGTACTGGCGTGCCCATGGGAGCGGAAATGTCGACGCCCGAATGGAACTCACCGCCTTCACCCGAGAATGGATCGAGGCGGTTTCCATAGGCTCCGGTGAGCATTCCTTCCACGGGCCAAAGATCGGGCGTGGCATTGACTTGAAAGCCACGCGAGTGTTTCGTGGCCATGGCCATCAGGTTCACGGAACGGAGGTAGTCATATTCTTCCAGGCTCTCCTGGAAGGTGGGAACCAGCTTGCCTTCCGCCGAGATATCCGGCGGCCCTTCCAGTCTCTGCGTTAGTCCGTACGCAACGGCCACTTCCTTGGCGTTCAATTCCAGGCTGGCCAACTGATCGTTTTTCTGATTGACGACTCTTTCCAGGTTCTGATACTTGCTGCGAAGGACATCCGCTTCGTGCCGCAGAGAATTATAGTTGGCCACTTTCCAGGCCATGCGGGCGTAGCTTGCGACCACCCCAAATGCAGAGAAACAACCCACGAGAGCAAGAGCAATGACGGAATATACAGCTTGATGGGGGATATGGATTCGACGCAAACGACCACGCAGGGAATGTGCTACTACCACAACGAAGTATTCCTGCTTCATCAGGCTTTCTCCGTACCGGGTTTTGAGATTTGGGACGGGGGACTCCGCACCCATCACCCGGAATGGGTCTTACGTTACATATCGGCTGAACGAAACTGAAACTGTAACAGCACCGATATGGCCTTGTCAAGCATTATCTGCCGTTTGCAAGTGATTGAAAAAACGAATATTATACGTAATACGTGGCCTGGAAAAGACTTCCTGGATCGCTATTTTTGCGGAACCTGGTGGAGCGGCGCAGCCTGCTCTTCCAGTTGGTCCGGCGCGATTTTCAGCAGCGGTTCGTCGGGTCGACTATTGGCTGGATCTGGGGCTTGATCCATCCGCTCGTTTTGCTATTGAGCTGGGTGTACGTATTCGAGGTCTGGTTGCAACAACCCGCGCCAGGTGGCATCCCGTATTCGCTGTTCATCTTCTCAGGCATGCTGCCCTGGCTGCTGTTCAGCGAGACGGTGCAACGCTCGGCGGCGAGCCTGCTCGACCATGCCAACCTGATCACCAAATCCGTCTTTCCTTCCGAGATCGTACCGCTTTCGGTCTTTTTGTCTTCGCTTGTCAGTCACCTGCTGGCGATGCTGCTGATGATCGCCGGCGTGGCTATTGTTCTGCATAAATTCAGTTTCGAGTTACTGCTGCTTCCTCTGTACATGTTCCTGGTCGGGTTGTTTTCCGTGGGGCTCGGCTGGGTGATGGCCGGGCTGAACGTATTCCTGCGTGACACCGCCCAGTTCGTGACCGTGGCGCTGACGTTCTGGTTCTGGTTGACGCCGATCATGATTCCGGAACAGCGAGCTCCCCACTATCCGCTGGTGCACTGGTTGCTGGCAGTCAATCCCATGACCTACGCCGTGCGCGTTTACCGGTCGGCGTTGCTGCCGAATCACTGGGCGGCCCCGGCGGATGTGGTGATCCTGGCGGCGTGCGGCGGGGCAGTGTTCGTGGCGGGCGGACTGTTCTTCAGGTATCTGAAGCGCGGATTTGCCGATGTATTGTAAAACGGCCGGCTCCGGCTAACCGGACTTCCGGACGCCGCGCCTGTTACGGTAGCGGTCCCGCCCTGACCTCCTGGACGGTCGCGGCGCAGGGCCGGATGCGGCGCGAGGGTTTGGACTTTTTCGGGTTCCGGCGGGCCGATGCTAGTAGCGGCCTAATTCTTCCTTCGTATAGACCAGATCGCGATCGAGGATCATCTCGATCATCGTGCCCCGAGGCAGCACGACGTCCGCCTTGTGGCTCAGCCGGGCAATCGCCTCTCCGGCGGCGCCACCAGCTACGGCCCCGATACCTGCGCCGCCCAAGCCGTGCCCCGACATGACGCCGATGGTGGCCCCGGTACCGGCGCCGATGGCGACATCGCGCACGTCGCCGGAAGAGTCGCGGGTGCCGGTTACGCCTCCTTCGCTGTTCACCGTGCCTTTCCCGCTATCGGCCGAGCCCACACGCGAATGGAAGTCGCGCTGGACGCCGTTGGGCAGGATCAGCGACTCAAAATGAATAAAGAGCTGGCCCTTGCCTTTCATCCCAGTCGCGGGTTTGGACTCGGTCACGATACCATTCACGTAACTGCCTTTGGGAATCACCTGCCGTCCGTTGGCGAATACCGGAACCGACACATCGAGGTAGACGTGGTCGCCGGTGTGAGTCCGCTTGGTGTCGAGCTGGTTGCGCAGTGTCAATGCGATGTGAGTTCCGGCGGGAATGGTGAAATCGGCGGGCGGCGGCGCATCCGGGCGGCGCTGCATCTGGGCCGGCTGCACGGATGGGTCCGGCGGAATGGCGCCGCCAGTCTCTGCCTGCGCGGTTGCGGATTGCTGGACAGGCGCCTGCTGGACCTGCGCGGGCGGTTCGGCGGTGGGAGTTGTCGGATCGGTTTCGGTGGCCGGCTGACGGGTGTATAACAGCTCGCCTTCAATGGTCCCGTTACGGCTCACCACCTGGCGGCTGATGATGAGCGTGGAGCGGTCGCGGGAGAGTTGCCAGCGGTCCATCACAGTGTATTCATGCCCGCCGGAGACTTGAGTATTCACCAATAGCGCGGTCCCTTCCCACTTGGCGACGGTGCTCCAAGAATCCTCGCCCTGCCGCGAACGGGTTTCCGTGCCATCCAGAAGGTACGTCCATTGCGCCGTTGCGCCCGCATTGACGGCCGAGCATCGAAGCGCAACATCCTGCTGGGCGACGGTGAACGCCGCGTCGGGTTTCATGGGCAGGTTGCGCGTATTCGAGCCGCGCGCGTCGAGAGTCCATTTGCCGGAGAAATCGCGTTCCGGATCAATCGCAAACAGCGGGGTAAAAATAAAGATGCACAGGATGACAACTGCCAGGCGGGACGATGCCCGTAACATGCCTGTAGCGTAGCACCGGCAGGCGCGGAATAGGGCGGTACCCACATGAGGGACAGTTTGCATGAATATCTGCTGTTCCTTTCTGAAAGATCACCCCGTGGCGCGGACTTATGCCGTAGACGAGCGCATATCCGCTCGTCACGACGATCCGCCCGTCGTTACCTACTGACGGCCAACCGGGATAGATGGTTCCATTCGAAAGCCGGACCGGTTGCAGTTCACCGAGACTCCGAAAGGCGACAACTCCCGCGGTGGCAACTCGGGGTCGGACGCGGCCCGAGGGGCGACGGACCGTTCGCTGACGGTCGCGGCTCGGGGCCGGATGTGGTGCGAGGGCGAAGGACCGTTCCTTCCGGTCGCGGCTCGGGATCGGACGCGGCGCGAGGTGTGACGGACCGTTCCTGACGGTCGCGTCATGCCTGAGTCGACGCGGGAGCCAAACGGATTGCATACCGGACGACGGGTTCCAGTGCCGGGATGCCAAGCAGGATGTGAACGCCTTGAGATGAGCCCGCCGGGCCGATCGTGATTCCAATCCAACACTGACCGGCACTTAGAATCCGGCCTGCCGGGCCCCAGAGTGGAGCGATGTGGCGGCTCCGTGCGTGCCATGTTGCGCTCATGACATTACGGAGCCGCGACGGTTAGTGAGCGAATCAGTTGGCAACCATGGTCTTGGGAAAGACCTGGCTGCCGATAGCCAGTAAATCCAATTCACCAGTCTGGATGATCGAGTCCAGGCTGACTTGATCTCCATTTTCTGCTGTCCATTGCCCTTCAATGAGTGTCAACTCGAGTGCATCGGATTTACCCGGGACCGCCAGCCGCATTTTGGTTTTGGAAACCGCCAGAAGCAGTGCCCCAACGGCTTGACTGTCTTTTGTGCTAATCATGACGTACATTTCTCTTGCCTCCGTGGTTCCCATTTTGCCTGGGGTGGGCCATAAAACAAGATCATATTTGGATATGAACTGAAGGACACATTACCTCCTAGGCCAAAGGCAGGGTCCTTCCTAAGGGATTCACCGAAGGCGACCCTCCCCGCGCTGGTTTTGGTGAAAATAGAGACAGATCAACCGGCCAGTCACTTTACAATTGCATCGAGTGTCGCCTGCGCGATGGGATGGTAGGTGGGCCGAGCTCGGATATACACCTTGAGGGCACGCTCGCGGCCCTCCTCGGTCTTCATCAGCTCGGTATAAATCGGCTTGAGGAATTTCCGGCGTCCGACGGATGCCAGAAACTCCTCGACCTTGGAAAGCGCCGGTGTGAATTGATTTTGCACCGACATCAACAACCACTGATGCAGGATCTCGGAGTTCCGCGACTCGGTGAAGTGGAACTCGCGCTCCAGGCGCGGCATGTCCGGCGGATCGGGCTGCGAACGCAGAAAATGAAGCCACTGTTGCGTGGACCATTGCGTACCCGCGGCAGGCCAGGTGGATTCCACTTGAGCCATGGCGCCGGATTGCGGCTCCGCCGCGCCGGATGGAATTCCCGGACGGAAAATCCAATCGTCGACGGGAACCTGGTTCGGCAGCTCGCCGCGCAGGTAGGAGAGAAAATCGGCGGTGGTGATGCTTCGAAAGGCAAAGCGGTCGAAATAGCCCCGCAGAAAGGCGTCGAAGCGAGTGCGTCCGACCGTGTGTTCGATGGTTCGCAGCAGCAGGGCGCCCTTTTCATACGGCACCAGCGTGCAGCCATCGTCGGGATCGCGGCCCTTCAGATCGAGGTGGAGGACCGTGTCCGCTTCCGGCAGGCCGGCCATTTCGTGGTCCAGCTCGCGCCGTCCCAGAACCGCTTCCATTGCGGCGCGAGGCGGGCCGTAGATAGTTTCCAGGATCCGCCGTTCGACGTACACGGTAAAGCCTTCGTTCAGCCAGAAATCGCTCCAGGTGGCATTCGTGACCAGGTTGCCCGACCAGGAATGCGCCAGTTCGTGGGCCACCAGCGAGACCAGGCTGCGGTCACCCGCCAGGATCGTCGGCGTGGTGAAGGTGAGGCAGGGATTCTCCATGCCGCCGAAAGGAAAACTCGGCGGCAGCACCAGCAGGTCGTAGCGGCCCCAGCGATACGGGCCGTAGAGTACTTCGACCGCGGCGATCATGGCTTCGGTGTCGATGAATTCGTGCGCGGCCGCATCGAGCAGCGAAGGTTCTGACCATACGCCGGAGCGTGCTCCGAGCGGGCGGAATACGAGGTCGCCGGCAGCCAGCGCGATCAGATATGACGGCACCGGATGCGCCATCCGGAAACAGCCGACCGATTCCGCCGCGCCCATGACCGCGCGCAACCCGTCCGGAACGCGGACGCCGGCGTCGAAGGTGATGCGGACCCCCGGAGTGTCCTGAATCGGGATCCAGCTTCGCGCGTGGATGGCTTGCGACTGGGTATATAGAAACGGATGCTGCTTGCCGGCGGTCTGCGGCGGTTCGAGCCACTGCAGACCGGACGCAGTGGGCGACGTCGCGTAGTGGACGCGAACGCGATCGGTTCGGGGCGGGACTTGGATGCGTAAGGGCGCACCAAGGATGGGGTCGGCCGGTCCAAGATCGTAGGCCATAGCGCCTTCGACCGATCGGATCGCCAGATCGCGCGTGTCGAGAATCAGCTCATTGCCTTCGATGAGTTCGAACTGGAGGGTCGCCGAGCCTTCCAGGATCCGGCGGTCGAATCGAACGTCGAGGTCGAGATCAAGATGGCGGACGCGGGCGCGATCCGGTCGGGCGTACGAGTGGATGTCCATACGGAAAAGGTCTGCTGACACCACGCTGTCAGGAGCAGACCGGTAGCATTCTCCTGTACTCGATTTTACTCACAGGAGATGGTATGACACCCAGAGAACAACAGAGGGCAAATCGAATCGTGTGGTTCGAGATTCCGGTGCAGGACATGGACCGCGCCGTGCGCTTTTACGAGACCGTACTCGAGACCAAGCTGAAGCGCGAACAGGCTGGACCCACGCCGATTGCCATCTTCACCTACGATCCACCATTCGTTAGCGGCTGCCTGGCGAAGGACGAGAAACTCCAGCCTTCGGCCCAGGGTAGCCTGGTCTATCTGAATGCCGATCCGAATCTGGATTCGGCGCTGGAGCGCGCCAAGGCGAACGGCGGGCAAGTAGTAACGCCTAGAACGCCGCTGCCCGGCTTGGGCTTTTACGCGTCGATTCGCGACACCGAAGGAAACACCGTAGGATTACACGCGATAAGCTGACAGAGTGCGTCGTGCGGACCGGCTCTTCCAGATCGTCCAGTATCTTCGCGGGCGGCGGCTCACCACTGCCGCCCAGTTGGCGCGCTGGCTGGAGATCTCCGAGCGAACGGTATATCGCGATATTCGCGACCTGTCGCTTTCGGGAGTGCCAGTGGAAGGCGAGGCCGGCGTGGGGTACCGGCTGAGCCACGGTTTCGATCTGCCGCCGATCATGTTCAGTCTGGATGAAGTGGAAGCGCTGGTGACGGGCGCGCGCATGGTGGAGGCCTGGGCGGGCGCCGAACTGGCATCGCATGCGCGATCGGCCATCGCCAAAATCGCGCTGGCGCTGCCCAAGTCGCGGCGCGAGGAAATCGAACGGACGCGCCTGTTTGCGCCGGGATTCCACGTGCCGAAAGCGGTGGCGGCGGGGCTCGACACCATCCGTCAGGGGATTCTGCGCGGGCGCAAGCTGCGTTTCAAATATGAGGATAAAGAGCAGCAGCATTCGATCCGCACGGTGCGTCCGCTGGCCGCGGCCTTCTGGGGCGGAAGCTGGACGGTAAGCGCCTGGTGCGAGACGCGCCAGGATTTCCGCAATTTCCGGCTGGATCGCATGCGGGAGATGGCGCTGCTGGAAGAGACATTCGAGGAGGAGCCGGGGAAATCGTTGGATGATTATCTGCGGCGGATGCGGCGAGAAGAGCGGCGGTAACCGGCTGGAGAGTACGGCCGCTCATCGCGGTACGATATCTGCAACGTGCGCATCACCAAGTTGGGAGAGTTCATCGACGCGGTTCGCGGAATCGTCCAGCAGTGGACGTTGCCGGACGCGGGCTGGTATCCCGCCCCCTGGTTTCGCGGTCATGGCGATCATGCCTGGAAGCTCGATCCCAGCCAATTTCGTGTGCGACGGCGTTAAGGCGGAGTTGGAACCGAGTGGTACAACGAGGCTACGCTGCTATCCGAGTCGGGCGCCTTTCTACCTGCAATCCGCGAGGTACCCGGCAAGCGACTGGGAGTGGCTATTTCTGATGCAACACTATGGCCTCCTGACACGCTTGCTGGACTGGACAGAAAGTCCTCTGATCGCGTTGCACTTCGCTTTGCGGGACAATCGCGGCGCGTCGGGCGCTTCGGTCTGGATGCTCGATCCGTGGTGGCTGAACAAGCAAAGCCTGGGAGAGTACGACATTCCACATGCGGGCGATGCGAGGTTATCGAGCTCGGCTCCTGGCAAACCGGAACCGGAGCCACATCTTCCGGTTGCCATTAAGCCCGTTCAGGCAAGTCCGCGGATCACCGCGCAGAGAGGGTTCTTCACGATTCACGGCACCAAGCGGCATGGCTTGTATGAGATGGGTGAGAGCACCTCCAAGAAAGAACTCTACCAGCTGCGGATCCCCAGGAAGCACGTTGGGGATATACGGGACGATCTGGTGCTGGCGGGAATTTCCGAAACGACCATCTTTCCGGAGTTCGAAGGACTTTGCCGGGAGATGAAGGACTGGTTCTACCCGAGCGAGTGAGTCGTGAGCAACTTTGAGGGGAAATCGCAGCTCACACGTGGAGTCGCGCCGGTTTGAGGAATTTGTACCGCGGGCGGCCAGGCCGATTGCCAATCGGCCGCAGGCTGCCAGCCTGCCCCACGGAAGCTCTACAGATCGATTGCTACAACTTCCAGATCCAGCACCGAGGGCACCGTCACCGTCAGCACGCCATTCGACTCCTGCGCCCGCGCCGCCTGCCCGGCGCCCAGAAGTTGGACCTTCTTGGCGTGCATGCCGGCCGGCAGACGCACGGCGACTTTCTGCGCCGGCGCCGGAATCAGCTCGCGAACCGGCCCTTTCATCAACATGGGATTTGTCAGGTTGACGAGATGGACGGTCATCGAATCCTTTTGCCGCCAGACGGTCACGTCCAGCGTGCCCGGCCCGGTCACCGATACGACCGGCGCTTCGTTGAGGGCCCACTCCACCGCGTTGCGCAGCAGCTTGGCGTGGTCCGGCGCCAGGACTTCCCAGAAGGTGCGGTCGATGTCCCAGGGAAAATACACTACCCGGCCCTTGCCGACGTCGCGGACGAACACTTCGGGAATGTCGGTCTTGGGTGTGCGCGGATAGACTTCCTCCATCGGCAGGTCGGGATATGACGGAATCAGCGTCAAAGGTGGATTTGGGTAGGCTGCCGTCGTCCGCGTATGAACGCGCGAGATACCGTTGATGATGCGCTCCGCATCTTCCAGGCCGGCCAGGAGCGGATGGCGCGCTTTGCCTTCGGCCTCCAGCCGCAGGTACGAATTCTGCATGCGAGGGTCGATGGCGCCGTCGTACGAAGCGCCGAACAACTCCGCGAGACCGAAATCGGCACGGCGCACGCCGCGCTCATCGTACAGCGAAGTTTCGTGCGTGGCCACGATTCCGCCGCCTCGTTCGACAAACTCGCGGATCTGCCGGCACTGCTGGTCCGATAGCGCCGCGAGATTGGGCAGGATCAGGGCCTTGAATCCGCTGGTCTGGCCGGCGTCCAACAGGCCGTCGTGCGCCATTTCGAAGGGGATGCGCGCTTCCACCAGCGCGTGGTAGTAGCCCAGCGTGTGGTCTTCGACTTTCTGACGCGCCTGGGCGCCGCCGTAGAAACGCGCGGTCTGCTGCGAATACACCAAGGCGGCGCGCGCCATCGGGGCTTGATTGCGCAGATACCGTTCGTTTCGAAAGTGCCAGTCGAAGACCTTCTCCACCACCGGCAGCCAGCGATGGTCGCGCAGCGTGGCGGCAAACTTGATGAACCAGGGACGCATGCCGTTGGCCACGCTATCCAGCACCCACATGCGGATCTCCGCCGGGCTTTGCACCGAATCCTTCCAGCGGTAGGCTTCCTCCACGCCCACGCTGAACATGCCGGCGATGGCCTTGTTGCCCATCGTCGAGCGATATTCCTTGGCGTTCCTCCCCGCAGCCCATAATGGCGTGAGCCCGCTGCGCGCCTGCCGGTCGGCGCACAGGGTCGCGGATTTTTCGCCGATACGCTTCATGTCGAGCTCGCTGAGCGCGCCGCCGCCGGTATTGGGAATGAAGCGCGCACCGGGATTGATCTTGCGGATTTCGCCGTCCCACAGGTCCCACAATTCGAAGAGGCGGCGCGCGCGCCAGTCGGTGTGCGCCATCCGTACGGGATCGTGCGGGTCGTTGGAGCGCGGCAGGTCGTAGCCCGACGCCGCCTTGAAATTCTCCCGGCAATGCTGGCAGTAGCACATGCCGCTGCCGCTCCAACGATTGCTGAAGATGCTATCCACCTTGTAGCGCTGGACGATTTCTTTGGTGACCTGCGTCATGAAATCGAAATTGTAGGGACCGAGCGCGCAGGTGAGCCACCAGCCGGGCATGGACCCGTGACGCCGCGGGTTGCCCTCGGCGTCCACGGCGATCCAATCCGGGTGCGCCTGGGCCATCGCGGGATGCGCGGCGTGCGGATCGGTGCGTGCGATCACGACCATGTCCAGTTTGCGGCAGCCGGCCACAAGGTCACCAAACGGGTCGCGATTGCCCAGCCATTGCGACCGGTAATGCAGCGGAATTTCGGTCGGATAAAAGGCCACGCATCCGCCGGCGCTGAGGCAGGCGGCGTCGGAATGGGTGCGCCGGAAATAGTCGAGCCAGAAATCGGCGTTGAACTGGCCGGGATCGTCTTCGACGAACGCGAGTTGCGCCCAACGCATGGGCCGGTCGAACCAGTCGGGCGGGTCGGCTGCGAAAGCCAGGTCGGCGGCAAGGGCGATGGCCGAAGCGCCGAGGAAAGCGCGGCGGTCGAGTTGAGGCATGAGTCGATTATCGCGCCTGGGAGACTCCGGCTGCTGCCGGTGCTAGACTGACGGCCGATGAAACGACCGGGTTATGCGCCGCCGTGCGCGCCTCAACAGTTTCCACGTCTATGGAACCGAAACAAGAGCCTGTCCTTCGTGGATATGTGGGCGTTGATCCAGAGGAATCAGGTATTCAATCCACTGTTCCCGCCAGGTCTCCTCGCCGGCCTCTTCTGGGAGGAGACTATGTTCACCAATCGCCGCCAGGAGGGAGGGCCCGCGGTTGGCTTCGGACAAATACAAGTCAGAGACTGGGGATGGAAGCTGGCGAAGTATGATCCCCGCTACGCCAGCGAAACCGCTGTGCTTGGGGACGACGACTTCAGTGTCCATTACACCAGCTTTGCGCTGAACTACCTAACGTCGGAGGAGCATCGTGATCTGGAAAATTCCCTGCGAGTCTATGCCGGCGTCGATTCCAGGCCGGTAAACAAAGACGCAGTCACGCGATGGAAGCGCTGCCGGGATTTGCTGCTGGCCGCCAACTTCACCTCCGAAGCAGTGAAAACGGCTCTGATGGCGGCTAAGCCGATGAATGACGGTCCCTGGTACGAAGATTTCTGGAATTTCGTGCTCCGCGGATTGCCTTCCGCGCAACTGGCGGCTGGAATGGAAGCGGCCATCTCTGAAAACTGATTCTCTTTCCGAAAGCAATTGACTCGATCCTGACCCGTGCCGACAGAGGCGATCGCGGGTTGCCCGCGGTGAAGAACCCTGGGGTTTGCTTGCCAACTGGAGGGCATTTCGGCAGACAAAAGACGATCGCCTGCCCCCCGACGGCGCGATGTGCGCCGAGATGAGTTCCGGCGCGGCAAGCCGAGAGCTTGCGCCACGACATTCACCGGGTTGCCGGATATCCGCGCCAGACGTATTCGAGCGCCTCGGCAAGCGTCTGCCGTTTTACGGAACTGTCGGTATGTCCGGCGTTGCGCGCGAACACAAACTGATAGTGATAGCCTTTGGCCGCGAGCACCCTGGCCATATTCTCGTTGGCCTGCACCCAGTCGTGCATGTTGTCACGCATCACGTTGGGGTTCAAAAGATCTCGATCCCCAACCTCCAGCCAGATGCGGATCGGCTTCACCGGCGATTTCGGAATCAGGTGCTCGTGGAATTCCCACGCGCCGTGCGGCGTTTCCGGATTCCACGGCCATTGCTGATTGACGTACGTTCCGGAGTACGTCAGCACGCGATGATACAGTTCCGGATGATACCAGGCCATGATTAGCGCGCACGATCCACCGGAACTGCCGCCCATGGTCGCCCGCCCGTCAGGATCCTTCGTCAGCTTCACGTTGCACTGCCTCTCGACGAGTGGCAGCACTTCCGTCTCGACGAATTCCGCATACCGCCCCGACATGGTGTCGTATTCGAGACCGCGTTCGCTGCCTTGAGCGTCGCCGGTGCCGTTGGCGATGGAGATCGCGATCATCACCGGCACGCGATGTTGCGCGATCAGGTTGTCGAGGAAAGTAAACAGCAGCCGGTCGGGTCCATCCGCGCCGACGATGAAGGGCGCCACGGCGCCGGGTACGTACTGTTTCGGCACATAGACGGCCAGCCTCCGCGTGTAAGGCGCCGGATGGCTGGTGGTGACGATCAACTTCGCCGGGTTCTCCGGATCTGGAGTGCCGGAGGTTCCATTCTCGCGCGTGATGCCGGGATACATTCTGCTATCCGCCGATTCCATCGTCAGGTTGAACACCGTGCCCTGCGGCACGCCTTCCTGCACGATCGCTTCCCTAGCCGGATTGTGTGTGGGGCCGAGAATGAAGTTGCCGTCGGCGTCGGCCGGAGCGTTGCCGCCGTCGGACAGATCCCTGGCGTCGACATACCCGGCCGTGTGCGGGTCGCGCGTGGGCGGCTGCGGACGCGTCGGGCGTTTTGTCGTGTCTTGAGCGAGCAGGACGGCGGCGATACCGATTACACAAAGGAAACCGAACTGGCGGAACACTGGAGCCTCCCGTGACCAACCATCTTACGTCTTTCCAGACTATCGGTTGTTTGTATTTGCCCGGATTGCGGGCCTCGGCTTCGACCGCGGGCGAGTGCCGGGAGTTCTATAGCGTTAAAAACAAGCTACACCGTCCAGTTCTTCTGTATGATAACGGAAAGAGTTGTTGATGCGGCTCAGAGGTGTGTGCGGGATACTCGCGGTCTTCCTCCTGCCTTGCGCGGGCCATGCCCAGTCCCCCCTGGACCGGCAGTTCCAGCATACTATCCGTCCGTTCGTAACCAAATATTGCTTCGGTTGTCATAGCGGCCAGACACCCGCCGCGCAATTCGATCTGAAAGCCTACAGCACCCTCGACCAGGTGACTCGCGATTATCCCCAGTGGGCGCTGGTGCTCGAAAAGTTGTCGGCCAAGGAGATGCCACCGAAGCCGGCGCCGCCTCCTCCGGACGCAGCCCGTCAACAAGTCATCGATTGGATCAGAGCCGTCCGCGCCGCGGAAGTGCGCAAAATCGCGGGCGACCCCGGAGTCGTCTTGCCCCGGCGTTTGAGCAACGCCGAGTACAGCTACACCATCCGCGATCTCACGGGTCAGGATCTCCAGCCCACGCGCGAATTCCCGCTCGATCCCGCGAACACGGCGGGCTTCGACAATTCGGGCGAGTCGCTCACTATGTCGCCCGCTCTGCTGGCGAAGTATTTGCAGGCCGCTCGCGAAATCGCCAACCACATGGTCCTGAAGCCCGATGGCATCGATTTCGCGCCCTACCCCATGCTGGTCGAAACCGATTGCGACAAGTACGCCATCCAGCGGATCATCAGCTTCTATCGTCGTCAGCCCACCGATTTTGCCGATTATTTCCAGGCGGCCTGGCGGTTCCGCTATCGCGTCTCGCTTGGCCAGCCGGCGCAAACGCTGGCACAGGCCGCGGCCGCGTCCAACCTGAGCGCGAAGTACCTGCCGATGGTGTGGGAAATCCTGCACGACAACGACGCCGCCGCTCCCATCGCCACACTCCAAAACATGTGGAACCAGCTTCCCGCGCCGGACCAGGCGACTCCCGATGAGTTGCGCGGCCAATGCGCCGCCATGCGCGATTTCGTGGTGAGGATCCGCAAACACACGGCCATGCAGTTCGCCGCTCCGGTGGTGCGAGGCTTGCCTCCGGGCTCGCAGCCGCTGCTCAACTGGAAAAACCTCCAGTTCGCGACCCACCGCCGCCAAAGCGATCCGGCCGATTTGCGCAACGACAGCGATCCGCTGGTAATCGTGCCCCAGATTCCGAGGTATCCCGGCCTTCACCAGGAAGCTGCGCCGCGCTGGGCAGCTCTTTCCGCCAAAGCTCGCGCCAATGATTCCGATCTGGTGGTGCCGGCTGCGGAACGCGCGCGCTACGAGGCCGCATTCGAACGCTTTGCTTCGGTCTTTCCCGATACGTTTTACGTCAGCGAGCGCGGCCGCTATTTCCCCGACGATTCCCAGGACAAAGGCCGGCTGCTCAGCGCCGGCTACCACAACACCATGGGCTACTTCCGCGACGACGCGCCGCTCATGGAGTTGATTCTCGACGAAAAAGGCCAGGCCGAGTTGAATCGTCTGTGGAGCGAGTTCGATTTCATCGCCGCCTATACCGCCCGCACCTGGGTGCAATACTTCATCAATCAGAGCGGCGAGGTCGAGGGAAAAGGAGAAGAAGCCGGATCACCCCGTCCGCTGAATCACGAAATCACCGACAGCGAAGTGATCGACGGATTGCGCGACGCCTACCTCGCCAAGGCGGCCGCGAATCCATCCAACGATCCGGTCGCTCCGCGGGCGATCCGCGAATTTTTCGATGGCGTCAACGCCACCCTGCGCGGGCTGGAAAAAGAGCATCTGGACGCCGAACCGAAACATGTGGACGCGGTGCTGGCATTTGCCGCGCGCGCCTACCGCCGCCCCCTCACCTCATCCGAGCGCGACGATATGCGGGCGTATTACCGCGACCTGCGCAGCCGCATGTCGCACGAGGATGCCATTCGCGCATCCATCGCCGCCATCCTGATGTCGCCCGACTTCTTCTACCGCATCGACCTGCTCGATCCGGGATTCGGCGCGGCGTCGCCGGCCGCTCATCCAACAGCTTCGAAAGCCGCTCCGGCGGTTCCCACCCGTCCGCTTTCCGCTTATGCGATCGCCAGCCGCTTGAGCTATTTCCTCTGGGCCAGCACCCCCGACGAGGAACTGCTGCGGCATGCAGCCTCCGGCGACCTGCAAAACCCAGGCATGCTCGTAGCCCAGGCGCGCCGCATGCTGCAGGATGAGCGCGTGCGCGGCCTGGCCACGGAATTCGGTGGCAACTGGCTCGATTTCCGCCATTTTGAAACCATCAACACGGTCGACCGCACTCGTTTTTCCGAGTTCACCGACGCCCTCCGCGAAGCCATGTTCCAGGAGCCCATCCGATTCCTGGAGGACATGATCCGCCGCGACCGCCCGGTGCTCGACATGCTCTACGCCCGCCACACGTTCGTGAATCCGGTGCTCGCCGATCACTATCTCATTCCTGACGTCGACGACAGTGCCGATACCTGGATCCGCGTCGACAATGCCGATCAGTACGGCCGCGGAGGCTTGCTGCCCATGGCGGTATTTCTCACGCAGAACGCGCCCGGCCTGCGAACCAGTCCGGTAAAGCGCGGATTCTGGGTGGTGCACCGCGTCCTCGGCGAGATCATTCCGCCCCCGCCGCCGGTAGTTCCCGAATTGCCTCAAGACGAAGCCGCTTCGGCCCTGCCGCTGCGCGATGCGCTGGCCAGCCACCGCTCCAATCCGGCGTGCGCTTCCTGCCATGCGCGCTTCGACGCCTTCGGCCTGGTCTTCGAGGGCTACGGCCCCGTTGGCGAAGTGCGCACCAAGGACCTGGCTGGGCGTCCCGTCGATGCCG
>Ga0335079_10004989_pt1 | contig 15248 bp, 16 predicted proteins | sample Lox_Sample_33_FD_206719 | JGI IMG/M metagenome (GOLD analysis project Ga0335079, IMG submission 206719) | Soil microbial communities from Loxahatchee National Wildlife Refuge, Florida, United States - Lox_Sample_3.3 | ecosystem: Environmental > Terrestrial > Soil > Wetlands | place: USA...
TCCGGCCCGGGCGACGTCGTGAACCCGCTCTGCTGCGCGACCGCGGGCTGGCCCCGGAACAGGTCGGCCACGGCGACGAGAGCGCTCCCCTGCACACCGAGGCGATCTCGGCCCCCGCGCATGAGTCGCCGCGGTGGCTCGGGGGATCCTCCCCACGCACCGCGCTCTACCTTCTCGTCCCAGACGCTGCCAGGATGACGAGTCGGTGAGGCCGGCCGAGCGGGCCTGCGGAGCGGCTGGAAAGGCCGTTGGTCCCCTCCGCCTCGAGCACCCCATTGGGGCCGCGCACGTCGAGCTCGTCCCAGCCGTCGAAGAGCAGGGTCTCTGCCCAAGTCGTCATGTTCCTCCTCTTCCGCTCGCAGAGCGCTGGCGATAGTCCCGCGGCGCGACCCCGAGCCGCCGCCAGAAGGCTCGCCGCAGCGCCTCGACGCGAGTGCTTTCTACCCAGCGGCCCGGCGTCGCGCCCACCTCATTGGCGAAGACGCGCGCGAAGTCGCGCGGGCTCATGCCGGCCCGGCGCGCCAGCGCCGGGACCGGGAGGTCGGCCTCGGGATGCTCCGGCGCGTCTGCAGATTTCGGAGGGGTCGCGCTCGGCGAGCTGCGCCGAGAGCCGGGCGCTGAACAGCGCGACAGCAAGTGTTCAGAAGTGGGGGACGGCGGTGTCGCTGCAGCTGGTCAAGCATTCATTTGGGTGAGATAGATCGGCTCTGCAGAGCAGATTTCCAGCAGGCATCTGTACGGTCTCCCGTTCGGATAGCGGTTCCCGATTGGCCGCGGTCTGAAACGCGTCGATGCGCTTGCGCAGCTGCTCCTTGCCGAGGTCACGGAACTCGTGGAACATGCGCGGCGCTGGTGCCGCGCGCGGATGCATGACCATCGCCGTGCGCCAGGCGTCCGCTGCCAACGGGTTCGTTCAATGCGTACTCGGAAGGCGAACCTGAGACCGCGCGGCTGGAAGCGCTCCTTCGAGCGGAGCATTGTTGCCTTGACCGGAGCCGGGCAGAACCTATGGATCCTCGACCCCGCAGCAGGTCGGAGCCGCGGAGACTGCATGCCTGTGGTGCGGTCGCCTGGGAGGTGCTTGAGATGCCTGCGATCGACAATCGTCCCCTGGTCACGGAGCTTTTCTCGGGTAACTGGCTTCGGGTCGCGATAGATCCGGCGAGGCTTGCGTCTCCCGAGGCTGGCGCGATCTCCTGGGATCGCGTGGCCGGAATGCTCGTTGGGCTCGCGGTGGGCGATTCGCTCGGGAACACGAGCGAGTCGCTCGCTCCGGCACGTCGGCGTGAGCTTGCAGGTGAGATCAGAGATTTTCTGCCGCACCCGCACGCGGGTGACCGGTGCGTGGGGCTTCCCTCCGACGATACCCAGCTCGCCTTCTGGACTGTCGAGCAGCTGCTTGAGGACGGAGGGCTCGTCCCAGAGAAGCTGGCCGCAAGATTCGCCTCGCGTGGGCACATCTTCGGGATTGGCCAGACGGTCCGTGCCTTCCTGGCGGCGCACAAGAAGGGAAGCGCCTGGAGGGAGGCTGCTCAGCAATCCGCTGGGAATGGTGCTCTGATGCGGATTGCTCCGGTTCTGCTCCCTCATCTCGCGGAACCCAGTTCAGCGCTCTGGGCCGACGCCTCACTCGCGGGCGCGGTGACGCACAACGATCATGCTTCGAACGCGGCGTGTATTGCTTTCGCGAGCGTGCTGTGGAGCGCGCTCCTCGCGAGAGCGCCGGTCGCTCCCGGATTCTGGTTCGATCGGTTCCTCGAGATGGCGCGGAGGGTGGAGGGCGACGCGCGGCGCTACGTTCCGCGGGCACCAGCGCATCTTCCCGAGCCGACGAGCATGTGGGGGTTCACGGATCGCGTCGTGCGCGACGCCCTCGCTCGGGATCTCGCCACCGTCGACGCGTGTGACTCGTGGTCCTCAGGCGCGTACCTGCTCGAGACGGTTCCCTGCGTCCTGCTCGTGCTCGAGAGGCACGGGAACGATCCCACAGAAGCCATCGTGCGGGCGGTGAACGATACCCGCGACAACGACACGGTGGCAGCCGTTGTCGGTGCTGCAGTCGGGGCCCTGCACGGGCTCGACGCAATCCCCTCGCGCTGGCGCGAAGGCCTCCTGGGTCGCACCAGCGCGAGCGACGACGGCCGCATCTGGGAGCTCGTGGAGCGGGCTCGAAAGGCGTGGGGCATTGCCAGGCGGAGGAGCGCTGGCAAAGGGCGGCGGTCGCGATCGTCGTTCCGAGGATGCCTCCTCGGCGGTGCCGTTGGCGACGCGCTGGGGGCTCCGCTCGAGTTCATGAAATTGAGCGAGATCCGGGCCCGGTTCGGGCCCGAGGGCTTGACGGATTTCGCGCCGGCGTATGGACGGGTGGGTGCGATCACGGACGATACCCAGATGACCATGTTCACCGCCGAGGCGCTTATCCGCGCTCAGCATCGGATGATGGATAAGGGGATCTGCTCGCCGCCAGATGTAGCGCACCACGCGTACCTGCGATGGCTTCGGACCCAGGGTGGTCGGGATCCCAACGCCTTGAACCCGGACTCGGACGGATGGCTTGTGACCGTTCCCGGGTTGCACGCGATGCGCGCACCGGGCACGACCTGTCTGCGTGCGCTCGAGGGCGACCAGATGGGCACACGCCGGGACCGGATCAACGGCAGCAAGGGTTGCGGGGGAGTGATGCGCGTCGCACCGGTCGGGCTCGTGGCGGAAGATCCCTTCGCGCTGGGGAGCGACTTCGCTGCGATCACGCACGGGCATCCGACGGGTTGGATCGCGGCCGGGTACCTCGCGCAGCTCGTCCACGAGTTGGCGCGCGGCGTGGACTTGGTCGAGGCAGCGAGGGCGGCCCTCGAGACGGCCAGGCGAGTCGACGGGTGCGAGGAGACGTGCGTCGCCGTGGAGAGTGCGCTCGGGCTCGCCGCGCGGGGGCCGGCGACGGCGGAGTCCGTAGCATCTCTCGGAGAGGGCTGGATCGCGGAGGAGGCCCTCGCGATCGGGCTTTACTGCTCGCTCGCGGCGAGGAGCTTTGCCGAAGGTGTGCGCCTCGCAGTGAACCACGGCGGAGACAGCGACAGTACGGGGTCGATCGCAGGAAACATCCTCGGCGTCATGGACGGGGAGGAGGGCATCCCCGCCAAGTGGCTCGAGCGGCTCGAGCTTCGGGAGGTGATCATCGAGCTGGCGGACGATCTTTGGCGGCACTTCGGGGATGGGCGACCCGGCGGCGACTGTGGCGACTGGGCCAAGTATCCTGGCGTGTGATGCAGAATGCCCCTGTCGGGGTCCCGAGGCATTTTCCGACGGCCGCAACGTCCGGTCATTCGACGCGGACTTCGGCAATCTGGTAGTCGATCACACAAAGGCCAACCAACTCATCGTCCGCCCGGCCGAGAGGACCAAGGCCATCCTCTGCCACGAGCGGTTGGTGGAGTACCTCGACCAGTCTCGGTTGTCGACGCCCTTGTCCTTGCTGACTTCGATGGCGATGAGAGGTCGAAACCTTCTCCCAAAGCCAGCCCAAAGAGCCCGTCAACGGCCGACGGCGGTCGGCACTTCGCTACCTCGGCGCCACACCTCGAACAGGTGCTGGGCGGACACGGCGAGGCTTCACCGCGAGGCGGTATCGCGCACCGCGCGTGCTCCCCGTCTTGCTCAGGAATGGCGCAGTGGCGAGGTCGTGGCTCGCCTGGCGGCGCGACGCCCGTCCGCGCAGGGCGGCGAGGTAGTCGCTCATGGTGATGCTCCCCCGGCGCTCGGCGAGCCGCCGCAAGAGATTCATTCGTTCAGGGCGCGCCAGCGTTCCGTGGAGGGCGGCGCCGAGCTCCTTGGCGAAGGGCTCCTCGCGGGAGAAGTACCCCCAGCGCGTGTATTCCGCGAGCGACTCCTCGACATCGCGTCTCGCCAGTACTCCGCCGAAACCTCGCGTCTCCAAGAAGAAGCGCTCGCTCCTGGCTGGCGCCACGGAGGCGAGGATGAACTCGGCGACGTCGTCGAGTTCGGGCGACGTGGCGGCTCGCCGCGCAAACTCGAGTGCCACCGCGTTCCCTCCCCGCAAAACACAGGTCCAGGGGCCTCTTCAGTCGCGTGTCGAGGGCAGCGAAAGCAGCGGTCAGGGAGCCGGCGTCTGTCGAGGAAAGGGGAACGAGCTGTCAACGGGGCTACCCGCGCAAGTATGGTGCAAAGGTCGCCTTGCCCTTCAAGCACGCCCTTCACATTGTTGGCGTCCACGGGACCTCGGCGCGTGCCCCGGCCACTGTCTGGGCTGCCGTCAGATCGTGGTTGCGCACCATCCGTAAAGGCACCCCACCGCGTTGGTGCTACGTGTAGCCTCCCGGAATATCTCGCAGGCGCCGCCACGACCTCACCGCTTGCGAATTCTTGGCCGACAAGATCGACCTTGGCAGACGTGAGGGCTTTCTCCCCACTGGTTGATGGGTACTCTCAAGCTGCGGGGGAAGTGAAGAGCCGTTACAACACCATGAAATGCGTCGATTCGTTTGATAGCGCACTTACGGCGAAACTCTCGCGCACCTATCGGCGGCCTGGTCGATCCTCGCAAGCGTGGTAGGCCGCCAGCGTGGCCGAGACCGCATCGCGATCACCGGCCAGGCCACGCCGCGGGCAGTAGTGGGTCCGCTCGGTGAGTGTCTTCTCCAAACGTTTGCCGCACGAGCAGTGCGGGAGAGCAGTCTCGCGGGTGGACGCTTGCAGGAGCCCAGCTGAGAGACAGGCCTGGGTGGTGGCCGCGATCGCCTTTCGCTTGACGGCGGCGAGTAGCATGCCCGGCGAGAAGGCGTGCGGGGGACGGGCCCACCGCCGTGCCCAGACCGAGAAGTCGCAGGCCACTCGACGGCGAACCACACGCCCTGCCACAACACGACCAGTGTGGCTCTCCAAGCGCGCGGTTCCGCTTTGCCTGCGCGGTGGCAGCCGCGTCCGCTGAAAGGGCAGCTCGTTTCGCCTGCGGGAGAGTCGATCCTTCCATAGGGCCTGGGCGGCCTGCCATCGGAGTGCCTCGCGTGGCCCATTCGCTCCATTGGCCGCGCGTTGGGAAGCAGGCTGCTCGGCGCCGTCCGACTCGTCATCTCACCGCGCAGTCCCTCCTCGACGGCGTGAACGGTGATCGCCGCGAGGGCCAGGTCGGTTGCAGACCGCTGCTGCGGGTCGGACAGGTCACATTGAGAAAGCGCTTCCGATTCCACTGTCAGCGCAAGGAAGAGAGCATTGCTCGCGAAGCGGTCCTCGATGGCGTCTACGTCATCCGCTCGAATATGCCAGAGGAGGAACTATCTGCCGAGGACTCTGTTCACTGGCAGAATCGCCTATCTCAAGTGGAACGCGCCTCTCGTAGCCTCAAGACCGTCGACCTGCAGGTGGGGTCGGGCTCGTTCGCGTCTGCAGTCCTCACCTGACGTTCGGAAACTGCTGAACGTCCTCGTGTCGGGAGCGAAGACCTCGGTTGCCCGCTCGGCGAGGAAACGTGCAAAGCCGTATGACGGCTTCCTTGGAGCCAGAGCTCTCCCTTCTGGCAGTTGATGGGCCGTGGCGAGGGTTGGCACAGGCTTTTCGACATCGGCGTGAGCGCCCCGCAGGGCACCGCGCTGGTGCGCTCGCTGCCTCCGCGAGACGCGTCGAATCAGGGCCTGCCCCTCCCGGCTCGTGCACAGCTCTCCCAGGATCTTCCGCTGTAAAGTGATCGTCGGGGGTGTAGCTCACTCTCACGGTGAGGTCCAAGCTCGCCCTTCTACACGAGATTCCAGGGAGGGAGCTTTCTCATGCATGTTGGCAAAGAGGGTGGCGAGCTGGGGGCAGGGACTCGCAGGCCACAGGTATGGCCTTGACGTGTTCGCGAGAGTCCATACATCCACGGCTGGAGAGTACACGTGATTACCGTCCGCAGATGCGACGAGCGCGCTCATTTCGACCATGGCTGGCTCGACACCCACCACACCTTCTCTTTCGCGGGGTACTACGATCCCGCGCACATGGGCTTCCGCGCACTGCGAGTCATCAACGAGGATCGGGTGAAGCCAGGCCAAGGCTTCGGTACGCACGGCCACCGCGACATGGAAATCCTGAGCGTTGTGCTCTCGGGTGCGCTGGCACATCGGGACTCCACTGGCGCCGAGGGTGTGCTCCGGCCGGGCGAGGTGCAGCGCATGAGCGCGGGTAGCGGCATTCGCCACAGCGAGTTCAACGCGTCGCGGGAGGAGGAAGTACACTTTCTGCAAATCTGGCTGGAGCCCGCCGAGGATGGTATCCCACCATCCTACCAGCAGGAGGCCTTTCCCGAGGCCGAGAGAAGGGGACGACTCCAGCTCATCGCCTCGCCCGAGAGAGGGGACGGATTGCTCCTCCTCCACCAGGACGCTCGTGTCTACGCGGCGTTGTTGGAGCAGGCCGAGCAGGTGAGCCTTCCGCTCGCGAAGGGTCGCCACGCTTGGCTCCAGGTCGCCCGCGGCGAAATCGATGTGAACGGCATTCGGTTGGTCGCAGGGGATGGGGCTGCTGTGGTGGACGAGCATGCGCTCACACTGGCGGGGGTCGGGCGCGAGCCGGCCGAATTCCTCGCGTTCGACCTGGCCTGAGCCACTGGTTGCGGACCGAGAGTGTCGAGCGCTTCCGTGTTCGCTTGCGCACAAGCCCAAGGGGCGCCAAACCCGAAAAACCGGTTCGTCTTGGGCCCCGTAACTCGTGTTTCAGCGAGAGGGCCCCGGTTCGTATAGTCCCGAGCATGCGTGTGCGGGGACGCTCTCCTGGCTGCCCACGAAGATCTGTCCGCAGGCAAGGCACTTGAGAGCGGGAATGGCTTTGCTGTGGATCAAGGGTGATGTGACTGTCACCTGTTGAAAGAGCTCTTTCTGATATCCGAGAACGGTGACCATAGCCATGTAGGGACCTCCGCACCATGAAACGCGCCGCACGGCGCTCGAAAGCGATATCATGAGTGGCGACCATTCTCGACCTCGGCGAATCTTGGGGATTGTTCGCGCGGTCGCACGAGGTACAGGCGCACGGCTTGTGCGCGAGTACGATTCCCGCGAGCGACCCGCCTCTTTGCCTGGATCATTTGTGTCCACCCCGCGATAGAGGGAGAAGGGGGCTCAAGGAAATGCGCGCGGAGCGTCGTCGCTCACTTCAGCGAGACTCGAGGCATTCACCGGAATTGCCACCGGGAAGCCCGCGCCTTCAGGCGTCGGGAGGAACGGTGGCGGCGAGCGTGTCAGAGGTCGGTGGTAAGCTCCATGGTGTGGTGGCTCTTTGAAAACTGACGACACGCTCGATGTCCGGAATGCCGCAGCGGCATTCCCGGCTGCGAAACCGCTGCTGCGACGGGCGGCATCGAGCGAGCAGCACGAACCTGCGAGCGGGGTGGGATTCCCCACCCCACCTGGCGCGAGAGCGGGTCGTCCGTCGAAGAGGCAAACACGGCCGCGAGGCCGGAGACGTCGTAGCTGCAAGGCGAGGGCTCCGGAGAGCGACCGACGAGATGGCATCATCTCCACCTCTCACCGGGATTCATCCCTGGGGAGGTTTGGAGAAACAGTCCTGCCCTTCCGACCCGGTGAAGCTCGGCCCATGGCATCAATACCAATGGTCTAGCAGGGCAGGTGACCGTCGCGCCAACGGCACGCGCGAGTCGAAGCCAATCGTCGCGCGAAACGCAGGACTCGCCTGGGTCCACCCGGAGATGGCGTGCGCTCTTCTTCACGCGCCCGGCCACACGCAGGAGGCGGGGCTGCATGGTATCCAGCCGCATTGTGCCCGGCGAGTTCGTGGCTCGGCGGCGCAGTTCGTGAAGCGGAAGTCCTTGATCCGGTTCTCTTCTTACCCGCGTCCAGCACGAAACTCGTCCACGTGCCCCATGGGGCCGCTGAGAGTTCGTCACCAGGAATCGCTCGTCTGGGCCGATGAGGGTATGCGGCCCCCTTCGCACGACCCGCCTCGGGTGGCGCCAGCTCCTCGCTTGACACTGAAACCCTCCGAGAACCTCAACCGGCATCCTCCTGCTGCGTGCCGCCGGAAAAGCGTCCCGCAGCTTTTCACCTCGCGCATCGCTGCCAGCGCACTACCTGGCGCACATCGTCATTGCCCGGCAACAGTCCGTCGAAGAGCAAGTCACCGTAAGGAGTAATGGATGAACGGGTGCCGGTAGCAATGGGGCTCATGAACTACTCCACCTGAGCAGGAGCTCCAGGTGGAGTTTCGTGCTTCGACGGGACCGCTGCGGTCCCTCCACACCCGGTCGGCTCCCGGCCAGAGGCGTTGAGCGCCCAGTTCAGCATCACCGGCGCTGCGTTCTCGTCCCGGCCGAGCACCGTCCCCTGGCGCAGCGACGGACTCGCTGCGCCAGGGGTTTTCGCACCTGCCGTCCGCAGGTTGAGCAGGTCCGGGATCGCTTCACGGTGCGGGTGAGGACCTCCAGCCAGGCGAGCCCAGCCTCTTGCGCTTTGGCTCGCAGCACGTGGAGGAATGAGTCGCGAGATCCTCGCCAGGTCCCCTGCGCTGTTGGCCCTTCCTCCGGGCACCGCCCCCGGACGTCATGTTCTTCACCGAGAGGACCTCAGTGGCGACGAAAGCGTGCACGCTTACCAGGGCGGTGGTCTTCGTTGACTGACCGAAAAGTTCAGCGCGCCTGGGGGCGTCGTGGGCTGGGCCTGCTTCGTTTGGAGGCCACGCTGGCTCGCTGCTTAGCCGCTATACGTGAAATATGTGTGCGCTCGTGCCGAGAGCAGAGAGCAGAGAGCATGCATGGGCACAACGAGATGCCCCCACAGCTGCCAACCGACCCGGTTGCACATTCGCTGGAGTGACGTGGCATCTTGCCGGCTGCGAGCGCTTTCGCCGGTTGCTCGAGGAGTAGGTCCGCCTTGCGCACAAGGCACCCCCGCCCTTCGGCGAGGAGCTCAAAAGAGCTGCGGCGGAACGACCGAGAACTCGGTACTATTAGTTGTGGTCACCATTGAGCTGACGCCAACAACGTATCCTTCCTTTCCATGTGCGAGCGTTCGCTATCGCAACCCCTTTCTCCAAGGAGATCGCCATGCCTACCCATAGCCTCCCCTGCACCCGTTCGGTCCTGGCCGCGTGCCTGGTTGTCACCCTGGGCTGCGCTTCCGGGAGGTCGGTCTCGCCTCTGATCCTCTCCGACGGACGCCCCACGGGCTTCCTCGACAAGCAGACCGCACCGGACGGGGTCGCGCTTCTCCCGCCCCCGCCGGAGAAGGGCTCGGCGGCGCTGGCGCTGGACAAGGAAGTGATGAGCAGCAGCCTTCGCATCCGCGACTCTCGATGGAACCAGGCGACCGCCGATGCCGACCTGAGCTTCCCGAACGCTCCCGGCGCGTTCTCCTGTGCCCTCGGCGCGCCCATCACGGAGAAGGACACGCCGCATCTGTACAGACTGCTGAACCGCACAGCGACGGATGCGTTGGTGGGCGTGAGCTCGGCCAAGAAGCACTACGGGCGAACCCGCCCGTTCATGTCGGACGGCAAGCCCAGCTGCACGCCTGCCGACGAGCCATCGCTGCGGCAGAATGGCTCCTACCCGTCGGGCCACAGCGCCCTCGGGTGGGCCTGGGCTCTCGTCCTTGCGGAGATCTCCCCCGACCGCCAGGACGCCATCCTCCGGCGCGGCTGGGCGTTCGGCGAGAGCCGGATTGTCTGCAACGCCCACTGGTACAGCGACGTCGTCGAGGGTCGCACGCTGGCGTCGGCCATAGTGGCACGGCTCCACGCGGAGGGCGCGTTCCGAGGCGAGGTGAAGGCAGCGCAGGCCGAACTGGCCGACGTCCGCGAGAGGGGCCTTGCCCCGACGCGCGATTGCGCGCAGGAGGCCGTCGCGCTCCAGCACACGCCCCTGTTTCCGGTTGCGGTTGCCCATCGGCCGTAGGGATGGCGAGCGCGCGTGCGGCTTTGAACTACGGAAGACTCGTTCCTTGCGCCGGTAGCTTCTCGCCGCTTGCAGCGGCCCCGGCTCTGGAGGCTCTGACCGGCTCTCTCGGCGATGCTCGATGCGGTGCTCCTTCGCGAACTTGAGCCGTATCTTCGCGATGACTTCAGCCCGGCGGCGACCGTCGCTGCGATGGCGGCCGACCGCGACCAGGTCCCCGAGGGGCAGGTCTGCGCGCGCCGCTACGGCCAAGCACTTCCGCTCCACTTGTCGGTCGCTGCCGCCCAAGAACGGGCCACTCCGGCAAAGACGCGCGTGATTGGGCATGAGAGGCGTGCATCATGGCGGTGGAAGGGTAGGCTGAAGCCGGTGTGGCCGCACCGTGTTCGCAGGAGCTGTCGCGGCGGTGCTGGTGACCCTGCTCGGCGGCGGGACCCGCCCTGCTCGTCACTCAGTCGATGCGCGCACGGGATTGCGGGCTCCACTCTTCCTCGATCCCACTCAGCAACGCTGGGTACCTGGCACGACCTCCTCGTGCCAGACAACTTGGCGTTATCACTGGCAGAGGTGTGGCCTTGAGTGCCCCACACTGAGTTGGGCCAGGTGACGACGCCCGTCTCGCAGACGAGCCAGGCCATGTTGAACGATCACGCGCGCTCTTCCGGTGGCGGCGGGATCAGGGGCGGGCTCCCGCCGTCCAGGACGGCCTCGCGCTGAGCGTCGTTCGATTTCCGTCCGCCTGCCATGCAAAGGCCGCGAACAGAGACGAATACCGCGGCCGACTCTCCGCCCTGACCGCCCGTGGGCTTCGAGTTCGTTCCAGGGGGAGGGGGCCCGCCGGGGGCTGCGCCGAAGCGCGTGCCTTCGCCGCGCTCGCGTGCGATGCTCCGATGCATGCGCTGGGTGCCCCCTCGCACGATCGGCATTGTATCGGCACGGCTCCTGCTCGCCGTGTTGCTCTCGCTTGCGGCTCTTGCGCGCGCCGAGGAGCCGGACCTCACAACACCCAGGCGGGCGCTGCGACTCTTCATCGACTCCTGCCGTGCAGGGGACCACCCCCAGGCAGCGCGTGTGCTTGATCTCCGCGCGATTCCCGAGGCGCGCCGAGCCGCAATTGGCCCGCAACTCGCGCGCCAGCTCAAGTTCGTGCTGGATCAGAACCTCTGGATCGACTGGGAGCAGATTCCCGACGTCCCGGAAGGCGCTCCTGCGCAAGGGCAGAGCGTCGAGACCGTGGGGACGATCTCGCTCGGCTCCTCGCAGGTCCCGATTCGGCTCGTGCGCTCGCTGGCCGGCGCCTGGCGGATCGGCCCCGCAGTCGTCGAGGCCATCCCACGCCTTTACGACACGTACGGACCTGGCTGGCTGGGGAATCGCCTCCCGCTGGTGCTGGTCGACGTACGCTTTCTCGAAATCGAAGCCTGGCAGTGGCTCGGGCTGGTGGCGGGCCTGTGCATCGCGTTCTTCGTCGCGTTCGTGATCGGGGCCCTCGCCCACCGGATCGCGCTTCGCATCGCGCGCCGCACTCGGCTCGCCTGGGTGAACCGGCTGGTCGAGGCCGCCTCCGCACCCCTCCGGTTGCTCCTCGGCCTCGGGACCTTTGCCGCCGCGGTGCGGGCAGTGCACCTCTCCGTCCCGGCGCAGATCGAGGTCGACCATCTCCTGCGGATCTCGGCCGTGATCTTGTTCAGCTGGGCCTTGTTCCGCGCCCTGCGCCTTGCCGCCGAGGTGCTGGGCGATTGGTCCTTGCGGGAAGGGGATGGGGCGGCCGCCCGCAGCCGACTGACCCAGATCATGGTCCTGAGGAGGGTGATCGGTTTCGTGGTGGTTTTGGTTGGCGGGGCCCTCGTGCTTCTCCAGTTCGATGCCCTGCGCGCGGTGGGCACCTCGCTGCTCGCCTCGGCCGGGGTGGCCGGAATCGTCGTTGGGCTCGCCGCCCAGCGGTCCATCGCAACCGTGTTGGCTGGGCTGCAGATCTCGCTGACGCAGCCCGTGCGCGTCGGGGACGTGGTCGTGATCGAGGGCGAGTGGGGCACCATCGAGGAGATCACGCTCACCTACGTGGTCGTCAAGATCTGGGACCTGCGCCGGCTGGTGGTCCCGATCACCAAGATCCTCGAGTCGTCTTTCCAGAACTGGAGCCGCGCCGGTTCGGACATCCTCGGGACCGTTTTCCTGTACGCGGACTATCGCTTGCCTGTGGACGAGGTTCGCCGGGAGCTGGAATCGTTCGTGAGTGGCAGGCGCGAATGGAACGGCAAGGTGGTGGGTCTGCAGGTGACGGGGGCCACCGACCGCACGATCGAGCTGCGCGCGCTCGTCTCTGCGGCTGACGCTAGCCTGAACTGGGACCTGCGCTGTGCCGTCCGTGAGCACATCCTCCAGTTCATCCAGCGGCTGGAGGGGGGCGCGTACCTTCCCCGCATGCGAATCGAGCCCCGGGGTACGGACACGGCGTGGAATGCCATCCCGACGGCCGTGCGCGCCCCGCCTTCTGCGCCCCGCGCTGGCCTTCCCGTGTCCCCGGAGGTGGGCTGACCAAGACTAAGCCCGCCCTCCACACGCACGCTACATCAACCCGGTGATGTCGGGCGGCTGGCAGGAGCTTGCGTGACTATGGGGCGAGAGTGCGGACGGGGTAGGAGTCTGCTTCTCATCTGTCATGAACGGTGGGTGCCGTTGCGCGTGGAGGGCAGAACGTTCAGGATGAAGGGGGGACCTGTACCGAAAGTCGCCATGAGCTGTGAGCGCACGTGGAATGAAGTCCCTTCGAGGGGTTCGCCTTGCAAGCCTCCGAATCTGCTGGAGGTCATGACTGGCGAGTTGCCCTGGCACCGTATCTCAGCTGAGGCCCAGGGTCGCGCAGGGGCTTCTCGATGGTCACGGGCAGATGATGGGCAAGCACGCGCAGGAAGATGTGCGCCTGCATCCTGAGGTGGAAAAGGACGATGGGGCGCGCTCGAGGGGCTTTCCATCAAGCGAAAGGCTAAGAGCTGTTCTGGTGCGCCGTAGCGCGTCGACCGGCGGAACCGCGCTAGAGCGGGTGCATTGTAGCTTACGGGGTAGTAGCGACCTACGCGTGAGAAGCGCTCCTTGAAGCGGCCGATAGCTTCTTGAATCTTGCAATCTTCAGAGCGACTGGTTGGGCGCTGCAGAGGATCTCGGCACGTTCTACGGTCGCTTCGAATGGCCGGAGGCGGCAGCCAGCGAGAAGGACCTTCTGGTTCTGACTATGGATGCCAGGGCATCCTGATGCGGGCCGAGGGCATGCGGGACGCAACGCGTATGGCGGCCGAGAGCTCAGGGCGCAAGATCAAGACACTGGCTCTCCAGAGGGGAGGACCGGGACGCAAGGCGACCGTGGCAGCTGTCTACGACCTCACGCCCCAGGCGCGTCGGCCGGAGGACGTCCTCGGTGAACTGCGGCCGGTACGGGACATCTCGAAGGCGCGGCCACGCGCAGGCAACAAGCGCCTGTGGGCGAGCGTGGAGAAGAGGCGCAGGCGGTCACGAACGACGTGTTGGGATCTGCAGCATCGACGGCGCTGGGTCGGGAGGTCGCCCGCGCACGCACGGAGGCAAAGAGTGGCGGTCTCGGGCAAGACATTGCGCTGGTCGTCGACCATCCGCGTGCTGGAGTGCCTCTGGGACGCAGTCTGGGGCATCCTTGACCAGGGTGCCGCAAAGTGACAGGTCGAGCCTTCTCTGCCCTGCAGGGACACTCGCGCGATGTTGCCGCTGGCATTCGCCGTCGCGTTACCCTGCGGGAATTGGAGAACCAACAAGCGTGTGGGTACCGATAACTGCGTCGATTGTCTCATCGCCAGACGGAGCGTGCTCCACTGCGACCGGCACCTTCCCCAGGCTTTGCCCATCGCCATGGGGGGCACAGAAGGGGCTGGGGCTATTTCATCGTGCACAGCCTCGATCACCGCGCTGGAGCCCATGAAGTGAGCGCACCAAGTCCTCGTCGGTGCTCCGCCGCGCGCCGCGGTTCACATCTGGGCGTACCGCTTGGCGGCAGCGAGATCGCTACGCAGCTCGCCGGCTGTGCGGCGCGGACCGTAGCCGGGGGTGTCGCGCTGGATGCGCCATCCCTCCTTGAGCGGGCCCGCGTCGACAGTGTCGAAGCCGAACTGATCGATGAGGCGGCCTACAGTGGCCTTGGCAGGGGGGTCGTCGCCGGCGATGACCAACGCCCGCCGGTGCTTCGTCCCCGCGGGCTGGCCGTGGGTTGTAAGCTCGGCCGCGTAGATGTGGTTGAACGCCTTGACGACCTTCGACGTGGGCAGGTGCGTCTGCAGGAGTTCGGAGGTGGTCGTTGACTCCTCGTCGAGTTCGCGGATGTGGCCGTCGCGCTCGGGGTAGTAATTGTTGGTGTCAATCACGACCTTGCCCGCCAACGGTTCGACCGGGACCGAGCGATAGTTCTTTAGCGGCACCGAGACTACGACGATGTCGCCTGCGCGCGCTGCCTCGGTGGCCGTCCCCGCGCGCGCGTGTGGCCCGAGTTCTTGCACGAGTGCCGACAGCGTCTCGGGACCGCGCGAGTTGCTCAGGACAACGTCATAGCCACTGCCCACGGCGAGCCGCGCGAGCTGACTGCCGATGCGCCCCGATCCAACAAATCCGATGGTCGCCATCGAATCTTGAGGTATGGCCCCTCCTGCCATGGCGCAAGGCATGAAGAGGGGAGAGGGGGGCAGGTACGCGCGAGGTTTCCGACCGGCGCAACCCCCGCGTCACCCCGGCGTCGCGGTGTAGGTTGGGGCTCGGCTGGCAGCGCGGCTGGCGCGAGCGCGTCCCCGGCGGCCCGCCTCCCCTCGCCAGCATGGCGAGCGCGCGGCGTGCCGCAGTCTTGGCGAGGCTACCGAGCGTCCGCTCCGGTGAAGCGCGCTCCTCAGCGCTTCTCGACAACACTCCGGAACCGGACTTGGTTGCGATCATCGCCTGGTCACGGAGCGAGCGCTTCGTCCACGAGCTCTTTGTTCGTGAATGGTTCCCTTGAACCTCGGCAGCACGGAGATGCTCTCCTTCCGGTCCGCAAGCGAGCCGCACATCCTTGCAACCAAGCCGAGGGCCGTGGCCTACTACAGATGCCCGGTTGCGCTCCGGTTGCCGCGGGTCGGGACCGCTGCTCGACGCTGCCCGATGCGGTCATCGGGAGTCGTGCCAATTCCTTGCACGCACTGCTCCCCGAGCGGGCGAGCGCTGCAATCGGGCATCTCGTGCGGGGCGGGGAAGACCCCAAGCTGGAGCAAGTACGGGCCGCAACGCTCCTCGGAGGAGAGTTGGCCACGGCCGCAGGAAAGCCCGCGGTCCGCGAAGACCGATCCCGTGGCGAAGCTGCACG
>Ga0335079_10004992_pt1 | contig 15241 bp, 11 predicted proteins | sample Lox_Sample_33_FD_206719 | JGI IMG/M metagenome (GOLD analysis project Ga0335079, IMG submission 206719) | Soil microbial communities from Loxahatchee National Wildlife Refuge, Florida, United States - Lox_Sample_3.3 | ecosystem: Environmental > Terrestrial > Soil > Wetlands | place: USA...
CCGTTCCGAGTGATATTGTGCGGCAACAACGGAGGCTTCGGCGCGTAGCGCCCCGTCTTTGCTTTCTACCAATACCTTGTCCGCAAACTCGAGCGGTTCTTTGACCAGAAACAGTACTTCGTCCGGTGTGCCGAATTCGATGACTGTTTCTTCGGGCACAGACCAGTCTGGGCCGTTCGCCTCGCCCTTCCCTTCGGTGGCACCATTGGCCCGGCGCAAACGGATCGGGATGCGAACCGGTGTGGCGGCGGGAAAAAACTTCGCCAGTTGGCTGACGACGTCCACCTCGAGCGCGCGGGCTGGAGCGCTTCCCTGGCTGGGCACGGTTAGTTTCAACTCCCTAAGCGAGCAAGCGAGTCACCTCTCCTCCTGGTTTGGAGGAGCAGCAAGGCGACTCGCACTTGCTTTTTCGCCCATTCAGGGTGCACGCCCCCGGCCATACTCTGGAAGGTCATGCACTAACGAACAAGTCGAACAAAGCAAAGCCGGTTGCAGGTGCGGCTGCTGGCTAATCTTGCGTCCGCACGCGCGCTGGCCCGACTCGCCGTCTCATGTTGAAACGAACGCGGAAATTTTGGGACGGCCTGAGATGTAATGCTGCCTGCCTATTGCAGCGTTGTTGTATCCGGCCGTTGCTCGCGCGCAATGTTATAACGCTTGAGCTTACGGTAAAGCGTGGCACGGCTGATGCCCAGCATCTTGCCGGCGCGAACCTTGTCTCCTTTGACCTGTCGGAACACGCGCGCGATAGTGGCACGCTCAATATCCTCCAGATCCGTGGTCGATTGGGAGTTCAGTTCCCGAGTTATCTGGGATTCGGAAACCGGATCGAGATTGGCACCGGCAATCGAGGACGGAAGATCGTCGACATCCAGCACGCGCTGATCGGTCAAAGCAACTGCCCGCTCCAGACAGTTTTCCAATTCGCGCACGTTGCCGGGCCAGTCATAGGCCAGGAGGGCCTTCATCGCGTTGCCGGAAATCTCGACCCCGCGTCCGGCGGCGAGTCGCTCAAGAAACCAGTTGGCAAGGATCGGAATATCGGAGCGGCGCTCCCGCAGAGGCGGCAAAGAAATGGTGACCACGTTCAGCCGGAAGAAAAGATCCTTGCGGAAAGTTCCCTTTTTGTACGCTGATTCCAAGTCACGGTTGGTGGCGGCCATGATGCGCACGTTCACTTTGAACTTCTCGTTACTCCCCACCGGGCGCACCTCTTTTTCCTGCAGGAAGCGCAGCAGTTTCGCCTGCATTTCAAGCGGCAACTCGCCGACTTCGTCGAGAAAAATGGTCCCACCGTCGGCGGACTGAAGCAGTCCCTGTTTGGACCGAATCGCGCCCGTGAACGCCCCTTTCTCGTAGCCGAAAAGCTCGCTTTCAATCAATGTGGGCACCAGTGACCCGCAGTCCACGGCCACAAAGGGATGCTTCGCCAGATTGCCCCGGAAGTGCAAGGCCCGGGCCACCAACTCCTTTCCGGTTCCGCTTTCACCGGAAATCAACACGGGCGTGCGCGTGTCCTTGAGACGCGAAATCATCCGCAACACACTTTGAATTCTTGCGGAATTCCCGATAATGCCGTGGACCGCGGTTTCTGTTTCCGACCGCTCCCGCAGAAAGAGGTTCTCTTCTTCCAGGCGAACCTTATCCGCCATGCGCCGCAGGAACATTCGCAGTTCGTCCAGCGGGGCAAACGGCTTCGAGATGTAGTCGTAGGCCCCGAGCTTCATAGCCTGCACCGCGGTTTCGACTGACCCGTGGCCGGTCATGACGGCCACTTCCATGCGGGGATAAATACGTTTGACCTGCTCGAGAAATTCCAGGCCCGTCATGCGCGGCATGATCATGTCGGTCAGTACCATATGAACGGGTTGCTCTTCCAAAAGCGCCAAAGCGGCGTCGCCGCTTTCAGCCTCAAGGCATGAAAATCCAAGCGACTCGCCGACCGTCATGCAGAGACGGCGAATGGTCTGCTCGTCATCCACGATCAACAGGCGGATCGGGTCTTGAGTCATAGCAATGCCTTACCCATAGTCCGTTCGACCACAGCAATAAAGTCGGCGACGCGAAAAGGCTTTTCGATGCACGGAACGCCAGTGCGGCGCAGCGTGGCGGCCGTTTCCTCATTGGCGATATCGCCGGTAATGAACACGAGCTTCCCGGCGAGAGCGGGACGGTTCGCCGCAATCCAGGCGTACACCTGGGCGCCGTCCACCCCCCCCGGAGTCCTCATGTCGGAGACCACTCCCAGGAACTCGCAAGTGGCGAGCAGGCTGAGCGCCTCGACGCCCGACTCCGTGCACATCACCGAATATCCGTTGCGTTCCAGCGCCGAGCGCACGAACACCATGACGGCGGGTTCGTCCTCGATGAGAAGCACGGGAGTACATGCTGATTTGGTACCAGTCTGCGTCATTTGGGGTCTCCTGCGGCTGCGCCGAAGGTAGCCCCGTCGGATGCCAGCGGCAGTCGGACAATAAAAGTGGCTCCTTCGGCTTCCATATTGTTCTGGCAGATGATCTCTCCGCCATGTTCGCGAATAATCCCATAGCAGATGCTCAGGCCAAGACCGGTGCCCTTGCCCACATCCTTGGTGGTAAAGAAAGGATCAAAGATGCGCTCCGGATCGGCAATGCCGATGCCGTTGTCACGGAACGAAATCTCCACTCCTGCCTCGATACGTGCGCTGGAAATCTCGATGCGCGCCGGCCGCCCCGATTCGCGCACAGCGTCGTAAGCGTTGTTCAGGATATTCAGAAACACCTGTTGCAGTTGGTGGGAATCGCCGATGATCTCGGGCAGAGACTCATTCAGGCGCTCCACCACCTGGATGCCATGACTGATGAAGTCGTAGGAACGCAGCTGCACGGTGCGGGTCAGAATCGAATTCAACTGCACGGGTTGACGCCTCGGGGGCATCTGCCGGGCAAAACTGAGCAGGTTCTGAACGATCTGCTTGGTGCGCTGGGCTTCCTGCAAAATAACGCGCAAATCACGGCGCGCGCTCTCCGGGAGCTCGGGATTCTCCATCAGCAGATCGGTGAAACCCAGAATCGCGGTCAGAGGGTTATTCACTTCGTGAGCCACGCCCGAAACCAACTGCCCCACCGCCGCCATCTTCTCGGCATGCACAAGCTTGGCGCGCAGCAGCGCCGAATCGGTCACGTCGGTCATGACCACGACGATGCTGGTGACTTTGCCGTCCTCGCCGCTGATCGGACTCAAGTTGACCGTGAAGTGTCCACTGGCGCCGTCGCTACGGACCAGTGGAAGGTCGAAATTATCAACCTGCTGGCCGCGCGCGACTGCAGCCAGTGCCTCCCGCAGATCCTCGCGGCGCGACGCGGCGCAGAATTTCGTAAAAGGCTGGCCCACAACATGGCTCTGCTGGAACCCAAGGCCGCTCCAGCGGCGGTTGGCGTAGCTGATGATTCCCGAAGTGTCCGTGACCAGGATCAAGCTCTGCGTGTGACTGAGGATCTTGCCCGAAAAGTCACGTTCCTTCTGCAACTCCGTCTGCGACTGGCGCAAGCCCGTCATGTCGAGCATGACCCCGCGATGCTGGATCACGCTTCCGCCTGCATCGCGCATGGCATAACAATTCATGTACACGTGGACCGCCGACCCATCCTTGCGGCGCAGCACTTCCTCGTGGTTGTGCATTTCCCCCGCCTGCTTGAGCTGGTCGGCCAGTTCCCGCCGGCGCTGCGGCGAAAAGTAGAGTTCATTGGGAATGTCGATCTGAAGCACCTCTTCGCGGCTGCTGTAGCCAAGTATCCGCACCAGAGCGTCGTTCACTTCGATGAAGCGGCCTTGCGGCGTCGAAACGTAAATCCCTTCCTGGATGTTGTCGAAGAGTTCGCGATAGCGGCGCTCTGCCTCACGCCGGTCAGTGATGTCCTTCAGAACATGTACAGTCTGCAGTTGGGTACCCATGCCCTTTTCGCCACGGCCCGCTCCTGCCGTCTCCGGTGCTGCCGAGCGGATACGCGAGGTGGAAACCAGGTAGGTGCGCTCCATCGCAGGGTGTACGTACTCATCGAGGCCTTCGCCGGTGCGGCAGAACGGGCACGAGTGTGGTGCTGAACCGCTGGTGAGCGCATCGAGGGCGCGCATATTGATTCCGATCAGCTCGTCGGGTTCGAGGCCAATCAGTTCCGCCAAAGAGCGGTTCACGCGGAGAATGTTGTGGTGTTCATCATGAACCACGATGAAGTCGCTGATCGCGTCGAAAACATCAACCCAGTGCCGACTCGCCTGCTCCATGCGCGTGAAAAGCCGGGCGTTTTCCAATGCGATACCGACATGACCTGCAATCGCACGCATCAACTGGTCGTCCGCGGCCACTGGAGCCGCCCCCCGATCGGCCAGGCAGAGAACGCCGGACAATTCGCCCGAGGTGCCCGCCAGACGTATCAGCGTGCAGTCCACCCATCCCAAACTGGCGGCCAGGGACGATCCCAACACATCGCCCGCCGAAGCGTGGAGAATGTCCTCCGTTTGCTTAGCAACCGCCGACCGCAGCGCCTGGGCTAAGCGCCGCACAAGGGGTTTGTCCTCAAGTTCAGCAGCGCCGCACATCACTAACGTTTCCTGCTCCGGCAGGTCGAATAAGCTGACGGCCGCCGCTCGGCCGCCCAGCAGTGCCGCCGACCGCAGCGCAAAGTTCCGCATGAACTCGGGAAGATGGAGAACGGTATTGAGATCGAGCGCGAGGGCTACCAGAGCTTTCGCCCTCCGGCGTTGCTCTTCGGCCTCATGCAAATTCCGGGTCAGCTCCAGCGCGATCGCGATCTGGGCCGCCAGCGCCCGGGCCCGGCGGACATCTTCCTCGTTGATCGGTCCCGGCGCCACCCGATCGAGCACTCCAAACATGCCGAGCACCTCTCCATCGGAACCCAGGAGAGGCACGACCAGAAAGGCCTTGATCTTGAAGGCCATCACAAATTCCCGGTTGGCGCCCGGCACTTGGGACGCGTCCTCGGTGTAGAAGACATCTTTCTGCTTGAGGTTTCGCACCGCGGTTCCCTCGTACAGGGGGATGTCCAGAGGTCGCGCTATGCCATTTTCGAATCCCCATCGAATCCGGAAGGTTGCGTCCTCGAGCAGTCCGATGAAACAACGCTCAAAGCCTAGAAAGCTGGCGGCACGCACCACCGACTTCTTCATGAATTCGTCGAGCTTCCCGACCGAACTCAGCTCCCCGGAAATCTCGAGGATTTCATGCAGTTCCAGTGCCTGAGCGCGAGCTACGCCGTACAACTCGGCGTTGGCAACAGCCACCGCCCCAAATCCGGCCAAAGCGGAGACCAGGGTCTTTTCTTCTTTTGTGAAAGCGCCCGAGGAACGCGGATACACCAGAATGGCGCCATAGGAACAAGAGGTCCGGAAGGGAGCCGCGATCAAAGTTCCTGGAGGCGAATCCTCTCGGAAATGGGAAGCACCGTCAATATTGACCGTGATAGGCTCGCCGGCGCTTACCGCCCTGGTCGCAATCTCCAGCGGCGAGCGCAAGTCGTTCTCGGCCGCCCGGGCTCGAATGGTCTGCGCGAGCCGAGGTAACACAGTAGAGACCGCTTGCAACTTAAGGAGCTTCTCTCGTTGAACGAAGATCAGCACGACCGGTGAATGCAGAAGCTTGCGCAAGTGATCCGCAATGTTCTCCATCACCGACGAATTGTCGGGCAAGCCGTGGAGCGCGGTCGCGACCTCCACCAGAATCGAAGTGCGACGATGCTCCTCCCGGGAAAGTTCGTGAAGGCGGAGCGCCTCGAGTGCCGTGCTCAGCTGCCCCGCCAGGATTGCCGCCTTGGCGACCGCTCCCTGGTCGAACCTCGAACGGGCATCGGTGTGCAGAAAAACAACGGCGCCGATGGCTTCGTTGCCCACGAGCAAAGGCGCTGCCATGGCGGCGCTCGCTCCATACTCTTTCAGGAACGCATCTTGCCCCGCGTCGGATGGATTTACGCTGAGCGGATGGCGCTTTTGCACTGCCTCCCAGGCGATCGAAGGAACCCCGACCGGCAAGCGCGTGCCGCGAAAGCGCTGGGCCTCGTGCCCATCGGCTTCGTTTCCAGCGAGTTCCTTGTCCGAGGTCAGACTCCAGAAATAGCAGCCGCTTGCGGCGAAGAAAATGCGCGTGAGCCGACAGAACGACCGAATCAACGGGCTCGACTCGCCGCTCTGGTAGGCTACGCGAGAGAGCTCGAGAAGTAGCTTCTGAAACGCCTCTTCAGATTGAGACTGCCCTTCGAAGCCGAGATTTCCGACCATGGTAGTCAGGCCACACCATCCGCTCTAGGCTAAAAGGCTGAAAACAATTGGATTACACTATCGACCCTACGATGGATTCTCAAATTGAGTCAAGGGGGCAGTGCCAACATGGGAAACCGGGAGTAACTACCGACGGTTCTCATAGTGAGACTCGCAACGACTCGGGTCCCCGTGCCCTCGCCTGTCCTCGCGCGCAGCCCTTGCCCGTTTCCAAGGTGTTCGCAGGATGTCCGCCGTCACTAACGTAACGCCCAACCGGACTTTTGGTTTCCTCTTCATTCGGCTCGGGACAAGAATAGAAATTCGAAACCCCAATACGAGGGGGAAGAAGGTCTTTGCCGTCTATGAAGCGTGTCCTCGGAGTAGGTCTGCTTTTGCTGGGCGTATGGAGCGCGGGCATGGTTCCAGCCGCATGGTCGCAGGAGGAAAGCGCCCGTAAAGCGAAAAACAAGGTCACACCCCAGTATCCGGAACTGGCGCGGCGAATGAAGATCTCCGGCGTCGTCCGGGTGCAGGTAACAATCGCCCCGAACGGCACAGTAAAAGACGCCCGGTTAATGGGTGGGCACCCTGTTCTGGCGAACGCAGTTATGGACGCAGTGAAAAAGTGGCGTTTTGAAACGGGCTCCGAGACTACAGAGAACCTGGAATTCCACTTCGGCCCGACCGATTAAGAACGCGGGCAACGGGAATCTAAGGAACACCGAAACATGACAATCCGAAAAAAACTTTATCTGAATTTCGGCATCATCCTGGCAACTGTTCTGCTGCTGCTGGCAGTAAATTTGGCCGCAGTGCGGCGCGAGCACGAGACCAAGGCGGCCGCGCAACGTTCCATTGACATGACCGAAGCGACTTCGACGGTGCGCTTCCAGATGATGCAGAACCGCCTTTACCTCCAGAACTACTTGCTCAGCGGCGACACGCGCGATGTCGAGAAGATGACCGAAGGTGAGCACCTGCTGAGTGATGCGCTGCGCCACGCCGAGAATCTTGTCAATTCCGACCAGCAGCGCAACAGCCTGGAAAAGGTTCAGGGACTGGAGCAGGGTTGGGCAAATGAATTTGCCAATCCACTGGCGGAAAAACGCCGGGGTGTTGACAGCGGCAACGCGACAGTTGCAGAACTGCAGATCTTCTATCTCCAGAAAGATCCAAATGCCTGGGTCACGCGCTCGAGCGATGTGCTTGAGGACGTGGATCGGGAAAATCGGAAGCTTCTTGATCAGCGCCATTCCGACGACCAACTGGCGGCCACTGCCACCATCACGATCGCGGTCTTGAGCTCTCTGTTCGCTATCGGTCTGGGCGTGGTGATCGCCTATCGCACGGCCACAGGAATTACGGAGCCGTTGACGCGCTTGATCCATGTGGCCGAGCAGATCGGACAATCCGGCGATCTCGATCACAACATCGATATGCGCGGGACCGATGAGATCGGGCAATTGGCGCGCACTTTCGATTCCATGGTCAAGTACCTGAAGGAGATGGCCGCGGTCTCTGAGGCCATTGCCGGCGGGAACCTGGGCGTAGACGTGAGGCCGCGCTCGCCCAACGACACCCTGGCCAACGCTTTCCGGAAGATGGTGGAAGGCCTCCGTGGGCTGGTTCGGAACGTGCGGGATGCTGCTTCGCAGGTCGCGACGGCGGCCACACAGGTGGCGAGTTCTTCCGACGAGTCGGCCCGGAACAGTCTGCAGACATCCTCGGCAATCGACGAAGTGACCAGCACCATGCACGAGATGAGCGTCAATGTGCAGAACATGGTGAAGAGCACGCAAACGCAGGCTTCGAGCGTAAGTGAGACTTCGGCTTCGATCGACGAGATGGTCACGTCCATTCAGCGTGTGGCGGACACTGCCAAGGTGTTGCTCGATATCTCCAACCGCTCACGTGAAGAGGTGCACAGCGGAATCGGCACCATGGAAAAGGCAACCGACGGATTGAACCGCATAAATACCACCATTCACGCGTCCGGTGAAATCATCGATGCCCTCGGCACGCGGGCCGATGACATTGGCAAAATCATTGAAGTCATCGACGATCTGGCCGAGCAGACCAATCTGCTGGCGCTGAACGCCGCCATCGAGGCCGCGCGCGCCGGAGAGCATGGTCTGGGGTTTGCCGTGGTCGCCGACGAAGTCCGCAAGCTCGCCGAAAAATCCGCCCAGTCCACCAAAGAAATCTCCGAACTCATTCAAAGCATCCAGAAGGAGGCTAGGAAAGCGGTCGAGAACATGGAAAAGAGCACCTCGATCGTCAACGAAGGGCTCAGCCTGGGACAGGACCTAAACTCCGCTTTGCGGAAAATTTCGAACGTGGTCACCGAGGTCTACAAGTTCGCCCAGGAAATCGGGGCGGCCACCAACGAACAGTCTCACGGTTCCTCGCAGATCGCCCGAGCCACGACTCGCCTGAATGAAATCACCCACGAGATCAGCTCGGCGGTGGAAGAGCAGGCCTCGGGTGCGCGCGCCGTGGTGCAGGCGATGGAGCGGATGAGCGAACTGGTGCAGTCCTCGACCTCCGGTTCCACCGAACTGGCCGCTTCTTCCGACCAAATGTCAAAGATGTCACGCGGCCTGCTCGATTCCATGAACAGCTTCATGCTGCCTTCCGGCGAAACCGGGGGGAGAGCGGCACGGCCGGCAGCGGTAGGATCTCGCTAAGGAAATCGCGAATGAATCGGGACATGCACATAGTGGGCTTCAACCTTGGCCGCGAGACCTACGGAATTCCCATCACCGCGCTCCGGGAGATCGTGCGCGTACCCGAAATCACCGCGGTTCCCGACGCGCCCGCCTATCTGGAAGGAGTCATCAACCTGCGCGGCAAGATCGTTTCCGTGATTGACCTGCGCAAGCGCTTCGAGAAACCCGCAACCCGTCTGGATCGGCACAGCCGCATTCTGGTTGTAGGACATGGTGGACGGCTGGCGGGCATGATTGTCGATTCCGCTTCCGAAGTGATCAAGATTCCGGAAAGCGATATTGAGAGCGCGCCCGCCATGGCGCTCGAAAACGGCCTCGATTGCGTAACCGGCCTTGGAAAGTACAAAGGACGGCTCATCATTTTGCTGAATATCGACAAGGTGTTAGCGACCCGCGAACTTGCGGGAGCGCCCGCGACTGCCGAGGCGGCCAACAGGGGGAAAGCGGAGGCGCAAAGCGTCTCGGCTGGAAGGTAGCGACTTTCTCAAGCCAACATGAACACAGGCGAAGCACCCGCACTAACGGATGCAGAACTCAGGTTGCTCCAGGCTCTCATTTACCAGGAGTGCGGCATGCACTTCGACGAGCGCCGCGCGTCGTTTCTCCAGGACCGGCTCCAACGCCGCCTGAGGGAATGCGGCATGGACACGTTCTACAGCTACTACCGCCTGCTCATCAGTCAGCCGGGGAAGAAAGAGCTGGCGCAGCTCGTTGAGAACCTCACCGTCAATGAGACCAGCTTTTTCCGGAACAAGGCGCAATTGGACCTGTTTCAGCATGAGGCCCTCGCCGAACTTCTCGAACGCAAGAAGGAACGGCGGGACTACGGCCTGAGAATCTGGAGCGCGGGCTGCTCGACCGGGCAGGAGCCCTACACGCTAGCCATGCTCGTGGCTGACACATTGTCCTATCACTACATGCGAAGTCCGCGGCCCTCGACTCCGTCGCTGCCCAAGCCGCTTGTGCTCCCGCCCTGGCGCCTGGAAATCCTGGCGAGCGATCTCAGCTACTCGGTCCTACGGGCTGCCCAGGAAGGATCCTACAGTGAGCCCCAGATGTCGCCCGTCGACTATGGCTTCCGGTTGCGCTATTTCGACAAGGTCGGCGCTCGCTACGTCGTGAAGAAGAGCCTGAAGGAACTGGTGCACTTCGATTTTCACAATCTCAAAACCGAGTATTTGCCCCAACATAATGACATCATCTTCTGCCGCAACGTGATGATGTATTTCGATGAGGCAGAGCAGAAACGCCTGGTCGAAAAGTTCTACCGCTGCCTCAACCCGGGCGGATATATCTTCGTGGGCCACGCCGAAAGCCTGCTCGGTTTGACCAACAAGTTTCAGATGGTGCACCACAACTCCGGCACGGCCTACCGGCGCATTGAGGTGCGAATGTGAGCCTCCCGCCTGATGACCGCATGAGCGAACTCCGTCAGTTGTTTTTCGAAAGCGCGGAGGAACTCGTCCAGAGGCTGAACGAGGAAGCACTGCGCCTGGAGAAATCACCGGGCGATCGCGAAACCTCGCGCAGCCTGCGGCGCACCGTCCACACGCTGAAAGGTGACTCAGCAGCCTGCAACTTCCGCGAGTTAAGCGAACTGGCACACGAATTCGAAGATGTTCTGGCTCTCGACAACCCGGCTGCAGCCCAGGCCGTTCCTGAGATTGCGTTGCGCGCCGCCGACTTGTTTGCGGGCCTGCTCAGAGCCTATCGCACCGGCAGCAGCCTTCCTGACATCCAGCGGCTGCGCGGCGACATTGCGCGATTTGCCCATGCGGAGGTCATCGACAACGCCCCGTCCGAAACGGAAAACAAGACCGGAAAAGGAACTGGCACGAAGACATCAGACAAGCCCCTCCGGCCTACCTTCCGCTGGTCGGAGTATGAACGGCTCGCCATTGCGCGCGCGCTCGAGGACGGTCAGCGCATTCGTCACGTCTCATTACAGCTCGATCCCCAATGCGGCATGCCCATCGCCGCCTGTCAGATGCTTCAGTTGGCCCTCTCCGGCTTGGGAGAAGTTCTGGCGTTCTTCCCTCCCGAAGGCGGAGTGGAACCTGCCGGTCACCTCCATGTCGCGCTCGCCTCGGACCAGTCCGCTGAGCAGATTCGGCTTAAGTGTACGATTCCAACAATTTCTCAAAATGTCAGAGTCGCTCGTTTACGCAAGCGTACCGGAACCCCAGCTCAACTGCTCACGGCCCCTGCAGAAGCACGGGAAGGAAAGCTCAAGACTCAGGTACCGTCGCCAGGCCAGGAGCCCCAAAACACGGTGTCCGGCGCGGAATTGGCGGCACCCGCCGTCGCGCCAGCGTCCGAGAATATCCTGCGGGTCGATGCCGAGCGCATTGATAGCGTGCTTGATCTGGTTGGCGAGCTCATCCTCGCCAAATCCATGCTGCAGCAGGCGCTGATCGAATTCGGACACCGCTTTCCAAAAGACAGCCTGCACGGCCGATTCAGCGATGCCATGGCGCTCCAGTCGCGCGTGTTGAATGATCTGCAACGGTCGGTCATGAAGGTCCGCATGGTCCCCGTCGATCAACTCTTTCGCCGCTTTCCCCGAACCGTTCGGGATGTAGCCCACCAATGCGGAAAAGATGTGGATCTGGTAATCCGCGGTGGCGATACGGATCTCGACAAAAGCATTTTGGATGCGATTGCCGAGCCGCTGACCCACTTGCTCCGCAATGGAGTTGGACATGGCATTGAGACTGCAGCGGAACGTGCACGCGCCGGAAAACGTCCGCAAGGCACATTGCGCCTCAGCGCATATCACCAGGGCAACCAGGTGGTAGTGGAGGTCTCCGATGACGGCCGCGGCATTGATCTCGAGAAGGTGAGAGCGCAGTCCATTGCCCAGAGGTTGCTCAAGCCCGAAGAGGCAGCGCGCCTGACCGAAACCGAAACCCTGGAGCTGATTCTGCGTCCTGGGTTCTCAACGGCCGAAGAAATTACCGAACTCTCCGGCCGCGGAATTGGCCTTGACGTCGTGCAGAGCGTGCTCACGCGACTAAAAGGAACCGTGCAGATCGAGACTTCCGCGGGGCGCGGCACGACGTTCCGCCTGCGCCTGCCGCTTACCCTGGCCATTATTCGTGCCCTGCTGTTCCGAGTGGAAGAGCGGTTGTATGCGCTGCCTCTGAACACGGTGGCTGAAATCACGCGAACAACCGAACAGGAGATCCACGAAGTCGAACACTTTGAGGTTCTGCAACTGCGCAACCAGGTCTTGCCGCTGCTTCGATTGGGGGCCGCTCCCGAACCTGGCCCGGAATCCGTGCGCCGCAAGGTCTTTGTTCTGGTGATTAATCACGGCGATCGCAAGTTCGGCCTGATTGTGGACGAGTTGGCGGATGAAGAAGAGCTCGTGATCAAAGCTCTCGACGATCAGTCCATTACCACCGACATGGTAAGCGGGGCCGCCATTCTCGGCAATGGACAGGTCGTTCTGATTCTCAACCTGATCGGGCTCATGGAGCACTTTACGCGAGGCCGCCTCAACGGAGCCTCGCCCAAAACCGGCCTGCTGTCCAACCTGAATCCTCTGCTCCATCAACAAGCCTCACCCGATCGTCCCGGTAGGGCGCGCAGCGCGGCAGGAGGTCAGCCTTGAAAAAATCCGTGCGCGTGCTGGTGGTTGACGACTCAGCGCTCATGCGCAAGTTGATCCCAAAAATCCTCGAGCAAGATCCTTTGATCGAGGTTGTGGGTACGGCCATGGACGGTCACTTCGGCCTGAGAAAGATCAAGGAGCTTGCCCCGGATGTGGTCACCCTCGATCTGGAAATGCCAGGTCTGAACGGGCTCGATACTCTGAAGGAAATCATGCGGCATTCCCGCTTGCCGGTGATTGTCGTTAGCTCGCACAGCACGGCGGGCGCTTCCATCACCCTCAAGGCTCTTACGTTCGGCGCTTTCGATTTTGTCGCCAAACCGACAGACGTGGCTGCTCGCATGCCGGAAATCGCTGGCGAGCTGATCAAGAAAATTCGGGCTGCCGCACAGAACGGCGCCGGCCATCCTCAACTGGTACCCGAGGAAGCCCCGAGCATGCTGCTCCGGAAACAAAGGCCGGCCGCGCCAACCAGCATCATCGCAATCGGGGTTTCTACCGGCGGCCCCAACGCCCTTCAGTATCTGTTTTCGCAGCTTCCGGTCGAGTTTTCCGGGAGCATCCTGGTCGTGCAGCACATGCCTGACGGCTTCACTGAACTGTTTTCGAAGCGGCTTGACGAAGTCTGCCCCATCCGGGTAAAGGAAGCCCAGTCTGGCGATCTGCTGGTAGCCGGACGAGCTTTGATTTGTCCCGGTAACCGGCACATGAAAGTCAAGAAACTGCCCCTCGGCAACGTGGCTGTCCTGACGGACGAGGAACCCGTCAATGGACACCGCCCCTCAGTCGATGTGCTGTTCCAAAGTGTCGCCCGCGAGTTCGGCTCTCAGGCCACGGCCGTCCTGATGACGGGCATGGGCGAAGACGGAGCCGCCGGAATAGGAGCGATCCGGAGCGCCGGAGGATTGACCGTCGCCCAGAGTGAGAAGACTTGCGTCGTTTTTGGCATGCCCAAGGCGGCCATCGAACGCGGGCACGTGATGCGCGTAGCAGACCTAAACGACCTGCCGAACCTGTTGCAAGCGCAGTGCGTAGCGGACCACGGCCACAGCGAGGAGGGCCGGAAAGCAAGCGGTGCCGGAAGTAACTAGAGTTATCTACCCGAAGGTACCAGATCGTGGTTAATTAAAGATGGGGGGATGTGCCATGGAAAAGTTTGCACCCGTAAAACGCAGCGGTGACGGCCAGCCGGTGCGCTATCTGATCGTGGATGACTCCGTGTTTGCCCGCAAGAACCTGGCCCAGATGGTAGAAACATTTGGCGGGCACGTCGCCGGCGAAGCTGGAGACGGTGTCAGCGCGATCAGCGAGTACGAACGCCTTTCGCCCGATATCGTTTTGATGGATATCACCATGCCGCAGATGGAAGGCATTGAAGCAGCCGAGCAGATCGTCCGCAAACACCCGGGCGCACGCATCGTGATGGTGTCGTCGGTCGGTTACCAGGAAAACATCGTGGCGGCACTACAGCGCGGCGCCCGCCATTTCGTGCAGAAGCCTGTCAAACCCGAGGTTCTCTACGAAGTCGTCAAGTACGTAATGAGAGATGAACAGGGCGCTTCCCAAAGCGCGGGAGCAGGAGCCTAAGCATGCGCCTGGAGTTGATTCAGCCCTTCATTAACTCGGCGGACGCGGTGCTCGCTCAGGGGCTGGAATCTCCTATTTCTATCGAGAACCTCACCATGGATGAGGAAGCATACCGCCGCAAGGGGATCGCAGCTGAAGTTTGTCTCACGGGCGATATAGAAGGGCGCATTATCTTCGACGCCGACCACGACGCGGCCACCTCGTTTGCTCGGCACCTGGCCGGTACCGAACTGACGGGAGTAGACAACCTGGCGCGGGAGGCGGTCTGTGAACTTGCGAACCAGATCATCGGCAATGCCGTCACCGTGCTCAACGACCAGGGATTTCACTTCCGCGTACACCCGCCCACCCTGCACACCTCCGAGCAGGGCAGCAAAAGCAGCGAAGATACCGAGGCGGTCGTGCTATGCCTCAGCACGCAAAGCGGTAACGTTTTCATGAACGTCGCACTGCGGTACCATCGCCCCGTCCCCGAAACGGCAGCCGCTAACTGCTAACTGTTTCCAACCACACAGGAATCGCGCGACACCGCTGAGGTAAGCCTGCTAAGGACCGGCAAAGGCAAATACCGGGCTTTGGGGCGGAGCCTGGGTGCTGGGCGGGATCGGGCTACGGGCACTGGCAGGCGCATCCGCGCTCTCTGCAAACGAGTCGCTTGAGGTATAGATAATGCTCACGTTACCGCCATCGCAGCTTGTAAGATAAACGCGCGAACTGTCTCCGCCTGCGGCCATGTTGAATCGAAACCGCGCGCCTACGCACGCCGGGGAGTAATACGGAGAGCTCGTGATGGTCGCGTCCGGAAATCCCGGGACTGCCATCGCCGTCTTGATATCGTTGTTTGTAGTGTCAATCACGGTCACCTGCGGACAGATATTGCCCGAACCATCGCTGTAGTACGAGCCGATATAAGAGCGGCTACCGTCAGGAAGAGAGGTTGCTGCAACCACTGAAACCGTGGACGGCGCATCCGTGCGCGAGCACGGATCGCTCCGGAAGCGTTGACTGGGCGGCACGGTCGCAATCACCGGGAATGTGCCTCCAGGAAAAACCTGAT
>Ga0335079_10004993_pt1 | contig 15240 bp, 13 predicted proteins | sample Lox_Sample_33_FD_206719 | JGI IMG/M metagenome (GOLD analysis project Ga0335079, IMG submission 206719) | Soil microbial communities from Loxahatchee National Wildlife Refuge, Florida, United States - Lox_Sample_3.3 | ecosystem: Environmental > Terrestrial > Soil > Wetlands | place: USA...
GCGACTCGATGTCACGCATCGACAAGCCCCTGACGAACCCGCCGATCACAAGCGTCTTGAGCGGGTCGGTGCGGAACAGCCGCTTTCAATGCCACTTCGGGAACAGCTTGGACACGAACGGCACCGTGGTATGGCGGGCCTGCGGGATCTGGATCTCAAGCTCACCCTCCCCGGTCTGCAAATGCCGCGCACGGAACCCGCTGCGCAGCGCGGCCTCGTAGTTCTTCAAGCCGCGTGAGAATGCTCGACGCAGGACTCGCCGCCGCCGCGCCTGGGCCGGGGCGAGGCGCTAATAGGTAGACGACACGGTCCGGCCGGAAGCTTGCGCTCGCGACCGGACCGCATATCGGTGCCTCAGTCGTGCCTCGTCGTCGCTACCGGAAAGCGTCCGGCCGCCACGGCAGCGCATACGCCCGATAGGTGTTCACGCCGGTCGGAAACTCCGCGTTGAACACGAGCTGTCCCGAGGGATCGAACTCCGAGAAGTACGGGAGCGCGCCCCAGCCGACGAACAGTCCTCCGTCCGGAGTCGTCTGGGCGTTCCCCTGGGATGCGGCCACGAGTCCTTCGGGCTGATCGTCGGAGGAGATCAGCGTCGCGACGTGGTCGCGTAGGTTGAGCGTCAGGGTCACCGTCCGGCTGACGGAGAACTCCGGCGTTCCCGCCGACTCGTTGTCGAAAAACGTGTACTCGTCGTGGCCGATCGCCTCCGGGTCATGCTGCCACGCGAAGATCTCGCCGGCGTTATCGAGCGACTGACCCGGGGCGGCGCGCAGCTTGAAGGTGCTGGCTTTGCCGCCGAGCTGCCAGATGATGTTGCCGGTGAACCGGTTGACCTTGTAGGCGGTCCAGGTGTCACGAGCGTCGATCAACAGATTCCGATCGGTGTCGATGTGCACGGCGTTGATGTGGAACCAGTCCCACGGTGTGCTCGGCGACGCCGGTAGTGGCTGCTCACTCTGGCTGAACGGCACGTGGTCCTCGCTGTTCCATTGGAACAACACCCTGCCCGTCGTGATGTCGATCTCCTGGACGACGCCGTTGATCACGGTTTGATTCGGCGGGCCGCCGATTGATGTCAGGTTTGCCGTGGAGGTGGTGTAGGCCAGGATCAGCGCCGTGTTCCAGGGGGTGATCAGGAACTCGTGTCCGTCGGCGCTGAGACCGTTGCCGGCGTTCACGGTCGCGATCTGCTGATAGTGGTTGTTGTAGATGTAGTCGGTACCGCTCGCGAGTCCACCGAGCCCCGTGCCTTGCCAGAAGGTGAGTACCGGCTTGCCGAGGTACTTCTGGGTCCGGAAGTCGGCGGCGGTCAGTCCTTGCGGCGACGCGTGGAACCACACGACATTGCCGCGGCGGTCGAGGATCTCGGGGCCGTTCGCGTAGGTGCCGGTGTCGCCGGTGGGCGTGATGAAGATGTCGCCACGCGCGGCGTGGCCGCTAGCGGTGAGGATGGTCACGGGTGGCGGGTCGGTGGGGGTGGCTGCGGCCGCGGCTCCGGCCACGGCTAGGACCGTTCCGAATGCGACCGCGGTCCCAGCTAGGAGCCGCCGTCTGAATCGGCCGAACCAGGTGCCCCGTGTGGATTCAGGTGGCATGGGTTGAGTCCTCTCGTTAGGGAGATCGATGCGATGGTCAGCGCCGGGCGACTGGCAGCGACTGGATGTACGTAGACAGGAGTCGGTGGGCGGCCGCGGACGCGGCGCGGTGCTCGCGCGAGGCAAATTCGAGGAGCCCCTGGGTGTCGACGGACGACCCGTGGCCGGTGGCGATCCAGCTGCCCAACATCTTCGAGTTGACCTCTGGGTGGAACTGAACGCCGAGGTGCCTGTCGCTCATGTAGGCCTGCGGTCCAACCGGATCCTGCGCGAGCAGTCGGGCCTTGGGGGGGAGGCGGATGACGTCCTCCTGCCATGCGAGCCAAGGCCCCGGGGAGATCCACCCGGGGATCGAGCTCGATATCCACACCCAGCCGTGCCGCGCTCGGGACGCGCGCTGAACTCCTCCGCCGAGGGCGAGCGCGAGCGCTTGGGCGCCGAACCCGACACCGAGCACAGCGGTGCCGGCTCGGTCGGCCTGGCGGAGCCAGTCGAGCTCAGCATCGACCCACTGAGAGCCCCGTTCGTCCATCGCGCCGTCGCGGCCCACTGTGACCGCCAAGGTGATCGACGCGGCGTCCGGCAACGCCTCGCCGCGATCGATTCTTACGGTGGTCGAACGAAAGCCCGCCGCCGCCAACACATCGGCGAGCACGCCATCGGGAGCATCGTCCCGGTGCTGGAGCACAACCGCCGAGGGGCCCGGCGCTTCGGTTCCGGCATGCATCACATCACCTCGCTTGGGATCGGTTTGCCGACGCGGCATGGGATCGCAGCCGCGCCTGGATTCGCGGCCGGGACGGCACGAGTCCGCCCCGGCCGCGGAGAGGAGAGCCCCCGGGATCGCCCTGGCGGGGTGCAAGCCCCGGGGGAAACACGGCGACCTACGCCCTACATCGCGACGGCACGCCAACCGCAGCCAGCCGGCCACTGGCCGAGGCGATCTCCCGGCTTTCGCTCGGGATGACGATCAGGCGACTACCTAACAATGTCGATCAAGATTATTGAGTTTGCGGTCCACTGTCAATCCTCAATTGCACCCACGCGCGCAAACTTCACAAATTCTGTAAGAATTATGCAGATTGCCCGGGTCGGGGCACGGATCGGAATCAGCGTCAAATACCAATGCAGCCCGCGGTCGACCCGCCGTACGAAATCAATAGATGGAGGTCTAGCTGTGTCGTATCGCCAGGCAGAGCGCCGCGTGGGGAAACGGTGGGCGCTGATCGCGCTCGCGTCTGCTGTCTCCGTTTGCGTGCTCGCACAGTCCGCAGCGGCGGCTGCCCCGACACCGGAGTCCGCCACCCTGTGCGGCGGGACCCTCACGCGCGCCAAGCCCACCCCCGACGACCCCAACCTGCTGAACTATAAGTTCAACTGCAGTGGCGGCATCAGCGCCTACACGCTGATCGTGCTCCGTAAGCCGAACGACGGCAATACCGTCGACGACTTCAACACCAACCCGTTGGCTTACGACACCGCGGGCAACCCGCTCTCGACCGTGTCCATCAGTTGCGCGGGCGAAATTCCGGGCGACGGCATCAACTGCAACACCGGCGCAGGCGGTTCGCTCCCCTCGCCTGACTGGGCCGAGGGGACGTTCGACACGACCGAGCCGTACTGCGCGAACATCCCGCCCGGTTCCAAGCCCGGCACCAAGCCCGACCCCGCGGCGGTCGTCGAGCTGGTCGTCAGCGACTCGACCGGCGCCGAGGACGGGCCGTTTAGGCTGCGGCTGTCTGGCAAATGCCCGGCCGTGAACGCCAAGACGAAGCCGAAGGCTACGGCGAAGAAGACCGCGAGCAAGCGCGCCGCGCACCATGCGGTCCGGAGCTAGAAGCGGCCGCCGCAGTGTGCCTGCCCGACGGCGAGCGGTGACGCTACGCCCCGGGCAGCACCGCGGTCGCGAACGAGCGGGCGCCCTTGGCGTGCACCAGCGGCGTATAGCCCAGCACACCTTCGATCGTTCGGAGCACCGAGTAAGGCCCGTAGCTCCCTGACACCGTTTTCCCCTTATGGGCGAGCGGCGACAGGATCAGCGCCCCGGTCCTGACCGGGCGATCGCCCGCCGCGCCGGCGTCGGTGGCCGCCTTCGCGTCCGCGAACACGATCATCAGTGCGCCATCCTGCTTGTAGGCCTGGGAGGCGAGAATCTGCGGAACCCAGCGTTTGAGGAACGCGTCCTCGGCAGCGAGTCCGACGGGCTCGGTGCCGGCGCACGAGGTCGCGGACGGCTCGTCGCAGAGCCCCGGCGCGATGTACGCGTATGTCGGCGTGCGCTTGGCGACCCGCAGATCCTTCGTCAGGTGCTGGATCCCGATGTCGTTGCTCTGGCAACCCCCGAGGTCGAGCAGCGAGTGGAAGTAGACGAACGGGTTGTGCCTGGTGTCGTAGTCGCTGTCGGCTCCGGTCAGCTGCGTGTCGTCGGCCGCGTTCGAATCTGCGTGTACACAGGCCGAGCTGCCCATCCCGGCGATGTACGCCTTCCACTGCTTCCCGGCCGCAGTCACCTGGTCGGCGATCGTCAGCGTCGTGTTCGGATATACGCACCCGGGGCCTGGGATTTGACCGTTACTTTGCGCCGTCGCCGTTGAGGAGAACTCTGCGTACGTGGCGCAGTTGCTTGTAGTGTCCGCGTTCGGGGCTTGGCCGCTGATCATCGCTAGATAGTCCGGGAGCTCGGTGCCGCCCAACGTGTGGTAACCGCTGAGCAGTGTTCCGCGGCGGCGGAGCGTGCCGTTGAGGTAGTGCGCAACGGAACCTTGGCCGAAGGCGGCGCCGTAGCTGTCGGTCGTGAGCGCGATCACGAACACGTACTTGACCGGGCTGGCGGTGCTTGACGGAGTCGTCGTGGCCGGCGTGGTCGCGTCGGTCGTCCCGACGTCGCCGCCGTCCGTGCCGGCGGTCGTGTTGGAGGCGTCGGTGGTGGCGGAGTCGTCCGTCGTCGCGCCTGAGTCAAGCGGAGCGCTCGGTGACGGAGAGGTGTCGGCGAGGGAAGGCGTCGACGTGCTCGCGGCGCTGGACACCGCCGCCGGCGGAGCTGCCGTCTTCGCCGCCAACGTGTGCACAACCACGTGCCCTCGCAAGGCCGAGAGCGTCGCGTTCGGAACGCTGTCGCGCCCGGTCGCCGCGTGGATCACGACTCCCGTCGAGAGCGCCGACGACGCCGCGACTATCGCAATCTGCGGCCACGTCAACCGAATCGAGCGCAGACGCTTGATCATGGCGCCGCCAGGGGGTGCGCGCACTGCGCGCAGAACGCCGCCCCGCGGGCGTAGACCGATCCGCACGCCGGGCACTGCCCGCCGGGCTTCGCGCCTCCCGAGTCGATGATTCGTTCGAGCTGTCCGAGCTCGGCGTCGACGCGTTGCAGCTCGGCCGCCTTGGGGATCAGGACGTCCATCCGCACGTGATCGCGTATCGCCATCTCGTAGAACAGGCCGCCAAGCTCGGACTGCATAATCGCGAACCGTTCGACCAGACGATCCCGCTGGGCGAGCAACTCGGGGTCAGGCGCCGGCGTCGCGCCCGCACTCTCGGCCGGCGTCGCGGATCGCTTTCGACGGAGCGCGGTCACGGCACGGAGATCGAGTCCGGCAGACCTTGCTGCGACTTCACGTAGTTACCGTTGATTTCCTTGCTGACCCGTTGCGCTTCATTGGCGCCGGATGCGAGCTGGCTGGCGCTTGGCTTGAATCCCGAGACCTGGTGCGCGGAGCCGTACGAGGTGGTCGACAGCACCGGGGTGGAGCCGCCGACGGGGCCCACCGCGATCACCTTCGCGCCGGGGAACGCGTGCTTGAGCTTGGCCAGCGCCGCGGTCGCGTCTGCGCTCGAGTGGTACTGACCCGAATAGATCACGAAGTCGCCGGCCGGCGGCGCGGGCGTGACCTTGAAGTCCGCTTGGCTGATCACACCGACCGAGGTCGCTCCGTGGGCGCGCGCGTGGCTTTCGGCCGCGGCCACTTTCACCTGGGTGGTCCCTGACCCTCGGAGCGTCTGCAGTTCAACCGCGTAACCCTGCTGCAGAGGGAAGGTGCTGGTCACGTGGGCGGCCGGCGTCGCCGCGCCGCCCACCGATCCTCCTGTGCTCGCGGTTGTCGCGCCGCTCGTCGCACCGCCGCCGCCCTGGACGTTCACGACCGTGGGCTTCTGGGCACGAAGTGCGGCCAGCAGCTTGCGGTTTGCGTCGTTCCCGTGGCCGCCAAGCAGCACGCCGGCTGCGACCGCTAGCGGTATGACCGCGAGCGCGAGCGCGAGCGCAAGCCCCGGCGAGCGTCGTCCACCCGACGCCGGTGTACGTGCGCTCCTGGACGCCGACCGCGACCGACTGGTCGCGCCGGCCATGAACCGAGCCGCGGGATCGTAGACGTGCCTGCGGTGGGTGCCGCAAACAACGCAGTACCGCTGGTTGGAATCGACCGGGGACTCGCACTGCTCGCACGTCTCGTACGCGGGTGCGGGCGGAGGCTGCGCCAAGGCCGGCGCTTCAAGAGTCTGCTCGGTGTCAGTGGCGCTCATATGGATGCTCCTAGTTGAAGATCGTCGGTACTGCGATTGGCTTCAGCGTGATCCGCTGGGCTGCGCCGACGAAGGTGACTGCGGCAGATGTGGTCGCGTGCGTCCCAAGGTGAGGAATCTCGGCACCTCCGGCACCCACGTACCGTCCCGCCCGCATCGCGACAACGTACACCTGCAGGTCGTACTGCGGGATCGTGGAGTGGTTAGTGACGGTCACCCGCGCGGTTCCGTCCGATGTCACTGTGACCCGCGGCAGCCTCCCAGCCAAAGCCGGATGGAGGTCGGGTAATCCTACCGTCGCGACCGGTCGCCCGCCCGCTACTCGCCGGGCGGTCGTGAACACCCAATCCGTGGTGGCGTGTGGTCCGATCACCGCGACGTGGCTCTGGAAGTAATCGAGATTCGCGGAACGGTTCAGATGGAGCGCGTGGTTTCCGGACCGGACGGCTATAGAAATCGGGAGGTCGGTGAGTGTCGTCGTGGTGTTGTTGCGCAGGGACACCACCACCGCGGTGCCGGCCCGGACGTGGATCAGTGCCACGCCGTCAACCGTCACGTCGGGGTTGGGCCGGCCGACCTTGGTCGTGCTCTGGCTGGCCAACTCGCGCGCGCTCACCAGCCGGGCGCGGGCGGCGATCTGCTGCGTCGACACGCAGCCGGTGACGACGACCGCGAGCGGGAGCGTGGCCACGCAGGCAGCTGTCGTGCGCCTAACCAAAGGCACCGCTGACGTACTCCTTGGTTCGCTGCTCGCGGGGCGAGCCGAACATCCTCTGGGCGCTTCCGTACTCCGCGAGCTCGCCCAGGTACATGAACGCGACGTAGTCGGCGATTCGGTAGGCCTGCTGCAGATTGTGCGTGACGATCACTACCGCGACGTCATCGCGGAGCTTGATGATGAGGTCCTCGATCAGCTTTGTCGAGAGGGGATCGAGTGCCGAGCACGGCTCGTCGAGTAGCAAGACCTCCGGATTGGCGGCCAACGCGCGAGCGATACACAGTCGCTGCTGCTGCCCACCCGAGAGGCGCAGTGCGGGATGGTCGAGATTGTCCGCCACCTCGTCGAGCAGCCCCGCGCGCGCGAGCGCGTCATGCACCTCGCCGCGGACGGCCGCGCGTCTAGGACGCCGCTTGGCCTGCTCGCGCAGAACGTAGGCGACGTTGTCGAACACGCTCATCGGAAACGGGTTGGGCTGCTGGAAGACCATCGTCACCCGGCGACGCAGCGCGGTCGGGTCCATCGTCGCGATGTCGACTCCGTCGAGCGTGATCCGCCCTGAGAGGGATGCGCCACGGGTGAGCTCGGTGAGGCGGTTTAGCGAACGGAGCAGCGTCGTCTTGCCGCAGCCCGACGGTCCGATGAGAGCGAGCACCTCGCCCTGGCGGATCGGCAGCGAGACCGACTTGACGGCCGGCTTTGTTGCGTACGCGACCGACAACTCCTGCACATGCATGCGATCGATGGCGAGCGAGGTGTCGCGCGAGGTCTGCGGCGGCGCGGCGAACGCGGAGCTCGTGTGGTACCCGTTCCCGTTCGAGCCGGCGTGGGGCGCCGCGATCGGGGAAGACGGCGGGGCGACCGGCACCTGGGGGGTATAGCCCTCGTTCCCGGTCAGGCGCCTGACCGGTGGCGGCTTCCTCACTTCCATGTAACGGCCTTCCGGGAGCGGCTCACGACGAGGTCGACGCCGAGATTGAGCGCGAGCACGAACAGCATCAGTACGAACGCCGCCGCGTATGCCTTCGATGGCTGGTTACCGTCGCCGGTCGGCGCGTTGTAATAGATGTAGCCGGTGAGCGTGTCGCCGGTACCTCGGAGCAGACCGAGCAGGGGCGTGGAGTTCGCGGCCTGGAACGTGAGCGTCCCCCCGAGCAGGAGGAGCACGATCGCGGTGTCGCTGATCACCCGCCCGAGCCCGAGCATCGTGCCGGTGAGCACCGACGGCCGCGCGGCCGGCAGCAGCACGCGCCGGGTGGTCGCGATCTTGGTCTTGCCGACCGCGTAGGACGCCTCGCGCACGTGGCTTGGGATCGCCTGGAGTCCCTCCCGGGTGCTCGCCACCACCAGCGGTAGGCCGACCAGTGACAGCAGCGCGGCCGCCGCGAAGAACGATTGCCCGAGCACGACGCCATGCGTGCTCTGGGTGAGGACGCCGAGCGCCGGCAGGGTGAACAGGGTCAACCCGAACAGCGCGAGCACGATCGAGGGCTCGCCGGCCATCATCTCGACTGCCGATTCCGCCACGCGTGCCAATCCCGTCGGGCGCCCGAACTCGCTGAGCCACACCGCGATGCCGACACCCACGGGCACCGCGATGGCCATCGACATCGTCCCGATGATCAGCGTGCCGAGCAGGGGGTCGAGGAACCCTCCGGTCTGGCTCTCGCTCGAGGCTGCGGCCGGGTTGGTGACCAGCAGATTAGGGCGCAGGTAGCGGATCCCCTCGACCAGGAAGTAGATGACGATTGCGGCGGCGATGGCGCAGAACAGAAGCCCGAGCAGCCACGCCAGTCCGAGCCCGAGCCGATCGGACAGTCGCCACGACGCCGCTGCTCGCTCCGACCGACGGACCCGCGTTGCTGTCACCGCGCTCACGGAACCACTCCGTAGCGGCGCATCGGCTGCTTGGCCGCCCACCCGATGATCGACAGCATCGCCGAGGAGAACAGCAGCACGGCGGCGATCGCGTAAAGCGTGTGCTTGAGCGCCGGGGAGCTCAGCCCCTCGGTGTTCCGGACGATCGTCGCCGCCAGCGGCTGGGACGGCTCGAAGAAGAAGATCAGCCCGTCGACTGGGTTGGGCGCGAACGGCACCCCGCCGGAGACCATGCTGACCATGATCGCCTCGCCGAGCGCGCGGGCCGTCGCGAGCACGGTGCCGGCGACAAGGACGGGACGAGCGGTCCTCACGGCCACCTTCCAGAACGTCCGCCACTCGTTGATCCCTAGGGCGAGCGAGCCCTCGAGCCACCCGCGTGGGACTGCCTGGAGGCCGTCGGCGAACACCGCGATCATGATCGGCGCGATCATCACGGTCAGGATCACCACCGCGGCCAGCAGGCTCGCGCCGCTGAGCTGAATCGTCGGGGTGACCGATGCCTTCTCGCCTTGGGTGATCAGATGGTTCCCGATCAACGGCACGATCACCAGCACGCCGGCGAGGCCGTAGATCACCGATGGGACGCTCGCCAGCAGCCGTACGACCGGCTCGAGGATTCGCTGCAACCAGGCAGGTGCGAACTCGACTATGAACACCGCGACGAACAGCGAGGTGACGAACGCGATCGCTACCGCACCGAACGTGATCAGGATCGTGCTCCAGATCAGCGGCCAGGCGTGGAACGTGTAATTGGGCGCGGTCTTGTATTGCCCCGAGTTGAACAGCGACTGGATCTGCTGATCCACGCTGCCGCCGCCGCCGAACCACCCGAGTCCGTTGTGGGCGAACGACGGCCACGCCTCGCGCAACACGAACACCAGCATCGCCACGAGCAAACCGACCACCACGAACACAAGCGCGCCGAGCCCAAGCTCGGCGCGCTGGTCCTGGCTGAGACCCCGGTCCCCCTCGAGGAACTCGGGGTCTCGATCCGGCTCGAGGAAGTGGTCCTCGGTCATTCCCCGGTGAGGGTGCGCCCCTCTACTTCTTGTTGAACGCGGCCACCGCGCCGCCACGGTTGATGATCTGGCCCGCCTGCTTGCTGGTCCGGACCCAGTCGAAGAACTTCTCCACCGCGCCGCTCGGATGGCCAGTGGGCAGGACGCCCCAGGCGTAGCGGAACAGCGGGTAGTTCTCGCTCTTGATGTTCGCCTGGTTGCACGGCACCCCGTTCACATCCAGGGTCTTGACGCCGCTGCCCTTGCCCGTGTGGGCGATGCCCACGTAGCCGATCCCGTTCGGGTCCTTCGAGACCGCGGTCGCGACCAACCCGTCCGAGCCTTCCTGCTGGACATTCGACGACTGCGTCGAGCCTCCGAGCACCGCCTGCTGGAAGAACGTGTACAGGCCGGCGGTCGAGTTGCGGCCGAACGGATCGATCGTCGAGGTCAGGTTCGAGCCGAACCCCTGGCTCCAGTTGGTCGCCACGCCGGTGAAGATGTTCTTCGTCTGGGCGATCGTCAGATTGCTCACGCTGTTGGACGGGTTGACCGCAATGCACAGGCCGTCGAGCCACAGCTTGAAATACGTGGTCCCCGCATCGCTCGGGAGCGGCGGTCGGGTGTTGATCGAGAACAGCCGCCGCCCGGCCTGAACATCCGTGACCCCGGCGTTACCGCCGTCGGGGAGGTAGTTGAAGCGGATGTTCTTGTGGAGCTTGTTGTACGCCTTGAACAGCACATTCATGATCGGCTGCTCAGCGCTCGATCCCGACCCGAACAGTGTCGTCGCGCCCGCCGCCGCCGGCACGGCCACCATTGCCACGACCACCGCGAGCACAGCGAGACCTCTGGCCCTTAAATCCAATGTCATTCCTTTCCCATCGAAGGTCAATCCCCACAACTTCGATCAAAATTGCCGGGTGAGACTACCAGGATTCTTAGCCATCTCAATCTACTTGGTCGACTTTATCGACAGGAGCCGTTGGACCGGCTGTCGTCTGGGCCGGCTCCGGCAAGTACGGGAGAGGGCGGACGGTGGCCAGACGAGCGCTTCTTGAGCAACCTTCCGCCCTGGTATATGCTTTTCTCGATCGATTTAGTGAAGTTATATGGATTCGCCTTCTTTCCAGGAATATCTTGCCGGTGCGACTCCGCACCGCGATGTCGAGGTGCTCGACCCATGCGCGCCGAAATCGCGCGGCCGATGTAAGCCCGATCGACCAACTGGGGCAAGAGACGAGTGACCGGCGCCTCACGGCCCCTAGAGCCTGGATGCCGCGACGGGTGCCAGATCAGTTGGCACCCCTCATCGCTCGATCGCGACGCGCGCTGGTCGGCGATCGGTCAACGCGGCGCGACGGTCCTGCTGACCGGCCTTCCCGCCGCGGGCAAGTCAACGATTGCGCTCGAGCTCGAACGCCGCCTCGTCGAAAACGGTGAGTCGGCGTATGTCCTCGACGGCGACAACATCAGACGGGGGCTATCCGAGGATCTCGGATTCTCGCCGGGCGACCGCTCCGAGCACATCCGCCGCGTCGGCCACGTAGCGCAGTTGATGGCGGACTCCGGAACGATCGCGTTGGTCGCGCTGATCTCGCCTATGGCTGCGGATCGGGCAAGCCTTCGCGATGCCCACGAAGAGGCCGAGCTGCCGTTCGTCGAGGTGTTCGTCGACACATGCGTGGCCGAGTGCGAACGGCGGGATCCCAAGGGTCTCTACGCGCGCGCCCTCGCGGGAGAGCTCACAGGCTTCACCGGGGTCGATGCTCCCTACGAGCCGCCCCAACAGCCCGAACTTCGCGTCGATACCTCGACTACCAGCGCGCACGAAGCCGTTTCGCAGATCATCGAAATACTCCAAGCCCAGTTACGGGTCTCAGCGAAGGGGGCCAGCATGAGGATCTCCGCCAAGGCGGATTACGCGATACGCGCCGCCATCGAGCTCGCGGCGGTGCCTGACGGAAAGGCCGTGCCAGCGGAGCGGATCGCGACCTCCCAAGGGATTCCGCACAACTTCCTCGAGCACATCCTGTCGGAGCTCCGCATCGCCGGAGTGGTTCGCAGCCAGCGCGGCGCCGAAGGCGGTTACCGGCTGGCCAAAGAGCCCCGTCTAATCACGATCGCCGACATCATTCGAGCGGTGGAAGGCCCGCTCGCCACCGTTCGGGGCGGCAAGCCCGAGGAGACCGAGTACCCCGGAGTCGCGAGCCAACTTCCTCGAGTGTGGATCGCCGTCCGCAAGAACCTCCGAAACGTCGTCGAGCATGTAACGGTCGCCGACATCGCGAACGCCAGCCTGCCTGAGTCGATCAACGTCCTGGCCGACGACCCGGAGGCTTGGGTCACGCGCTAGAGCCGCCATTGCCCGATGCCATTCTGCGCGGAGCCGCTTCGACCACCTCGCCTCCAGACCGGCCGGGATTCCAAGCACCTTCGCGAGATGACTCGAGGCTGCCCGCGCGATCGGCCAGTGAGCCTGCGCCACGCCGGATAGGCCGCCACCACCTAACAAGCCCACCGAGCGCGAGCGCCAACCTGCGCATTCGCCGGCCGACGCCAACAGGCCGGCGCTACCTGACCGCGATCCACCCACGCGTCCTTTCCCCGGGCTTCGCGTCGGCCCGGCCCAACGCTGACGGTCCTAGCACTCTTGCCTCCGGACTCATCGCAGTTGACGGACTCTGCGCACAATCCGAACGGGCACTCCCGAGCTCGCCTGCTGGCGCAAGTCCTCACCTCACGCCCCGCGGGCGGCGCAAACTGCTGAGCCGTAAAACGCCAGCACCGTGGCCTCCGCCCAGCACTCCTCTGCGATTCCCAGGCAACCTCGGACAATCCCTCTGTTGCGCGCCGGAACCGGGTCGCCGAGCGCAGCTACATCCCCGTCCGAATAGCAATCGGCGATCGCACGGCACCGGGACTAGTTCCGCCTAATACCGCCCTGGAGCTTGTAGTCGCAGACCAGGTGTGCGATGGCTTTCGCGATCAGCCGAGGCTATGCGAACGCTCAAACCTGGTCGGTCTCGCCCGGAAGACGGCCCTGGGGCGTCCGGGAACATTTTCGTGTTGGGATGGAAGCGGGTTGGACAGTACCGGGCGCCGTCGTCTCGCAATTCGCCTCTATGTGCACCTCTACCGCGTCGATCATGAGGCGCCGTTCCGGGTTACCTCGACAGCCCTGCTCTCGAGCGAGGGGAGGATCAGCTGGCTGCTTGATTTCGGCTAACGCCGCCCGACGTGTCTGGCGAAAGATGTGATGTCCCGTTTGGCGTGATCTGGTGGTGAAGGTGGCCGGTCCTCCGCGTCGAACGGCGTTGTAGGCGCGCGCGGATTGCGGCCGCGCGGCCGGCCAATCGAACTGGAGGTACCGACCGTGGTTCACGGTATGCGATGGGCTGCCCGGAGGGCTGTCGGCGTCGTGGTGCTCGCCGGCGTTGGAGGCGTCGAGGGGGTGGCGGCGTGCCGATCGTGATGGGCTTGGATCAGCATCGAGCGCAGATCGCCGCGGAGTGGATCGACACGGTCACCGGCGAGGTGTCGCGCGCCCGGATCGTGCCGGGGGACCGCGCTGGGGTCCGCGCGTTCTTCGAGCCGTTTCGCGAGTCGGGTCTGGAGGTCGCGCTGGAGGCGACGACCGGCTGGCGGTTCGTGGTCGAAGAACTCGAGCGGGTCGATGCGGAGGTACATCTCGCCGAAGCGGCCGAGGCGAGCGCGTTGAAGGGCAAGAAGAGACGTGCGAAGACCGACTTCGCGGATGCGCGGCATCTGCGAGAGCTGTTGTTGATCGGTCGGATCCCGGAGTCGTGGATCCCACCCGCGCACATCCTCGATCTCCGAGCCCGGGTCCGGACCCGTCATCTGCTTTCCCACCAGCGGACCGAGTGGCAGCAGCGGATGCACGCCGTGCTCTATCACCACGGTGTTCCCCAACGCCGTGACCTGCTCAACCGCGCAAGCCGCGACTGGCTCGCCGGGGTGGACCTTCCCGACGCAGCGCGTGAGCAGATCGAGGTCGCGTTGCACGTGATCAACGCGATCGAGCAGCGACTGGTCCCGTTCGACCGTGAGTTGAACCAGATCGCGAAATCACAACCCGGGTGTCGCACGCTGATGCACGAGATCTATGGCGTCGGCGCGCTGACATCGGTCACGATCCTCGCCGAGCTCGGCGACGTCCGTCGTTTTCAGAACTCGCGAGACGTGGTCCGCTACGGCGGGATGGATATCACCGTCTACCAATCCGACGATCACCGCGCCCCGGGGCATCTCTCACGCCAGGGGCCACCCGCGTTGCGCTGGGCGCTCTATGAAGCCGCGCAACGCGCCCGGTTCCCCGCCAGCCCCGACCGCGCGTACTACGAACAGCTCGCCGCCAGGATCGGCGGCAACCGTGCGTGCCTTGCGCTCGCGCGCAAACTGCTCAAACGCTGCTACCACCTCCTCAAAGGCCTCGGCGACAAAGCGCTCGCGCCCGTCGCCTAACCCCTGTCACGCGGCAAGCCCGAGAACACCCGATGACCCGCGGTCAGCTCCTGGTTAGATTGCTGCCGACCCGCCGCCACGGAGGCGGGGACGGCCCAGAAAGAATGAGCGGCCGCACCACCATCTGCCGGAACACCCCATCACACATCATGCCGCCGACCCGGAGCCAACCCGGGTCGAGTGCCGAAGTAAGCCTGGGCGTCCGCGGACATACCATGACACTCCACCGCGCCCACGCCCCTCCACCGCCACGTCACCCCTCACCGACAAACGAATTCCCGCAGACGCCTTGACGCGCGCGCCAGGACAAGTAAGCGATCACCCGCACACCACGACCCGCGCTGCCGCAACGCCACGGACTGGATCGTCGGCGGTCCGCCGTCCCGGTGACCGGATACGTGGGTATGGCGCAAGCGCACTCGGCGGCACCTCCGAAGCCCGCCTGCCGCGAATGCAATCCCGTGCGGCCAGCGCTGGGCCGCGCCGCTCCGCGTGAGTCAGATGTCGCCGAAGCTATAGCCGCGTGCTCGCCTCCTCGAGCACGAAAAGCGTTCGTCCCGGAGCTCACCGCTCGACACCCGCGGGCCGCGGCACGCTCGTGATCGCTTTGTCACGCGAAGGCGATCGTGAGGTCTCCCTCGCCGCGGACGATGGCCTCCGTGGCGCTGCGATAGCGCGGCTCGCTCCCCCCAGTGCTGTCGGTCGCCAAGCCTTACTCGTACACTGCTCCGTCGATCAGCTCTCTGTTCCCGACGGGCTGCGAGAGAACCACGCGGACCGGCGTTTCCGGGTTTGGTCTTTGGATCTGAAGCCCTGGCTCAGGCTTGACGTACAGCGTCAGGACGAGTTCGTGCTCGCTCTCAAAGAGGTCGGGCGCGAGCACCCGCCCGTCGGCCCGGCGGCCGCCCGCGACCGTCTGCTCTGTCACGCATATCCGCAGAACAGTGTCCTCGGGCTTGAGCGCGACAACTTCGTCCAGGTGCCAAGAGGACGCCCGGATCCCGTCGCGGGTTGCGCGCAGCGGCCGGCCGCTGCGCTT
>Ga0335079_10004994_pt1 | contig 15239 bp, 9 predicted proteins | sample Lox_Sample_33_FD_206719 | JGI IMG/M metagenome (GOLD analysis project Ga0335079, IMG submission 206719) | Soil microbial communities from Loxahatchee National Wildlife Refuge, Florida, United States - Lox_Sample_3.3 | ecosystem: Environmental > Terrestrial > Soil > Wetlands | place: USA: Florida...
CAAATACATTCTTAAGCAGGCAGTGAAGGACCTGCTTCCGCCCGAAATCATTCACCGGAAAAAGATGGGGTTTCCCACGCCGCTCCGCCAATGGCTGCTCGATCCGCGGTCGGAGGCGCTTTATGCCATGCTGCTCGATCCGCAGGGGATCGTAAGTTCCTTTGTCGACCGCGTACAACTGGAGCGGCTTGTGGAGCGCCAGCGATCCGGCGTCGAGGACGCCACGGATCGTGTCTGGCGGCTGCTCAACTTGCAGCTTTGGGGCGATATCTTCCTGCTGAAGACCATGGATCCTAAAGAAGGCTTCGCCAGGGCGGCCGCAGGTTCATGAAGATCCTATGGGTCAACACCAATTTCATGCACCCGACCACCAAGGGTGGGCAGATCCGCACCCTGGAGATGCTGCGGCTTCTCCACCAGCGCCATGAGATTCACTACGCTGCCCTTGAGAACCCGGCGAATCCTGAAGGCTCGCGGAGAAGCAGCGAATATTCCACGAAAGCGCATCCGGTGCCGTATCGGATACGGGATCGACGCTCACCAGGTTTCGCCTTGCAGGTTGCCGCCAGCTTGTTTTCTCCAGTGCCGCTGGCGGTGAGCCGGTTTCACCCGCCGGGAATGGAAGAGCGGCTGGAGCATTTGATCCGGAAAGAGCGATTTGACCGGGCGGTGGTGGATCACCTCGCCCCGACCGCCTACTTTCCTCGCATGAGCGAGGCCGTATTCTTCCAGCACAACGTGGAAACGGTGATCTGGCAGCGGTATGTGGAGCATACCTCGGACCCCATCCGGAGGTGGTACTTCCAGGTGCAGGCGGCACGCATGCTGGAATACGAGAGGCGCGTATCGCGGGCAGCGGGCCACATCGTCGCCGTTTCAGCGACCGATGCGCAAGCGATGCAGAGGCTGTTCGGGGTCACGAAGGTGTCTGAGATCCCGACCGGGGTCAACATCGAGTATTTCACGCCACCAGGACCGGTTCCGCCGGCGGCGGAGCTGGTATTCGTAGGGTCCATGGACTGGCTGCCGAACGTGGACGGAATCCTGTTTTTCGTGCGAGAGGTTCTGCCCTTGATCCTTCGCCGGCGCCCGCGCACCACAATGACGATTGTGGGACGCACCCCACCGCCGGAGATCCAGGCGCTGGCGCGGGCCCAGCCCATGATTACCGTGACCGGCACGGTTGCCGACGTCCGGCCGTATCTTTGGGGCGCGAAGATCTCGATTGTTCCGCTGAGAATCGGCGGAGGGACGCGGCTGAAAATCTATGAATCGATGGCCGCCCGCGTGCCCGTGGTTTCCACCACGACCGGCGCCGAAGGTCTGACCATCCACCCGCCGGAAGACATTCGCCTGGCCGACAGGCCCCAGGATTTCGCCGAACGCTGCCTGGAACTGCTGGACGATGCGAGCGAACGGGAGCGCGTTGCGGGAAGGGCTTTGGAAATGGTCAGCTCACAGTTCTCCTGGGACACCGTGGCAAGGTGTTTCGAACGCGTCCTCGAATCGGCCCCGGCCTTGAGCTATAGCCGCACCAAGGCTTACAATCGCGAGGCCTCGTAAGGCGGAATGACCCAATCCATGTATTCTCGCGGATTCCCCGTTTTGCCCGCGGCGGCAGCACGCACCAGGTTATAAGTTTCTCTGGCCGTCACGTAGTGCAGCACATAGTTAGTGCCGTCATTGTAACGTCTTTCCAGATACGATAGCCCGCGTTCCAGATCACCGCCCAGCCACTCCTCCATATCGTCATCGGTACTTGCGCCATGTCCATGAACCTTGATGAACACCCATTCCGGCCTCCCTTGGACATGCACGTTGGCGCTCATCCACCGGTCCACTCTTGGTTCATCGATTGGATCGGACAAATGAAGGTTGCCATCTTCGATCCCCACGAACAGCTTTCGAATACTCAGCGTGGGGAAGAGCAGCAACGGACCTTCCACTAGAACCAGCGCACGGTCATCTATCGGGCGTCCAACCCGCAACGGAGTTCCATGGTCATAAGACTTGGGCCCGTCATCGTCGATGGCTTCCAGGATTGCATTCACGGTCCTTGGCTGGGAATTGTAGAAGATACTCGGAAAAGTGTAATCGGCAAAGCATCCTAGCCCGAGCAAAAGGCTTAACTCGCGGTTCGCTCCGCATGTCTCCGCGCCATTGCTGTTATCCAGTCCCCAATTCCCATGGATGAAGGCGAAATGGGTCTTGCCGTCGATGCCCCTTAGAAAATGGAACCTTTGAAAGTATTTCACAGCGGCCGAAAACTTCTTCTCCGTTGACTCCTGCGTATCGCCCCCATGGTGGTAATGCAGTTCCACTTCGCCGTATCCACCTCTTACCAGGGACTGCAGCGACTCCATGTTCTTATCAATGGGCTGTTCCCCGGGATAGAACCAACTGTGCTGCACCTTGCGGCCGCTACTGTCTCGATGGCGATCGGCCAATTTGGGATACTCGGTCTCCCATCGCTTTGTGCGGTCAAGATGCGTGCCAGGCTCAAAATGATCCGCAAACATCACGAAAAGATGAACAGGCTTCGCGTGCGCCGACTCTTGATGCGCGCGATCTTCGGCGTAGCCAGGAAGCCAGACGTAGAGTTTGCGCTCGTAGATGCGATAAGCGAATGCGACGAAGTACAGACAAACAGCAACCACTAGAACTCGGAAAAAATGCCGCATCGTGAGTATCACGGCTTCAGGGGCAAAGGTTCAGGACGGGCAAGCCGCTCTGCGCAATCGCCGCAGCCGCCGCAGGCGAGGGCTTCAGCAAAACGACCAGATGCGCAGCCCAACTAAGCAGGTCTTCGAGGCTTGCGACCGTCAGGCGCTCGATATGCGGAATGCTAGACAGAACGAATCTGCGGTTGCTGCCATATATGTCCCCGATACGGATATGCGGGTCGAAGACCCTGACGTCGCGGCCTTCTCCGATGAGGACCTTTAGCATGGTGACCGCGGGACTCTCCCGCAGATCATCGGTATTCTCCTTGAACGCGAGTCCAAACACGCCGATGGGCCCTGGGGGAAGATCGATGACGGTTTGGATGGCGCGGCGCAGATGCGCGTCGTTGCTCGGCAATCCGGATTCGAGCAGGGGCAGGCGGATGTCGAGCCGGCCGGCGCGGTAAGTCAGAGCCCGGAGATCTTTGGAAAGGCACGAACCGCCGAACGCGAAGCCGGGGCGAAGGTAGGCCGGCGACACATTCAGCTTTGTGTCGCGGCAGAGGGTTGCCATGACCTCATCGCCTGAAACGCCCAAGGCGGCGGCCAGCGAGCCGATCTCATTGGCGAAACAGATCTTGACCGCATGGTACGCGTTGCAGGCGTACTTAAGCATCTCCGCCGTCCGAAAGGACACCAAGCAGGGATCGACCCCAAGTGGCTCGTAAACCGCGGCGACACGCCTGGCAGCGGAGTCCGGGCCGCCGACTACGACCAACGACGGCTCCAGGAAATCGCGTACGGCACTGCCTTCGCGAAGGAACTCGGGGTTCGAGACCACCGACACGCCCTTGAGTCCTGACAACGGCGGGATGACGACCTCCTCACAGGTGCCCGGAAAGACCGTCGAGCGGACAGCGACCACTAGAGGTTTGCCGCGCCCGGCAACGGCGCCGGCAATGTCCGTAGTGACCCTTCGGAGGTGCTCCAGGCCGAGATTGCCGTTACGTTCTCCCGGTGTGCCGACACAGATAAACGCGATATCGGCTTCGCAGAGCCCCTGGACAGCCGACGTGGTGGCCGTCAGCAGGCCGCGCTCGACACCCTGCTGGACCAACTCGTCGAGACCAGGCTCGAAAAACGGGGCTCGCCCTTCGAGGACACACCGGACTTTGAACTCGTCGACGTCGATGCCCGTGATCTGATAACCGAGGCGCGCCAGGCCGGCCGCGCTGACGCAGCCCACATAACCCAGACCCAGCACAGCAACGTGAGTCGACACTTTTTCGATTATAGCGGCCAACCCTCCGCTACAATGATGAAAAGCTGTGACTCCATGACCGAATGAAACAGGTCATTCGCAAAGGACTAAGCGAGATTGTGGTCGACGAGGTGCCCGATCCGCTCCCTGTCCCCCACCACGTAGTGGTTCAGCCTGCCTGTTCGCTCATCTCCAACGGGACGGAAACCGCCAGTCTTCACCAGGAGGCATTGCTCAAGGAGATCGCCGACAACCCATCGCATCTCCAGAAGGTCTGGAAGACAGTGAAAGCCGTTGGACCGGTGGCGACTCTGGCCGAGATTCGGGCCAAGCTCCGCAGCGACTATGCGGTTGTGGGCTATTCGGGGGCTGGAATCGTGGCCGCAAGACATGAGACGGTGCGCGATCTGGCGATCGGCGAACGGGTGGCCTATTGCGGCGAAGGGACCGGGCACGGCGAGCGGATTCTCGCAGGGCGAACCTTGGTCGCACGAGTGCCGGAGGGCGTGGATCTCGAGCAGGCTTGTTTTGCCGCGCTTGGCAGCATCGCGATGAACGCGGTGCGGATTGCCTCAATCTCGCTGGGAGACGTGGTGGCGGTGATCGGCCAGGGGCTGGTAGGTCAGCTCGTCTCACAACTGGCGCGCCTGCAGGGGGCTGTGGTAGTGGCCTTGGACCTGAAGCCGGAGCGGGCGGAACTGGCGAAGCGCCTGGGGGCGGATTACGCCATCGCCGGCAGTGCGGCGCGCGAGTCGATCGCCGCTCTGACCGGCGGCCGAGGAGCCGACTGTGTGATCGTCGCGGCGGCCGCCAAGAATGATGGTCCGGCCCGGCAAGCGCTGGAGATTTGCCGCGACCGGGGCCGCATCGTCGTGGTGGGCGCCGTAGCTCTGAATCTGCCGTGGAACGAGATGTACCTGAAGGAGATCCAGTTGTTCATGTCGCGGGCCTACGGCCCGGGCAGCTACGACGCCGGCTACGAGTCTCAAGGACGCGATTACCCGGTTTCCTACGTGCGGTGGACGGAGAACCGCAACATGGAGGAGTTCCTCCGGCTGGTGGCCGCGGCGCGCATCGACGTGCGCCCGCTGATCACGCATCGCTTTAGACTCGAGGATGCGCCCCGCGCCTATCAGACCATTCTGGACCCGGCGTCCGGGAGTTTGGCCGTGGTGCTCAAATATTCAACCGTACCGCAGGAGGGCGAACCCACGGCTCCGCGGACGCGGATCTACGTCACATCGGCGCCGAAGCAGAGCGGAAAGCTCGGTTTCGCACTGGCCGGCGCCGGCAATCTGGCTAAGTGGTCTCATCTGCCGAACCTGCTGAAGATCCCGGGGGTCTCATTGCGGGCGGTGGTATCAACCAGCGGCGCGCGGGGCAAGGGGTATGCGTCACGCTTCGGCGCGGCGTACTGTACTTCCGACTACCAGCAGGTGCTCGATGACGCGTCAGTGGACGCCGTTGTGATCGCCAGCCGCAACCAAGAGCACGCCACACAGGCTGAGGCGGCGCTTCGCGCCGGCAAGCACGTATTCGTAGAGAAGCCCATGGCGCTGACCGAACAAGAGTGCCGGGCTCTGCTTGCCGCGGCGGGCGAATCCGGTCGCTACCTGACGGTGGGATTCAACCGGCGATTTGCACCGTACTACCTGGAGATGAAGAAACTACTGGCTGGCCGCTTCGGCCCTGCTGTGGTCGCAGCGCGCGTCAATTCACCGGGTATATCCGGAGGCTATTGGATGGCCGACCCGTCGGCCGGTGGCGCTATTCTCGGCGAGGCTTGCCATTTCGTCGACTTGTTTTATTGGCTGCTCGAATCCGACATAGTGAGCGTTTCGGCATACTCGCTGCCGCCCAGCGAGAAGGAGCCGGTGGGGGAGAACAACCTGGCGGCGTCGTTCCGGTTCGCAGACGGTTCGGTGGCCAACCTCACCTACTGTACCGTGGGCACCCGCACTTCGGGGGGAGAGCGTGTGGAAGCATTCGCGCAGGGGGTTGCGGCGATCACTGAGGATTTTAAGATTCTCACCGTAGCCGGTGCGGTGCGGCGCACCAGATCGAAGTGGTGGGCGGACAAGGGATACCTGCCCCAACTCCAAGACTTTGTCACGGCGATCCGCGAAGGACGCAGCCCGCAAACCACTGTGCTGGACGGCGCGCGGGCAACGCTAGCCTGCCTGCGCATGCTGGAGTCAGCGCGCACGCTTGCGGCCGTACCGATCGATTTGGCGTCCCTGTCCGTATGAGGGTCATCCAGCTCGGCCCGTATCCTCCGCCGCACGGCGGCGTGCAAACCCACATCGTGGCCATCCGCGACTACCTGCGTCGCCACGGGCACCAGTGTGTGGTGATCAACCTCACGAGGCATCGCAAGCAAGTAGCTGACGACGTGTACTATCCGAGGAGCGCGCTGGAGACCACCTGGCTACTGGTGCGCGAGTCGGCCGACATCCTGCATCTGCACATCGGCGGCAACTTGACCCCGCGCCTGCTGCGCCTGGGGCTGCTGTGCTGCTTGGCGCCGGGACGAAAGGCGGTTCTGACGTTTCATTCCGGGGGCTACCCTTCATCGGCGAAGGGGCGCGCGACAACGGCAGCGAGTTTCCGTGGTTTCGTGATTCGCCGGTTCCACGCCCTGATCGCAGTCAACGACGAGATCGCAGGTTTTTACGCCCGGTGCGGTGCGAAGCGCGAGCGCGTCCGCGTGATCAGCCCGCAAGGGCCGCTCTTTGCCGACGCCCCGCTTCCAGAGCCCTTGGCGTCTTTTTTTGCATCGCACCGGCCGGTGCTGCTCAGCGTGGGGCTGCTCGAGCCGGAGTATGATCTGCTCCTCCAGATCGAGGTCCTAGGCCGGATCCTACGGCGGTATCCGGAGGCGGGGCTGGTGATGCTTGGCTCGGGAAGCCTGGAAGGAGAAGTGCGGCGGGCGATGAGCCGCAAGCCCTGGGCGGTGCACATGCTGCTGCCGGGCGACGTAGCGCACGCCTCCACGCTGCGGGCGATCCGGGAGTGTTCCCTGCTCCTGCGCACCACACTCTACGACGGGGACTCCATTTCGGTGCGAGAGTCACTCGCTCTGGGCACGCCGGTCGTCGCCACAGACAACGCCATGCGACCCGCGGGTTGCCGGCTGGTCCCTCCATCCGATGCTGCGGCGCTCGAGAAGGCGATTCTCGAGACGCTCAGCCGCCAGCCGAGCGAGCGGGCACTGGCCCCGCCCGGAGAAGAGAATCTGGAAGCGGTGTTGAGGCTTTATCGCGACCTCGCTCGCGAATAGTAGTTGTAGTCCGGAACCTTCCACAAGAACCAATCCTCGGTGCCGTTCATCAACACCCCCAGCATTTTGTCCGATGCCACGAACCCGTGTGCCATCTGGAAGAGGTTTCGGTCCGTGTGGTCGGGCCGCACAACCAAGAGCACTCCGTCGCAGATCTTTTCGATGAGTTCATAGTCCGCCACAGCCGCCACGGGTGGCGCGTCGAATAGAATAAACGCAAACTGTTCCCGGAGTGAGCGGCACATCGAGTGCCAGGCCGGGGCCTCCAGCAATTCGGCAGGATTCGCCGCACACGTCCCCGCCGGCAACACGCAGAGATTCGGCAATTGTTTCAGGCTCACGATCGCCTCACTCAACTCACACTTGCCGCTGAGCACATCGGCCACCCCTGGCCCAGGGGGAACGCCGAAATAGTCCGCCAGACACGAACGGCGGAAATCTGCTTCGAGCAGCAAAACCCGCACGTCCGTTCGCAGGGCGAACACCGTTGCCAGATTGATAGCGCTGATGGTCTTGCCATCCCCGGCACAAGCGCTGGTGACGACAACCAGCTTTGGCTGGAGAGGATGGTGCGCAATCTTTGTTCGAGTGATCCGGTATTGCTCCAGTGCAAGAGGGTCTGCATTGTGCAGACAGATTGCCGCTGAGGCAGAACGGACGCTGATCACTTGACGACTCGAATGCCCGTTGCGAGCGTGCGGCGGTGACATGGGGATGGAGGGTACAGGATGAGCTTGTTCCTCGACCACCGGCATCGCATGAAAACCACTGGAGGCATGCTCTGCATCCGTCCCCTCGTTCATGAATGGACTTAGCAGACGGTCCACACCACCCCGTGCCCGTAGCCGAACCCGGACAGACGGGGAGACCGATTTCCACGTTCCGATGGTCGGCACACGTCCTTGCACTGGTGTAGTGGCTGGCACTTCCCACTCCCCCAAAATGGTGTTCTTCCTGAATTCCCGCGCCAGCCCAACCATGACGCTGCCCAGTAAGGCCACAAGGCAACCGAGGCCGGCAAGCAGTGGACGATTGGGTTTGACCGGCCTTTCCGGTTTGCGGGCGGGTTCTAGAATCGTGAAGCGCTCGGCTTTCTGACGCCGCTCCAGATCGGCAGCCATTTCCGCTGCGTATAGCTTGTCTTGCAATGATTTATAGTTAGCCTTGGACATTTCGTACTCACGAGTGAGAGACGCCATCTCTTGCTCGCGTACGGGGATGTGGCGAAGGTGTGACCGGACCTCCTGGATCTCTTGAATCAGCCGCTGGTTCTCCTGTTGGCGTTCCTTAAGTTCCCGGTCAACGGCTGCCAACTGTGCTTTCAGACTTTCGGTGTGTTGGGGGTCGACCGCCGCGGCGAGTTGCTCCCTCTGTTCCAGCGCCTGGAGCCGGGCAATACTGGCTCGCAGCAGCCGAACTCGCGGGTGGGCTTCGGTGTACTTCGTGAGCAACGACGCCAGTTCCGACTGCATCTCTGGCAGGAGCTTCTCCGGCTTCAGCTCAGGCGACCGGCCTTCTTCGCCTGCTGCCGCTGCTTCCTGCTGGCGTGCGTTCAGGCGCTCCGACACCTCTGCAACCGTCTCAGAGAGGTGAAGCCCGCTTTGCAGCGTAACCTGGTTGGTATAGCAGCGGCTGATGGCGTCCTGGTTGCCTTGAAGCTGGACGCTCAATTGGCTCAGAGAGGCGGTAAGCGCTGACTCTTGCTCCGGCAACTCGCCATTGTGTTCGAGCTTGTATTGACTAACGCGGCTCTCTTGTTCATCCAGACTCTTCTTTGCTTGTTCGAGCTGGCTTTGAATGAACTCCTGGGTGTCGGCAGCGTGAACCTCGCGCGCTCGCAGGTCCTCGTCCACAAATAGATTTCCCAATTGGTTGGCCACTTCAGCTAGAATGGCCGGGTCTTTGCCTTCGAACGACACCCGAAATGCGCCCGGATGTTGATCGGTCCAGCCCTTCTCCACACGTATGCTGATGTCTTGCCGCATCCTCTCCAGGACCTCCTCCACTGGGAGGCCGCGGCGTCGCTCGTCGGAATAGAGATCAAAAGTCTCAATAATCTTCAACAGATGCGAGCTACTCAGGATCTGCTGGCTCAGCGACGCCAGCCGTTCCCGCAGATCAGCGGAAACGGTGGTGCTTACGAATCGCTCCGGGATCTTCTGGGAGTCCACCAGAATTAGAGTTTCGGCCCTGTAGATGGCGGGCATCGCGACAGCGCCGACAACGGCTGCCCCAGCGAGCAGAAGCCAGACCGCCAGGACCATCAGCTTCTGCTTCCACAGCATCCGCATGATCGACAGGGGATGAAGGGCCAACTGCCATGCTGTGCCATCGAGTGAGTTGTTCATGAGGGTAGGCGAAAAACCGTGGCTCGCGCCAAACTACACCCGGGGCAGGCAGCGGCCCAGCAGCCTCGAGCAGTAGATCAGCGCCGTTCCCAGCAGCAGAAAAGTGCTCGGTTCCGGTATCGGGTCGTGGTGATGCTTTTTATAATCGCGATCATGGTCATGGCCGTGGTCCCCGCGAAAGAAAAAGAAATCGAGGTCCCGGTCTCCCTGCTTCCCTGCATCCGCCGTCTGAAAACCCAAGTCCTGAAAATTGACCCCGCCTTCTTGATGCCTGCTGGCCGGGTCGGCGAATGGCGTCCCAGACGGGCCAACCCACTTCAGAATGGACTCCGAATCAAATTGGTCAGCCGAACGTCCGCGTTTTTCACCATTCTTCGTCGGGTCCATGGTATCGCCCAGCGCCGAGACTCCGGAAGCGATAGTGATTGCGATCAGAACGTTCCACGCCTTGCGCGGTATCATAACCCTCCGGCCTCACGACTGCTGGTTCAGTGGTTTGAAGTACGTAGCACGGGGCATGCCGAAAACGCTGCTCGCGCTGAAGTTGTAAACCCCTACCCGTCAGTAGCTCAACGCGAGCTTACAGCTCATGTATGCCTGGAGGTTTGGGAAAGAACTCCAAAACGTTAGCCAAATGTGGCTGGTTCTTGACGGCCGATCCCGCGGCCCGGGAGAGTCTAGGGCTGGCTGAGAATCCGTTTGGCCTGATCTGCTTCCGGGAGAACAGCATTCATTTTGAGAGCCGCCCGGAAGGTTCTCTGGGCCTCGTCGCGTCGGCCGGATTTGTGATAGGCCATCGCCAGGTGGTACATCCTGCCCGCCGTGGGCTCTTTTGTATTGGCGCTTTCCAGATACTTGACGGAAGTCTGATAGATGCCCTTTTGGTAGAAGGCCCATCCGATCGTGTCTGACACCGCAGCGGATTCCGGAGCCAGCGCTCTGGCTCGTTCCGCGTACCTGATCGCCTCGTCAAGCTGGTTGGCGCGGCTTGTAAGGAGAAACGCCAGATTGTTGAGAGCCACGGTATTATCTGGATCCCATTCCAAGGCTCGCTTATAGTGATCGACCGCGTCTGCGGCCTTGCCGGAGGAATCATCCAGGTATCCCAATAGCAGATGAGCGGCGGCATTATCCGATTCCCTTACCAGGTGCGCAAGCGTTTCGCGGGCGCCAGCCGGGTTTCCCCTGCGCACATCCAATCGTGCCAGAGCAAGATCCGCGGCCGGGGAACCGGGCTCGACGGCCTTTGCGGCCAGAAACGCGGCCCTTGCTTCCTGGTACTGCCCTAAAGCTTCCAGCCACTCGCCCGAGAAAAGCTGTAAACGGGCCGATTTGGGCTCACGGGCGGCGCACTCTTTGACCTTCTCGATCGACATGCCGGTCTGGCCCTCCGCCATGTAGCTGGATGCCAAAACCTCTACCGCTCTGACGTTGTCGGGCTCCTTCGCAAGAACCTCAGTCACCACCGCCCGCGCCGCGGCGAATTGCTTTTGCTCTACCTTTAGCCGAGCGTCCTGGACTAGCAGTTCGGGGTCTCTGCCCAGTTTGAGGCCCTGCTCGATGCCCTTCCGGGCTTCATCTTCTTCCCCGAGATCAAGCAAAGCCCAGTTGCGCTCCACGATGGCCGGCAAGGAGTCTCGCTGTTCTTCGGGAGCGTCGTTCATCAGGGCCAGCGCCGATCTGGCCCCGTCTAATGCCCGCAAAGCTTGAGAAAACTCGATACGGGCCCTGAGCAAGCTGGAATCCAGCCGCAGCACCTCGCCGAGCTCCTGCTGATAGCTGAAAATCGCACCGGCCGCCTGGTAGGTCTTGGCAAGCCAGTAGCGAAGAGCCGGCGAATCGGGGCGATCCCGTAGAACTTGCCGAAGATCTCTTTGTGCCTCCCTCACTTTTCCCGCGGCCAAAAAGAGTTCCCCGCGCTGCTCAAGCGCCTCGGATTCCCTGGGGTTTTGCTGGAGCGCCCGGTTCAAGACTGTTTCCGCCTCCGCCATTCGATGGGTGATAAAGTATGCCCTCACCAACTTCGTTCTGGCCTCACGGCTGCGAGGTTCCGCCCTAGCGAGCCGCTCGTATTCCCCGATCGCTGCCTGCTGCCTTCCCGACTCCAGCAGATAGTCCGCGTACGCCCATTTGGTTTCCGGCTCCGGCAGCGCTGCCACCCGCTTGTAGAGCGCCTCCGCCTCAGCCGGGTCACCTCGTCGCGCCCTCTCCGTTGCCAAGTCCAAGAGAGCGGGGCCACTGTTCGGATCGAGCTGCAGAGCGCGGCGGAGCTGCTGCTCTCCATCCTCGGTTTTGTGCAAGAACAGGCAAACACGCCCCAGCGCGATAGCCGCCTCGACTGAAGAGGGAGCCTGTTCGGCGGCGCTACGCAGCACGGCCTCGGCACCCGCGAAATCGCGTTCCGACAACTTGATCTGAGCAAGGCTGACCGAGGATTTCAGATGCTGAGGCATCGTCCGAAGAGCTTCCTGCAGATGCGCGACTGCGTCCCGAGGCTTCCCAAGGTGCAATTCTGCTGTGGCTAACGCGTGCAGAGCCTCGGCATTGCCGGGAGAGATCTTCAGGACCCGCTGCGCGCGGTCAATGGCCCCCAGCAGAACCTCCTTGTTCCCGCTGGAAGCCATCAGCCCGGCGAGTTTGACCTGAGCGGCCAGGTATTTGGGGTCCAGTTCCGTGGCCTTGACCAGGAACGTGATCGCCGTACCACGGTCCCCGCTGGATGCATACGCCAGACCTAGCTGATAGTAGGGCTCAGCATTGCGATTGAGGATGCGTACGGCGTTCCTCAGGTCCAGGATCGCGCGCGCATAATCCCTCTTTGCCAAGTGCGCCTTGCCACTCACCAGATATTGCGCGCCTCTTTGTGACGGGCTGCCTCCGCAAGCGGCGAGCCACCCGGCCACCAGTGCTAGAGCCGCCCCGCACGCTCTCTTCATCTGCTTCCCCATCCCAGGAAAACGATCCGCAACGTTTTCAGCGCGATCGCGCAGTCAAAGGCGAATGACATGTTCTTCAGGTAAAACAGATCGTACTCCAGTTTGCCGGCAGCCTCTGGAATGGTTGCTCCGTAAGGATACTGGACCTGTGCCCACCCGGTGACTCCAGGCCGAACCAGGTGGCGCTCATCGTAGTAGGGAATGATGGTGCGCAATTGCGCCACGAAACACGGGCGCTCGGGACGCGGCCCTACAAAGCTCATCTGTCCTCGGATAACGTTGAAGAATTGCGGTAGTTCATCCAGGCGGTAGGCTCGCAGGAAGGCGCCCACTCGCGTCACCCGCGGGTCTTGCGCCCGAGCCCACTGCGGCTCCCCATCCGCTTCAGCATCCACGCGCATCGAACGGAACTTCAGCAGCCGGAACTCCTTCCCTTTCAACCCGACTCGTGTCTGCTGGTAGATCACCGGGGGGCCCGAATCCAGCCAGATGGCCAGCGCGGTAAGCGCCATCACCGGGAGTGTCACGAGCGTTCCCACCAAGGCGAACAACAGATCCAAGGCGCGTTTCCAGATCAAAGTGAACTTCGACCGCGGAAAACCCTCGGCGAAAATAAAACCGCTCGGCAGCGCTGTGTTCAGCCAAACTCGACCGCTCAAGGCTGTCAGTAGCTCATGGGCATCTGTGACGCTTACCCCCTGCAGCCGCAGCCTCACCAGATCGGCCACAGGAAGGGCTCCCCGGCGATCTTCCAGGGCCACAACGATTTGGGAAACACCCATCTCGGGCACGCTTTCCTGTAGGCCGCAAAGAGAAATCACGGGACGTCCCAGGAACTCTCTGCCTAGGTCGCCGCCCGACGCCCCCTTGTCGGCAAAGGCAGAGACGTTGAGGTTCAGGTCCCTGCGCCGACTGATCTCCTGGGACAGGGCCGTAGCCAACGAACCCGTGCCTAGCACCAGCAGATTCCGCGCCGGTCCAGTCGCCTGCCATGCTTTGTCCAGGAGGAGCCGGGTGGTGAACGCGCCAAGCAGCGTGAGGGCGAGCGCCAGGATCAGCACACCGCGCCCGATCATCAGCAATGGCACTAGAAAGTACAGCAAGGCCGAGATAATGCATAGCGTTCCGATGGCTCGGAGCAGCCCCAACAGTTGCTGAATGTGGCTTCCGCAGCTTCCTCCGTAAAGATCATTGCAGTAGAAGCAGATCTGCAACAGAACCATCTGTAGCAGGCACTGGCCGATGAAACCAGGCCAAGAAGCATAAAGGGGGAATCCTGCCGGGTCTTGCCAATACCAGAGCTTGGCTGCCGCCAGGAAGCAAAGAAGAATGAGCACGGCCTCGGTCTGTATCAGCACCAAAGCCTTGATGGATACCAACTGGTTGAAGATCCGGATCATCCCTTGGGCGAGAGCGACGTGCAGGCAATTGACGTGCCGATCACGCGGCCTCACCGGGCGCGGCGCAAGAACCTGCCTCGGCTCACGTTATGCATCGGCCCGCCATAGCACCCCTTGAAGCGTCCCGCCGGAGGTTGACGCAAGAATCCCTACAAAATACGATCTATTAGCACTGGAGTCCAAATCGCTAGGTCTTGGCCACTCCTCCCGCGCGTCGAGAAAGGGCGGTTATAAGTGGCTGTCTGCTTGCACAGACGAGAGGTTTGCATGTTCTTGATGGGCAGCGAGAAGGCGGGCGTCTCCGTCGCCCGCGCGGTGCGACATCCTGACCTCGGCCCGTGGATCCTAGCGGCTTTCTGGGTTGCCCACGCCGCCGCGATCATGGCGCTCTGGGGGCCGGTGCTGCGGAGCATGTTCCACGTCTGGTGGACCGATCCCGGCGCGTCGCACGGATTGTTGGTACCTCCGTTGGCGGCATACCTCCTATGGATCCGTCGTGACATGACTCTGGCTCAGCCGGCTTCTATTGATAGGCGGGGCCTGCTGCTGATCGCCGGGTCAGGCTTGGTGCTGCTCGCGGGCAAGCTAGGTGCGGAACTCTTTTTCGAGCGAGTTTCCTTCGTGGCCCTCCTGGCCGGGATGTTCTGGACCTTCTGGGGTCTCCAGCGACTTAAAACCCTCCGGCTTCCCCTGCTGCTGCTGGCGACGATGATTCCACTACCAACCCTGCTCTACGCAACAGTCTCCGCGCGTCTGCAGTTGTTGGCTTCCGGAATTGCGGCGAACATTGCGGAAAGGCTGGGAGTGAGCGTTTTCGTTGAGGGCAATGTCATTCAGCTCGCCACAGTATCGCTTGGCGTGGCGGAGGCGTGTAGCGGACTTCGGTCTCTTTCATCCCTGGTGATAGCGGCGCTACTGATCGCTGTGCTGCGACTTTCCCGGCTGGGTACACGAGTTGTCCTGGTTTTGTGCGCCATTCCCATCGCCATCGCGTGTAATGTGTTGCGGATTGCCGGGACCGCCATCCTCGCCGACCACCATCCCGACCTCGCCATGGGCTTCTACCACGTGTTCTCCGGGTGGCTGGTGTTCGTGGCCGGCACGGCAATGACAGTTGTTTGCGCCCAGCTCCTGCGAAGGCTATCTTGCAGCCGCCCCGCAGTACCGGTAGGCAAACCGGCGCCCGCGGGGAAATCGGGGCTGGATTACCGGTGGCCCGCCGGCATCAGCCTTACACTCCTTTCAGTGGCGTGCGCAGCAGTTTGGTACAGCGAGGGGATTGCACGATGTTCCCCGGCGATGCCCATCGAATCTCTGGACCGCAGCATTGGGGGCTGGACCGCGGTCCGGT
>Ga0335079_10004997_pt1 | contig 15232 bp, 14 predicted proteins | sample Lox_Sample_33_FD_206719 | JGI IMG/M metagenome (GOLD analysis project Ga0335079, IMG submission 206719) | Soil microbial communities from Loxahatchee National Wildlife Refuge, Florida, United States - Lox_Sample_3.3 | ecosystem: Environmental > Terrestrial > Soil > Wetlands | place: USA...
CGGTGATGCCGGTGGCCGCGGTGAACTCGCTCAGCGTGGCGTGCGAGGGGTCGATGTAGTAGGGCCAGTTGGCGAAGTTCACGTGGCCGTGCTTGCTCTGGCGGGCCCAGAAGGCGGCCGAGCCGGGCGGCACGCTGGGCTGGGGAGCCGGCGCGGGCGCCGGCGCAGGCTGGCTTCCGCAGCCCGCGACGGCGAGCCCGGCGGCCAGTCCGGCGAGCCCGGCGAGTGAGAGAGCGTCACGGCGGCGGTAGGGCTTGCCGCCGAGCGGGGTGTGATCGCGCACAGGGAACCTGCCTTGGATCAGGTCGGCTTCCGCCACCCGATTATGACGCTGGCGATGGCGCAAAGGATGCCAACTGTGAAAATTGCCGTGCCAAAGACGAACACCTGCGGCGGGATGCCGATACGGGTCGCGCCGTACACCCACACCGGGAACGGCGTCGCGGCACCGCTGACGAAGTTCGAGGTCACAAAGTCATCGATGGACAAAGCGAAAGCCATGAGCGCGCCGGCCATGATGCCGGGCCTGATCAGCGGGAAGGTGATCTTGCCGAAAGTGACCCAGGAGTTCGCCCCTAGGTCCGCGGCGGCCTCCTCCAGCGACCGGTCGTAGCCGGCCATCCGCGCCCGGACCGTGACCGCGACATAAGCGATGCTGAACGCGACGTGCGCCAGCAGCAGCGTGACAAATCCGCGGGCCAGGTTGATGGTGATGAACAGCCCGAGCAGCGAGGCACCGATCACGACCTCGGGCGCGGCGATGTTGAGGAACATCGTCTGCTCGACCAGCGTCTTGCCGCGGAAACGCCGCCCCTGGTAACGCACCAGCGCCAGCGCGAGCAGGGTGCCGATGATCGTCGAGAGGACGGTGTTGGCGATCGCCAGCCGGATCGACAGCCAGAACGCGGACGTCAGCCCGGGGACATTGCTCCACTCCCGGTACCACTGCGTCGTGAACCCGTTCCAGGCGAAGCTCACCTGGGGCAGGCCGGTGGTGACCTTGTTGAAGCTGTAGAGGATCATCACCCCGATCGGGAAGACCAGGTAGGCGATGACCAGCCAGGAGTAGACGGGCAGGATGAACCGGGTCGCCCGGCGGCGGCGCCGCCGGGCGGGCCCGGCCGCCCGGCGCTCGACGGTGGTGGCAGTGGAGACTGCGCTCGCGGGCGCGGTCACAGGTACTCCTCGATGGTGTTCGAGCCGAGCAGCCGCGCGTAGGCGAAGATGCCGATGAGGGCGACGGCCATCAGCACGGTGGACAGGGCGGACCCGCCTGGGTAGTCGAGGGTTGTCAGGAACGCGTTCTGGATGACCGTCCCGATCATCGTGTCGCCGGTGCCGCCGAGGATCTGCTGGTTCACGTAGTCGCCGAGGGCCGGGATGAACGTGAGCAGGAACGCCGCGAAGATGCCCGGAACGGTGAGCGGCAGGATCACCTTCATGAAGCCCTGCCGCTTGGTCGCGTACAGGTCATAGGCGGCGTCGAGCACCCGCTTGTCGATCCGCTCGATCGCCACGTACAGCGGGAGCGCGGTGAACGGCAGGTAGTTGTAGGCGAGCCCGGCCACCACCGCCCACCCGGTCGCCAGGACATGGAAGTCCTGCGGCAGCAGGTGGAGGTTCTTCAAGGTGCCCAGCACGATGCCCTGGTCGGACAGGATGAACTCCCACACCACGGTCCGGATGACGAACGACACGAAGAACGGGACCAGCAGCATGAGCAGGAAGAAGTTCTTCCTCCTGCCGCCGTAGAAGGCGATCCAGTAGGCGATGGGGAACGACACCACCAGGCAGATCAGCGTCGCGGCGCCCGCCAGCCAGATGCTGGTGATGAACTGGCTGTGGTACAGGCTCAGCTGCTGGCCGAACTCGGCCCAGTGCCAGGTCATGACGCAGGCCCCGGTGGCGGGATTGCAGGTCTGCAGGGACAGCGACAGCATCACGATCAGCGGGACCAGGAACAGCACCACCAGCCACAGCCCGGCGGGCAGGCTCAGGATGTAGGGCGCGAGCGCCCTCCCGAACCTGACCCGGCCGGGGCGTGGGGCTAGCTGCCCTGCGTGATCGGTATGAACAGGTTGTTCCACGCGGTCAGCTCTTCCGGGGTCTTGAACGGGAAGTAGTTCCTCGACGCCTTCAGGTACTCGGCGGTCGGGAACACGGTCGGCGCGTTCGCCGTCACCGACGTGGGCAGCCCGATCTCAGGCTTCATCTGCTTGAGTGCCGTCGCCGCCCAGCCGGTGGGGTTCAGCAGCACCTGCTGGGCCGCGGGCACCGGGCACACGTAGTCGTTGTAGTACTCCACGACAGCCTGGACCTGCGGGTCGTAGTAGAAGTCCATCAGCGCCATGGCATCCTTGGGGTTCTGCGCGTAGAGCGGGATGCACATGTTGTCGGTCCAGAACATCATGCCCTGCTCGGGGACCAGCAGCTTCAGGTCGGAGTACTTGCTGTTCAGGTCCGCCTGGAAGATGTCGCCCGACCAGGCCTGGCTGACCACGGTGTCGCCGTTCTTGAGGTGGCCGATGTAGCTCTGGTCGTAGTAGGCGCGGACGATGCCGTCGCTCTTCTGCTGCTGCAGCTTCTTGGCGGCCTTCGCCCAGTCGGACTCGGTGGAGGTGGCGGGGTCGATCCCGAGCGCAAGCAGCCCGATGCTGCCGAGTTCCTGCGGGTCGGACATCATGCCGACCTTGCCGGCGTACTTCTGGTCGAACAGGATGTCCACGCTGCTGCCGGGGTTCTTGATCACCGAGGAGTTGTAGCCGATCGCGGTGAAGCCCGACTGCCAGGCCATCGTGTACTTGTTGCCCGGGTCCCAGGGGAAGGTCGTCACCAGCTTGCTGGCGTACTTGCGGAAGTTGGTCATCATCGACTGGTCGAGCGGGACCAGCCAGCCGTTCTGCAGCAGGTAGCCCAGCGCGTTCGGGGTGCTGTCGGTCATCACGATGATGTCGAAGCCGGTGTACTGCTTGGCCGCCAGCGAGGGCCGGATCTTGGCGTAGAAGGCCACGTTGTCGTTGATCGGCTCGGTGTAGTTGACCTTGATGCCGGTGGTCTGGGTGAAGTGCTGAAGCGTGAGGTGCTTGCTGTTCAGCACGTCGATGTAGTACGGCCAGTTCGCGAAGTTGACCGTGTGGTGCAGCTGCTGCTTGCCCCACCACGCGGCGGTGCCGACGCCGCCGGCCGGGGCGGACGTGCCCGCGGGGGCCGCGCTGCCCTTCACACCGCAGGCGGCCAGGAACGCCGCGGCGGCGCCGGCGCCTGCCGCGCCGAGCATCTGCCGGCGGGAAAGCCGCCCCTGGGTCATGCCCCGCCGCATGGACGGGTCGATCGTCGCCGCTTCCAGCCACTCAGGCTCGGGGCCGTCGTGTTGTTTCATCTGTTGCTTCCTCCTTGCGGGCCGACCGGCTAGCCGATCGGGTAAGAATGTTCGGGCTGCCAGGAAAGCCAGACGCTGTCCCCGCGGGCGGCCACGTTGGGGGCGGACGCCGAGTTCTGCTGGAATACCACCACGTCCGAGCCGGCCGTGGTGGTGACAGCGAAGTTGGTCGACGTGCCAAGGTAGACCACCTCGGTCACGGTCCCGCGCAAGGCGCAGCCCTCCCCGGCCGGCGGCGCGGTTGCCAGGTCGATCTTCTCAGGCCGGACCGTGAGCTCGAGGCGGGACCCCTGGCCCACTGCCCGGTCCCGCACCGGCACGACGATCCGCTCGTCCGGGCCGAACTCGATGATGGCGCGATCGCCGTCCATCCGGGTGACGGTGCCGGTGAGCAGGTTCGAGGTGCCGATGAAGCCGGCCACGAACCGGGTCTTCGGGTGCTCGTAGATCTCCCGCGGCGTCCCGAGGTGCTCGATCGTCCCGTCGTTCATGACCGCGATCCGGTCGGACATGGTGAGCGCCTCGCCCTGGTCGTGCGTCACGTACACGAAGGTGATGCCGACCTCGCGCTGGATCCGCTTCAGCTCGACCTGCATGGCCTGGCGGAGCTTGAGGTCGAGCGCCCCCAGCGGCTCGTCGAGCAGCAGCGCACGCGGGTTGTTGACCAGCGCCCGGGCGAGCGCCACCCGCTGCTGCTGGCCGCCGGACAGCTCCCGGGGCCGGCGCTCGCCCCGGCCGCCCAGGTCCACGATCTCCAGCATCTCGCCGACCCGGCGGGTGATCTCGGGCTTGGGGACGGATTTGCGGCGCAGCCCGAAAGCCACGTTCTCGAGCACGTTCATGTGCGGGAACAGGGCGTAGGACTGGAACACCATGTTGACGTCACGCTTGTTCGGCGGGACGCCGGTCACATCCTGGCCGTGCAGCCGGATCGCGCCCTGGGTGGGTTCCTCGAACCCGGCGATCATCCGCATCGTGGTGGTCTTCCCGCACCCGGACGGGCCCAGCAGGGAGAAGAACTCCCCCTCGGCGATGTCCAGGTCGACACCGCCCACCGCGACGACGACCTCGCCACGCGAGCGGAACTCCTTGACCACCCCGGACAGCTCGATCGCCGGCAGCGACGTGGCGTCCCGCACGGCGTACGCGCGCGCCGTCTCCGCGCGGGCGGCATGCCGGCCTGGGCTGCCCGCGGGCTCGGTTCCCGCCATGGCGGGAACATGCCTCTCCGTCATCTCAGGCTGGTATCCCTCTTCTCGCCGGGGTCACAGCTTCCCAGACCGGGCCAGCGGGCCGGGGGGCGGGGGCACCGTCGGCCAGCATGGCGCGAACGATCTTTGCGGATACATGCGGGCACAACCGAATCAGTTGCGCGCTCCGAACCATACAACGGATTCAGCAATGATGCCGGCACAACGGATAACGTTCCGGTTGCGCCTGCCTGCTCAGTCATCGAAGTAGCTCATCACGTGCTTGATCCGGGTGTAGTCCTCGAATCCGTAGACCGACAGATCCTTACCGTACCCGGAGTGCTTGAAGCCGCCATGCGGCATCTCGGACACGAACGGGATGTGGGTGTTGATCCAGACGGCGCCGAAGTCCAGCTGCCTGGCCGTCCGCATGGCCCGGCCGTGGTCGCGGGTCCACACGCTGGCGGCCAAACCGTACTTCACGCCGTTCGCCCAGCGCACCGCCTCGTCCTCGGAGCCGAACCGCTGCACCGTGATGACCGGGCCGAAGATCTCCTGCTGGATCATCTCGTCGTCCTGCCGCAGGCCGGTGACGACCGTCGGGGCGAAGCAGTAGCCGCGCTCCCCCACCCGGTGGCCGCCGGTGAGGACCTCGGCGTGGTCCGGCCGCCGGTCGAGGAACCCCTGGACGCGCCGCAGCTGCACGGGGTTGTTCAGCGGGCCGTAGTCGGCGCCGGGCACGTCGAGCCCGCCCACCGTGGTGCCGCGCGCCTGCTCGGCGAGCGCGTCCGTCAGGTCGTTGTGTATGCCAGGCCCGGCCAGCACCCGGGTGGCGGCCGTGCAGTCCTGGCCGGCGTTGAAGTACCCGGCGCTGGCGATGCCGGCGGCGGCGGTCGCGATGTCGGCGTCGTCGAGCACCACCACCGGTGCCTTGCCGCCAAGCTCCAGGTGGACCCGTTTCAGCCCGTCCGCGGCGGCCCGCGCGACCTCGGTGCCCGCCCGCACCGACCCGGTGATGGACACCATCCGGGGGATGTCGTGGCTGACCAGGGCCCGGCCGGTGGCGGCGTTGCCGCAGATCACGTTGAACACCCCGGGCGGCAGGAACTCGGCGGCGATCTCGGCCAGCATCAAGGTGGTGACCGGGGTGGTGTCAGACGGCTTGAGCACCACCGTATTGCCCGCGGCCAGCGCCGGGGCGAACTTCCAGACCGCCATCATCATGGGGTAGTTCCACGGCGTCACCTGCGCGCACACCCCGACCGGCTCGCGCCGGATGAACGAGGTGTGGCCGGCCAGGTACTCCCCCGCCGCGCTGCCCTGCAGCAGGCGGGCCGCGCCAGCGAAGAACCTGATCTCGTCCACCAGCGGCGGGAGTTCCTCGGCCATCGTGAGCGCCACCGGCTTGCCGGTGTTGCGGCACTCGGCGGCCACGATCTCCCCGGCCCGCGACTCGATCGCGCTGGCCAGCCGGAGCAGGGCGAGGCTGCGCTGCGCCGGGGTGGTGTCCCGCCACCCCTCCTGGGCGGCGGCGGCCGACCTGAGCGCCGCGTCGACGTCCGCCGGGCCGGAGACCGGGGCCCGCGCGTACACCTCGCCGGTGCTGGGGTCGGTGACGTCGCTGGCCTCGCCGGACGCTGGCTGCACATGCTCGCCGCCCACGAAGTTGGCCAGCTCCGCCGCGCGGAGCGGCTGCGCGGTCGCTGTCAACGCGCCCTCCTGCACCGGGATCCGCTGATCCCGTCCTCATTTGCTCCGGTCCGACACTGGCAGAGAATCAGATCGCCCACAAGTGATTCCGTAGCAGATAGCATCTGAGCCAACGGATTCAGTTGACAGGCATCGGAAGCATGGCACGATTGCCTTTGCGAAGGAGGCACCCGCATGGCTCATACGCCAGGGGCTGCCGTCATCCCAGGCGGAGAGAGTTCCGATGGGAGCCGGCGGGCCCGGGGCGACCGGGCCGACCGGCTGGAGCGGTATGACCGGCTGGAACGGTACGACCGGCCCGAGCGGTACGACCGGCACAGCCGCGACCGTGGCCGGGCCGGCGTGAGGGCCGTCCTCGACGAGACCTCCAAGCGGATCGTCGAGCAGCTGCAGCAGGACGGCCGGCGCTCGTACGCCGCCATCGGCAAGGCCGTCGGCCTGTCCGAGGCCGCCGTCCGGCAGCGGGTGCAGCGCCTGGTCGACGGCGGCGTGATGCAGATCGTCGCCGTGACCGACCCGATGACGCTCGGCTTCCACCGCCAGACCATGATCGGCATCAAGTGCGAGGGCGACCTCGAGCGGGTGGCCGACCATCTGGCGGGCATGGATGAGATCGACTACGTGGTGATCACCTCGGGGTCGTTCGACATCCTGGTGGAGGTCGTCTGCGAGGACGACGACCACCTGCTGGAGATCCTCAGCCGGGTGCGCATGGCACCGACCGTGACCAGCACCGAGACCTTCGTGTACCTGAAGCTTCGTAAGCAAACCTACAGCTGGGGAACGAGATGAGCACTCCGCACGGCACCGGCGATCCCAGTGGCGGGGCCCCGCAGGCCACCAGCCGCCACCTGCAGGCGGCCGCGCACCGCCACCTGTGGCTGCACTTCACCCGCATGTCGTCCTATGCCGAAAGCGACATGCCCGTGATCGTCCGCGGGTCTGGGCAGTATGTCTACGACAACCGCGGCAAGCGCTACCTGGACGGCCTGTCCGGGCTGTTCGTGAGCCAGATCGGGCACGGCCGCGCCGAGGTGGCCGAGGCCGGCGCCCGCCAGGCCACGGAGCTCGCCTACTTCCCGCTGTGGTCGTACGCGCACCCGCGGGCGATCGAGCTGGCCGAGCGGCTGGCGGCGCTGGCGCCGGGCAACCTGAACCGCGCCTTCTTCACCACCAGCGGCTCGGAGGCGGTCGAGTCCGCCTGGAAGCTGGCCAAGCAGTACTTCAAGACGATCGGCCAGCCGGGGCGGTACAAGGTGATCAGCCGCGACATCGCCTACCACGGCACGTCCATGGGCGCGCTCGCGATCACCGGGCTGCCCGGCATCAAGGAGCCGTTCGAGCCGATGGTGCCCGGGGGCGTGCGGGTGCCGAACACCAACTTCTACCGGGCACCGGACTTCGTCGCCAGCGATCTGGAGGCGTTCGGCCGGTGGGCGGCGGACGAGATCGACCGGGCGATCGAGCGCGAGGGCCCGGAGTCGGTCGCGGCCGTGTTCCTGGAGCCGGTGCAGAACTCGGGCGGCTGCTTCCCGCCCCCGCCCGGGTACTTCGCCCGGGTGCGGGAGATCTGCGACCGCCACGGGGTGCTGCTGGTCTCCGACGAGGTCATCTGCGCCTTCGGCCGGCTGGGCTACTACTTCGGCTCGCAGCGTTACGGCTACCAGCCGGACATCATCACCTTTGCCAAGGGCGTGACCTCGGGTTACTCCCCGCTCGGCGGCATGATGGTGAGCGATGCCGTGATGGAGCCGTTCGGCTCGGGAGGCGAGGACATCAGCGGTTTTGAGTCCCCGCGGCGCGCCGGGCACACGGCGCCGTCCGGGCCCAGCGGCACCGCGACGTTCCTGCACGGGGTCACCTTCGCCGGGCACCCCGTCTCGGCCGCGGTCGCCCTCGCCAACCTGGACGTGTTCGAGAAGGAGGACCTGCTCGCCAACGTCCGCGCCAACGAGGCTGGCTTCCGCGCCACCCTGGAGAAGCTCTACGACCTGCCGATCGTGGGCGACGTCCGTGGCGATGGCTACTTCTACGGGATCGAGCTGGTCAAGGACAAGGCCACCCGGGAGACCTTCAACGACGAGGAGTCCGAGTGGCTGCTGCGTGGGTTCCTGTCGCCGGCGCTGTTCGAGGCGGGCCTGGTCTGCCGGGCGGACGACCGTGGTGACCCGGTCATCCAGCTGGCGCCCCCGCTCACCTGCACCCAGGAGCATTTCGACGAGATGGAGCAGATCCTGCGCGCGGTGCTGACCGAGGCCTGGTCCCAGCTCTGACCAGCGCTCGGACCAGAAGGAACGGGGCCGGGCAGGCCGCCCGGGCCACACCCGCATCATGGCCAGCGGGCCGGCCGCTTGGGGCACCGGCCCGCCAGCGCCCCCTCAACGGCTTCGTAGCCCGGCAGCAACTGGACGCACACGGGGCCATCACCAAAGATTGCCCCCGGGGGTGTCCCCCGGAAAGATCCTGCCCGAAGGGGAGGAGAGGAACCATGATCGAGCACACCACAGGCGGGGAGCTGAGCCTGGCCGAGCTGGCCGATCAGAACCACTGTGACCCATCGACGATCTTACGGTTGACCGCGGAGAATACGCCGAAAGCGGTGTATCCAGCGAACGTAGCCAGTTACATCGACGGGGTATTCAGGGGCACCATCACCCACAGCCAGCACATGCCGGCCGGGCTGCACCTCTACCTGCCTTCCTGATCCGCCACCTGGCGCTGCACCAGGACCGACACGGGCAGCCCGCTGGCGGCGGCCACCGGCGGAGCCACCCGGGCGGCCCGAAGTGATCTTGAGTTCGCGACCTGCTGATTCGCGCGTGCCCTGATCCGCCCCTGCCACCGGGGTGTTTCGGTGCCGCTCTGCCTGCCGCGCGGCGGCGGGCGGCGGGATAACTGGATGAGGCCAGCGAACGCGGTCAGCATGGCGGGATCGCTCTCGTGCGTGCCGTCATGCAATCTTCCCCCGAAGGAACGCACGAGTCCCAGCCCGATGTCCCGCCCTTCCTGACCGAGTATTCTGGCCATGGCAACAACAAACCCCGATCCAACGGGGCTGGTTTCCAGGACCCGCCCGTCAAGGCAGAGCCGCCCGCTGACGTCAATTGTATTGTTCTCATCTGAGTGCCGGGCGAAGAACGCGCCGTACGGGTATTCCCAAGCCTGGGTGGCAACGTACCGGTAAACCGCCGGGTGCTCGGGAATGCCAACCGCCCCGCCAGCCCCGATCCTGATAATCGCCTCATCGGGCCGGCCTGGCTCCCGGCATACCATGAGCTGGCTGAAAACATCCGGGGCAGTAAGCGTCCATAGCCAGACTCCGCTGCAGCTCGGCAGATCGTAATCTGCCAGCGTCTCCGTGATCGAGAACTGGTCTTGCTGATCGGCCCAATCGCGAACCGACTCAACGATCCATTTATAGGAGAGCACCCTGAACCCCACCCAGTCCTCTCTGCATAGCGGAAATGCGATCCCGCAGTACGGCGCCTTGGTTCCCGGTAGGTAGACGCCTGAACCAGGCTGACGGGTTACGTCCAGCTTGGCGCGCGGTGGTCACCTGCTCTGGGTCAGCCCTTGGGCTCCAGCCCGCCTGGACCGGTCGTGTCCACCCTGAGGAGGCTGGGAAGATCCTCAAACGGCCTGTCCTCAAGCTGCTCCGGCACCTCGAGGATCTGGTGGTTCTCGCCCGGCGCTGGCACGTACGTGAAGAACCCCTCTTCGCCGCGCATCGTTTCCGGGCCAGGAGGGTGATGATTGACATAGCAGGATTCTCCTTAGGTTGCCTGGTAATTCATTATGGACAGCCATTACCTGAGCTCCGGTTCCCTTCCTTCCGAACGATCCTCAACCACGTAAGTGGTGGAGGGGGTTGCTGCTCAGTTCTGGACGGGTTGAATTCACTCGGTCTGCTGGAGTTCGATGCCATACTCAGCGAGCCAGGCCAGCAAGTCATGCCGTCGGGCGCTGACGAGGCTGCCTCCGGTGAACCGTGTGTCATCGGTGACCTCGGCGACCGCCGCCGGAGGCGGGAGGAACGACTGTGCTTCCTCATCCGCGCTGAACTCGACGTCAGCCATGACCAGGCCGTGCAACGGCGGTTCGAAGACGTCGACGCCCAGCGGCGGGACGCTCAGCCGCGTCTTGGACAGCACCGCGGCCGGGAGCGAGGCGAGCAGGTCGTATTCGGCCGCGGACAGGTAGGTGTTGGTGATCAGTCCCTGGATGTAGCCCGGCCGGCCGGCGGGCACCTTCTGGGTGAGCTTGAACTCGCAGTCTCCGCTGTCCAGGTAGTCGATACGCCGCAAGCGCAGGCGCGTGCCCGGCAGGTACCGGTCGGTGATGTGGCGGCGGGCGGCGATGGCCGCCGCCGGCGGCAGTCCGGCCAGAAGGAAGCGTCTCTCTCGTTCGATCCGGGCGTACTTGCCCTCACGGATGGGCTCTGCTGGCCGGGCGCCGGCCGGCCCGGTCACTGGTCGGGGACCGCTGTGAGCATCGGGTTGTACCTTCCCGACCGGCGTGGCAGCGCCGATCTTGCCTGAGACGTGCCGGATCAGATCGGCGCGCGTGAACCCAGCAGCGGGGCTCGCCGCGACGGTTACCTCGGGCATGTCGAGGTCTTCCAGATGAGCGTGTAGGAGCCTTCATCCTCGGGAGACCTCGACCCCTATCCGGTCACCGACGCGCCGAGCACCTCGACGGGGACCACACTCGATTGTGAAGGGCCCGATAACGGCCCTGGAAACCGGGGAACCAGCCTGAGACCTACTACAATCCCCCGGGTGGACACCCCTGTCGGCCAGCTGATGAACATCGTCGTGGACTGCCCGGACGCCGACATCTCCGCCCGGTTCTGGGCGGCCGTCCTCGGCTGGGAGCGGGTGCAGGAGAACGCCGACTGGGTCGACATCGCGGACGCCTCCGACGGCCGACGACGCCTGGTGTTCCAGCAGATCGCCGATTACCGCCCGCCCGGCTGGCCGGACCAGGGGCCACCGCAGCAGCTTCACCTGGATGTGCGGGTCGACGACCTCGAGATCGCCGATCAGCGGGTGCGCGCCTTGGGCGCGGTCCCGCTCGCGGAACGTGTCGTGCTCGAGGACGAAACCTACTCGGTCTACGCCGACCCGGCCGGACACCCGTTCTGTCTCGTGCAGCTCGAAACCACCTGAACCGCGGAGCCTTCATCCTCGGGAGACCTCGACCCCTATCCGGTCACCGACGCGCCGAGCACCTCGACGGGGACCACACCCTCGATTGTGAAGAGCCCCTTTTCATCCTGATCGGGCATTGCAACGGGCATGTCGCCCGGGCGTGGCGTACCTGCCCACGACCGTTCGACTTACAGTCCGGTGACCGCGAAGAGGGGCCATCTGCCAGCGGTCCCGGTCAGTTCGTGCGAGCCGCGGGCGGCGAACGAGATCCCGGACCCGACGACCAGGTCTTTGACGGTCCGGGAGACGAGGATCTCCGCCGGCTGGGCCTGGGCGGTGACGCGGCGGACGATGTCAGCAGAGATTCCCCCGATCTGGTCGCCGGCCAGGTCCACCTCGCCGGTGTGGATCCCGGCACGTAGCTGGATTCCGTGCGCGGAAGCGCCGTCGCGGATGGCGGCTGCGGCCCGAATTGCTTGCCCGGGCGCGTCGAAGGTGGCGAGGATGCTTTGTGCGGTGCTCTCGCGCAGGCGACCGCGGTGGGAGCGCATTTGGTGGCTGATCGCGGCACTATGGGCATCCAGGTGGCCGGCCTGGGGGCGGCCGCCGACCGTGTCTGGGTGTGCTGTGGTGTCTACCGCCTCGGCGAGCAGGATCGTGGCGAGCACGCGATGAGTCTCGCGGCGATGCGATGTACCGGTGAGGAAGTCCTCGATCTCGTCGAACAGCCGGTCGATGTCTCCACTTCCGGCGAATCGCAGGGCGTGGTCCCCGGGCTGCTCGAAATAGCGGGCGCCGGCTATCTGGGATGCGAGGTAGCGTCCGTGGCATGGTGGGGTCATGATGTCGTCCAGGCGCTGGATCACGAGCGTCGGCACGTCAATCGCTGGCAGCACCGCGCGGACGTCGATCTCGCGGACCATCCGGACGATCCGCAGAAACGCGCTGGGGCTGACGGCCATCCGCTCAAAGCGCGCGAACATCTGCCGCGCCCGTGGTGAGCTCGCGCGGCTCGGGAGGAACCAGTCGATGGTTGCGCCTTGTCCCCACCGGTGTGCGGCGATCTTCTCGAGGGAATCGAGCATCTCATCTGACCCTCGTCCGCACGGGTAATCGGGTGCCCGGCGATAGCGGGCGGTCCCCGCCCCGAGGATCAGCGAGCTGACCCGGTCCGGGTACGTGGCCGCGAACAGGATGCTCATCGGCGCGCCCTCCGAATAGCCAAATAGTGCGGCTTCGCCTGAGCCGGCGGCGTGCATCACGGCCCGAACATCATCCATGCGCTCTTCCAGCGGTGAGTAGGCCGGCGCCCGGTCCGACAGTCCCGTGTCACGCTTGTCGAACAGGATCAGGCGACCGAGCGTGGCAAGACGGCGAAAGAAGCTGGCTGTCTCGGGGTCTTCCCACAGCAAATCGAGGTGGCTCATCGCCCCCGGCACGAACACGATGTCGCTTTCGCCCTTTCCGAGCACCTGGTAGGCAATGTGGATTTCCCCGTTCTGCGCGTACAGAGTCTCCGGCTGTGCATAGCCGTCCGTCTGCCGGGCGGGCCGGTATTCGAGCGCTGAGTCCTGGCGCAGGATCCGCGTTTGGAGGTCGCGCAGCTCGGGCCCGGGCTCGATCCCGAGCTGGTCGATGAGGGTGGAGCGCAGCTCGCGGTATGCGCGCAGCGCATCGGCCTGGCGCCCAGCCCGGTACAGCGCCAGCAGGCGCTGGGACCAGAACCGCTCACGCAGCGGGTGCCTGGTGGTCAGCGTCTCGAGTTCTGCGATCGGCTCCCGATGGCGTCCGCACATGAGCTGCGCATCCACCCTTGACTCCAGGACTCCAAGGCGTTCCTCCTCCAGCCGTGCCTGCTCCGCCGCGGCGAACTGAAGATCGCCGAGGTCGGCCAGCGCCGACCCTCGCCACACCGCCAGCGACTCGTCCAGGAGCCTGCTGGCGGTGGCCGCGTCCCCTGCGGCCAGCGCTTCACGCCCGCTCGCCGCGAGCTGCTGGAACCGCACCACGTCCAGCTCATCGGGCGCGACTCGCAGGACATAACCCGGGGCCTGGGTTGCGAGCCGATCTTCCTCTCCGACCGACCGAAGCGCCTTGCGCAGTTCCGAGAGGCGTACCTGCAGGTTCGCAGCAGCGCGGCCGGGCGCAAGGCCGGGCCACAACTCCTCCGCCAGCCGGTCGGCAGACACCACGGCGTTCGCGTTTATGAGCAGAAATGCCAGCACCGCCCGGGTCCGGGTGCCGCCGACCGAAAGCGACCGTCCGCCGGATGTCACCTCCAGAGGACCAAGGACGTGGAACTCCACTCTGCGCCTCTCATCTGCAGACGCGCGGCACCGGGCCGGCGCGGCCATGCGAAGAGCGTATCCAAGCGCCGGTAAGCCGACCGTAATCGGCAGGTTGGGGCGGGGAAATCGCCCTAGGTCACGCTTCACCTGACTAAAGGAACTCGCGGGAGGCGACCATGAACACGATCAATCCAAGCGCCGCGTCCCAGGGCGGCACGGTGCATTCAAGCGGCGCTCAGTCAACCGAACCGGATCGCGTGGCCGCGGCGATGCTGCTGCGACTGATCTGGGGGATGCACATCTCGCGCGCCGTTTATGCGGCGGCTGAACTGGGGATCGCCGACCTGCTCACCGAGGGCCCTGCGAGCACTGAGGAGCTGGCGAGGGCCACACGCACCCACGAGCCGTCGCTCTACCGCGTTCTTCGGCTGCTCGCGGCCCTGGGCGTGTTCGACGAGCGGCATCCCCGATGCTTCAGCCTGACGGTGCTAAGCGACCGGCTGCGCTCCGACAAGCCCGCAGGCATGCGGTCGTGGGCAACCTTCCTGGACGCGCTCGGCGCCCTCCGGCCGTTCGAGTACATCCTCGACACAATCAAGACGGGCAAGCCCGGCTTTGACGCCGCGTTCGGAATGGGCGTCTTCGACTTCCTCGCCCAGCACCCCAAGAACGCGGCCACCTTCGACGCCGCGATGTCCGAGCGAACCGCGGCATTCGCCCCCAGCGTCGCCGAAGCCTACGACTTCTCAGACATTCGCACCGTCGTCGACGTCGGCGGAGGCCAGGGGACGCTGCTGGCCGAGATCCTGCGAAAGCACGGCCACCTGCACGGAGTACTGCTCGAGACCCCGGCCGTGGCAGCCCGCGCCGAGGCGCTGCTCGACGCAATCGATATCGCGGATCGCAGTGAGGTGCTGGCGGGGAACTTTTTCGAACAGGTTCCAGACCGCGCAGACTGCTACGTGCTAGCGAACGTCTTGCACGACTGGGACGACGCGCGGGCGACCGAGATCCTACGCAACTGCCGCCGATCGATGGCCAGGGCAGGCAAGGTGCTGATCATCGAGCGACTGATCCCCGAGGACGGCAGCGACGCCGTGCCAACGCTCCTTAGCGACATCAACATGCTCGTGATCACCGGCGGGCAAGAACGCACCAACGACGAGTACAGCGAACTCCTGACAGCCTCCGGGCTGAAGCTCGGCAGCATTCAACCGGTTGCCTTTCCCTACGGCGTGATCGAGGGCCTCGCTGCATGAACATGCCGAGCCGACAGCCTCGGGCAGCATACGGCCGCACAATGCGGCAGGATCGAAGATCGCAAGAGCCAGACGTTTCCGCAGGTCACAGCCCGTAACCTGCGGTTCTGTTGAGTGGGCGGGTGGGACTCGAACCCACGACCGGCGGATTATGAGTCCAGCCCGCCAGCAGTCCTCGTCATGATGGCTGAACTGGGCAGATACAGGCATGCGCGATCATGCTCAGGCCGATTTGGGCACGTATTTGGCATGATCA